>Ga0307931_1000226_pt1 | contig 33466 bp, 32 predicted proteins | sample OrgLakmetageno47_FD_201816 | JGI IMG/M metagenome (GOLD analysis project Ga0307931, IMG submission 201816) | Saline water microbial communities from Organic Lake, Antarctica - #47 | ecosystem: Environmental > Aquatic > Non-marine Saline and Alkaline > Saline | place: Antarctica: Organic Lake...
CATCATACTTGTCACCGCCTTCATCATCGTCCTCATCACTAGAGTTTTCGTCTGAGGAATTTCCCCAGAAAGCTCCGTCGAGCTGAGGCGACTCAGGATTACTTTTCCCGTTGGCCCTCTTGCGTCCTTTAGGAGACCAGGGCGACGTTGAAGGTGACGGAAGAGAAGCTCGGAAACTGAGGCTGCGCTTGACGACGGATTTCACTTGCTCTCGCATTGACATCGACTTGGAACTTGATGAAGGCAGCGGGGACCCGCTACTGCTGAGAAATTCCCGAAACGATTTCTTGGCTGACGTCGGACGACTTCCTGGAACTGCTCCGCCTGTCCCAGCAGTTGTGGGCGAATCATCAAGCGGTGGGAACGAATCGCCTCCGGCCATTTTTCTACTGTTTCTGGGCACCGGAGTTCCTAACATGGGCGCTGGCCCTTCTGATTGGAGAGGAGTTTGGAGCTTCGGTGACAAGGGATCAGAAGCAGCAGCAGTGCCATCATCATCATCATCATCGTCGTCGTCAATTTGAGACAATCCACGCAGAGGGGTTTGAAAAGTCGAAGATGAAATCGGCACACCGCGAGAGGATTTCCCGGCAATTACTAGCCTGTCTGCATCAGCACCAGAGGCGTTACCAGAAGCAGCGCCTGATGTTCGCATTCGCAGCCGACGTTGGTGTCGAACTTGACGTTGTTGTTGTTGGCGTCGGTCTGAGCTTTGTCCATCGCCTTCCATCGACAACCACTCACCCGACGCGCCGCGCGTGCCGCCGCCTCGTGCGTGCCCGAGTTGGACTGCTGCGTCCCGGCGGGATGATTCATTCGGCCCAACTCCCACAGCTGTCGCTGCCTCGGCCGTAGATTGATCAACCGCAGCTTTCTGCCGCGTAGAGTAGGCTTCAAGCGACATCGCTAGAACGCTTGCCATGGAGTCGCTCGGACGAATAGCACGAAGTACGGCGTACGGTTCCTTGCTTGAACTTACCTCTGCCGGTGATGATAATGTTGCTCCTGCTATTTCTGGGTCTGAACCTGATGCTTGTGGTGCTCCTGCGGGCCATGAAGCAGCAGCAGCTTTGCCAGCAGCAGCGGCAGCAGAGGCGGTGGAAGCACTTTCAGCATCGAAGCAATCGATCGATAAGCCTCGAGGAAAGTGAACCACAACCGAAAAATTTGGAGGGTGGAAAGGTGCACTAGAAGCACATCCAGCACTTTCTGAAGGCGCAGAGCCAGTCTCAGCTGCAGAAGCAGCAGCGGCGGCACCCGTTGCGTGACCATCACTTGTAGCCGCGCCACTGCCATTATCAGCACTTCGGGTGTCAGCAGTTTTAGAAGCAGTACCCAAGGGAGTGGCACCAGCACTTGTAGTAGGGCTCAGAAGTTGCGCCGGCGGTGTCAAAGGAGTAGCCCATGCAGCTGGGCTGAGAGGTTGGCGCAACGGCCGCAACCGACGCGACGAACGACGATACTGAAGCCGTCCTCCGCCCATCTGTGTGCACACACGTGAAAAAATGGTGAAACGGCACGAGGTTGACGAGTGATGCATAGAAACAGGAAAATTAGATGAATAAGCTGTCTTTTCAACTCCTCTTCTCGGCCTTACTTAATTGGTTCAATGCAAACAAGTTTACCTCGTCCTCGCTCGCTATCGCGTCATCTTCTGCTTCTTCCGCTTCTCGGGCTGCCCACGCAGCACTGCTTTGGCTTTCCTCGTCGTTGTCGTCTTCCGCACTGCTGTATGCATCACTTAGATCTGAAGAACTGCCACTGCCAACTCCGCTGTCCAAAGCTCTTTCTGACTGAAAACTCTCGGCTGTTTGCTTGTTATTCGAACTCAGTCTGGCAGAAGATCGCTTGCGTTTACGGCGACGGCTACGGCGCCGTGCTTTTCGTGCATCAAGGTCTTCTGTACTACCAATAACACCTTTCTGCCTGTGATCTTGAGGCCACCCGTAAGCCATTTGGCTGGAATCACCGGGCACATCACCAAAGAAGCACACACCTTCATCACTGTTGTCTCCGCTGCTGGCTTCGTTGTCGTCGTCGTCGTCATCTTCATCCTCGTCGTCGTCGTTATCGCTCTTGGAAGAATTGTTGACAGCAGCTGCTAAAGACTTCAGACCATCCGCCTGATGCTCCGTGTTCTTGTTCGGTATAGAATCGTCTACAGTCGTAGTTTTGGCACGATTGTCCTCTGCTGCTGCTGCTGCTACCGCGACGGCAGCAAAGTCTCTAGAAGGCCTTCTGTTGTCAGGGCGAGACACCAATTCCAACTCACGAGGTTTGTAAGTCTTGGTCAACTCTTCTGGGGTCGGCGCTGTGATGGCGGCTCCAACAGGAGACGTACTACTCACACTGCTGGCGAAGCTGGCAATGCTGGTACTGCCACGCACACTCGTGGCGGCGGTGTTGTTGTTGTTCGCAGCTTGCTGGGAAGAGCCTGCACTGGGCCTGCGGCTGGATCCAAGCACATTGGGCGTAGAGCCTACGAAAGAAGAGCGCATTGAGGTCCACCGCGTTTGGGGCGGCTCAGGCTCCATTCTGACTTCCACGCGACCGGTTTGCTTCCAGTTCCTCTCGGTAACAGTTGCCAATCGACCAAAGAAACTACTGCCTTCCTTGGCCACGCGCACCAAATCGCCCACTGTTGTAAGGGAACACGAGCAAAAGAAGCGTCAGATAGGGGGGGGGGGCACGAGGCGAACAGTAAAGTTGACAATAAGACTCTTCGACGTCGGTATTGAGACGAACGAGAAACGACAGCCAGGAGTTACGGTACACCCACGGCGACGTATCTCAAACCGAACCTTTTGGGTACACGCCAGGTGTGTCTCCACGGTAGTCACGTCCTTGATGCCGGGCCAAACGAGCGCGGCTGGCTTCCAACTTACGCTTAGTGACCGACTTCGACACGTCCTTCCAAAACTGCCGAGGGTCCGCGATGGAAGGTTCGTCGTCATACCATGACGACACCGCTTGCTGCGACTCAAAGGACGAGCCCAAGTCCATCGAGGTCATTCGGCTGAAATTGTCACCGCTACTCCGGGTTCTCGTCGCCATTTCCCTCAGCAATTTCTGGCCGGCTACCGTGGCCAAAAAGGCGGCTGCCGAATGCCCTCCAGATACCGCCGCTTCAGCAGCAATGGCGACTTCGTCTTCTCCAGCCCCGACCGTAGAAGCGTCTAAATTCACAAGGTACTTTCGGGTAGCATAACCGAGATCCACACTTCCGCTGATACCGCCGCCGACGCCACCAGCTATGCTACCGTAATCAATGGTGCCGCCACTGTCCTCAGACCTCAATGTCGCAAAAGATCCGAACCTGCCGTTTCCTTCGAAGTCAAAAGAACCCAGCACGAGGGAATACCTTTTGCTAAGGCGACTCGAAGAAGAAGATGATGACGACCTCGCGATTCCCGGAGCTTCAGCCTTCGATTTTAGCTCAAGTTCTGCCTTCATTTCTGAGGATGCCGCTGTTGATTCGGTTGCAGACGCGCTGCGGGCAGGTGCAGTCGCAGGAATAAATCCGGCGTCGGCATCGTGCATTCTACTTTCGTGTTCTGCGTGTTCTTTGAGAGCTTCTAACGTATTGCTCACAGCAGAAGCAGCCCGGCGAAGTCGCGTGTGCGAAAGGTTCGGAGGCGATTGCTGTGGGTGTGGTTGGTGGCAATTGCGATGGTGTGACCGATGGTGATGGTAGCCCAAGTCAGCAAAGCGCAAGAGTGCTGCTAAAGATGCTGCCGCAATGCGCGCACGCTGTGTAGATAGCGCAAGGAGGAAGTGCTCTCCTAAGGGGTCGTGGAGCAATTCTGCTGCCCCGCTGCAACTGCTTCTTCCGCTGCCACCACTACCACTATGATAAAAAGATTTAGGATTTGTTGAAGCGTGGGACTGCGATGATGGGCTGTTGCGACCAGAATTGTTGTCGAACGTCCTTTGCACTGGCGCTGGCGGCGGCAGGGGTGGATAAGGTGTGTACAGAGCAACAGGCTGCTTTCGACCTTTCACCTGGTATTGTAAATAAATAAAAGTACAGATGAGATAAATGGAAAGAGTGAACTTAAAAACCCAAAGGAAAGTTTAATTCAAAATCAAACAGAGACACTGGCTTATAGAATAGGCAGCCGTCTTTCATAATTCAATATCCGACAACTTCTCCGTCTTCCATTCTTGACAACGTCGAACCACACGAACTCACCGTGTGCAGTTCCACGAAATGGAACGCCAGCGCGGCCGAGCCCGGTGACGGCGAGCCGTTGCCAATCGCTTCAAGCATCGACTCCGAGCAGAGCACCCCGCCACCGGGCATGTTTTTTGCGCGTTGCATCAAACGAGCTGCAATGTTGGCTGAGTCTCCAATAATGCTGTTGAAAAGTATAATTTTCGGGCAATACGCGAGGAGCTGTTAGAAAACAAGACTTGCTTGCAACAGATAATTAGGAAATGACTTAGCAACCAAAATTAGAAACTTACTTTCAGCTACTCTATATATAGGCCTGGACAACTTAGACCTGTACTCCCGCCGAGTGCGCCCGCCAATCACGCCGCAGAACACGTGTTCGCCGACGGCCATCCCGACGGCTGGGGCCGGGAGCCCGTGCAACTTTTTCAGCTGCCAGCAGATGAGCAAGGACGCCAGCACAGCGCGCACCTTTCGCCAAAAGCAAGACAAAAAAGCGTTCACGTTCCATAACTCAACTTAAACGTGTTGAATCATTACTAAGAGGAGGCAACCTTTGAAGGGTGCACATTGACCATACACCAAGATTGGATGGACATTGATATCGGCATGAGATGCATCGCCGACACGTCTTTTTGAACAGCCTCACCGCGTCATCGTTGTGCACTACAGGGGGCAAACCAAAGCAAAGGAGCATGGTGGTGCCCTTGTCGTCCACTAAAAACTTGTTGATGGAGCCCTAAGGTTTAAAAGGAGCACAACCGATTAAGGCCCACTGGAGTTGGAACCGTTTTTTTTGCATGGCGAAGTAAATCACGAGCAAAAGCAAATCCAAACTATGTATTGGCTCATACGAAAGCAATCTAAAGAAACACAGGATGCCTCAGATAAACAACAGCATATCGTAAACCTTAACATGACCCTCAGTTTTCTGACCTGATAGCGATAGCAACAGCGCTGCACAGTCGCCATCATGGCATGCATTCGTACCGCACCTTCTTGGCTGTACTGTGCAGCGCGCACTTCGTCTTCACTCAAGCCTAGATTCAGGAACACGACCACCAGCCGCCTGGTCTCGTTGGCAAGAGCATCGTCGAGATCCGCGCCACCCCCGCCTCCACCGGTGTAGCTGTTCCGGTGGTGCGCCGAGTCGTTATTGAACGACAGCCTCCGACTTGCCATGCCAGCACCGCCACTGGTACCCGACGTGGGAGGAGTTGACGACGCACGTGCGTAGTCGAGGACTCGGGTAATGGTCGCAGGAATGTATTGCCGCATGCGATCTTCTAACGCTGCAGGCAGCGCGCCGCTGCCACCACCGCTGTTGTTGGTGCTTCCGTTGCCACCTGCGCCCAGAGTACCGTTGAATGCTACGCTGCTGCTGCTGCTGCTGTTGGGGCTCCCCACACCGCTCGCAGTACTGCTATGGCGACGCACCCCCGAGGTCGTTCCATTGGCTCCGTGCTCGCTGATAGGACTGTTGAGGCCACCGCTGAGAGTGCTGTGGTTGCTCGAGTGCGCTTTCCGACTAGCCATGTTGTGGACTCGAAGGGTGCCGCGGCGGCCTGTGCGCGATTCTTTCACGACTACGAAGCCAAGCTCGCTCACGCGATCAATGTCGCACACACCCTCGATGGAGTCCGGAGAAGCCCATCCTATTGAAACGCAGAGGAAGGCAAGAGTTAAGAAGGGAGGCTTGCTGTAGAAAATTGATAACATTCCATACGTCACTTGATCAAACTTTTCAGGTGGCAGTAAGAAAAGTGCCTATTGGTAGTGTTCCTAAGTTAAATGGTAAGGAAATGCATCGGTTTTATTCCTTACCGTGAACTTCATCAACAAGCCCCGCTGTAAACGCGACAGTCGCGTGCCCTACACTTTCCATAAATTTGTCCAACGTTGAACCACGCCGGTGCATGTCTCGATTGGCCCCGGAGGCTGTTGGCGCGCTCGGAGCTCCTGTGCTCGCTGCGTTACCTCCTGTGCTGGCTCGAGGCGCCGAATGAAACATCGAATGGTGCCCTGGAGAAGACGCACCAGGTACAGGTGAAGGTTGCGCGCTGTTAGCACCCGCACTCGACGACGGCGACGACAGCAGAGATGGCGGCGACGACTGAGGCAGCGGCGAATTAGAAGCGCTGGTTTTGGATGCGCCATGCACTGAATGCTGAGGAGCCTTTAACCTGGTTGGTTCTTCAGCTGCTGTCGTGAACGACGACGACGACGATGGTGGCGACGAATCGGCTGGTTCAAAAACACCTTTTGCAGTGTGTGCTTTCGCGGCAGACGAACTTTGTGCTGAACTCGGGTGATGATCATCAGTAGCTGCACCATCTCCTCCTAGAGGCACGCCTTCACGGCCTTCGGCAGGGCTGCTAGCGTCAGTTGATGACCTTCGAGCAAGCTCTTCTTCTCCGTCTCTTTCGCTGACTGAGAAGAGCGTGGTTAGACCACTGCCATGTTTACTCGGGTGTTTCCCTGGAGACATCCCACTGTTACTGCCACTGCCAATGCTTCCGTGGGTGCCGTGGTGGCCACCGTGATGGCCATGGCCAACTGCCGAGTGCGCCACGTGCGCCGTCGCCGACGCCACTGCCGCCGCTCCTTGGCTCAAAGTCTGAAACACGGAGCGGCGGTCGCCTGGCGGCAAGGTGCTTCCTCCGTAGGGCTGGTTTCGGCCTCCGCTAGAGCTTGCGCCTGAGTGCAAGGGACAAGTGCGAGAGCGTTTTTTTAAGAAAAGTAGTGGGTTAGGTGAGTACCAGAGTCAGAATGGGTCGTCAGAACGGCAGGTTGATGGGTGAAAGACCGACACGATGGGATAGCTTGGTTACACGCAGGTGTCCCTCGAGTCTATAGGTCTTCCAATGAAGTTGGCATGAGAAGCTGTCATTATGATTCGTTAAAGACGCTTGATCAAGAACTGTAGGTCAATAGTTGCCCATCCTTGTGGAACTCTGACCTTGGCTGGGCGAATTGAGCGTGCCAGGGCCTAGTTGCCTTGCAGCATCGATCTCTCGGCGCGAGGCACGCAGCAGGTTCCACACCTCGGGCGAAAGGACAACATCGCCCGCCGAGGCATGGTGTTCAGCCGTGTAGGCCTAAATATTACACGGCGAGGAGATTATATACAGAGCAAAGGCGCTGAGGCAGCTGAAATACTTAAGTGCCAAGTACAAGAAAATATTTGACCGGCGAAAAGTATTTTTGAGCGTGAGCAAACTCCTACTCATTCGAGCTACAGTGAGCGATTTAGATAGATTTAGCACACCTGCGTCAAGCCGTCTCCAAGCGCGACATACTCCACGCGACCGAGCACTCCACCGAGGTGCAGCAGCGTCAAGTCGCCCACGCCAATTCCAATCTTCACGGCCAAGTTCATCGACTTGTCGTTTGCTCCACCTGCACTGCTTTTGGCAGCGGCGGCTGCGGCAGCCACCGCGGCCCCCGTGGAGTTAGCTTTCATGGGTGGAGCTCGGCGGCTGCCAATGTCTATGCTACCTTCAATGCCGCCTTCTTCGTTTTTGGTGCTTTTCCCAATCACGACGAAGTCTTCCAGCCAGGCTTGTATATCGAAGGCACAGCGGATAGCGCGAAGGCAGCGCACGCTCAGAGGTTCGCTGCCCAACGGCCAAATAACAATGGCAGCGTCGCCGGCGAACTTCACCACGTCACCACCATTGGAAAAAATCAGCCGCACCATCATCTGAAAGTAGGCGTTCACTGCTGCGGCGACGTGCTCGGCGCCTCGGCCCTTGTGCAGCACGTTCATGCGCTCATTGAGCAACGTGTAGCCACTGATGTCGAAGAAGGCGCACACGGCGCCATGCGGCAAAGTCTGGCGAATCGGCAAGCTAGCCGTTGTGAGGAGGCCACCTTTCTCTTGGTCATACTCAGGTCGCTCAAGCTCGTCCACAATGGTGGACGGCAAATACGACGTTAACGCTTGATCAAAACGCATCCTTTGAATAGGTCGACGAGTAGCGTGGTGGATATCTCGTGCTGTAACTTAAAAGTAACAGCCTATTGATGCAACATCATGTAGCCGGGCCCCAAATTACTATGCTATGCTTAGAACTGGGCAGAAGATGTTGTTTACTCGTTATTAGCCCCTCATCCACTCGTCATGTCCAACAGCGCCGGCACAAAGATGCATGAACTGCCCCTTGAACTGCCGGTCGAAATTGCACTAGGACAGGTTTCGGGTTCTGCGTTGCGGTGCAGAGTGACGTCACCAGGAAAATCCAACCTGTGTCTTTTTACTTGGTTGGTTGTGTTACGTATGTTAGTTATGTTGTGTGGGCTTAGCTCGACTGACCGAAACACTGCGACGCAACCGCCAAGCGCGAGGCTACTTTAGTGCTGAGCTTAGCTAGTAGGCGAGAGCTATGCTGTCTATACTATTGCGTGCCATTGCCATACTTCCGATTGTATCCAATGCATCCATTTCAGGGCTAGCCCCGGGTACTCCTGCTGCGCCGATTTCGACTAGTTCCATTCCACCCCTCGAGCGGCGCCGCGACACCTCACAAGTGCTTTCTGAGGTCTATTTGTTGCGGGGTGGTGCACAGTATTCTCGAAGGAAAGAAAAATCGAAGAGCAGAGACGAAGATCTCGAGGACGACGAATACGATGAGGACATGGACGACGAAGAAGAAGAAGTAGTAGAAGATGACGAGGAAGACGAGATCGGGAGCGATGACGAAGGCTCGGATGTTTCAGAGGGCAGCGAAGGAAATGACGAGGAGGGAGGGTCGGATTATGAAATAGCCTCATGGAAGTCGAATACGGCCCAGTCACAAATCATTCCGATGAGCAGTCTGGGCGCCCGCCTTTTCGCCGAAGCACAGGGTACGTGGTGTGCTCTGGTGGTTATGATCACATACCACACGCACCTTCACTCTCAATAGCTAACTCGTTGTTTTCAGCTGTAATGTTGTGCTCTGATGTGATAGTCGCAGATTAGGCAATCGCGAAGTGTAGAAGCCTAGTATTGCCATCGTTTGCAGTGAATGAACTGTGCCTTTTTCCACGTGTCAAGAGTCGTAGTTGTGTTACAAATGTGCGGCGAACAAGATATAAAAGACAGTTGGAAGAAGATGTACCAAACATATCTAATCACGCCTCTCATTCTTGGAAGACTCGCCATCACGTGTATCTGAAAGTTAGCCGACCAAGCTCTATCCTCAACTTTCGGTTTTACATTACCCTTTCTTTTTTTCTATTTTAGGACTCGCGGCCCGAGGTCAAGCTGCGGTGCGCGACGCCAAGGGCTACTTTTCCAGCGACTTTGAAGCGCTGCTGTTAGCAGCCACTAAACCGAACGACAGCGAACGACCGCCGGACGCGAGGTGAGATTAGGAAAAAATAGAGTAATGGAATCGCTGTTTGAAAGATTGGTGTGCCGTATCATATGACTAAATCTCATCCCCATGGACCATCACCGAACCTCTGCTTGTTCCATCGCGTGCTCTTACGGTATAGCGTGTCGCACTTGCTGGAGAGCGTGGGCACTTTTGCGCGGAATTTCGAAGCCACGGACCCGACGAACCCTTATCGAGTCACCTTACGAAAGTTATGGGCGAAACTAGCCGAGAAAAACTGGCGCACGACGTTGAAAGCACTGTATTTGTTGCACTCGCTCGCGTCGAAAGTGGAGCCTGAAGACGCGGTAAACACTAGGAGGATAAAAGGGATTAGAATCTGAAGTAGATTGGAATGATGGGTCTATGTGAGAAATATTTGAAAAAATGATTACACGGTTAAAGCATATCTAAAGCTCATCACCTTGGAAATGAATTGTAACTACAGAAAACAAAGGCCTATCTTTTGACTCCTTGATCTCATCATGTGTTTTCATTGTTGCAAACAAATAGGTCTTGTTTCGCCACGCGTACGAAAAACTCGCCAAAGAAACTGATCGCCGCACGGGGGTGAAGTACTTTTCCCTGGGTCCCATTTTGGACATCGGCCTGCAGCCCATCCACGACGACCACGACGAGAGCAGCGGTGACGAGGCCTCTGCCAGCGGAAGGAGACCAGGCGCCAAGGAAAGCCGTTGGACCACGCTCGCGGCGTGGGCCAATGCGGAAGCGAGCGACATGGCGCCGTTCGTAGACGCGTACGCGAGGTTTGATGGGGTTTCCGTGTTGCACATGACAAGAGAAAAGAGGGGGAGTGGGGTGGACGAATTAGAAACATCTGCAGAAGTAAAATAAAATAAACACACGCGCATGCTCTGAGGACATGAGGGGCATAGACAAATAAAGGAAGAGAGAGAGAGAGAGAGTTAAAGTGGTGAAGAAGCAAACCAGTGCCAGCTTGAACCATTCAAACACAGCACACGCGGGCTCACCGTTTCTTTTTCCTGAACTGTGTGAGCACAGGTACGTGCTGCGGCGGCTGCGCGCGTTTACGGCCCAGTTCGAAGAATTACGGTTGCTGGGCAAAGGCTCGCGCCTCAGCGGTGACGCGGCGTCGGCGCAGCTGCTGAAAGCGAAGAAATTAGTGCACAGCGGCCTGGCGGTAATGAAGCAGAGATGTCAAGCTTCATTTCAGTCTTTTTTTTTCGATGCAGTTCGCGCAGCAGGAGCCGCATATCTACAGTATGCGTCCTGGCTCATGCTTTTCAGATAATTTGTGGAATATCTAGATACAATTGGAGGATTAGTTCGTGGTTCTTTCTTGTGATCATCTCTCCTTTCTTCTATATTTATTCCGCGTTTGTTGCCATTGTCTTCCGTCGTCTTCTACGGATGCATATACAGGTCGGAGCGGCGTTAAATGCTGACGCAGAGAGCGGAGTGAGCCTCGGATGCTTGGAGCTCACTGCGAATGACGCCCTGGTGTTGTTTCCGTTGTTTCATGCCAAGGTCGGACGAGGAGTTTGATAGATGCTCGGACATACAGATTTCGTTTCGTTCAATTCTTCAAACCTTTTTTGATGCGATTTTTTAACGCTCTCTTTCTCTGCTCAGATTCATTTTGTCTCTCAATCTCCTTCACGCTTCGCTCCCAATCACACACATGTCGTTATCTTCTTTTGATCTTTCATATCCCTTGTGTTTGAAAACAGGTCGCATGGATTGCGTCGTCTTCATCGAATTCAATATTCAAAGGCTGGGACAAGGCTGACGTCACTGAATTGCTCGCCAGTTTTACCGACGCTCGGGACGATTATTTGCCTCAAGTTCAGGTGTGACCAAATCTTGCAACACCTCTTTGGGAGGCATGGTTTTAATGCCATTGTTTCAAACGTGCTTCAAATCGTGGAGTTATTCTTTGTTTTGCCCAAGTTTACGTGTGCATTGACATCTTTTCTGCGCCCTCTTTGGCCTCTTCACACGTTAATATTTTTGTTCTGCTGCGAAATACCTCGTAATTAGTATTGCCCTAAACTCATCTATGCGTATTTCATCGTATAAACTGTTTCTGCCTGTTCTTCAATTTTTGCGTGGTATCTTTTGAAGGCATTCTTGAAGACTTCTTCGGATCTTCTCGAGCTCTACGGAGGTGCTGACCTCCCTGTCGATCTTCTCTTAGAGCAGTAGTCTAGCTGACATAATTCGCGACGAGACACAGATATTCACCGAGAGCACCATTCACACAGCTGTTGTCTACTACAAAGAAGGAGAGCCGGAATAGAATACGAATGAACCTAACAATCAAAAACCTCGCACTTGAGTTGACGAATTTGGCCATTATCCATAAATGATAACAGATAACGGCTTAACGACTCACAGCTCAATCTCAACGCAAGAAACGAATTGCACAAAAGGCACTATAAGCCAATTGCCCCGGGGTTTGTATCTCCGATATTTCCTTGTACTTCATGCGCTTTTATGTGGCTTAGTGGCTTAACCAGCGCCAACCTAGGGCAAGATTCACGCACGTAATTACGCGGGAATCACGCGGAAATTGAAATTTGTACCAATCAGACGTGATTTCCGTCACGGGAATCGGCTCAGAATAGAGTGACGTCATCATGAATCTACTCAAAATTTTCAGTAACATTTCGCACTTGCCTGTATGCGCACAACCATGGTCCATGGCGATGAACACTGCAGCTGAAGGCGCACGCACAAGGCGGGAGGAAAGGGCGCGAAGAGAGAAAGGGAGAATAAAAGAGAATGGCAAGCGCACCACACACGAAACTTGAAGATACGACGACCCCCCACCACCAAAAAGAACACCGAATCCCCCGTAGTTACCGTATATATACCGCACGTGATTCCCACGTAAATACCGCGTAAATACCGCATGAAGTGAATTTTTAAGACCTCGCGCGTGATTCCCGCGGGTACGTGAATCTTACCCTTGGCGCCAACCCGACCCGCAACCGTAGGATGCGATTTGCGCCGTAAATTGCGCGTGAATTACGCGGGGAAGTAATTTTTACCAACCAGACGTTAGCTACGTCACAAGAACCCGCCAATACTCTAGTGGCGTCATGTTAGAAGCTCTCTGAATCATCCGGATGCAACTAATCATCAGCACATCCACTGTCCACTGGGACAGCGAACCGACAAAAGGCAACCTGAGTTGAGCGTCTAGCGCAAGATGCGCCAACTCTTCTGCGTACTGAGACGATAAACCCTGCTGAACGGGATATGCATACGCCACGCACCATGGCCTATACTTTATACCGTTATGCGCTATACGTCTACTTATAACGTATACGAGTAGAAGCCGCAAAGTAAATCATACACAAACAATGCACAGAATGGGCCTCCGAACGGAACTCAAAGAACTCGAACTAATACAAGCCCAAATGGCACAGAAGCCAATGCTGCGGGCAGAAGTGGGAATGCGCGTGCGTTGCGCAAACAAAGCAAGTGCGGAATGATTCAGGAGGGAGAGGGGCATTGGCCATATTCCTCGGAAAGTTTGCAAAAAGCGTGGTATTTGTGGGTGTTGCGCACTACGCAGAACAACCAAGAGGAAGGCGCGCGAGCAAAGAAGCTCGTGGCGGCTTTGACGGGGCAGGAACTCCTTCCTCGTCCGCGGTGTGGCAGTGAATAGAAAAGCCCCTCCTCAAAATACAAACAACAACAGTCAAGCGGGCCGCTTGTGGCCTAGCGGCCACTCCCTATCATAGAGCTAAATCCATAAACCTTCCATCAAACGTCACGGACGCTAGTCGTAGGAGGCAAAGGACTAAACTGCGGTATTAATTACCAGAGCCATGTATTAAGCCAAACAAAAGAAGGAGAAGGAGAGGAAATCCATTCGAAATGCGCAATGGCCTGCAGCTGCGTACTTAAGTCTGAAGTCTCAGATTCATTCGTTTTTTAGGAAAAATAAAGAGGAAGTCGTGAGCGCTCACGTGTTTGTAGCTGAAGGCGCGAGCGCACAGTGGCCTCTTTGCTCGTAGCGGAGTACAAAAGAGAATTCCCTCTAAAAGCAAGTGTCAGCAAGGATTTATTTCTCGGATGTACTATCATCTCCAAGACCTGGGTGCGGCAGAAGCGCGTCAGTGAGAGGTCCTCCGAGAAGGCCTTTCGGGTCCAGCGCCTATTTCCAGTGAGAAATATTAGTGCAAACACAGATGTATATATCAGAATCGAATCATGGCGTGGACTTTCTATGTCATGGGAAGAGAGGAGGCAATCTTTTTGAAAACTGGTATACCATGCGGGCGGTGTTGAACGCCTCCATTGGAAATCGGTTCGTCACGCGAGCGCGCGCAGCCTTGAGCTCCTGGGGGTTCGTAGGATACTCTACTTTCGCCCAATGCTCGGTAGCGCCAAAACGCGGCCAAAGCTGAGGTGAAAGGATAAAAAATGGGCCATCAAACAACACAAGAAGAGTAGTTTGCCATCAATCGAATCAAGAGAAGAACAAGGCACGCGCATTCACGAAAGTAAGACAAACGCTATTGACATTACGGTTGCTCTGATTCGTTATCATCAATCTCGCACCTTTTCTGCGCACAGGGCTCGGTATTGCATGAAGGATTCGGTAATGTCACCGCGCTGCTCGTGGCTTTTGGCATCCAAATCAACGGGCAAATACATGATGATGCCGACCTGAGAGAAGCAGTAGAGAAAGGGACATGTTATATCATCATCCATCTCAGCAATATGCCCCCCCCCCCCTCCTGAAAAAAATCCACTTAATGCCTAAACGCCTTTCTAGAACGAGACACAAGGCTTTTGTTCCCGTGTTGAACACTTGTCGTCCATTGTATTCCATTCATCCTTTACCCCCCCCTTCTGCTTCTCTACATACTCTTTTCTTTTTTTACCCAGCTGTGGACGGTGTCTGCCAGGCTTGGGCCCGCTTGCATCTGCCGCTGTTGGTCTTTGGTGGCGCAGGCAGGGCTGAACTTGCTATTCGAGTTGGCCGACCAGCGTTGCTCAATGGGGGAAGCTGCCGGAATGTTGTGCGACTCAATCAACGTCAGCAACTGGCACGCACACCATTAAATAAAAAAAGAGGTGAAAGAGAGTTTTCCAACACCACTACCTAGGTACGGAAGCACTAACACACACGATAGCACAAAATGTACAGCTTTCGCATGTACCTGCTCCATGTAGGCCATGTCGGCTCCCGTAGGGTGTTCCAAAGTGCCCGTGGGGTAACACACTTCGCTCACCCACTGCTGCCCCCCGCAGTCGAACTGCAACAGGTCTACGTTGCGGCCAATCCGCAAGCTCCCGCTGATGTGCTGCCAGCTCTGCGCTTCCGCGACGTTCACTGCGCGCACCCAGGCAGGATCCAGCGGTGCCAGCGCCAGAAGCTCGTCCCGGAGTTGCGCCATGCCCAGCTGTTTCAACGCCAATTCTTCTTCGCTGTCGGTGATTTCACCATTTGGTTGTGGTTGTTGTTGGCCTTTCTTGCTTCCTCCTGTGCCGTTTTTGCGTGCGTGTCCTCTTTTCAGAGCATCTGCAGCGCTCTTTTCGTCTTTGAATGTTGCTGCGCCCGCAGAAGGAGGCGGGGTGTTCAAATCAGCTACCGACGCAGGGTTCGCCGGAGGTGGCACTTGTGCAGCAGCGTCTGAAATCAGCGGAAAAAATGGGAGGGGTGGAAGGAAGAAGAGTCAACTCCAACATATTTTAGTTTTAAGTAAAATCTTTCGTTTTTTTTTTAAGAAATGGTAACTTCAGTGCGTTATTGACAAGTACCTGCTCCTGCGGCGGCGGCGGCGGCTGCTGCTGCTGCAGGGGAAGACTCGGTGTCCGTGACAACCACGGCAGAAACCGCAGGTAGTCCCGCTGCTACTGTCCGCCGGCCTTTCAGTAGGAGGTTGCGCAAGGGGGCAGCCGCGTCGGCTGCAGTGGGCGGTAAAGGAGGCAACAGGTCCAATCGGTAGCTAAAAAGAGAATAAACCGATAGAGAAAGAGAGATAAAGGAAGGAAGCGAGGGGTGGGAGAGTGAAAAAAAGGTGAGTCTTTTGCAAATGTTGTGGTTGCCTGCCTGCGATAGAAAAACCAAAGAGAGAAAAAGAAGAAAAACACCAAAAGACTTTCTAAAACAACTGACCCTGGTCTTAGCTTTCAGGCTCGCTGGAAAATGGCAGAAAAAAAGAACCACAGCAGAAGACTAGACAACAAGGAGAAAAGGTACGAGCTGCTACGGACCGATCTTTGATGGGCAGAGTCAAGTCATTGTACACACTGTCGTCTGGGCTCCTCAGCAGGCTGGGGACTGGATCGTTGGTGACCACCACTACCGTGTCAGCAAATGGCACCCACATGTACCGCACGTGCCTGTGTAAGTGGGTGAGATAGAGTGTGTCAAAAATGGTGCGAGCAGATATGTGCGAGGTCGACAATTAGACTGCTTCTTCAAATGATCTGAATACTTGTGATATACTATGGTTTTGACATGATATAAGGTTGAATAGGGATGTGCATGGTGCTAAACAAATGATACTACTATTGTTCCTAATGCGACTCCTATACTACTTACTACACACCACTATCCCTTCTATACCTGTGGCTCGCCAGCAATCGCGGCAGTTGCGATGCTGCTTCAACTCGGTTCAACACAAAGGTGTGCTCCAGAAGGTCATGAGCAGGCACGCACTGAAGAGTGACTTCCGCCACTACGCCCATCAAGCCAAGGGAAACCTGGATTGCATTGATTTATAACCAATCGAGGAAACGATGGGAGAGAATATAACCGATGAGAGAGGACTATACGCACATGTGCATGGGCACACTATTTAAATTGAAGAATAATTTGGGAGTTTGCATCCCCAGTATATTTGGTTTCAGAAAGCAATTGCAGTGTCCAATATCGGAATCAATCGCGCATAACATACTTTAGCGAGTTCGAAAAGGTCAGGGTGGTTGTCCTTGGAGAGAACAAGCGTGCCTAGGCCCGGTGTGACCACTTTCATCGACACTACGGCCATGTCCAGAGGTGGCAGCTTGGCTCCAGTGCCGTGCGCGGAGACGCTCACAAAGCCACCTACCTAAATGGGGAGGGCAAACAAAGAAACCACATTTCACACAACCCAGTATCATCAGAGCGATGAGCTCGCCTTAAGAGAGGAATGAAAAATACAGCGCGGCTTGTAAACCGGAAGGCTGAAGAACAGTTTGGAAGTCTGCGTATTTGTGACAAGGAGGAAACCACAATTTTCTTCTAGCCATCAACCACCATCTAATGTACCTGTTGCTCCACTAAGCTGGCCAAGTTGGGCAGCGTCAGGCCGTGCTCACGCCGCAGCCGCTCGCACAAGTCACCCACTTTGATGCCCGCCTGCACGGTGACCTGGTTGAACGACCAAGGAACCAAGTACGAGTGATAATCACATGTAGACAGTACACCAAACAGATGAGCAATGGAAAGCTATCTCAATTTTACATGAATTAAAATGTACACGTGAGAAGCACGCAACGAAAAGAAACTTGAAGATACTGCAACACCTACCAGATTCCAATACTAAAATCAACTACACACCTGTTGTTTGGCAGCGTCCACGCTCAAAATTTGATCCATGGACGCGAGGTTCACACAAGCGCCACCGTTGGCACAGAAGCCAATCCCATTGGGGCTTAAGCCGGAGCCCACGGCCCGCAGGCGCTGCCCTCGACCATTATGGTCTTTGACCAAGGCTTCCAGTGCTTCCAGGGTCTCTGGTTCGTGCACTAGCGCTGGCCGCACCTGGAAATGTGCAGCAAAAAAAGAGCGCAAAAGCCATGAATGTGCATATATACTGCAGATAATTAATTCGAATTTGTTTTGCACACGCCACTGCCATACGCTAGTGTATTGGCTACGCATAGCAGTAGCGCAACATCTAGACCGCCCCAGTGAACATGACCTAGAACAAGATAAGAAAGGCTGCAACATCTAGCTCAAAGTATGCATGCAACACCACAAAAGATACTTTCAATAATGCTGTCTAGAGGGTACAAGGTAAGAAATATTACCGTGTGAGTGCCACTCCAATTCACCATTTCATGGCTGTCGTCACTGTCGCATTCGGAAGCAATTGCCAGGCTAACCAACGCAGCTGCGCACGCAGCCGCTAATGCAGCAGAAACTGGACAAAGAGGTAATCTCGGCCAGAAGCTTGTTGGCTTAGAAACAGTAGCTACAACTGCCTGCGGTGGTCGCACGGTGCCGAGAGGAACAAAGGGCGTTCTAGTCACAGCAGACGACAACAACGCGACGCGGCTTCGATTTTGACTGAACCGATTAGGTAATGCTGAAATAGAGTGTCGCAACATTAACTTGAATGTCTTGGTGTCGCTACGCTTTGTGTAGAAGAACAACAAGTCAGAGGCAGTATTAGATGGCCTACCACCGTAAGTACTCAACTTCTTCAAGCAGAAACAAACAAACCCATCACTTTCAGACCTTCAGAACTTTTACGAAGAGGGATGAGGGGAGCGAGTTGAGAAAAGGGAGCCAAAAAGAAGACGAGAAGCTTGAGCTTTGGGTTTTGATTGGAGGTTGACACAAACCGGAACCGAGGCCAGAACAAGAAAAAAAGAACGCTTGGGCATTTTTTACGGTTCTTGCTTGGTTCTTCTTGCACCGACGGCACAGACCAACCGAGGTGCAAAAGTGTACGAATCCTGCCTGTCAATTCGTGCACCAAGTTCATTGAAACGCAACCCCCTTTCAACACGCTTGGTGCCGCACACGCAATTCAGCTCGACCGACGAACCTACAAAGCTTCCTCGTTGCGAATCGCGCGAAGTCTTGAGAGCAAGGTCACTCACCGTCATGCGATCTACAGTTACTCTTTCCACGATTGTTTCGCTGGCGATCAGCGCGCTATGTGGCCTAAGCTGGTTGCAGCAGACCCACGCCGCGCCACGGCCGTCCTCCGTGCCTTACGCCGTGGCTACCACGAAGCCCAAGAAAACGGTTCGTCACGCCCAAGCATTGGTTTTGTAAACACTACTAGTTGAGCGACTGCAATTTGACTGATGATCACAGAGTTTTTGCGAGCCAATGTAGATTCGCTAACATATGATTATTTGAGGTTAAACGGGTTTGTCTACATGCCTCGCTGTTACCAGATATGCCTGATCATTCCGGGCGTGCCGTGGGCCTTCGGCCCATACCAGCACCAGGGCTACCTCCTGTCTCTCGAGTTGCACAAGCAAGGATACAAGGTTTGAACGCTGGATGATGCATCTATCGCTTTTATCCCTGGGGCCATATAAATGACCTAGATTGATAGCAACACACCTCGCTAAGAGCAGCTGACAAATGCCTACTTTCCGTTCCAATCCTACTTTGAGTAGCTTGATTCGCAAGTGCGCTAGTTTAGTTGTATTGGTATTGTGAGAGTGCTCTTGTTGCGACTTGCAAGGGCTCTCAACATACGTCTATATCTGTCTGTGTCTGTGTGCTTGATTTCACATTCTTACGTGCGTGTGGATGTGCACCTCTACTTTTTCCCAGATCTTTTGGCTGTGCCGCATTCCGCAGCTCGCCACCTTTGAGAAAGTGTTTTCGTCCATGGACGAATTTTTGTCGCATTTGCCAGTGACAAGGCCTCCGGCTGAATTTCAACTGGACCACATTACGTTTGTCGGGCGCGCCAAAAATAATGTCGAGGGAGGGCTTTTCGACGTCTCCAGCATCAAGGTGCGTGTGTCTTCTTGAGTACTATTCTTCTGGTGGCTCCCTGTCTCTCTTCGTTCCCACTCCATAATGCTCTATCCGTGATGGTACTGTATCCATTGGCGCTCGAGCCCCCCCCTCCCCCCCCCCTCTACACAACCAAGAAATCACTATACGTGACGCAGTAGCCTAGCTCGTGAGTATTCTCTCGCATGTTTCATGCCTCACTCTCGTTGTTGTTATAACCTTTCCGGCGCAGTCCTCTGAGATTAACCGTCTCGGGAAGCGCTACCGCGTCGATGCCTTCTTGGCGCTCGCTGACGTGGGGCAGATCGTGCCGGATGCCCCAATGGAATTCCCCACCATCATGTGGCTCCCCTACCATTTCCCCGAGGTGAAAAGCAACCAGTGTGCCGATTTTGCCTCGTTCGTTCTTGCTCTGTATCTCCTTCTCTGGTTCTTCTTTTTGGCAAATACCTGATGTGTCTGCCTAGGGTCTTTGCTGTGGTAGCTTCGCGTAGTTATTGCTGCATCAATTAGTGCCGACTTCTTTTCTTTTTGCTTCAAATTGGTCAGGCGAAAACTGCAACAACCTTTCGCATGCGCACGATATTTCTTCCCCTCACACTTCATTTGGCCTCTGCCTCGATAAACACACCTAGGTGTCACCCCTCGGCCGTCACTTTTTGAAGCCCTTGGCGGCTGTGGCGTCGCTGGCCCCTTCTTCGCACCGCGATTTGGTGAAATCGCTTCAGCCACACGGCGTGCCGGTTACCTACATCCCCCACCTCGTAAACCGGGCTGAAGTGAGTGGTGCTAGTCTTTGTCTTCTCAGCTCATGTTTTATTTCCTCACATATTTTCCCTCGCTCTCTCTTTTTGTCATTGGCTTGGATTTTTCTTATTCAAATCCTATGGTTTATTCTTGAAGCCCGCATGCCTGCCGCCTCTGTATAACCCTACAGAAGACATAATTCCTATTCTCACCGAAGCTTGCTTGTTTTGCTCTTTTTTTGTTTGTTTTTCTTTGCACCCTTAAACTCACCTTGCATTGTGGCTAGCTCACCGGCGACGGCGTTCCTGCAAGCCGCGCATCTCTCGGTTTAAAAGACGACCAATTTGTGGTGCTCATGCAGGTATTGATGCATTTCTCTTGTACTCATGATAGAGCAGCTTTACTTGCAGCAGTAGTGGAAACCCCGGAAACATTGTATTCAACACCTCTACAAATATCATTTTCGCTATGCTTCGTGCACTTCATTACTTGGACACAACGAATGAATACCATCTCGGTAAAAGCCCTTTTCACCTACTCCTTTTTACCTTCTTATACAGGGTGGCAATTACGAGCCCACTGACAGGAAAGGCTGGGATACGTCGATTCAGGCGTTTGCGAAATTTTATTTTTCTTTGCCTCCAGCTACCCAGAAGAAAGCTCACCTGTATTTGCACGTGATTGAAAGCAACGCCATCGAACGCGACAGCAACGGAGGGCGAAAAGCGCCCGCGTTTGTGATGAGCAAAGGTCTGAACCTGCGCCGGCGCTTGCATTTGAGCGGCCTGCCAGAGCACGCGTACACGCTGGACAACGAAGAAGTATATCCCCCACGCTTCGTGTCGAGTTTGAAGCAAATGGCGGACGTGTGCTTGCACGCGTCGAAAACCGAAGGCTTCGGGATGAACGTTCTGGAGTGTCAAGCCGTAGGCACGCCGGTGATTACTACGGCGTTCCTGGCCATGGAAGACTTCACCAAACTCGGCACTGCGGTGCCTTATCGCCAAACGTACTTCAACGCGGCCATTGGCAACGATTTTGCCATGCCGGACGTGCCCGGCCTCGTGGAAGCCCTGGAGAAGTACTACGGCGAATGGCAGCTGTTGCAGCGTGGTGACCTTGAGGCTTTGAGTGCGCGTGCCAAGGCAGTCAACGAGACCTTTGCATGGATCGACTCGGAATTTAGTTCCGAGCGCATCAGCGGCGACTTCAAAATTTTGATCGACGACGTCTTCGAGCGGCAAGCAGGCGCGCAACAAGCCAAGGCCCGTGAGATGGTGGCGTCTCATCCCCCGGATTTAGCCGTTGAACCGTTGTTCACGCGCATCTCCGACGAGTTCCCACGGGTGTGCGACTGGGACACGCCTTGGACCCTCCTGGCGCACCCGCGGGTGGAAATCAATTATGCGCAAACTCAGGGCTTGCTCTGGGCGTTGACAGTTCGTGACCAAGAACACAACTTCGAAGCTGTCCTACTCCCTACGGCGCAAGTAGACCGGAATGGTTTGCCTGGCATGCCCTTGCCAGTGACCAACGAAGACAACACGTTGCACAAGTACCAAGCCGTCCTGGTGAAAACGAGCTACTTTGCGCTCGCGCAGCAAATGGAAAGTTCCAAGCATTCAATCCTGTTCATTTTGTTGCAGAGCGCCAACGTGCCTGGTGTGGGCGGCGGCATGAAGCGTTTTCCAGACGGCATTGCACTCTTGCGCCCCCCTGGCCAGACACAAGACCTGCCACCAAACAGCCTCGGCGATTCGGGAAACCGCCGCGAGATTGGTAGTGGGGGCTCGAGTAGGAGTGGCCGCCGCAGCACTTTTGCAAAGAGCACGCGTAGCCCGTATGAGGATGACGAGGACGATGATGCCGAGGACGACGACAGTGAGAGACCTATTTCAAGCAGCCTGGAAGCTGCAGCCTTCGAAGAGGCCAAGCGAAGGCACGCACGTTTGAACAAGGAGTCGCCCAACACGCCTTCTTCGAGAGGCTCGGACAAACGAGCCAGTGATGAAGGTGGTCGCCGCCGCTCTTACCACCGTCGCCGGAAAAGTCCGCCACCAGCCATGGACAGTGACATGGATGCCGATGAAGACATCAAGGCTAGCGACTTCGGAGATGCACCGGCTCCAGCCCCTGCCTTCGACGACGACGATTATGATGGCGGCGATGCAAGCTTTGACTTCGGGATGGGCAACGACGGCGCGCAGGTGCCTTCTGCAGTCGCCGAAATGATGCGAGACCCAGAATTGGTTGAAGGGATGAAAAACCCAAAGATTCGGTCGTTGCTCGAGCGCGCTTCTCAGAACCCCGCTCTCATTCAGCAGGCCATGGAAGAGCCCGAGCTCGGCCCGATGCTCAAACGAATTATCCCGAAAATGATGCGCCTGCAGAACCTTCAGGCGAACGCAGGCATGGGCGCCGGCATGGGCGCCGGCATGGGTGCAGGTGGCAGCAGCAGTTCTGGATTCGCAAATGGCGGGATGGGCCAAGCATACGGCGCGTCGGCACAATCAAGGCATGGAGCGGACGCCACAGCACGCAACCGAATGTACGACGCTGACGACGACGAGTACGGTGACGACGACTACGATGAAAACGAAGACGAGGACGAGGACGACGTGCCAGTCAAAAAGCGTTCGCGGAAACGCAAAGGAAGCAAGCGAAAAAGGAGGAAGGCACCAAAGGGGCAGCGGCGGCGACGGCGCAAGTCGGATGCGCGTTCAGACCTTTGAATGAACGGCCGCCAACTCGATAGCAAACACTTTTCGTGCTTCTTGATGAAAAAATATTTGCCGGCTCTTGTTAGATTCGGTGGTTCTATTGAGAACGTCTTTAGGACATCCGTAATTCTGTTTTCCACCTGGGGCAAAAGAAGATAAGGGGATAGTATTCGAGGAGAAGAAAGAGAGAGAAGAGGAGATCACCATATTTATGTATCGCAGTCCGCGAGTCTCTTCCGTCGCTTGGGCATTCTTGACATCGACAGTTACTTCCATAATCGGATTCTTCGTTGGGCTGGCCACGTCGCACGTATGCCCATGAGCCGGGCGCCACGGCAGTTACTGACTGGTTGGGTATTGCATTCTCGACCGATTGGTTGTCCACAGATGACTTGGGACAAAGCGTTGGAGAACGCGCTCAAAAGTAAGGGCATTTCGAAGGATTTCGATGAGTGGATCGCCATTGCCAAGGACAGGTCGAAGTGGAGACAGCTGACTCACTCCATTCTCAAACCTCCTGATGCCTGACGGCTGAAGGACACTCAGCCCAGTCAGACTTGTTCTGGAGGTTACATTTTTCTGTTGCTATTTGCCACAGTGGTGTTTCTTTGTATTTTGGGGAGTATTAACTAGACTAGACTAGTAAAGCGAATAAGGTCTCTTCGGGTGGTGATTGGATTTGAGTTATAATTATGCAATTCGGGTGCCGTTATACCGACGCGCGATGCGGGATGTCGATGTCGACGTCGGAGTTGAATTGAGAGTTGGATAGTAGGGTGCAAACCATAAATATTATATTAGCAATGCCATATTAATCCCCCTGTAGCCTTCGATCTCATCGTCGTTTGTTCCTCTCCCATCATGTTCTGAAGAAAGCGTTTTGATCTGAGCTTTGGCGCGGGAATTCAAAGCTTGAAGGGTGAGGCGCCTTCTTTCTACGCCAGGCCTATGACGCCGTTAACATTCCAACTTCAATCATTGACAGTCCTTGAAATTAATTGCTGAATTATGTGTCTTTGGATTCTTTTGGCCCTTTCTATTGGTCTCAACTCCAGATGTCTGCTTCCAAGGAAGCGCGGAGCCGGGAGCGCAAGCCCCCTAAACCAATTTACGATACGAATGAGGAAAGGTACTGGCCCTTAATTTGAAGAAACGACTACCAAGCTTATGTGTACACACGGCGGGCTGTTGGTAGAGTTTTATACCGCTTCGAGTGCCTGGGTTCTGTACAACTGTTCCCAACCCTATGCTCTTTTGCAACGCATTTCAAAAAGTCCATATCCTAGCACGAGTCTTACATCATTAGAGATACGGATTTGCGGCAATTAGGCAAGCTGTAGTCGATTTCTTGCGTCCTTTGTCTCAATGCATCTTGAATTCTGATTATTCTTTTCTTGATATCTGTCTCTCCATGCCTAATGTTTCGAACCCTACGGAAATATATCTCAGGAGCCCTGGTCCGTCGCCTGCGGCTAAGGCACCAACGAAGAAGAACAACAAGGCCTCAACACCTTCGTCAGCCAAGAGTACCTCCAGCCATGGATCTCGGAATGCGTCGACTTCAAGCCGCAAAAGTGCACGCAAAAATGACGAAGAGGAAGACGACGACGACGAGGAGGAGGAAGCATCAGAGAGCGAAGAAGACGAAAACGCAGAAGTAGACAAATCGCCAGCTGCCTCCAAGCGAGCCCGTAAAGCACCGCCCAAGAAAGCGTCTCCTGCCTCCGCCAACAAAAGGGCGAAGACGGCGGCAGCCGAAGGGAAGAGTGCGAGCGGCAACGGTAGTAAGGGCAGTGCCAACAAGGCATCAAAATCGAAGAGGGGCAATGGTGCTGCAGAGGCAGGCTCCGATGAAGATGACGAGGAAGAGAGCGACAAGAATGGTGCCGATGATGGGGACACCAGCTCCTCAGAGGACTCGGAGGCAGATGAAGCTCCATCGAAGGTGCAGTTATTTATTTTTTCCCCATTTTTACCCTTGAATCTATTTCATACCTCTGCTCACTCTCCCTCATTTCTGAATGTATGCTACGTATTGTAGTTCGCGGCGGCGAAAGCCAAGCGTGCTGCTGGCAAAGGTCCAGGGAGTGCGAAGAATGCGGGCCGAGCAGCGCCAGTGGTCGGGGGATTGGCGACCTACCGCGGAATCAAGGTAAAAACTAGTACAGTAGATGCAAGTAGATAGACTGAGCACCATCGAGTAAGTCGTTAACACGCCGCGTGAAAGTTGGCTTAATCTAGAAATTTGAATGAATTTCATCTTTATCACGTTATCGTGTCGGTCCTCGTTTGCAGTTTGTTCCTTTCAAAATTATGCGCCAAGTCCTGAAGTTCCCCTCATTTTGCTGTCATCAGGGCAACGCTGCGCTGGATTCTCTGGCGCGATCCTGGGTGAACGCTTTCAAAGGGGCGTCTTCCTCCTCCAGCAACAACCGCGCCCTCGTCGATTTAGTGAACTTGGTCTTTTGCGCGAGCGGCGCTACCGAAAACATCGTTCGAGTTGAAGAAGACGTCGCGGATTTGGACGAGGAGGGTGAGGCATGGCATCCACTACATGTTGATTTTAAACGCACGTTGGCCTCTTTTTCATTTCTCCTATCATCTCCAATCCCTACACGCAACTTTTGAAGACACTCTCACTATAATCTCCTTTTCTTCTCTCTTTCTTTTCTCAATATTATCAAACCTAACAGGCTGGCAAGACGTCATGTCGCGGGTCACCGAAGCACTAGAAGCTGATGCGCACGGTCCAACTGCCACCAAATATCCGGTTGCGGGCACTTCCAAAGACGCAGTCAAGATTCGAGCCCGGCTCGCGGAGTGGTGCCGCAATGTGGTAAGTAGAAAAAATTGAAATATTTTTCCAAAGAGATGAATATGAGAAGTTGTACCTCATACAAAGAATAGGGAGGGCTTTCTCATATATTTTACGGAACACAATTAGAGATGCCTGCATGTGCACGTGTGTTTGTTGTTTTCTAAGTATCACTACTGCTGTCTCTATTTTCCAGGTGGGCCACTGCCGCAGCGGGAACGCTTATGCCTACCCTGTCTTGAGCAGCGCTTTAACGGTGTTGCAGACCACGGCCAGCGCGAACCTCCCCTGCGTGCGGCACACGTCGGTGGTGATGGCGTGGGCGTTTACAGGGGCGCTGGTGGCTGCGGCTTCGGACATGATGCGAAAACTCGAGGTGCTTTCCCCGTACAATGCTTCTGTGCTACTAAATATCTCTTTCTCCTTAGTCATTTCCCTGTCTCTCGAGAACTGAAACTGTTTCATGCTGACCCTGTCGAATTGTATTTTGGATGTTTACAAAGGTGGTGTCGCGGCAGTACTCCGCCGAAGTCAAGCGCAGCAACGCTCAGAGCCGAAAAGCCAAAGACTTAAACGACCAAGTGGAGGCGGTCCGGGACGCAGGTGGGTTTGAACTAGTTTTAAAAAAAAATCATACTATAAATGAAAGAATTTTATTTTATGCAATGGGTAAGTTTTTATGTTTGATTCGTTGATGTGATGGTGGAGTGGAGGCGTTGGCGCTTGGGGCTATGCATTTAAAGAGATCGAAAGGACACCGTAGTCAAATAGGTGTGCATTTGAGGAACCTGTATTTTGTCATATTTAATTGTCCTACTTTTGTCTTTTCTACTTCAGGCTTGGCTCTGGACGAGCTGATCAACCAGTCGTTCACGGGGGTGTTCATGCACCGTTACAAGGACACCCGGGCGGTGCTGCGGGAAGAGTCGATGGCCAGCTTAGGGCAGTGGATTGGGGTCTATCCTGAGAGGCTCTTTGATGCGCACTACCTCAAGTGAGATGCTTAGTTGTGTGGTTATGTTACACTTGTATTTATTTCATTACGATGCAGACCTCTTTCTTCGACAATAGACCCTGAATCAACGGAATGAGAGCTTTTGCGCCACGGTTTCTATTCTCATCACATGTGAAATTTGCTTTGTGTATTGCAGGTATTTTGGGTGGGGTTTGAGCGACAAAGACGCTGGCGTTCGCCTCGCAGTGCTGCGCGCTCTCCAAGCCCTCGTGCTGCAAGCGTCTCAGAGCGACGCCACTTCGGCCAACAACAACAGCAGCAGCAGCAGTGCAGAAAGCCCTACCAGCGGCAGCAATAGCGGTGACAGCAGCAGCCGCCTCGCCCTCATGGTGCCCTTTGTTGCGCGGTTTGTGCCCCGCATGCTCGAGTGCGTGCATGACGCAGATGCTCCCTGTGCAGCGGCCTCGGTGAACCTTCTCACGGAACTTCTGCTAGCCGGCGTGCTGGGCAGCGAAGAGGTGCGCTCCAGATGCTGCGTTCTTCATTGAAGTCACGAAATATCCTTCAATTTCTTCAAGTCTACAATTTTCTTTATTTTCTGTACATTTGTTCTCTTATATCACCCGTCCTCTTTCCTTTCTCATGTCGTTGTCATACTTGTCTGTAGGTGGGAGTGTCGGACGAATCCGTGAGTTTAGTTGACAATCTGGCTGCAGACCCGTCGATCCCTCCCAGCGTACGTGCGGCTGCGATGCGCTTTGCCGCCAGCCATTCGGAGACTCTGGGGTAAATGAATGAATGCATGAATCTATGGATTGGCTACAGCACTTATGGTTTTCAATGCACTTATCCTTCTCTGTTTTTATTTTTATGAATCGTTCAACCGAGTGTTAGTGCTCATTGTTAAGTGATCTCTGCTTCTTTTCTTTTTTTACTAAGTACTAATTTATGGTTTCTTTCTTTTTTTCTTCCTAGCGACGAGGCTTATACGGAGCCTATCGAAGACGATTCGACTGCTGCGGGTGCCAAAACACCAGCCAAAGCGGCCCACAAAAAGAGCGCAAAAACGCCGTCGTCTTCTGCCAAGAAAGGAGGAGGCGGAGCAGGTGGTGCTTCTGCCGTAGAGAAAGCTGCGACCGCACAACTGCTGGAGCTCCTTGAACTCGCGGATGCTTTGATCAGCCCGGCTTTGGAACTCGATATAGAAGCAGCAGCTGCTGCTGCTGCTGCATCGGGCAATGGTGGTGCTAGCGCCGCCGACGACGACAACGGCAACGGCAACGGCTATACTGGCAGTTCGGAAATCGGTGCAGGCATGAGCACTGGTGGGGAGCACACGGGGTCAGCCGTAGAAGCACTCGTCGAAGCAGCAGCTGCGCAGCCATCCTTGAAGCCGCTGCTGACGGATTGGCAGTTGTTCGTGGGGCGACTTCTGGACGACAGCGGGTAAGTACAACAAGGAATACTATCAAAATGTGGAGAATTCATACGTTTTTATCCTAAACTGTAGATTTGAAAAGTGTGTGTTCTTGATAACGTGTTCTTCTTACATGTGTTTTCTTTAAATCAGGACCTCGCTTTCGGACCGGCACGGCACTTTGCTCACGCTCGTGTTCTGCCGAGCTGCGCAAGTGTTCTGCGGTTCCAGCGACTCAACCAGCTCCTCTTCCGCTTCGACTGCTGGTGGTGGCGGAGGAAGCCCGAAGAAGGGCAGTGCTTTGAACCGGAAAGGCGGAGCCAACAGTAGCAACGGCGCCTCAGGGCACGCGGAAAACCTCTCCGTGCACCTCATCAAGGTCTTCATATTGAATCATTTATTTCGATTCTTGCGTTTTACATATCCTTGTCCTTCATAGTCGACTTTTTGTCGATCGGAGTGTATTCATGTCCTATCTATGCAATCTCTCTTATGTGAATTCTTTCTTTTTTTGCGACGTGTGCTCTGCAGGCGCTCCCAATTCTCTTGGAGAAATTTCAGGCCGAACCACGGGTGGTCGATTGCCTGCTGCCTCTCATTGGCTACCTGCAGCCCAAAGTCATTGGTTTGGCACCCTCCAAAGTGCCTTTTACGAGGCTGCTGCAGCAGCTCAAGAAACTGCTGTTGGACGGGTCTTCCCTGCGCGCACCGGCGGTGTGTGCCAGCTTGCGGTATCTGTTGTCCGGGTGCGACCACAGCCGCGTCGATGACGTGGGAGAAACCCTGCAAGAGGTACGATTTTCATATATTTGCGCTTTCATATTGTATGTAATCTGTATATGTAGTAAGTGCACCCTAGAGAATCTTGCTTAGGAAAAGTTTGTGCCTCTAAGCCGCGTCATTGGGAGTAGGCAAGTTTGAGGGAGCGTACGTTGTCGCATACTTGTGACTTTCTCTCTCTCTCCCCCCCCCCCCACCACTGTTTTCTAATATCTAGATTGCAGAAACCCTTACGTCGCGTGTCACCGACCTCGCCCAAGCTCCATCAACTGGAGGAAGTGCCAAGAAAAACAAGAGAGGCAGCAAAGGCAACAGCAGCAGTAACGCTGATCCGTTGGACTCGGAGTTTGCGCTTGCGTCGCAGCTTGAGCGCTTAGCTACCCTTGGAAAGGTGCACTGAGTTCACGAGAAGACTCTTTTTTTTTAAACTCGTTGCTATCCTTTACCATGTTGTCTTTTGAATTCCTGTTCTAAATTTCTGTATATTCTCACTTCTTTACCGCGTGCCTTGTGTATCTCGTTTCCGTGTTGGCCTCCTAGCTGGTTGACCTCGGTGAATATTTGTCGGAAGGCGCTCTTGATGAAGGCCTTGTGCCGTTGCTGGAATCCGCCTGCCTTCAGGTAGTTATTATTTGCAGTCCTCATAAAATTGATACACCTCCTATTATTATTTCCTTTGTAAATGCGATCCTCCTTCTCTATTGCTTAACATATTTTTTTTAGATTTGAGTGACGGATTCATCTTTTTCATCTTAATTACCTTCTTGTTGCCTTGTCCTCTCTTTTCAGCGCGCGTCGGCCTTACAGCGCGCATCCGCTGAAGCCAACGATGGTAACGATGACGACGACGACAACGAAGATGAGCCCGGTCCTGTAATTGAGGTGCCCGGAGGCATGCCGATCCTGAAGGCGTCGTGTCGGGTGGCGAGCGCTGCCACCAGCGTGCTGTTCAGTGCCACTCTGTGGTCTACACGAACGGCGTTTCAGGGGTGCATGGACAGCGCGCTGCTGGACTCGGGCGATGACTTTGATGACGACGAGGTGAAGTGACACTTACGAAACATGCAAGCGTGCCTCTATATCTGCCCCTTTTCCTCTTCTTTTCTTTTCATTCAAACATCTTGGCGTCTTTTTCTTTGTTCTTTTATCCGTGTCGTGGGCCTATGCACATGAATTTCTCTATTTTAGGCCAAGGCAGATTTGGCCTCAGCTGAAGCAGCCGAAGAAGTTGACGAGTCTGAGGTGCCAGAGGGGCTCGAGCCGGCTGTGGCTTCGGCTGTGCAGGTACTGTGCTATACTGTGTAAAAATGAGATGGTAACTAAAATGTGTAGGCTGGAAACATCGTAATACACATTCGAGGTGACAGTAACTCTGAAGTGTGTCATGGTCCTCTTCTCCTTCCTTTGTTTTTAATTCTCGCACATCTGTTTTTTGAAATGCTTGATGTGTCAAGGCGGCGCTGGACCGGCGCAGTGCTCTGTGCAATTGCCTGGAGCGAATGCTGGGAATGCACCTCAAGCTTCCTCTGGAAGAAGGAAGCAGCTTCGAGCCTCAAGATGGCCTGCCGCGAGCTCTCAATTTGCCGCCAAAAGTGTTGCAATTCGTGCGCTCCTGCCAGACCACTGCCTTTGCCTGCACGGGAGACCTCCAAACGGTGCGACCAAACAAACTAAACACTTACATGCGTGCATCATGAGAACACCAACAATGTGTTTCGTGTGAAACAGGTTGAACAAGAATTGCCAGAGGTAGTGAGAGCAAAGAAATTTGTTCGCTTATGTACCGTGATGGGAGGTTGAGATGATATTATGTGACCACTTCTCCACCACCTTTGTGCATGCGTCATCTTTCCTCGGCAGTTGCACAAGGCTAGCTTAGCCTCTTACGATGCGATTCGGCAGCTAGCGTGGTCGCCTCGGCCGCAGCTGGTGATGCTTTGCGCCAACTTCTTTCATGCCACGGACCCTCGTGTGCAGGTACCGAATAGTTCAATGTTATGTAATAGGTCACGTTTAGCAGAGAACAAAGGGTCAATGAAAAAATGTTCAAGGTTTCTGCGTGCTTTGAATGAAAGTTGTCGCACACCCTTTTTCTTCTAATGATAATGAGCAGGGAGCGACTGATGGCAGCAACGACAACGACGATGAGGCCAACAACAGTAAGAAGAAGAAAAAGATGGACGGTGCAGTAACCACCACCGCTGCCGCAGCACCACCACCGGAGTTGCTCGTAGCACCTTTGGAAGCGCACATCAAAGCAGTGCTGTACAACCCGCACACCCGCAGCCGGCGTCAAGCCTCAGCGGTGTTCGACTTCTTGGCAACTGGAGGAGGTGGAGGCGATGTGAGTGCCGCTGCTGCTGCGGGTGACGAATTGGGCAGTGACGATTCGAAGGCAGCAGCAGGAGCAGCAGCCGTGTCGTGTGCTGCTGCGTCGGCCAAGTATTTCTTTGATGCCGTCAAGCACAAGAGCGGGCTCGGCAAATTGCTAGAAATAGCTATGACCTCCTTGCAGCTCTCCTTCACCAACTCGGTACTTCACATATGACAACGTAAAAAAAAAATCCGATGTTTTTATAAATTCGTCACATTTTGTGACCTGCTATTGTGCTTAAGAAACAATTGCACAATTTGACCGATGCTGCACCTCAATTTCTGCTCTAATATATATTGAAAATTCATATTTCTCTCAGGTGCTGGCGGAAGTGCGGGCTGCAGCGGACGAAGACGAAGACGACGACGACGAAGAAGCACCTTTTGAGGAAAGGCTGGCAGCAAGCTATGCGAAACTCTTGAATCATGCCAAGGTTCTTTGAACTCAAGACACAAGTAGAATTTACATTGATTTGAAAAGTGTTTTTTTTGCTTGGCATTGCATACACCCCTCTCATGGGCCATTTCTTGCTCCTTCTTTTTATTCAATCAATCTAAGCAATTCTGTACCTAATCTTTTCCAACAGGCCATGAGCTCGATGCTAGGCGTGCCCGGCAGTGAGAAACGAGCGCGCGCGGAGAAGTTGGCGCCCATGTTGGCGTTCTTGAAAGAAGGAATCCGGTTTGCGCTCGCAGGAAGCAGCCAAGAACCAGGTCGATTGGGGTTCCTTTCCGCTTTGAAGCCGTTCTTGCCGCACCTGAACGCACAGCCTCACAAAGAAAAACTCAAGGTACAGAATATAGGTATACGTACTGTACATGTTTTTAAGCTACCAACTTCAGAAGAAACGAGGAACAATGATGCGTTTTGTAATCTTTCACTTCTTGCTTTCACTGCTGCTGCTCAACACTCAGGAGCACTTTTCGGCGCTATTCTCTCAACTCCCATTGAAACTTCGCCGCTCCGCGCCTTTTACGCTGCCGTCTAAATATGCTGAACAAGACGATGAAGACGAAGACGACGAGGAAGACGAAGAAGAGGAGGGCACCGCGGCATCAGACGAAGCAAAGGCGCAGGGGCTAGCGGCATGCTCGGACTTTGTGTTCAAACTCTTTCCAGACGCCAAGGTAGATATCATGAAAACTTATGGGGCAAATGTAAGAGGAAAGAATAGGTTCCTCTGCATAGTATACTTAAAGACTCGTTCTTTCGCCGTTCAGTGTTTTGCAAAGATAACTGTGAACAGCTCTCCACTTCTCTGTGCATTTCCCTTGAGCATATGCAGGTTTTCTGTCTTTTAGCACTCATTGCACTTTTGATTTGTTTCGAACTTGCCATTCTACGCATGCTTATTTTTGTTCACCTTGTGATCTATTTGCACATGTTATGCAGTCGTCCCGCTCTGCAAGCAAGAGTGCGCCCAAAGGAAGAGGAGGAACCCCTCAGGCCAAGCGCGCTCGTGCTGTGTCGCGCCGCTCACCAAAAGAAGAAGAAGAAGCTGATTCGGACAGTGAAGACGAAGAGGATGAAGAGGAGGATGAAGAAGAAGAGGAGGAGGAATCAGGGGAAGAGAGCGCCTCGCCTGCTAGCAAACGCAAAGCGCCAGTGCCTGATCGCAGCATTAGCATTAGCAGCAGCAGCAGTGGAGGCAGCAGCGCAATGAAAGGATACGGCAAGAAAAGCAACAGCCGGTCACACAACACGCCATTCTCTCCTTCTCTCAAGAGACCATCTGGGAAACCTTCGGCGAAAGCAGCAGACAGCGATGGCGACAGCGATGATAATGATGACGAGGAGCACAACAACCACAGCCCAGTGGCGGCTGCGTCCTCAAGTGACGAAGAAGAAGACACCGCAACGCTGCGCTTATCTGTCAAGAAGAGGCGCAAGGGAGGCATGGGCACCGTACAGTAAGTTACTAAGTAGAGAATACTACAGACGACGGGAATTTGGTGATATTGCCAATTGAATTCCAGTTACGAAAAGGCGCGTTGCTTTGCCCATCTCCATGCCGTTTGTTGATTGTTGTATATCTATGGCTGTGCAAAAGCCGTTAACGCATATCGAAAAACGGAATTCGCCGAAATATCAATGCAAAGAGAGCCCAGCGCCTTTTTAAAGAGCCTCAATTGCAGGGAATTGAAGAATTAGAGAACTGAGTTCTGTATTCGGATATCCCTATCCTCGGAATGTGGAAAGTGGCGCCCCGCGCCCCGCGCGCCGCCTGATTTACGATCCGACCTATTTGCTATTCCTTGATAAAGTGAAAAGGAGAGCGACGCAAGGGGTGGCCATTGTCTTCCGCCACCATATCACTTCCGCGAGTCTCTTCCGTCGCTTGGGCATTCTTGACATCGACAGTTACTTTCATAATCGGATTCTTCGTTGGGCTGGCCACGTCGCACGTATGCCCATGAGCCGGGC
>Ga0307931_1000227_pt1 | contig 33451 bp, 23 predicted proteins | sample OrgLakmetageno47_FD_201816 | JGI IMG/M metagenome (GOLD analysis project Ga0307931, IMG submission 201816) | Saline water microbial communities from Organic Lake, Antarctica - #47 | ecosystem: Environmental > Aquatic > Non-marine Saline and Alkaline > Saline | place: Antarctica: Organic Lake...
AGCTTCGAGAAAGCCTGCAAAAAGCGCAACAACAACAGATCCAGCAGCAAATCCCGCACGATCCAAATGCTGAGAATAGCATCAGCAGTAAAGCTGCTTTAAAGGCTGCACGCGCAGGGTGGGACGCGACGCGACAGCAGCTTGCAGCCGAGAAAGAGGAGCTCAAACACGAACTTGCCTTGGCTTCCAAACAGCACGCAAAGACCAGCGCCCAGCTCTTGAAAAGCGCCGAAAAAGCTGCGCAAGACCTCCGGCTGAGCCAAGCTGCTGCTCATCGACTAGAAGCCAAGGTGGCGGAGGCAGAGCGTCGTGCATCAGAAGCAGAGTCCGCGGCTCGCGCTCGTCGTGCTGCTGCGCTGGCTCGAGCAGACGCTGCTTGGCGCGGCGACGTGGATGGTGATCATTGTGGCAATGGCGCGAACGATAAGTCCTCGCTGGAGTACGGAGAAGCCCTCGAGGCGCTGCGAGGGCAGTGCCAGACTCTGCTGGAGCAGCAAAAGAAGAGCAGCGCGCAGCAGGCGCTGCTCACACGAACGGCGGCGCGTGCAGAGCGAGCCTCGGCCAAGGAGCACGCTCGCCGGATGGCCGCCGACCGCCGTGCAGCCGCGCTGATGGCCGAAGCGCAAGGCGCCAAGGAAGCGCGTGTTTTCGCCGATTCCGAAGCTGCGGCCCGAGCCGAAGCCGAGCTGCAATTGGCGGAGACCGCCGCTCTGAACCGCAAACTCGCGGATTCGCTACTTGGCTTAGAAGCAAATGGAGGTAGTGATGGAAGGAAGAGCAAACGCGACCAAGCCAGCGAAGAGAACGATCCCAATCCTTTTGCAGATGATGATTACAATGCTTCAGAGGATTCCATAAGTAAAACAACAGCTAGTGCTACAGCAACCACAGTAAGTACCTTGTCGCATGAAGTGTTATCTCAAGAAGCTGCCTCGCTTGACGCTGAAGTCCGGTCGTTGCGAAGCATGGCACAAGCCTTAGCGGAGCAATTGGCCGAAGCTCGCGAGCAAGCATCGGTTGCTGCCTCTGCTGCCCAGCGCACACGCAAGGAGGAGCGCACTCGTTCCGTGAAGCGTCTTGAGAACTCCAACAAACGAAGTGGCGGTTCCAAAAAGGTTGGGCAACCGAAAAGAAATGTGTCTGTGATTGCAGCTCCTGAAGACACACGTACGGAAGCCTCGCCACTAACTTCTGCGGAATTGACTTCAGCAGCAGGAGAAGAAGATGTGGCACCAATCCCTGAAGTAGCAGCCACAGCAGCCACAACAGTAGGAGCTCCCAAGAAGCGAGGTTCCGTGTATCTGCGCGGCAGTTCAGTGCAAGGCACGCGGTCGAGTTCGATGAAGCAGCGCGAAGCAGCATGGCAGGCTCGGACACAAGGTGGGCCTCATGAGGGCACTGCTTCACAAGGAGAAGAAGGAAAAGGAGATGGCAGTGGTGGTGGTAGCAGTGGTGGTGATGGTGTTCTGAACGCGTCCTTTGCGGCTCAGCTGGCGGGTGAAATGGCGACCAGTAACAACAACGACACAACAAACGGTGACGTGGCAACGATTAGTGTGGAGGGCGCGGCGTCCGAATCGACCCTTCTCGATTACACCGATGGTGCTGTGGAAGCTTTCGATGATGAAGACGAGGATAATGACGTTGACACTCACGAGGAGGACGAGGAAGAATTCGATACTGGAGAAGATTGTAACGAGGAAGTTTCGGCTGTTGAAGGAGCCAGCGATATGGAGGAAGTCTTGACCTCGCTACGAGCCGAGTTGAAAGCGGCTGAGGCGGCGGCCGAGCAGGAGCGATCCATCGCAGTGCGGTCCGACAGTTTGCGGCGGCGGCTCTCAGCGGATTTGCACGGCACGACCACTGCTTTAGCGGAAGCAAGGAAGTTGCTAGAGCCCCAGCGAGCCCGGGAAACCGCCGCTGCGCTCGCTGCTGGACGCGTGAAAACTGCTCTCGTAGAACTGGACCAGCAGCGCAAGGAGTTTGAGGTGGCGCAGAAACAATGGCACGAGCAGGCGGGGGCGCGGGAGGCTGCGGCAGCGGCGGAAGTGGCAGCGCGCACCGCAGCTGAGGCACGGAGCAACGAGCTTGAATCCAAGGTGTGCAACTATGGTTCTGATTTTTCAAAATGGAAACGATTTGGCTTCACTTTACTTATTGTCGGTAATTGCTGTCTTGTATTTGCAAAGCTCTGTATGCATCTCTGCATGATTCGTTTCCAACTTACTGTACGAATGATATTTTCACCATCATCCTTTGCTTTTCTTGAATGCGCGCATTACACACTCAGGTGATGAGCCTTGTCGAAGAGTTGGAGGTGGCCCACGAAGAAGTGCGTCAGAGCGCCCACGCCTTTGCTGTGCTCCGCCACGAGCACGCCCAAGCGCTGAGCAACCACGAAAGCTTCGCCAATCAGCACGCCGCCGAGGCGGCCTCCGACGAGGGCAGGAACAACAGCAGCGGTGGTGGCAATGGTGGCAGTGTAGGGCAGTTGCACGCCTCCGCCGCAGCAGCACAAGCCGCAGCAGCCAAAGAAGAAGCGGCCGCTCAGGCAGCAGCTGCCGTGGCCGCGGAAGTGGCTGGTCTAGCCGAGTCACTGGACCGCGCATTGGCGAGGGCAAGCGAGCTAGAAGACGACTCAGTGGCCCAAAAGAAGGCCAGCGCCAATGCGGTGGCCGACCTGGAGCACAAGCTGGTTGTAGCAACACAGCGCCAATCTCAAGCAGAGGAACGAGCAAGCAAACTCGAAGACAAGCTGTGCAGCGTGGCCGACGACTTGAGCACACTGAAGAAGGAGCGCGACGCGCAGCTCCTGGTGGGGGTAAAACGGCAAGAAGAACTATACGGGCGCGTGCAAGAAATGACGGTGCTCGAGACGGAGCGGGACAACGCGGTCGCCAGTTGCGAAAAAGCCGAGCAAAGCTTGCAGGACGCGGTTATGGAGCTGAAGCAGCAAAAGAGCTTGAGCTACGCTGCAGTCTCGAGTCTCGAAACGCGCCTAGCCGAGGCCACCAGTGCATTGGAGTCGGTGACTCAGCAGCATCAGGAAGCTGCACAAGGCTTGGAAGCAGCACGCAGTCAGCTCGCTGCGAGCGAGTCTTTGGCTGCGGAACGAGGAGAAGCGGCAAGCGCTGCTAAAACAGGGTGGGCGGAGGCTGCTGCGAAGGTTGAAGACCTTGAGAGGGCGAAGGTGAGCATAGCGCACGGGTTGTTGGGCGCGACTAGATTAAGAATCTGTGTATTCAATAACCCAGCGCCTCGTCATATCGATTCTTCTTGTTTTGTTCTAGCTCGAGTGGCTTGAGTGTCTTTTAAGACATCTCGTGCTTGTTCCTACCTCCCTTTCCCCATGACTTGATGATAGAGTGTCCGTATAACCACAACTCTTTCTTTTTCCTTGCACTTGCATTCCACAGATTGATCTGGAGCTTGCCTTGGCAGAAGAGCGGCGACGCCTCCAAACCGCTTACGACGGGCTGAAGCACGCTGCTTCGGAGGTGGAAACGGCCAACGCGCACGCCGCAGACGCGCAGCAGCAACTCGCGGGGGCGCAGGCCACCAGCGCAGAAGTGGAAGCCTTGCGCAAAAAACAGCAGGAGCTCGAGGCGTCCCTGGCGGCGGAGCGAGAGCGCAGTGCCGCAGCCGAAAGCGAGCTCACTCGCGTGGCGGCGTTTAAAGCCACTTACGGAGAGCACGTGGCGCGCACCCAGGAGCTCGAGCTGCGCAGCCAAGAGCTCGAAGAGCGCTGCGCGGAGCAGGCCAAACTATTGCGGGACAACCCAGAAGAAGCGAGGCTGGCGGCAGCCTTGGCGGAGTCCGAGCGCAAGGAAGCGGCGCACTCGGCGGCCTTGGAAGAGGCCTTGGGAAACATTTCGAGCATGCAAGAGCGAGCGGCGTCGGCGCAGCGCCGCGTGTGGCAAGCCAAAGTCGCGAAGCTTACGGCGAGCCTAAAAGACAGCCAAGCCGCGGCGGCGGAAAGTGCAGCCGAAGCGGCTCAATTGCGCCAGCGAGTTGCGGAGCTCGGCGGTTCTTGAGAGATGTTTCACTATAAATTTTCTGCAGCCGCTTGGGATGAATTCAGAAGAAAATAAAAAGGGGGCTCGCTTTTGCAGCCTTTCGAATTGAGTGGTTACTCACAGATTCCTTTGAAGTCATTTAATTCAGTCTGGCGTTGAGTATCTGGCGTGCCTCTTAAATCCAAACCCACTTCCATTTCCGACTTCCGGCTACCGTGGCACACGGAAGTTAATATAACGGATACGGATGATACGGACATGAAAAGTTTCCACTTTAGAGGGGGTGGAAGTGTTATGCTTCCTGCCCTCTACACACTACCCTCGTTATGATTGTGACTTGTGCGCAACGCACGCGCGTAAACTTCTGCCCGCAGCATTGGCTTCTGTGTCATTTGGGTTTGTATTAGTTCGAGTTCGAGTTCGAATTCCCATTAAACACCCTCCGAACCTGCTCCGTATTCGTATTGGATGGCTCCAGGCCAATGGCACTGATGGACTCAGCAATTCCTTCTCGTACCCTTCTGAGGACCTACAGCCAGCTGCCCGCAGTAGACAGACACGGATCAGAAGAGCAGAGAAGGAAGGAAGAAGGAAGGAAGGAAGTAAGGAAGAAAAACAATGCACCAAACACCAAACAACATACAACGACACCCCCGTACGGGGCGTCACCGAATGAAAAAGGAGTTCGGCACTCTCTCTTTTTGTTGAACCGTCGAATGCAGAGCTATCCGCTATCCATCAGAATTATTCGCTTGCGTGGCGTTCTGAGAGACTAGCCGTAACCACAACGGCTGAGCGCTTCCTGCAAGATGTCACAGTCGGACTATTATGCTATTCTTAGCGTATCGCGGGACGCCAACGACGCAACGATCAAAAAGGCATACAAATCCATGGCTCTCAAGTATCACCCTGACAAGACGCGTGGCGATCCAGAATCGAACCTTATCTTTCAACAGGTTTCAGAGGCCTACGAGTGCCTCAAAGACCCTGCCTCGCGCGCGAAGTATGACCATGGTGCTTATGATCCATCGGGTCAAGGCGAGCAAGACGAGATGTACCAGGAGGCTCCCAATATGCGTAGGCACCATGCGAACGCATTTGCTGGCCGTCGCAGCGGAGGCAGCGCGTTTGATCACCATCGCTACACCATGCAGAGCGCGCTCGGCTTGTTCGAATCACTTTTCGGGTCCATGGAAGACGATTTCATGGGCCACGGCCGCATGGGCGGCTCGCCTTTCGGCGGTGGGGACCCCTTTTTCTCGCGCATGGATGAGGACCCCTTTGGGGGTTTTGGCATGCTGGGCCGGGCCCACGGAAGGAGCAACCGTGGTGGCAACCCCTTTGCTTCAGCCGGGTTTTTAGACGAAGGCTTTGGACAAGGTTTTCAGGGTGGCTTTTCGTCCTCTTTCAGTAGCAGCAGCACCACCAGCGGTGGTGGGTTTAGTTCCAAGTCGGTTTCGAGTCAAACCAGTATAGATTCGTCTGGCCGACGTGTCACCAAGACCACCACCACAGTGCGCCATCCTGACGGCCGCGTGGAGACAAACACAACGACCGACGACGGGTCGTCTTCGCAAATAGGCCGCCTTCCTGCATCGCATGCGTCATCATTGGCCCGTCGTTAATTCTCAGGAAACGTCAGAAGAATCGTGCTGAGTAGTACCTTCAATGCGTTCTGCATTGCATTTTTAATTTTTACCTTTTTCTTTTATCAACAACGGCTCAATCCGACTCGCCTCGTTGTTTTCTGAGCAACTGGGGCATACAGGTCTACGCTGGAACCACAGCAAGTAGAACAACGCTAAATCAGAATCCCATAAGCCAACCGTCGACCGTTCTCGTTCAACCGCGTAAAGAGAAAGCATTTTGGCACTAAGGAGATCGACGGAAATGCCGATTAGCTTTCAGATTCAAGCGTTTTTTAAAAGCACTCACGGCTATAATGCCTACTTCTTTACAGCGATGGAAGTAGCTATAACAAAATTTTATTAGCACTAAATGTTGTAACATTGGCCCTCTTGAGATGGTACTGGATGTCGTATAGTGTGTGTGCTTATGGCCCATTTGGAATATTTCACAAGGGAAATAAGATGATGTAGATATAGATACATGTCATAGTTTTTGCTTGTATTTCAGCACCCTACGTAGGTGAATACCAGGAAGCTATATTTAGCACTTGATTGATGATTGATTCAAATATTAAATTTTTTATAACTATACAGATTTACATATATCGGCCTAAAGGGCAATTAAGCGCGACTCTAGCTTCGCAATGAGCCCCTGGGCCAGCCGACTTGTGATTTCTCTCGCTCGCTGTGCTTCGGGTGGTGACAGGTCGGCATATAAGCGGGCAGCTTCTCGGACCTGCACAGCCGCTCCACCGCTTGCGTGACCATCGTGGCTCGCAGGCGACGCAGGCAAGAAAGCAGCCAGAGCTGCCAATGCAGACGAAAGCGCAGGCGCGCTCACGGGCAATGCTGCTGGTGTTGCATCTGCACCAGCTATGCTTGAGTCCTCTGCTCCATTCTCGGGCGTTACCCCGGTAGTGAGGGCAGCAGCGTCCAGGAGGGCTCGAAGAGACGCTGCAGCGTCATTGGGCGACAACGGTAAAGATGCTTCGCCGCGCAGCAAGGACGCCACGTCAGGGCCAAGCAAGTCACTGCAGGCGTCCACCAGCGAGAGCGCGTACAGCTCGTCCTCCCGGTTCAGCGGCGGGAAAAGCGCATCCACGAGCTCAACCGACGACACCCACGCAATCCGCGGCACACCTCCAGTGGGGCTCGCGCCGCCTGAAGCAACCTCCGACTCTGTGGGGGACACTGCACTGCCCACGGCTGAGAGCATCGTGGGAGAAGTCGGCAGCAGCAGCGGGCCACGCACGTCCTGAGGAGCGGGGCCAAGGGTGCCGAGGAAAGGAAGCCTTGGCCTCGGCAACTGACCCCAAGCAGTGGAGGCAGCGCGACGAGACGCTTGGCGAGTCAACAGGTCCACTGCACCCAGGAGTTCGGGCTCCAGCACACGCCACAGCGACGTGACCGCGCCTTCTGAAGACAACAGCAAGCACGCCAATTCGCGCGGGCTGTCGCCGTCACCGTTGCCATCGCCGTCGCCACTGCTGCTCGTGCCCACGGCATCCAAATCGATGAAGTTGCTGCCCTCGCTTTTCCCCACGGTCCCTAAGGCACCCTTCACCAGCGCTGCGAGCCGCCGTGGCGACAAGGCTTTGCGCTCGCCACCGCCGCCGTACAAGACTTCCACTAGGGTGCGCTGAATTTCAGGGCGATCTTCTTTGAGCAACTTACGTGCCACGAATGGGTACCTGGTATAGTAGTGAAAGAAGGATGTTAGTGGGTAAAAATGAGGGGAGGGCCTAATCGAAGAATGACTGAAAAGTATATGATCCTCCATACGCTATCAATCTCGACTTACGCTTCGGTGATGATGCCATAGGACGGATCGCCACCTAAGGCGACACCCTCCAAGGTCACCACAGCTCGGCCAATCAGCGCAAAGTACGGGGGAATACTGAAGGGCACGTCGTTCAACACCGTCACCAAGTCTTGGGTCATGGCTTGAAAACCCCCTGCTGCGGCGCTCCAGGTTCCGTCTTCGGTGCTGCCGGCTGCCGCAAAACCGTACGTCTTCCTAATCTCGGCGGTGTAAGCTTCGGCGCCGCCACCTTTCACGTAAGGAGTCAAAGCTTTGTCCATCAGAGGCACGACGAGGGACCGGTCGCAGTCGGTCGGCAGAATTTCGAGCTCAATGAAATCGTCTACTAGGCTCGGGTAGTCCCGGTTCGCCAAATGCACGATGGCGGATACGATTTGGTCCATGTCCTTTTGGCCCAAGCGAGCGACGAGGCCGAAATCCAACAAGGCAAGGTCGCCTTTGTGCCTGGGGAGAAACAGGAACGGGCACAGCGGGAGTGTTATTGGTGCGCCGAACTACAAGATTAATTCACAGTGAACGACGAGCAATCAAGTGGAAAAAGGTCAATTGAACGAAGTGCGCAATGTAGCACGAAGCAACATGGACGTCAATATCAGCACGCGCATATCTTCAATACCTCATGCTGTCGTCGAGCCGCATCAAGTTGCCAGGGTGCGGGTCCGCGTGAAACAGGCCTACTTGCAGCAGCTGCACCAGGAACGCTTCTTGCCCGACCGAAATGAGCGACCGGATTTCCGAGGGTTCGCACTGCGACAGCTTCACTCCGTGCACCCATTCGGTGACCAACACTTTTCGGGAGCTCAAATGGCGAAAAGTGTCGGGCACGTACACGCCTGCAACCTTTTCTTGCGCGAGCAGCTGCTTCACTTCGTCCTGGTTCGCGAGCTCGTTCAAGAAGTCGAGCTCAGTGTCTAGGAAGAAGGAAAGGTGGCTATATCATGAGTAACAGTGGGAGGAAAGGAGTTAAAAAGTAATTCGAAAAGGTAACGTGAGTTTCTACGAAGTATTGATGCAAATGAATCCTCAGCGAGAATAGTGCGAAATTTCAACGACTAAACAAAAGCGCACAAACTCACAAAAGCCCACGGCCCATTCGTTGAGGAGCGCCACCCAGTTGGTGCGCTGCTGCGGCGCGAACCGGTCCACCAGGCCCTGGTACACTTCCGCCGCGCGCCGCAGCACGTACAAGTCTTTGGAGACCAGCTCAAGGACGTCCGGGCGCTGCACCTTCACCGCCACCTCGGTGCCAGCGCCCTCGTGGCCCGGCGCTATCGTCGCCCGGTACACTTGCGCCAGTGAGGCCGCCGCAACGGGTTCCGGGGTCATGTCTACGAAGAAATTCTCCACCGGCCCCCCTAATTCGGCTTCGATTACTTCCAGCGCGACGGAGGTAGGGAACTTCTTCACCGAGTCCTGCAAAATGGTGAGCTCCTTTAAAGCAGCAGGCGGCAAAATGTCGGGCCGGACTGAGAGCACTTGCCCCAGCTTCACATAAGTTGGGCCCAGGGCTTCCATGATTTCGCGAGCTTCTCTGGCGAGGGACACGTCGTTTTTCGCGAGCTCGGCTGACCCGCCCTTGATGAGCAAACCCGCGCATCGCGTCAGAAAGGGCACCGAATAGCGCAGAAATTCCGCCCTGAGTAAAAAAAAGAAGTTAGGCATAAGAATTACTGAAGCAGAGGCGGCAAGTGAGTAGTGTAAATAAGCAAAGCATCCACGAAGACAACATCTCAACCTACGGTAGAATGCTTCTGTGAAGAGGGCCATCAGACATGCTAAGCAACCTACGATAGGAATAACGCACATATTTCCTTACCACCGAGCCTGGAGCGCGCCTCGCTCTTTTCGCCAATAGAGCTCAATGAGTTCTTTGTTGTAAACCAATGGTAAGCCGTTGGCGTCGACGTCACGAGCATGGCTGGCGCTCGAATCCAGCGAAATGAAGGACTTATCGAGATCTGGTGCCGATAGATCCTTATCAGCTATGCCCTATCGGAAGGCAGAGTCAAGCATAGCTATTTAAGAGAAAATATTGTAGTAGAATAGCAAAGATGGATTACTCATTACCTTCGATACTGCTGCAGCAGCGGCAGCTGCAGTGCCAAGCGCACTCTTCTCGTAGACGGAATTCGCGTTCAATGGCTCTACACGAGCACGTTTGATGCGGCTGCCAGCAGTCGCCACTGAGGGATTGAATGCAACTCCAGTGTGCAGAGCTCGAGCGCCAATGAAGGCGAGTAAGCACCGAGGCATGCGAGCATACGCCATATTCTCACACTACTTCACTTCGGATCGGTTATGACTCGATGGATGAGTGGGTGCCGTGCGTGTGCTTCGGTGTGAAGTGACGTCATGAAGTCATGAATGAACGAACAAACCCAACACCCAAAACCAGCCAGTCACAGAAATCCAATAACGGAAGGGTGCACAATGCGCAATGCTGTGACAGAGGACAACAAAGTAGACTTCAGAGTGCTCTTAATCTTTCGCAAATCACAACAATAAGTATCATCTAATAGCTTCAATTAGTGAGGTGGCTATAGAAATTGCCAACTTGTATTATTTGTTGCTTGCTAGCTAGCTAGTATGTCAAGATCAGATAACCGTGTCTTATGTGATTTGTGTCAAAGCAAATACGTTCGGCCAGGCGATATTATCAATCTAGCCAACGCCAAGCCAGCCGCCGCTAAGGTATATTGCGTCAAGTTTTCTTTTTCAGATCTTCACTCCTGTCTTGATGCCGTATTGTTGCAATCTCTTCTTAAAGGCTAAGGACTGGTACGGCTTTGCGCCCATTCACTACTTGTGCATGAACAATGCTGTTGGTCCCGCCACTCTTCGAAGAATCCTGGACGAAGCAAAAGGCTTAAAAGATGGGTCTGATTAATCTAGTAGCCGCAAAGCATAAATTTGTTGCCTTGGGGAGTTCAGCATAAGGTATTTTATTGGCGGCCTAAATAACTTCATAGCAATGCGCAATGCATAAAGCATACGACTTCAGTAAATCCAAGCGCTGATATAATTCAATTTCCAATCGCCATGCAAAAAGTGCCTTCTTTGCACGGACTCAATGGAGATTAAATTTCATCTGGGCATGCACATTTTTTAGAACCTCCAATTGTATACGCGCTCGGAGTAGTGGGTTACAGTTGCAGTTGCAGTTACACAGCCTATGATACGGATTTCCTTCTGAAATCTTTGGCTCTTCATGTGGCGTTTCATTCCAAGAAATAGGATAGCCCTTAGTACCAGTACCAATAATTCCTATGTAGAACATTATACACACGAAAGTATGAAGCCGTGTTATTGTAGAAATGGAAGATGGTCCCCGATCAAGAATACACACGCACACGCACACGCGGACAAATTTAGCGCAAGCAGAAATGAGCTGCGGTTCAAGGATCAAGCAAGCGAATATTTTCTCCTCTCTCTACGATAAGACCTTAGGCCTTGAACCAGATCTCAGGAAAAGAACTGATCGAAACGAGACAAGAGTGCGCGTGGATTGTATGGAAATATGTGGTGTGCGTTAGCACGAGTCACCGCCTCACGTAGTCGCACTAGGAGCGCCAGGGCTTTTCCCTCCTTTGATTCATCAGCCACTTGCACGGGGCAACCAAGAGGCGTGCCATGTTTCAAGCGCAAAACTCGAAGGAGGTATTCGAGTGCCTTAGTCTCAGAAGAGATCAAAAGGTCCAAAATTATTCTTTCGTCAAAACGAAGTGCATTGCAAAACTCGGCGAACAAAGAAAATGGATGAAGAGGCGAATCAGGACCTCTTAAGAATACATTGTAAGCAGAGGTGTGAAGTAAAAGAGGATTCTCCGCTTTGAAAGTTGAAGACTGTGAAACGAGAGACTGCGCTGCAAAAGTAATATCCAAGAGTGCTTCAATAAGCCACTGGTCATCGTCAGCGAGGCCCTCCACGATTAATCGTGCTGCTCCTTTCCTACCGAAGCCAGACGAACCTAACGCCCGCCATTCTTTTGCATCCTTCAATGTGTCGACAAGAGTTCTATCAGAATCAGTAACTGCGATTGTTGATCTTAGAGCTTTCGACCAGAGAAGAAGGACTCGCTGCGCTACCTGCGACTGTAACTTTCGATCATCGATAAAATTGCATCGTGCGAAATTCGATTCTGGAGTAGAGTTATACGAGTCGATATCATCCAGCGCTGTTACTGCAGGGTCATCAAGATTAACGAGGAGCTCCGTGCAGTAGTCGATAGGTTTTCCCAAGGCATGCGGTTTCTGCAAAATCTTCCGGAGCATATCAAATGCGCGCAATTTTGATTCTAAAGAAACCACAGGATCTACGCACAAGTAATGAATCGAGGGCAAATGCAAGCAAGCTATGCTTGGCCACTTGCTGACATTGGATATGCACTCGTCTTCATTAAGATTAGACTCCAAAGAATGTAGCTCCAATGGTACATCATTTTGAAGTAACTGCTTGACGCAGCCAAGTATGAGAGACAATATTGCTTGAAGTAAACGGTCGCATTCATCAGCAGCCCCGCTATTGCTATGTAACGAGTGATATCTATCCCATAATGTCGGTAAGTGCTGAAGAGTGCAACGAACGCATACTGCTGCCACATGAGAAACATGCACTGTGTTCGCATCTTCAAATTCGTCGGATACGGCTTCAGCACCAGACGCCCGCTCAGGATGTGCCTCAGAACGTTGGTGCTTAAGAATTTGAATGCAAATTGTAATCCATTCAGACAGTCCTTCGCGGCTTGCCGCATCGGACAGTGCCCATTTGAACCCTAGCGAAAGCCAGGCTTCTGCGCATGGTCTATCTTCTAATCTTTTGCGTTTCTTAGCTTTGCTCTTGGGGTGCGTTGATCTAAGAATTACGCTCTTGAATATGACACTGCGGGCAGCAAACGCCACAGTGGGCGAGTCTTCTAAGTTTCTTATAATATTTAAACGCTGGTCATCATCTTTTATTTCAACAAACGATCCAGACTCAAATCTACTAAGCCCAGACAGAGTAGAGCACTCTTTTGCATAATCCATGGAGACGTCTCTATTTGCAGGCACTACCAACTATCTGTAGTACCTAAGGATTACGAGGGAAAGAAAGCCGAGGACGAACTCGTTGATGGAGAGCGACAATACTCAGGTGGACTTTTTTTTGCTACGTTTTAGCTGTTATAAGTAGCTAGTCTAGCTAGCTACTAGCTCTGATTCCGATGAGCTAACTTATGAGCATTCAGCATCAGCGCATCAGCATTCAACCTTTTTTAGGCTTTGAAACAACTCTTTGAAAATACAAAATTAGAGGCAACATTCAACATTCAACATCACCATCATTCCATCATCCATCATCACCATCACCATACCACACCACCACACCGCATCACTGCGACCACCGCTCACTCTGCTACTTATTACTGCATCACACAACCCGGCTTTTTCGCCGAGGGCTTAAGGCTTCAGGGCAAGGAGGAGTTGTTGCGTGCGTAGTAGGAGCCGAATTGGTTAAAGTTTTTGGAGTTCAGATTTCTGGAGAGGTACTTAACGGCGAGTGGCAGATTATACAAAGTGCAGGGTAAGAGCAAGTTGGTCTTAACCGTAACAGCTACTAGTATGTGCCGCCGCACCTTGCCTCGGCTCGAATTGGATCGCGGTCTAGCATGGATAGACGCCTTTCGACGGCACGCAAAACCACGTAGCTTTACGCGCTCCGCTGGCCTGCACCGGGCGGCCGTCCCTGCTACGTATCTTAGAAGGATCGATGGCGCTGCTCCGACGGCACTAGCGGCGAGGTATAGCTTCCCTCCTGCCCTTGCGTCCCCATCCAGTGGCAGTTCGACCTCCATAGATCTTTCAGCGGTGCTAGCAGTGTTTGATGAGGTGAGCTCATGGTCGTTTTTCGACGCAGACCGCACCCACCGACCTGGCGTTTCAGTGCACCTTTCAGCCGTCGCCCATTGGTCAACTTCTCCTGCTGCGACTTCAAATGGAGGAGCGAAAAACGGCACACCAGTGCGGCCACCCGAGGTGGGCGAGCCGCTTGACGTAGTGGTCTCCGCACCACAATGTGGCCGCAACCTAGGGTTTGTGTCCGTGGAACTGAGGCGCGGCAACAGCGTCCTCGCAGCGGGCAAGCACGTGAAGTCTCTGCCTATGCCTGGCCTGGGCCCAGGCAAGCGCATACCCTGGGATTTCGTCTTTGCCCCAATGCTCGGTGATCTACCCATCCAGCTGCTTCACAAACTCGAGCAGCAGGTTGATACTTCAAAGGTAGGTGAAATGGATGATTCAGCGAGCAAGTGGTTTGCGGGTCTGCGCGGTATGCCTACTAACGAAGCCATGCAGCCACTTCATAATGTAGACGAGAATCGAGCGATCTATGAAGCAGCGTTGGTTACATCCGAGGCACAATTAAATGGTGTAGGCACCACACATGGTGGCTTCCAGGCCATGTTAGCCGAGGCTGGAGTGCGCTGGGCGCGGGAACAGCGAGCGAATGCTTCGACCACCTCAGCAGTGAATTCTCGCACGCTTCGCGCACTGAGTGTCAACTATTTGTCAGCGCACCGGCGCGGGCCTCTCCACGTGCAAGCGACGCTGCCGTCGTTGGCACAAGCCTCATCTCAGTTGAACTTAGGAGCTTCTAATGGCACTGCTGTAGAAGGCTTAGGAACATTTGGAGAAACGGCTGAGGTGGTGCTTTATGACCCACGCAATGCGCGTCGCACAAGCGAGGCAACTCTTCACTATTTCTAACATTCAACTTTGGTGAGAAGTTTCCGACAGCACACATACCCTCGCGTCTTTCTTGCGTATTAGGCGTGCATAAGTGTTTAGTTGGCTCATAGCGAGAAAATGGACCCGGGCACATTCCTACACTGGAGACAAAAGTATGTTAGGGCCATTTAGTCGGGTGCCCGAAGCTATAGGTCTTAGGAATCTGAGACAAGCCCGAGGGGCTGGTTTTGTTCTGAAATGCGCCTTATGGCCCATGGCACTTCGCACTACTGTCCCCTTTTAATTCGACAACGGAATTAGAAAAGCCCTTGTTGTGTTCGTTCGCCTGCCTGCGTGCAAAAAAAGGAAGATATGAGTCCAACGAGTAGGTAAAAATGAAATAGATCTCCATATGAGAGCCACCCATTTATCAGGTTGAAATTATTTCGGTTGTGACCTAGACACATAGACCGTCAGGCGGTGCAGATAACATTGTGGACTTCAAGACTCAACAGGGCCTCTCAAACTACGACAACATCTCAACTACTATCGGGGTAGCTGCAGAGAAAAGTAAAAAAACAAGGAGAATTGCGATCGCACAAGGAATCTCGACTTTGAGCTGCATGGCACGCAGCAAGAACAAAGTGGCCCTTTAGAGAGCGAACTCAATGAGCACGGCCATAGCACCCGTATTCTTGCCCCGGTCATTTGCCGCTACGGGGGTGCTTCCTCTGTTCCTCTGACGTCAGTCTCATTTTGGACCTCGCCTTTAGGGAATTACGTAGCTCGCAAAAGAACAGCTACCTACGACATAGGCTTTTCGGAAGCAAAAGCCTTGTTCAATTGCAACCCAACAAGGCAGAAGCTTTTACGCAAATGGGGTAACGCAATTGACCGGGGATGGGCGGCTCCTCTTCTTGGTCGCATTGGAGACTTCGAAGGATTGACCGTTTATTTTCCAAAAATGGGCGAATGCAGGGAGGTGCTTGGCGGCGGACCAGCACCTCCTTCGAAGCTATAAACGCTTCGAGTGCAACCAGGATTTCAAACTTAGTGAGGTAAGGTGTTTGGAGTATCGCGCAATTTTCACCTCTTAATCACGTTTGAGGCGTGAATTCTTGACGCAGCATCCACAGCACGGGTGTAGTCGCGTCGCCTTGAAGTGTAACGCGGCATGCCTTTCCGCTAACACGTTTAAATTAACTCCGTAAATGAGTCTTTGTCTGTGAGTGGTTGTCCAGGATGATTTCGAGGAGAGTATGGACTGCAAACTCCGACGTAACTCTGACACCGGAGCTCATGGCTGTGAATCCAGAATCGCATTGTAAGATTTCAAAAGTGGCGACAATATCCCACGGTCCGTCTGTGAGACTCTGAGACACAGTTATGCACAGTGGGCATCAGGGGAGGGAACGGATTCCTAGGAACTTCGGACCACCGACAAATGGTGAACCCTTTCGTTATGAATTTGCAGAAACGCTCGATACTTGAGTTATCCGTGGGACTCCCGTTTGATCAAAGGCAGGCACAATGGAGGATTAATTTATTTTGGCGGCAGCGACAAGCATTGTCAGCACGATCTCGCCGATCACTAGCTCGAAACCTGCGCTCTTCGGGGTATACGCAGACGGCATGCTCTCAAGGTGGAGGGCCTTGCGAGGGTTTCGAAAGACGCTGGAGGACGACCACGACTAGCGTCCGTGGCGTTTGATGGAAGATATATGGGTTTAACTCTATGATAGGGAGGTACCGCAAGGCCACAAGCGGCCCACTTGCATGTTGTTGTTTGTATTTTTGAGGGGGGGGCTTTTCTATTTACTGCCACTCTGCGGACGGGGAAGGAGTTTCTGTCCCGTCAAGGCCTCTTGTGGCTCAGGGGCAGAACAACAGGCGCCTTGCGCGCTGCAAGGCACACTTTGACCTCTGCCGAGTGGACCTCGAGTTCCGCATGTTACGAGCTTCTTTGCTCGCGCGCCTTCCTGTTTATTGTCCTGCGGAGTGTGTAACATCCAAAAATACCTCGCTTTTTGCAATTTTTTTCGAGGAATTTGGCCAATGCCCCTCTCCCCTCTCCCTCCTGAATCATTCCGCATTTGCTTTGTTTGCGCAACGCACGCGCATTCCCACTTCTGCCCGCAGTATTGGCTTCTGTGCCATTTGGGTTTGTATTAGTTCGTGTTTTTCGCAGTGGCCTCCTCCTCTGCAGGTGGGATCTCCTTTTTTGAGCAGCACTTTCTACCTATCGACCTTCTAATTCCGGCCCCTCGGGGCCTCTGCATGTGATGGTAGCTGGTAGCTGGGAACATGGCAATGGCAACGGTTTGGTGTTTGGCGAATCAAACCCCGTAGGGGCCCTATCTTTCTGGGAAGTGTCGAGGAAAACATACGGGTGGATTTTGTGTTGTTGCTTGTTGTGTCCATCATGTCACTCTTTCTGAAGCTACGAAGCTACTGCAAATCTGTATACGATTGACTGACTTCGGGGTACTCAGTAGCCTCAATGCTTTAGTACTACCTTTTAGGCCAGGGACACCTATGTCAACGAAATGGGAGGACGGTGTCTCTATACGGCGCTTTATTGACGGTACTGGCTTTGAGGCCTCAGTGGTGCACCGCGGCACAGATCCAACTACCCTTGCGCATATTCGCTATCTTGACGATGGCAAGGAGGAAAAAGCAGTCCCCATCGACGAGTGCAAGCTTGTACCCACCACAACGAATGAGGTAGCTTAAATGGAATCGAAATACCTTGACATGCATGCTGTATAAAGTATATTGCATTGTTCACGTGCTGGCGCGTATCCCTCTATATTGTTTTTGATGGAGAAGGTATCTCTAGAGGCGTTTGAAGCGGGAACAACCAGCAGCTCGGTCTCCTTCCTTGAGGCTAAGGGAACGAAAGCAAAGCCTTCCGGGGAAGAGGAAATGGAGGGGCAAGCAGGTGAGTTAGTACCTGGCGCGGTCACGGCAGAAACAAATTCTTGATTCTTCTTCGTAGTAGCTTTCTGACACCCTTCATTCATTTTGCATTCGACTGGTGCCATGGTATAGGCTCGGGGGAATGTGCGCAGTTGACCTCTTCGTTGCAAAAGAATGTGAACCCTCTAGGTGATTACATTATGGTTGATAATGTCAAGAAATTATTGTCCTCATTCAGGGTCACTTGCTTGCGATGAATAAAAACTAGGGTTTATGCTTGTGACACTGTCTACCCTATCGCTTCCTTCGATCAAATTGTTTCAGCGTCGAAAGGATTTCTTACTTCCTTCTAATTTGTCCATGTGTTGTTATTCGTGCGACCTGCTGGCTTATGGCAGTTGCTGCTCCGTCCGATGCACCTTTCAAATTTTCTTTCGTGGTAACATCAACGGCGAACTCCGCTGACGCTTCAGCGGAAGCGGAAGCGGGCACGAATAGTGTTCTCGATGAAGATAGCAGCACCTTGCCACCTCAACAGGAGGCTGCTGCTGTGCCGCCGCCTGCAGAGCTTCCCCTCAATGGCCCTTGCGGGGTGTGTGGAGTCCAGACGCAATACCGTTGCGCGCGCTGTGGTCTGGCTTTCTTTTGCAGCCGCGCCCATCAACGCCAAGCGTGGAGCACTGCGACTGTTGGCCCTATGGAGTCGTGCAGTGGCACCAAGAGCGACGCCCAAGATGCATCAACCCCAGCAGCAGCAGCAGCAGCGGTTGAAAGTGGCGTAGCGGTTGGCCCCGAGCCTTCCGGGCACAGCGCGCGGTGCGTAGTTCGACCGGAAGGCCCGCTGGTTGCGAAAGGCTTTGTTTTTCCAAGCTGGCCTGCAACGGGCAGCACGGCAACAGCGGGCGGTAACAACAACAACAGCAACAAGTACAATTTTGATGACGTCAGCATCGGCCCGATGCGCCCCCCTCCCATGGGAGAAAGTACCTCTAAAAAGAAACGCGCCGCAGACGACCAAACCTTGAACCTGGAAGCAGGAGGAGGAGGACGAGGCGGGCTGCGCTACCCAAGCAGCCGGGGCAGTGCAGCTGCGAACCGCGCCCTGAACCAATTAGGATTACCTCAAGATCCGTTGAGGCGACACGTCGCTAGTTTCGATAGTGGCAGCAGCAGCAGTGGCGGCAGCGGCAGTGGCGTGGGCTCCGGCAGCAGTACCGCTGGCAGCACTGTCGGCTTCCCGACTGAGAGCAGCTTCCAAGGAGGAACTGTCATCGGCGATCCTCTCATCGTCTCAGACACGACCCTTCTTCCTCCTACTCGCAACAACAACAACACCACCACCCCCATTGGATTTCGTTCGGATTCTTCCGCGTTTGAGCCGGCCACGGTTGACCCGTTCACCACTCCGCCGCGCGCCAAGCAACGGCTGACACAAGCGTTCACCGCCGCGGCTGACGGCGGTGGTTTCGACAACGGCGTCGCAATGGCCTCGTCAACATCCAAGAGGCCCGCCACGGCGCCGTCTGTCGGGGGTGGCGGCGGCAGCGGCGGCGGCGACAGCGCAGTGCACGCCGCGCAGGTGGAGCAGCTGATGGACATGGGGGTGTGCCCGGACCCGGCTGCCGCCTCGAAAGCTCTCCGCAAATGCAGAGGCAGCGTCGAGCGCGCAGTGGAGTGGCTGCTCGAGGGCGGCCTCGCGGCGCTCGAAGACGAAGATCTTGGTGAGAAGCGACCCTCTTTAAACAGTGCGGTGAATTTCATGAACTTCACCGAAAGCGAACTCTGTGGCGTGGGCGGAGGCAGCGGTGGTGACATGGCAGCGCTGAGCGCGGCATCGCTGGCGTTTCACGACAAGCAAATGCGCCAGCCTCTTGCAAGTCGATTTAGAAGTGGTGGGTATACCACTGGGGACGGTGGTGGTGCATCAAACGGCGACTATGACGACGTTGATAGCGTGGGTGCTGGCAGCGGTGGGCATTGCGACGAAAGAGACTCGACCTTCGTGGAGTTTGACACGCCTGAGCAATGGCAAGAGGATAATTTGGCCGCGGCTTGCCACAGCGGTCGAGGACTCCATCCGCCGCCACCACCGCAGCGCCCAGGCACTCCCGACAGTTCCCATGTTGACCGCAAAGCTGCCGGTGGCGGCGGTGGCACTAGCAGTGGTGGTGGCAATGGCGACAAGGGACTTCCCAGCAGTGCTTCATGGGTCGACGACGGTTGTTTTGTGGCTGAATTTCCGCTCGCCGTGACTCGAGGAGTTTCGGAAGGGCCTCCGTGGCACCGCGCACTTCAAGTTTACGTGTACCGAGTGCAGCCGACTGCAACGGAAGTTGCCAAGGCATCTCCTGCTAACCCAAGCGCCACGGGAGGTAACAGCAGCAGCACCAGTACCAGTGACATTCCCGACCTCTTGTTCGTGATCGACGAGCTCCCGCCTGGTTCCAACGTTGTTGGGGGCGGTAACCGAGGCAGCAGTTCAAACAGCGCTTCCAGCCACGGAGGTGGCGATGCTTTTGCTCCCACGGGCGGTGGCGCTGCTTTGCCACCGTCCGAGGGGGTGCGGCGGCTAGCCTTGGTGCTGAGCCAGAGCGAAATCGCGACCCTGTCTCGCGTGCATTTGCCCGGGACTCGGCAGCAAGGCGACTGGGTTCCTTCGGAAGGCACGACTTGGCTCAGCGCCACGAACATTGGCCCGCTGGCGCATGCCCTTGCCTCTACATTCCTTGAAGCCAGGCCCGATTCGGTGAGCAGTCTACCGAGGTCTTCTGCTTTTGCACCCCAAGCCAGTGAGCAACAAGACAACGCCACTACAGGAGGAAGCAGTGGTGCCTCTGCTGCAAGCTCCACAAAATCGTTGCAGATGCAGTACGTGCTCTGCGTTCCCAAGACTCGCCGTGTTGTGGCTCGGTCGGTGCAGGTCAGCATCGACCACCACAGCAGCAGCAGTGAGGACGCTCGCCCCCATGCAGAGGCGAGCTCAAGCGCTGCAGCGTGCTACGAAGCAGCACGCGGCGCAAAGCCTTGTACCCAAGAAGAAGAAGAAGAGTTAACGGTGTTAGAACTCGCGAGCCAGCAAGGAATCGGCCCTTCCTTCTCAAGCCGCAACGACGACGAGGACGGGTTCAGCAGGGGCGTGGGCAGCAGCAGCGCCGCGCTGCGAGAGAACCACTTTCGACCGGTGGACTCAACAGGTGTTTCTAGGCAGGTGCAGTTTGGTCTACTTGATCCTGCATTTGACAAATACCTCGAAGATCGACGCAGGCAGACGGTCAGAATGGTCGACGGCATTTGCGGCGACGACCACGAAACGCAGAGGCGGTCGCCGCCACCACCTCCAGTGGTGGCTGACGAAAATAAAGTGGCGATGCTAACTGCCATGGGTTTTCCGGACGAGTTGGCCCGCGCCACTCTGCTCGAGCATCGCAACGACGTGGAATCCGCGGCTGAAGCACTTTTCTCTGACACATGAAACATAGAACCGGGCTTGTTTCTGTTTGTTGCGGTGAGTGGTGAGCGCGGTTTAGGAAAGGACATCTCAGATCTCAAAGAGTTGTTAGGACTGTTAGGGCATTGTACGTACTCACGCACACCGTACACACCATTGCGTGTATCGTTCGCGGTTCAAGTTTAAAAGTATTTCCATAAGCGAAGAGCGACATTCTGCCTTGCTGCATAGGGCGAAGTGCGTTCCTGGGCGATAGCGATAGGGCTGTTTGTTTCCTACTTCTAATTTCTATTGGCTATTGGACATGAAGAACATGTATATATTCAACTAGCGGATTTTAGCTATAAAATCACAGAGGTATACGGCACATGGCCCACTACCGACTAACGCGCCGTCGCACTACGCGAAGTATTAAAATGTATACGCCAAACAGATAAGAAACCTGCATGCCAGGATAATAGCACCGAAATGGCCGAAATGAATATACCTCAGTACAAAGCCCTTAGGCTTCAACGTCAAAATCGAGCGACCAATGCAGGCGAAGATTGGAATGCTCTTCCACCAGAACCAGTTCCGTGCCCTCGGCCACGTGTTCGCCTTCCGGCAAGCCCAACACCAGTTTCCCGTCGCTCATGCCATTGGCCAAAGCACCAGCATCATTTAGGCACCACCGCTGGCCTCCAAGGGCCACTGCGCCGCCTCGCTTCGACCGTGCGGACCGGCCCGTGTCGGTCATTGGCCGAGCGAGCACGACGCGAGTGCCAGGCAGGCACCGCACGCCGTCAACGTCGACCACCAACGAGTGCGGCGCTCCTCCTCCTCCTTGGCTACTCGAATCGGAGTCTGACTCATTGCTGTCGCTACCGCCACTGCTGCTGCTGCCACTGCTGCTGTCGTCGTCCTCGTCGTCCGAACCAACGGCGCAATGAGCGGGCGCTAATCGCTGCGTGCGGCCGTGCCAGCACCACTGTTGGTTGGGGAACCCCGTGTACTGCACGAGCACCAACCGATCGCCCTTGGACGAGCCGGCTCCTTGCAGCACCAACGGCTCCCCCGTCACGCAGTCGTGGGCCGCGCACCGCAACACCGCAGGTTTACGGCTCCACTTCGCCAGCTTCTTGCCCTTTTTGTGCGTGGGGTGGTTCGCCACGTCGCACAGGGCTTGAAAACCTTCTCCAGCGCCGTAATTCGCCATTTTCTTCAACGCTTTCACCGTAGACTTGTCCCGGAACCGTAACGCCACGTCGTTCAACTTCGGCTGCGTCTTTCGGCGCTCGAGGATGAGCGTCAGGTCATGGTGCGAGTTCACAGACCTGGCGACGCCACTCGAGTCTTCCGCGGCCTCAATTTGCCACCCAACTTTCACGCCTAATTTCGACGCTTGGTGGCCGGAGGACACGCTCGAGATCGAGTTGTCTGACTCGATTTGCATGCCCAGCGGCTCCGCCAATGAGAACACTTTCACCAGGTCCGACGTGCCTCGAATCGATGGTGCTTTCGGCGGTGGCGGCAGCGGTGGCCGTGGAGTCAGTGGTGTTGCTTTTTTGGGTTTCAGAGGTGAGGCTACTTTTTGCCCCCATTCCAGTCGCGGCGATCCGTACGCATTGGTGTTGCTGGCCGCGTGCTCTTCCTCTTTCTCAGCATCAGCGGCAGCGGCTGCGCCCGTATATTTGGCAACTTTCGGTTCTCCTACGCTGCATGTCCCGAGGTCGAGTTTTGTGACATGCGCTGCAAGGGAACGACTCACACGTCCATGCACTTTCGGCAACAGAGCATGCGCAGTCTTTTTGCTCAAATTATGCGCAATTGCTTTGAATGTGACGCCTCCAGGACTGCTGCTGCTCTTTCTACTGCTGGTGCTGTCCCGACTGCTGCTTGTCTCTGCGGCCGCTCGCAGGTTCGAAATTTTGCAGTGGCCAGGCCGCACATTGAGCGTTTGCGCTAGGGCAGCTTTGAAGGTATACTGTTGCACGTGGTTGAAGGAGGTTATCGTGTAGTCTCTCAAGGTCACGGGGGTGCTTAAGCAGTACGAAAATGTGGTTTCGTCTTCTTCGTCCTCGTCGCTTTCAGGAATCGGCATGTCGACTTCTTCTTCTTCTTCCTTGTCTTCCACGTCTTCCTCTTCGCTTTCGCTGCTGCCACTCTCTGAGCCGGTGCTGCTGTCCTCGGGCTCTTCTTTCTCCTCAGGGGGGCCTCCCTTGCGTTGGCGGGCGAGCTCCACGTCTTCGAGGGTGTACCTCGGCGGCGGCGGCTCGGCCGACCGGCAACCACAGTCCACGAAGACCTTGTCCCAGCCGCGGACGAAGCCAATCGCGGCGCAGCCCAAGCCAAAGATGCCGTAGCCTGCGCCCGCAAAGCCAAACGCCGTGGTGGTCATGCAGGGGGCGTTGAAACAGGCCCAGGGCACGACGGTGTTGGCCACGGAGGGCTGAGCCAGGTGCCCCCCCAGCACCGAGCACCCAATCCCCATGAGGCCCGCCAAGCACACGCTGGGCGCGTCACAAATGTCCACCGGGTCATAGAGGGCGCCCCCGACACGCGTGGCCAGTTTCTTTGCTTCCACCTCCGCTTCGGCTTTCGCGGCCTCGTCGTCCCCGTGCTGCTCCTGAAACAGCGCCCGGTGGGCCCCCTGTAACTTTTTGGCCACGCGGCACAAGTCGTTGCCGACGGGTTTGGTGCCCGACCGCCCCCCGGGAGCGTGGTGGCCAACTCCTCGCGAACTGGGGGTGGGCGCATTGGGCGTTTCCTGAAACACGTCTACGCGCCAGCGCGCTCTCAAGGGCTCGTTGTTGTTGTTGCCTTCTTCGCCGCCGTCGTTGTCGTTTTTGACAGGGTCGACAGGGCGAGACCGCACCACGATAAACCTCGGCAGCAGCCCACCGTCCGCGTAGTAATCGTCGTCCGGGCCTTTCAGTTCGATCTGGAAACACCGTAGCAATACAGGCTCGTGAGGGCTACTAAGGTTGGCTTTTTCGGACGATAATTTGGTGAAATATCAGATAGATTGATTGAAAAACTTAATTTTCGGCACCGTTGAACAGAAAAGGGTGGGAGTTTGACTACCTCGAAGAGGTGGTTCACGGGGACTGGAGACCCGTAACTGTGTTCGAAATGGCGCGTGTCTTTGTTCGAAATGCCCCATTCGAGTCGGTCGGCATACAAGCGCACCGTGCGCGTTCGCACGCCTACCCAAGGGTGCTTGCGCTGAATGAGCTTGTCGAGCTCCCTAATATGAACAGATAATGATCAAGGAAAAAGCGAGGAAAAGACACAAAGATCTCAAGAAGTCGGATATAAACACACATATCTTAGAAACGAAGCCCATATGCACGTAGCAAGAGGTCACCAGGAAAAGACATTCCATTTTTCACTGGTATAATGGTAGAAGGCTTTCTGTCTCGTACCCTTCGAAGAAAGGCTTCTTGCTTTTGAGCAACTGCTTCTGGTCCACGGTGGCGTGTACGCTGCTGCGAATCTCTTTCGGCGAAGCAGGATCTTCTGCAACCGGAGCTTTTGATCTTCGCTTGCCCACGGAAGAAGGGGACGGCGACGACGGGGACTTTGGCGCGACTAGTTCCACTTCCTTGACGGGTTGATCGACAACGCGAGTGTTGAACAAACCGGCAACGCCCCCGTTTTTAAGCCCAGACCGCGGCTTCCCTCCCACAGGCGGGTACTCAGCTTCGTCTTTTGACTGCCTACTACTTCTAGAGCTAGTGTTGCTTTTGCGTGCCTTGCCCTTCTCGGAGTGCGACGCAGCGCTCGATCTGTTCGACTTGCCCTCAGAAGCGGCAGCTGATGACACGTTCTCACCATCTGAAGTCCCATCAGATGAAGCGTCTTCGTCCTCCTCATCGGATTCCTCCGAAACATCAAGGTCAGAGGAGTCGTTGCCAGCATCATCGGAGACCTCGCCCTCTACTGATTCTTCTTCTTCAGAGGGCGAGTCACTGGCCTCAGTGTCTGAAGCGGAGCTCTCGAGAGTTTCTAGGCTCGGTTGTGCTGTCACTAGAACAGGTCCATCTTTCTCGCGCTGCAGGCGGGCCTTCTTTTCTTTGATAGACTCTTTGTGGGCCATCTCTCTATCAGTCGTTGAACTCTCTTTGCCAATCTGAATCTCTAGAGCGTGGGTTTGAGCCGTAGCTACTAATTCAGCTATCGGTCACACACTGGCACAAATGATGAAAACTTCACGCGCTCTTGCTATGATTGAAGAAGAGAACAACGCTGACGGTACTACCCTCTCGATAATCCCATAAAACTGTTAGGTTGTGGTTGTGGAATATAGCCAATATAGTGGAGGAGCAAAGTAACGAACTCTTCGTTTTACCAAGGGTATACTTAGAATCGTCAATCGGCTGTTCGAAAGTTCCGATGTGAGTCTGATTGGTCAAGAGCTGAAAGTTGAAGTGATTGATCAAATTTTACCGAATTGTGCAAAGCTAAAAATCAAAAAAAAGTTTTCAACTTTCAACAGCAGTCAATAAAAACATTCCTGAGCGAAGTTCTATCCATCTATCCCCAAGGTAAGCCGGCGCACCACCCACCACCGATTGCACCACCCACCCCTTTAAAATCTCTTTTGTAGAACTCACAAGCGAAGCGAGATTATTGTTAACTCTGGAATTTACAGAGTCGTATTTAGATGCTATAAGATCATTCATGATGGGACTGAAAAGGGCATGGAAGTTTGTGTCAATCTTTGGCTTGAAAAAGTTATTCCTCCGGACATTTCAAGAACAAGAGTGCGTTTCTGGAGGCATCCTCGAAAAAGATGGAATGTTTAGTTACGAGGGTTATACGATAGTCTGACTCTCTTCTTCCCCTTTCGATAGGCCTATCACGTACTTTCGAAACTCGAATCGCAGGCATGGTTTCTTTATTTGGCTCGTCGAAGGCAAAGAAAGCTGAAATAGAGGCGCAAGTGCAGGCCGCTCTCGAAGAGGAAGCACGGGAGAAAGAGAAGAAAGCTCAAGCAGAAGCAGTAGCGCAAGCAAAGGCTGACAAAATTCGCCGCGAAAAGGAGGCAAAGGCGGCGGCCAAAAAAGCAGAAAAACGCGCAAGAGCTGAAGCCGAATTGGCGGCAGCGCGCGCTGAGTCGGACATGAAGGCGGAGCCTAACTGGACTGACACCGACGAAGTGCTAGCGGCCGTTTCCAAAAACGGCATGGACCTCGAGAACGCGTGCACGGCGCTGCGGGAAACGAAGCGAGTCGTGCTGGCGGCTTGCGCGCAGAACGGCGCGGCGGTCCAGTTTGCGGGGGCGGAGCTGAAGCGCGACGAGGAAGTAGCCATGGTGGCGGTGCGCAGCAACTTCCGCGCCATGCAGTTCATCGGCACCTGCTTCAAGAACAACAAAGAAGTGGCCACTGCCGCGGTGGAGACGGACGTGGGCGCGTTTCCCTTCGTCGCGAAATCGCTAGCCCATGACATCGAGTTCATGTTGCTGTGCGTCGGCAAAGACGGCCGCATCTTGCAGTTCGCAGGGCAAGAGCCGCGGGCCGACCGGGCAGTGGTGGAAGCGGCCGTAGAGCAGTACGGCTTAGCTCTTCAGTACGCGTCCAATGAGCTCAAGGAAGACTTCGCCATTTGCGACGCGGCGGTGGCCCAAAACGCCAAAGCCCGCAAGTACTGCTGCGCGGCGTGGCAGGAAGCGAACCCCGTGCCGGGCACCTCCATGGACTCCGACGAAGTGCGCGGGGCCGCGGCCAAGGCCAAGAAGCAGGCGGAAGCAGAGGCCGAGGCCAAGAAGGTGGAGAAGACCCTCCCACCTCGTCGCCAGCTCGCGCCGGAGGAAGAGGCGAAGCTGAAGGCCATGAACGACGAGTACGAGGCCGAGCGCGCCGCGCGACGCAAAGCTGCGGAAGAAGCCGCCGCCAAGGCGGCCAAGGAGACCAAGGCAGAAGAGGCAGCGCGCCGGAAGAAACAGCAAGCCGCCGAGAAGCAAGCCCAGGGAAAGCGCGAGGCGGCGGAGAAGGAGCACGCGCAGATGGAGAAGCGCCGGAAGAAAGAGGAGCAAGAACGCGAAGCCGCCATCGCCGCCAAAGAGCAAAAAACCGAGCAGCAGCTCGCGGCCAAGAAGCAGAAAGAAAAGGAAAAAGTGGAGCAGTTAGCAGCCAACGACGCAGCCTTCAACAAGAAGCTTGAGACGATGAAGGCCGAGCGTGCCAAACTTGAAGAAGAAAAAGCGCGCAACGACTTCAAGAAAAGCGAAGAGGAGAAGGCGAAAGCGGCCCAGAAGAGCCAAGAGCACAAAAAAAAGGTGGCGGCCATCCGAGGGAAAGACGACAAATCCAAAGCAGAAATCTCGTCCAAGAAGGCCGTGCAGGAGGCTGCGAAATTGAAGGAGTTTGAGGAACGGCAGGCCGTAGCCGCCGCCCTCGAGCAGTCCAAGGCCAGAGAAAAAGAGGTCGCGGCGGAAGCCACTGCGACGAAGACAGCCGCCTTGAAAGAGAAGTTGATGGCCGAAGCCATGAAGGGCTTCGTAGCACGCGATTCGTTCGACGAAGAAGATTTAGAGCGGAGCGTGGACGCCAAAGTGCGCATGCAAATGCGCAAGCATGCGGCCGCCGACTCCTCCATTCCCTTTGGCCTCTTGGTGACCGGCACCAGCATTGCGTTAGGAGGCAGCGACAACGAAGCCGCCACGGGAGCGTCCTTGAAAGACGCGGAAGGCCGGGGCAAAAGCAAAGTGTCCCACCAGTTCAAATGGCGCTTGGATGCGGACGGCAAGCTGGAGCACGAAGCCACTAGGAAAGTGCTGGCGTACGTGAAGTCCTCGAGTGGGCAAGGCAGGAAACAGACAACGACCGCGTCCCTTCAGCTGGTGACCAACACATTGGCCAATGACGACTCGCAAGTGTGGACTTTGAACGCCAAAACCGGCGCCCTGTCCTGCAAGGCTGCGTCTGGTCTCGTGCTTACGGCCAAGGGCGAAGGCGACGAGGTCTTATTGAGCAAGCCTGCCAAGAAAAGTGGTAGCGAGCAACACTGGGCATTCCGATCATGAGCCCTCTGTATCTCCTTGTTTCCTTTTTACTTCTTCCAACTGCATTTATTACGTGTGATGTGTGATAACACCCAAGCGCCAACAACACTTTGAAAGGCCATTGTGAGACTTGGTTGCTAAGTACCAGCAGCCGTAGATGTGAGGTAGGTGGAAGGGCTAACCTAACCTTTGTTGCCCAGGCTATTGCGAATTGGTTTTGGGGAGAGGAATAGAAATATAAACTATATACATAAACCAAGGCAATGCGTGCAGCTGCTTTGCTTTAGATGCAACGCGAGTCTCCTAGCTCCATTACTAGTACTACCGCTGCTGCCGACTGCGATTTGCACAGCTATGTCATAATCATAGTCAGATCAAACTAGCCCTACTGCTGCGCTCTTTTTTTCTTTTCCGTGCCGATTGTTGCTTGCTGCTTGCCGGCTCATAAACTTCTCACTCTGCGTCCTTTGCACCCACTTAACAGCGCATGGAGCTGATGTCAGCGCAGCACAGAGGGCAGCTGCTGCTCCTGCTCAGCCACGCCTCGATGCACTCCTTGTGAAAGAGATGAGGCGATTTAGAAGGGCATGGAGTGGCAACAGCACGATGGTTGACGTTTGCTTCGAAGCAAATGCTGCACTCTTCATTTTCTGAGAAAGTGTAGGACTCGGCGCACTTGTTGTTGCGTGCGATGAGCAGCAGACGCGCCCAGTGCACCTGAAGGTTTTGTAAGGTTTGGAAGTTCGAAAGTTCGCCGTGATGATTGACATAGGATGTGTAGCACACAATCTATCATAGAAGCCCCTGTGCCTGCCTCTCTTCAAAAGACAACTAATGAATTGCCTGATAACATCAACAAATTTATTTCGCTTCTTTACACTTCGAAATGGAATCAAAATGCATGTACTTGCAATAGTCGGTGTGGCACGATCACATACCTCATCGGAGGAGCCACCGCCAAACCGCTCGTAGCAGTCCCCCGCTTCTTTCCAAGCACTGCCACCACTGATCGCCACTGGTCTACCTGCTTTACCAAGCTTGGTACCCGTAAAGTTCCACTTGCAGTTGCTATCCAAAACGCATAATTCAGGTATCATGCTTGGTTAGTAAGAAGGTCATTCAAATGAACTACAGTAAAATGAACAACCAATGAAAGAGACATAGATACACACAGACACCTGAAGGCGCACGTAAGCGGAATGACCTGCTCGCTGCACATGGGGCAGCTAGCAGTATCCAGCGTAAGATCATAGTGCGTGAAGCCCTTCTGGCAGATGACCATCTTGTTGTGAGCACGGCACCTTTTGTTTTTTTAAAGCGCAGAGTGCATGTCTATAATCGGGAAGCGCACGTAACGAAAGTTGCTTTATATTCATTATAATAAAGTATTGTCTATGAAGCTTCCAACCACTTACTCTAAGTTCTCACACAAACCCTCAACGTTCAGTCCAGGGCTTGCGATACGCCAATCCGGCGCACTCGTGGACCATGCGGTCTTAACAAGTGCTGAGGAATTGCTGACATCAGCAAATTTCGTTGTTAATGTCCCTACCGCCGTGCCTCCACCGCGTAGCTTAAGGAGCAGTTGCAAGTTGGAATAGTCCTGGTGAATTGCATAAAAATCTAGGATGCAGCCGTCCCTGAGCTCCTTTCCCTCGAAGATCAGTCGCTGCTCATCGAGCGGGGTGCCTGCATTGTTGAACCAACAGATACACTATTATTTTAACGAGTCCGTGGTGAGCCAAATATAAGTACAAGATTAGTATCTTGAATAATTTCTACTTACCCAGTCTATCCTGGACCAATTGTTTGATATTTTCCACGGTGGATACAGGCCTGGCGACGATTTTAATCGTTTTGGAATTGAGTGACACCATGATCTGAGGACACGACGAGTTTAAGAGCGGGATTAGGGACAAAACTGGTAGAAACTGCTAAAAGGTACATGGCTCATTATAAAACAATGATTAACTCACATTCATCGGGCCGAGCTTCAACGCGACCTCGCTTGCGAAGCACTGCAGTGTGAAGCAGGCCACGTCGGTGCTAGCAGAAGGTAGCATGAAGTAATCCAAGGTACGCTCTAATGGGCACTGCACTCCACAGAAACTCATCTTGCTAGCGATGCTGGTGATATGCACATCGCTTGACAAGCTTTTCTTGAGCTGCTTCAAAATTTCTGCCCGCAATGCTGCCAAGGGCAACTCTCGGAAGGGTGCTGCCGGGACTGAAAGAGCAACGCGTCGAGGAATCCGCTGGTAGGTCATAGACTTGAGCGTGACGATGACCAAGACGAATGTTGCTGGTGGTGATGCGCAGGCATTCTCATCTATAGCGTGCAAAGCCTCTGCAGGAATGGACTGGCGTGCGCCCATAGTATTCGGCACTCCGCTTTTGCGCGATGCTGTTTGTCCGCGAGATCAGGTACTGGAGAGACTGGAGTGGGAAATGGAACTTACTACAGTAATAAGCTCAAAAAGTACCGGTATGGAATCTTCGCAGAAGGTGCTGTGATGATGAGAGGAAAGAAGTAGGAACACTTTTTTTTTTCAACATTTGGAGCTTGGTGGTTGGTGGGTTGGTGGGTGGGTGCTCCTGATCCTGCTATGCTTGTTGCATATTTTTTCGAGTTCGAAAGACATGCCATACGTCTCCTCGCGGGGTGATATTCGCCGTGATGGCGATGCACGTAGTAGGCGAAGAGAGCGCTCAGATGTTAGCTCATCGTTCGAAAACGGGACAATCAGAAAATTTGTTCTATGTTTACTTGCTGCTTTATTTCTAGCCTTTAGGCTCAACCCATCACAAGCTTCCCTCAGTACATTTCTGGCGAACCGTACCTCTGGCAGTACTGCCGCCATTTTGACGCGCGTTTTCTCAAAGGAGACTTACACACGTAACGTTCTATATTCTGAAGCAACAGCAGGTGGCGAATACTTTGTTGGTTTGCTTGGCTTTTGGTTTGAGGATCCGAGAGTTCTTCTGCAAAAAAATCTTTCAGCTTATGACCCAAAAGCCGTCGAGCTCTTGGCCTTATCCTACGTGGTTGTGTACCTCGGATGGTGCACACTACCCTATTACACCATGCAAACTCACTTTACACTAACTCGACGCGGATTCTTCTCCAATGGGCGCTGGTACACAGCGGCTACGGTAGTTGTCAGTCACTCGGAACCGTTACACCTGTTGATGAATCTGGCGACGCTCCTGTCCGTGGGCACTGAAGTTGAGGCCCGGCTTGGCATCCGCCGCTTTGCTGTACTTTATTTCCTAGCAGCACTTTGTGGGTCAGCAGCGTCGCTTGCTGGGCACCCGAGTGGCAATTACTGCAGCCTAGGCGCTTCAGGAGCCTTGTTTGGCCTTTCGGGCTATTTCGCTGCTACAGCGTCAGAACACCACGAAGTACTCCTTTATGGTTTCACCATGTCTCCGACGCAGGCTTTAATAGCCAACTTGGCGCTGAGTGCTGGGCTTGTGAACAATCGAAGTGGGACTGACAACTGGATGCACTTAGGCGGCGCCTTAGCTGGGGCAGTGCTCTTTCCCTGGCTTCTTACTTTGAGACTAGGCTGGCTCTAGAAACAGAACATATGAATGTTTTCAATGCCCCTAGATATCCGTTGATACTTCTACCATCCGCGATTTATCTTGGATGTTCTATTGTTCTTTTTTTTGTCCGTCATTTGCCTGGTTGTCTAGTGGTTAATCGTTAGTCGTTAGTCCTTAATCACCTAGTATCTCTATTCTCTATTTGTACGGCTATGATTATAGCTGAATAGAGACTAGGATATTGAACGGCGGGGCTTTATTCCATATTTTATCGGGCCGAATAGTGGAGTTGAAAAACGCCGAATAATTAAAGACCAAATAGCAAAGCCCAAGAGCTGAGCTCTGAGCTGAGTTACTCCGGTAATTTTAGGAAGATACTATATGACACGGTGCTTATTATGCCTCTCATTGTTGTAGCAGAAAGGTATTGTTGTCTTTTGGGGGCCCCGTAGAGCCCCGGGTATTAGAGCTGAATGCAAGTCAAGGGCAGGTAAGTGACTCCTTTCTTTCCCGGATAGACTTCAAGGATGAATGTGTTGACAATTGTGTTGTGGTGGCTGCTGTGGCTCACCTAGCCACTGACTCAGCCACATCTTCTATGTGCGCGTCACATTTGCCGCGCCAGACAACCAAATGGCTAGCATATGGTTGTCATACTTCTGCCCTTCTCGTTGATTGGTGCGTTCCCTTTCTCGTTCTATTCCAGCTCTGTGATGTTCCTCAAACACTGAACATCCAACACTCCCACCCATCCAGCGATTTCCTTCGCGGAATGCGCTTGATGAATAAGGATGTTGTTGCGCTTGCGGGTGTCTTGGACTTCGCGCTGTTGTGCCTGTGCTGCCGCTCATTGCCGCTCATTTCCGTTGTCGGCTTCTTTGTCTTGAACATTTCGCCATCAGTGCTTCGCGCTTCCTGAGGTCGTAAATGTGACAGGCTTATCCCGCTTCCGCTTTGACTGGTCCAACTCTGTCCTGGTGGCCCGGGTCTTGGCGTTAGTCTCGTCGTCGTCTGCTGCTGCTGCTGCTGCTGAGTTTGCGTCGTGATCACCGTGGTGATGGTTTGCTCCCACCGCTGATGTGCGCACAAGCGATGCTGCTCTCGTTGGTGCTCAAGTCCTTGGATTCTTGTCACGTCAGCGAAAGCTTCTCCGCTTCAGTTAAATGGCTTGCTCTTGGTGATGATCTTCGCTGCTCCGCTGCATGCAAACTTGACGAAGACAATCGGCTCGATGCCCATGCAATTCTTGCTTGAAGGTGATCGGCTCGTTGCTCCATTCCGTGTCTTGCTCGGTGAAGTTGATGTCGAGTTCATTCCCAAACCATTCGAAGTCTTGTATCTTTCAACTTGATATTCGTAGTCGATGGAATGATGTGCACAGTCTTCGTCGATGCCCAGCTGGAGGTCTTGAGGTGCCTCCGCTTGCTGTCGAAACTGCGCTCCTCGCGACTTCTTCTCGAGAATCACTTCTCTTTCCGTTTCATTTCTTTGCCGCTATCTTCTCGTCCAATCCTCGTTCAGTAGCTGTGCTGCATGCGCGCCAGCTCTTATTAGAGGTAGTCGAACTTGTGGAAGTTGTAGTCGTTGAACACGATAGGAAGGTGAAGATGCTTCTTCAGTAGACGAGTCACCTCGTTGGTCCACCGAGTCAGCTCGTCAGCTTCTCCCACCCATCTGAGGCTTCCTTTGTCGTGAAACTCAGGTGCCTCGAGCGTTTGAAATGCTCACTCCTAGTCGTACACGAGGTCGGCCTGCGCGTCGGGTACAGCTGCTGCTCTTCTGACAGTTGTGCCGTTTGATGTTGGTCACAGTACGCTTCCCTCTGCTGCTGATCTCGATCCCAGTACGCTTCGCTCTGCACTTGTCGCTCTGGTCCAATCTTCAGTCTTGCTTGCATGTTTTTGTTCTTCTTCTTTCAGCGTGTTCTGGTAGCTGGCTTTCAGTCCAAGTTGTCTTGGTCGCTGCTGTCCTGCTACTGCGGTCACTACTGCTGCTCCTGCGGTTGCTCTTCGTGGCTGCTCCTACGGCGGCTTTTGTGCTACTCCAGCGGCCTTGGCTGCTCCAGTGGGTGTTCTTTCTGGCTACTCTGCGGGCGCTCTTTTGGCTGCCTCTGCGGTGCTCTTTTCTGCCACTCCTTTGGGCGCTCTTGTCGGCTGCGTCAACTGGGGCACTTTCTTGCCTGCTTCTGAGGGTGCTCCTACGATGGCTGCTTCTTGGGCTGCTACTTTCACGTGACTGCTTTCGCTGCTGTCGTTACTTTTCTTTACTGCTCATGTTGTTCTTGGTGAAGGTGAGGCGCCGCGCTGGCCTCCTAAGCTCTCGTCTTCCTGGAAACTTGACCATGCTTTTCTTGATGTCATAACGCATGTCATTGTCCGA
>Ga0307931_1000230_pt1 | contig 33394 bp, 23 predicted proteins | sample OrgLakmetageno47_FD_201816 | JGI IMG/M metagenome (GOLD analysis project Ga0307931, IMG submission 201816) | Saline water microbial communities from Organic Lake, Antarctica - #47 | ecosystem: Environmental > Aquatic > Non-marine Saline and Alkaline > Saline | place: Antarctica: Organic Lake...
TAAACCCATATATCTTCCATCAAACGCCACGGACGCTAGTCGTGGTCGTCCTCCAGCGTTTTTCGAAACCCTCGCAAGGCCCTCCACCTTGAGAGCAAGTCGACTGCGTATACCCCGAAGAGTGCTTTCGGGCAACCCAATCCACGTTGAAGATGTGCTGGGCAAATCGGGAAATGCAGGCATGGCGGCTGATTACAACGAAGCCACGTACACAGACGCTGGAGTGGTTGTTTTCAACGAGGGCTGCATCAGTGAGGAGAAGACCCAGCAGGTCGGGCTGGCGGGTCCCAACCACATCTACTGGGGTTATGAGTGGAAGCTCGATAACCTCCGCGAGGATGGTCTCAGCGGAGGGCGCATTCACGTGAGCGAGGCAAAACTCAGCTCTCTTGTCGGGACGTTTGAAGGTGAGGGCTACGCCCGCCTCGTTGAGGGTGTAGCCTTTTCAGCTGCCCGCTGAGGGGCTGGCGGTCTACTGGTCTGGTGCTCAATGCCATCACACATTTCGCGCGTGCCTCTCAGCCTGCTTGGCGTCATGAACCCGTTCGCGAAAGGCGAGTTCCTCAGGCCTGAGGGCGATGCCGAATGGGTGCGCTCGCTGTGGATGACCTTCATCGGGGCCATCGGATTCCTATGCATCGCGCTTCCAAACGCCATTTTGGCCACGGGGAAACTGAATTGCCCGTTGCTCGGAGCACTGGATCCGTCCGAGCAAGCTTTGGACGGACCCGTAACGGGAGTTGGCTCGGACGCTTCGCTACAACCGAAGGAAGACAGCAGCGGCGTCCCCATCCTCGAGGTGTCGCGGAGCTTCAAGGGGGATGTGGGTTCGCGTGCCATCGGACGCGCACGTGGGCTTCGTGTCGTGCAGAATTGAAGAGTTTCTTCCAGCTCTGCGGCAAATCTTTGGGGAAGACATGAAAATTATTAAATTTTTCTGCGAGCTGCTCATGATCGTTGCCGGCGCGCTAGAGGTCGGCCCTGCCTGGCGCGCGGCTCATGATTCAGTTCAACTTCAACGTTTTGCTCTTCTGGGTTTCGACTGAGGACAACCGCCTGTACGATGACCTCTCACGATTCTATCACAAGGACAATGCTTTCCTCGAGGACCTCGTGGCGACTCACGTCACGGGCTACACGCGCATCGATATGACTGCTGGGTTTCGCTTGCTGATGTCCGGCGGCGCCACGCACCCAAAGTGGCTCAGTTGTCGGCTGCCTTCTGACAAAAAGGGCAACCCAGGCCAGCTGTGGCACGATTGGCTCACTACGCAATTTCCGGGTCGCCAGGCAGGCGTAGCACACACCTATGGTGCGGCTGGCTCTCACTCGGACGGACGTCGGGCTCAGCGAGTGGGTGTAGTGGAACTCGGGCAATGGTTCGGGCAACCCCGAAGGGCCGCTCAACAAGCGGGAGCTACTCCGGTGGCGCTGATTGGTCCGCCTGGCAAGATTGAAGGTGTGGTAGCGAGTTTGTTCGAGCAAGTCCTTCCACAGGTGGTGCCGTGGAGCGCCGAATCACTGGACCCAGCCAAGTTCGGGCTCGTTCTAGTGGCCCCCACGGTATAGGCGTGGGCGCGGACAGGAGCCGAGCTTGAGCGTGTCCTCTACAGTGTTCATCTGCCCGGGGTGGTCGGGCACCTCAGACCAGAAGTGGTTGTCGTGGCTCGTGACGTAGGTGTGTCGGAGGTGCGCACCAGTGAGGTGGATCGGGCCATACAGGCTCTCGGCTACGAGCGAGTCTGCTCGGAGCTGGGCTATGGGGCTGCAGTGGGCGGTGGTGTGGACAAGGCCAGCAACTTAGAGCTCAAGGGTGGATTCGCACAGATCCGGGACGTTCTCTTTTATGAACTGCCTGAGCTCGCGTCTCAGCTAGGCTCGCTGCCGGACTTCAAGGCAGATTTGGCGAAGCCGAAGCTGCTGCGTGACGTGCTGCTGCCACTCGAGGAGCTTCCACCCCACGTCTGGGTCGATGCGGGTGCTTACTCAGCGATTCCACGCCGGAGCCGGCAGCCAGGAGGCCCGATTTTCCACATGGTGTTGACGGAGCCAGGGCAGCCGCTCGCCTCCGCTAGCCGGCTAGTTTTCAAGCAAGGTGACTCTCGGCCCTGGATTGTAACTGCTCCTAAAACTCCACAAGCAATGGGCAATACAAATACCGCTTCATCACCAATTCGTTTGCCAAAAAGTGCTTTTTTTCTTACTCTTGCTCCCTTTTTAAAATCCCTACCTGTTTGTTTTGCTCCTCTTATGATTTCTATAGCTCCTTTTGTTGCTCCTTATTTAATTTCCTTTCCAAATTTTGAAAAAAATCCACTACCTTGCTTGTTATTGCGAATGGATGCCGTATAATCTTTTGCTTCTTTAGACCCCTTTTCAAATCTCGGCATACGACGAGGATATGGTTTTATAACATTTCATCCATAGTCTTCTACAACATCACCAAATTGTCCTTGAAAATCAGGAAATGTTTTCCTCGTTCAGGTAAAATTCTGTCTTCCCCATTACGTGGCATAACAGCAGGATATCTTTTTCGCATTCCTAAACCGCTTAGCTGAAATGGGCTATTGGCTCTATCCCAGGCACCCGCACCCAGGCATTATAAACTCGGTGCAAGAGCACTTTGCACGCATCGGTGGACTTGCCTCATCCGTAGTACTGTAAAGAGCTATCTAGCCAGCCTACTATTCGTAGCTAGCAAGCCAAGCAAACCAGCTAAGTCTACGGCAAGTGGCCCATCTAGATGTCGTCTAGCTATAGCCTTCCAGGGATGTTCCAAGCAATAGCATATGGTAACAACTTGTGATAAGTTTTTGTGTAAATTTGTGACCGGATGACCGGATGTCTGTACTCCAGGATCGGGACTTCGCTTGGGAACTTGGGACATGGATTTTGGTGATCGAACTACGAGAGAGCGACTAGGCGGCTGTGGTTCTTACTTCTTTAGTTAATTCGTCGCTCTCAAAGTATAGTTCCATTTCAAATAATGCATTGACAAGCAACTTCAGAACACGGACTCTCCTATTGAAAAAATAAGACGAAGTACAAAGAAAAGGCCACCAACAGTGCACCAGTCCACAACAAATCCACCAGCACTATCAACACTTACGGACAACCGACACCAACACCGGCACTCAGCACTACTAGGATACGATTTACGCCGTAAAATGCGCGTAAATTACGCGGTGAAGTAATTTTCACCAATTAGACGTAAATTACGTCACAAAAACCCGCCCATACATTGGTGACGTCACCGTATAACCTCCAGGAATCCTCTGGGTGGAACTCATCAGCACAACCACTGTTCGTAGGCTCTCTAGAACGGCACCCTTGCCGACAAGACGTACCACTTCCCTCTGGGCAGAGTGCAGAGACCACGCCCGGCGCACAGGCAGAAAGGCAGTGAGCTAGGCAGCTAGCCAAATAAGAAGTAGGTAAGCCAGCTGGGAAGGGCAAAGCACTACCGAAGAACACTAAGAACCTGCCTTTTAAACGGCTTCTACCGCGTGTATAACACACGTAAATTACGTCGAGTACAAATAAAAATTAAGCCCGAGACGCGTAAATTGCGCGTGGAAGTAAAAATCTTACCCCTGTCGCACTATACACGCACCATACACATTTCATTACCCACAAGTTTTAACCATTGTTCCCATAAGAATAAGAAGCACCCCGCCGCCACTCCAATTAGCCAACCACTGGCTATATTATTACTAACCAAAATATCCAATCACCGAGTTCGAATTCGAATCCTTTATCCTTTTTACAACAAGGCAAACGGAACGTTCCTTTGTGAATTGAGTTCAGGCCATTGAATTCTTTCAAAGCTGCCCCCATCTAGATGCAATTGCGCACAGGTGCGCAAATGCCTCTCTATTCAGTGGCCGAAACCTCCGCTTTCTGCACCGCCGTCGAACTCGCCCCATTGCGAAGCAGAGCCCAGCTCAAGTCCCGGTCGTTTTGCGCATAGGGGACTGCGAGCGGCACAGCGTTATCCGAAGGCAGGGCGGGCTCAAAACGAGCGTTGCCAAAAGAATTCAAATTGTTCTGCGGGGCGTCCCCGCTGCCGAGGCCTTTGCCCGGGCTCTGGTGCCACCCACTCACGGGTTCGCCCCACTCCAAATTCCGGAAAATCCGGTGGTCTTCCACGTGGGGGAACTCGCGGTAGCACTGCCCTTGCCAGTCCCGGCCGTTCGACTCGAGGCCCGAGGGGCACTGCGCGTAGAAGCACTCCAGCTGCCAGTCGGTGCAAGTGTCCCCCCGCGTGCGGGTAGCGCACGCCGACTGCTTGTGGACGTCGCACTGAATCTTGCGCTCGTAGGTGACCGTAGGCTGGGGCGACGGCGCTGGCGTGGGGATGCTCGAAGGCACGTCGAGGCACATGTCGTAGTACGTGGCGACCAGCTCGATCGCGTACGCTTCGCTGCAGTTGCTGAAAATGCACGAGTCTGCGCACGCTCGCACGTCCACGTGAGGGTGCCGGCTGTTCTGCAGCCGCTGGTCGCAGCCTCCCAGCACCGAAGTCAGCCAGTCGCAGGTGCGCCCCCCTGCGTCAGTCAGCCAGCACGCTGGGGGCGGGCCGTACTTGTCGGCACACGTCTGGGGGCCGCGCGCATCGGTGAGGCACGCCGGAGCCGTCCCGTTGAAGGTTTGCATGTAGCGGGCGTCCTGGGTGCAGCAGTCGTACCCATCGTGAGCATAAGCTTGGCAGTCGAGGTCTACGAACCCACTGCCGGTGTGGAGGTAAGTGCCAGCGTCGCAGACTCCGTCGCCAACCCATTCCGCAGGCGCCACGGGGCAGTCGTAGGACGTGACGTTTTCCAAGTACCATTTTCCCAATTCGTCGGTGGAGTTGGCGGGAGTGGTCACGTTGCGCAATGTAGTGTTCCAGACGCAAGCCGTGCACGTGCGCGTTAGCTCCACGTCTTCGGGAAAGGTCATGTCGCTGCCGCCCACCAGTGTGCAGTCGCCGCCGTCGTATGCCCTCGAGCTGCAGTTCAAGTCAATCACGCTGCCCAAGTAGTCGAAGTAGCCGGCGTCACAGAAGCCATCCCCAAGCCATTCCAGGGGCACGAAGTTGCCACTGCAGTCAGTGGTCACGTTGGCCGCCGTAGGCGCAAACGACGGCAGCAAAGTGGGCGTTGACGTGGGCATGCTGGAGGGAAGGGGGGTTGGCAGCGGGGAAGGGACGGGAGAAGGCAGCAGCGTTGGGAGTGGCGTGGGGTCATCGCACGGATCTACGTCTGCACAACAGCGAACCGCCGCCGTCAGTTTCCCACCCAGCGCCGTTCCGTTGAGGCAGTAAGTGCGGTTGCCCATCAAGCTCGAGCCCCACGCCGCTACATGTGCAGCGTCTTCGGTGCCATCGTTGCGGTCGCAGCGGTCTTGGCTCCAGACTAGGGCGGTATTGTAGTTGCAGCCCGTGTCGCGAGCTTCGTCTGCCACCAGTTCTGCGGCACTGCACAGCCGCGCGCCTGCGGCTTGGCAACGCTCCCGGGCATCCGACCACGAGAGCTGGCCCGAGCAACCGTTGAACGGTGAGCCGTCGGTCTCACCACAGACACTTGCTGTGCCCCACGTAGAGCTGTCCCAAGCCAATTCCGAGCAACGTAGAGCTGAACACTCCACGTGAATCGTGGGCACATAAGTCGGCAAGGGCGTGGGCACGGGCGTAGGCTGCGCAGTAGGCAGTGGCGTGGGCTGCGGTGTTGGCAGCGGCGTGATCGTTGGTTTAACTGTCAAAGTAGGCTGCTCTGAGGGAACAGATTCCGTTGGTGTATGCGTGGGCGTAGGCGATGGGCGGGTTGGTGCTAGCGAAGGGGCATACGTCGGCAATGTGGAATTCTTACCAGTGGCTAGCGCTGCACGAACCACTTGAATCTTAGTCTCTGCGACCACAGCTGGCAGTCCCAGCGTCGATGCATCGCCCGAAGACATAGCAGCATACTTGCTTGCGTGTAAGCTAGCAGTGAAAAGAAGCTCAGCAGCCTTATTTGGGTTATATCCCCAGGCAAAGTGCGTCACTTCGGACGTCAAGATTTCTACATTGAAGACTATTTCGTAGGTGCCAGAGGTTGCGTCAAAGTTCGTTTGCCAAAAGTCCGAGTCGTCGTAGTGCGACTGATCTACTCGCGCATACTCAGAATCACCTTGGGATTGCACCCAGAGCCCTAATCCAGCGCCTACAGCGTGTGTCCTCAAGCCGCAGAGCACAACGGGCACGTAGCCAAGAGCAGAGCCTTCGACAACAAACTGTAGCTGGTCGCCATGCTCCGAAGAAGGCTCCGCACAAACGCGAATGGGGTAATGGCTCTCCACACGACCCCAGGTGGAGATGACGCGCAAATGGCGACTCGCTGCCGCTACTATGAGGTCCGTGGTGTGCTTCGCATCGGAGAAAAGCGCTAAAGAGTTGGAGGGTGCACTCAAGGTATAAGCTTCATTGGCTTGCGCCAAGTCTAAGCTTGCGCCAACCCGAGGCAACACATGAAGCTCTATCTGCATCTCTACGTAATCGCCAGGGAGCAACCGATTCCCCACCGAGTCAGGCACGCTCAATTCGAACTTGTTGCACAGAACAGAGAACGCGGGCGCTGTCTGACGCAAGCCGCCCAGGACAGCGTCGTAGCTGCGAACTACCAAGCCCACTTCGCCACCTTTGCTGGTGCTTGCTTTCGAGTTGTGCATGAGAACTTCCAATTGCATCCACCACGGCGCAGCACCATCAAACGCTTGACGGAAAGGCAGCTCTGAGGGGTAAATGTTGTCGTCCACGCAGTCCACATGCATTGACTCGTCGCCGTTCATAGAACCATAGTGGAATTTCTTGTGGCTACCGTGTGTGTCCTGATGGTGGACGTCGTATTCAAAGAGAGAAAGCCGCGAAAACTCGGTTACTGCAGTCACGTCGTAACGAATCGTGTAGAAATTCTTGACCCAATCATCAGTGCGCGCTCCGCTGTGGGAAGCCTCCATACGAATAGCGTCGTTATAGTTCTGCAGAAACCCAAAACGAAAAAAAAACTCGTCACGTGAAACTGGATGAGTACTTGAGAATAAAACAAACAAAGTCAAAAATGAATCAACTTACATGTGAGAAAGTTGTGTTCGACAGACAGGGCCCTGGGGCTTTGATGTCAACATCGACCGCTTTTGGGTACACGTAACTACCATCGGCGTTAAAGAAAGCCATGAAATCTGTCGAGAAACAAGAAATACAGGTGAATGGTTTGCAATATGAGCTTGTATATAAAACAAGAGGAATAAAATGAAGCTCTGCATTCATACCTGCGCTGCCGATGTTCTCGCTCCAAGCACCGTCGAATAAGTGCGCGCGAATTTCTGTCATGCAACGAAAAGAAAGAGTGGATTATTCCAGAAACCATGCAGAATGAACACACAACGAAAGAAGCAATCATCCTCGCTCTCTTTCTGTACCTGGCGTAGACGCGCGCGCGTGGATTCCGAGGGTGTCGAAACCGATGTTACCGCCCTGGCTGCCCAGGGCCTGCTGAAGCCAGGTCCAACTATCGGAGTATCCGATGAGCGACAATTGAGCGGCACTCGTAGAAGCAACGTTTCCGTATTCGTTGTAAACCACTGAGACAACGCCGGAAAATTCCGACTTGGCAGGAATCCTCAGAAGGTAGCTCATAGTCCACCAATGAGGGTGAGTCGACGACGCAGCACCATGATCGTACCCAGCTTCATAGACTTGGCGAGTGCTCAATTCATCCCATTTCTTGGACAATTGCATGGGAATACCCGTCGACTGTCCATTTGAATCTCGCAGGACCGCCGTCAGGCCAGTAATCTACCGTAGTAAAACACAAGAGAAAGGCATCAGTGAGATCAAAATATCTTGCACAGTCGCATACGCAATGTATCACTTAAAAGTATCTTACCTCGGCACCAACGTTGCTCTGGGTAAGACCATCTATGCGAGAAGGGAAATTTCTGGAAAAAGTCAAGTGAACCGCAGCATCTTCAGCATTGGGGTTCGCGACCGAGAAATCCAATTCAATCAGTGGAGAACACGCCACGCCATAGCTGCAGGAGTCCATGGATGTTGGCACTTCGAGCACCACGTCGTTTTTCTCGTCTCTGTAATTGACAGCGCACGTGTCACTCCGAACTTCCACTTTTTCTTCCAAGGAGGCGAATGACTTGCCGCCAGTTTCAAAAACCAGAGAAAGCGAGTCGAACTGCTTGCCCGCAACGAACTCGGCCGATTTCGTCAAGACTTGAGTTTCTGTGGCCAGTTTCATTTCGATGGTCGCGTCTTCGCACACCGCGCATCCGCTGCCAACATCCAATTCGTCCCAGCCTACTTGGACCGTCATGCTAGTGCCGCGGACTTCAAACTCGAGCCACCACTGAGGCGGGTCAATGTCGACGTCAGCAATGCCTGCACCTTGATTGACCCAAACCAGGTCTGTCACCAAGATATGAGCAGTAACAATGCCCTGCCGCACGGCAGACACCACCGCAAAATCCAAAGAATCCTTGCCCAGTTTATACTCCACTCCTTTCGACGTTGTTAACGTAACCTCGAGTTTAGACTCAGGCAAGGCAGCATAAATTTCAGACGTGGTCCCCAAGCTCACTTCGTGCGGCACCGCACCAAATTTGGGCAGCACATTGCCATTGGCCATGCTGGCGTCCAGCACAAGCCCCACCCAGCCGCTGTGCAAAGTTAAGTGAGGGGCGATGTCAAGATGGTTGCTTGTGCTGAAGCAGTACTTGCCATTGGCGTCAAAACCGGAATAGCGCGCATTCTTAGGGTTGCACTCATCGCTACTACCGCCATGAGAGACTTCTAAACCCAACTCAGCGTTTGCGCCCTCAAATGGAGGCCATTTGCTAGTGGCTAGCCGGTTGTTTTCAATTTTCTTGGAATAAGTGGGACCGTTGAGCCATACCGTGTGCACCATGTCACGCGCATTTGGTTGCACGTCGTTGACACTGGCGTCGCGCAGGGATAATCCAGTACTCGAAGCCACTTCGCGCTTCTTGTGTGAGCGCTTGGGCTCGCCCAACTGCCCAACGGCAGCACTATCTATGCTCGCACTGGTCGCTAGAGGTACGAAGTCTGCGCTTGCGTGAGCTGCGCACACCTTTTTGAAGTCGGCTAGGACGGTATACGCCCTCGTGCCGAGAGCGGCCTTGCATTCCCCGAGCGTGTCCGCCGAAACGTCCATCACAGAAACTGCGTTTGCAGTACAGTTGCGCGACTATACCAAAAGCAGTGGAAAGATTTGTTGAAATCGAATGTGTCAGTGAACGAACGTAACCAAATCATTGTGTAAAGATCAATGTGTCATAACCGAACAGGAGGCATGGGGTGCTTAAGCATCAACACCTAGGCCGAGAAAGGCAACCTTACCTCAGGCAGGTCGTTCGCTTTAAGGCCCGAGAACATAACTTCGCAAGCGCCTTCCATGTTTGTCTTTGCTTCGAAGGTGCCGTACGCACCCAGCACAGGAACGAGGCAGTCGTCTTCGAACGTCTCCAGGAACGCGCAGGCCGACAGGTCCTCGGCCCGCCGCTGCACCGTAGTCCACACAATTTCTGAAAAAGCATTAGGCAGTGCAAACACACTAGCGAGAATTATTCGCTGCAGCATTATCCTGTGTAGCTCAGCGTTGCGCCGCCGCACAACCGAACACAAGACCGGCACCAGCTCCTACGCTCCCACCCACGCTACGCTGTAGTTGCCTGCATGAATAATTCAGGTGTGTTGAGATCCGTTGTAAAATCGTACCAATCAATTCAACGCATTCTTACAGGGAAGGTGGTGTATTTTTGTCAGGTTCGAGGCTTGCAACTGGCCTACTAGCTACTGGCAACCGGCACTAGCACTACGGCACCGGCACTGTAATCCGGTGGGGCTGCGACCACCTTCGGCCAGTACCTATTAGGTCTGCTTCTTATATACGGGGCCTTATTAAGTCAACCCTTATGGAATTATTTTTATTTTCTGCGTTACCCCGAAAGAAAAGTAAGTGAACGCGATGTGGTATTGAATTTTTTGGAGGATCTAAAATAAAAAAGAAACAACCCACACTGGTTCGACTTCATTTCATTAATGCTGATCTGCAAGTACAGGTCGTATCTGACTTAGCAAAATACACACGATTTTTGGCCATGTCCATTCATTCCGTGTCAAGATTATAGCCCAGTGCTACCCTGCTGAAAGTTACTCAAGCGCTTTTGCTGACTGAGCAAAAAGTTGCCTTTGCTATCGGTGCCACTCCATGTGGCATATACTTTCAGGCTGCACTCGTCCTTGTTTGAACCGCCTGCCTCTAGGGCCGAAGCGCAGGTGGCATCCGTCTGGTAGCACTCATCGCCAGCGCCAGCAAAAGCTTCGCCGCTGTACTTGTACGCGTTTGGGCTGCAGCTGTCCTTGTCGCAGTCGAAACAGCCAAAGTCCCACGTGATCCCGTCAACTTTACCCTCGTTGACGCTGATGACAGCCACCGCTGTGGGAAAGGTTTTGGCGTCTGCGCGAAACACTTTTTGGTACGAGTAAAGGCCCTCCGACTCCACGTGCATCCACAGCTCACTGGTCGGCGGAATGCTGGAGCTGCCGCCGTGAAGCTTGCTAAACAATGTGTCCTCGCTGTAGTATTGTGAGCTCCAGGAGTGCTTTAAATCGAGGCGCGTGAAGCTATCCATCGTCGGGAAAAAAGCAAACCGCGTGTAGTTGAATTTCAGACCAGTAGCATCGTCTGTGGATCCGATTGTTACGCAGACCGACCTTCAACAGACAACATGTTAGAGTGAGCTTATTGATAGATTGGGGTGACGTGTTTGTTGCTGAAGGAAGGAACTCACGTCGAGTCTCCAGCAGAAAATTCAGTGCTGCCGCTAGTGTAGCATCCTCGCACCACTGCCGCTAGCCCACAGGCGACAGCCAGCAGTGACTGGAATCTTATAATACTATTATGCATCCCAAGTATAATAATTAGTGCCTATAGATGTGTGTAGACGGCGTGCAAGCGCGCTGGAACTGCAGAGCGGCGTCGGATGAGCAACAGGATGATGCAAAAGCGCAGGATACCCCTCCCTCCCTTGCTTGGGCCCTACCTCCAATAATACGCCACTCAAATGACACAAATACGTCAATACCGTAAACAGCACCATCACCGTCTCCTTAGTTCCTTAGGGCGTTTTTCCACTAAATGACTAAATGCGTGGCAACTGCCGCATGTAAGCATAAACTTGGCGACGTGTTTGTGATAACTCTATTTCTCTATTTATATATTAATAGTTGGCTCCGCTGCGGCTGAGCAAGTAAATGGTCTAGCTGTCACGGCGGTTGTGTAAATCTATACCGCTCTATACCAACCAATACCAACCCATTACACATTGCACCAATAACCATACCACCCACAACTCCCATTAAAAACCCCAGTAAATCACAGAGGAATATAGGTAGGATTTAGCGGTGGTATAGGTAATGGTGTATTAGTCTGGTCCGCCGTGACACTAACACGCGGTTGTTTTGTTTTGAAGGCCCAATATCCAATATACCAGTATAAACATGCACTATACCCTACTGCCCTCACAGGCCTTATGGATGAAGAGTAGCAGAAGACCCATGGGATAGGCGCAGGGCTGCTGGACTTCTAAAGCAATGAAAGGACAATCCCTATCCTCCAAACCTCCTTCAATGGCTCTTGTCAGTTGGTTTACTTCCGTTGCTTCGCTGAGCTCGAATTTGGTGCAACAAGCGAAGGGTCCCGTTGCCGCCGAAGAAAGTGAGCCCTGCCCACCCCAGTGTAACGTGCCGAGGCAACTTGAGCTCGCGAGCGCAGAGCCCAGCGAGCACGGCTTCAATCACGTGCACCGCCACTGCAGCTCCCAAGAGATATCTGTAAAAATTTGCACAGATGGTGCACCAAAGTAAGTACTTGAAAGGTACAGTAGTAAAAATGATAAAGCGTAGTCATTCAGAATTTAACAAACAGTAAATTCAAGCATTGCTTAGGCATCACATTCGGGAGGCAGTAAAGAAATATAAAAAAAAAACTCTCCTCGAAGCCCACGACAAGCACCAACGACATACCCCATGCGCGCAGTGGACCCAAGGAGCGTCACTCCAAGGGACCGCACGGGCTCCAGGGCAGCTAAATTGGGCTGGAAGGTGGCGAGCGCGAGGACAGCCATGAGCACGAGCGGCAATGAAGCCAGTGGGGGCAAAAGGTACCTATCAGTAAGAATTACGCCCCTTCAGAATTCAACGCGAGAAGTTGACTGTTCAAGAAAGCGCTGCATGAAAGCTCACACCAAATTCAGGGGGGAAAGTAAATGTTTGTGAGTACTTAGTGAACATAGGCGGGATGAAGAAGTGGTCAAGATGTTGTCATAACAAGTTCCAGCAAGCAGAAGGTGCACAGTGTGTTATCAGCTCACCGCAATCGTGGTTGAAGAGCCTCTGCGTGCATAGCAACGAGCCGAGAACGCATTTCGCCGTCGGTCTTCAAGACTGGCTCGAACGGTACATGTACCGACATCTTTAGTCCTTGAACATTGCATGCCAAGTCAAATCCTACAGCAGAGTAGAGAAAACAAGCTAAGCCAGTGTACTGACACGCATACAAGCTAGCCTAGTGTTTGCCTAGCTAGCACACTTCAAGAACCTAGCGTTGTACGAGTCATGAAGTGACGACAGCTAACCTTCCCGGTCAATTCTTTCAAGCGTGGCAGAAGACGACAATGGCTGCTGAGCGTAATGCCAAGCAAATGCTAGCAGAGAATCAGCGTGGTCTTCATTCATGTGCTTGCAGACGCGCTCGGAGGTGGTCATTTGTCTTATTGCAGATTACTAGATAGAGAGATTGCGGACTGACTAGCTAGGTTATCAAAGGAGCACGCGAAGTATGATGTGTAGTCTAGGGTTCAAGCTGACGTAGTTAGAGGGAAGTAGATGTGGATGCTAGTTAGTACTACTACTGGGCTTGAAAGCGTCAGATCTATAAGTAGCTTCTCAAATAAGTGGCTAATTTACGAGCACTAAGTAGTCTACGTCCCTGCTACGTCCAGTAGCTAGCTTAGCTATTAGCTATTAGCTATTAGCCTCCTGGCTCCTGGCTCCTGGCTCCTGCTATGCCCTGGCGCCCTGGCCCTGGCTCCTGGCTCCCTACCCTGCCGGCTACATACACTACTACTGCACACACACTACAGTACAGTGCATTTACAGGGATAAAGAGTACAGGTAGTAGTTTCGGGTGGGGGAATCTTCAACCCTCGCGCTCTTTACAAATTCTAGTACTCTAGTACTACAGTAGCCATTCTACAGTACAAGAAGAAAACCGGGTTAACCTCTTCACGTGGTGACCTCTAAATACCCGGAGCTACCTGAATCTACTACCAAAATCTTGTCTGTAGTAGTCCGTGGTCTGCAGCTAGCAATTTAATGACCTGACGAGGCACGGCGAACTATATCCGATATCGGAGAAATACGTCAGTGCATGTGTTTCTATGTAGTACTTTCTGAATGATTATGATGGATAATTCGCGCCACTTTAAAGCGAAACCTGACCCCCACCATCACCACCATGGCCTTTCGGGCATGAGTTATGTGATATGTGTTCCTAATTAGCTACTTTCTTTGTTACTTCCTACTTTCGTAGTGTATAAGTGTAGAGTTTAGAAGCAACTTATGTTGAATGAGCTGCTTTTTGCTTTGTACTTATTCCCGTTAGTACTCTGATACCTGCCCTCTATGTGCGAAATTAGGACCTTACTAAATTTATAATAACTTTCCTTTCCATGGCGGGTGGTCTGTATTATGATTGAATTCAAAAAAGTAACAAAAGACTGGGAGTCAACGTACTTCCATAAGCCGAACAAATTTGTATCAGCAGTTATTATTCCACTTTGATTGCCCGAGTGGCCATACTTCGGCGGCAAAAGAAAAAATAAACTCCAAAGGCCGAGCTTACATTGAGCGATTCGCGTGAATTTCCACATTTGGGATGGGATACTGCAAGCACACATAATCCTGATTCAAATACTCAAGGACCATTTGAATCGCGGATGGGGCACCTTCAATATACTCATCAGGCTTCAAGAAACCAGGCCGCATAGATCCTTCGACTGAGTTTTGGTGCGTGGGTGAGCCCGGAGGAAGTGTCACTGGTAGATAGCGCCTTAAAATATTGATGTCTTCTTCTAGGGATTCAACGTGCAGTACAAAATTGATGGGTTGTGGATTCATCTCGATGAACCACATTTGACTCAAAATGTGGCTCCATGTACAATCATTACTACCGCTGTTCCGCGCCTGTATGATTGCGCCTTCATCAACCACAGTATTGACAAAGTGTTCAAAGCGTTCGATCTCAGCAGCCCGAGAAGAGACGTAGTGGGCACCATGTACCTTCGAAGTGCTGCTCGAACGAGACGGTGTTTTACCCTTCAATAAAGCACGGCGGCGAATAGTGCCGTAGCCAGAGATAAATCGTTTGAGTGGTTCACGCACGACAGTAAAACTTAAGAGTGTATTGGGAAACACCGGGGCTATGTGCGGAAATCGGGAATGAAGGATATGACCTTCGCCATACTTGCTATCTTTACAGAAAGACTTTATCCAGGATTTCATTGTTGAGGAAGACGTCTTCGGTATTTCAACGTACAAGATTGGCTGCATTGAGTCCCGTGATTGAACAAATCCTCCATAGGGATGTAACATGCCGCACGATTGGGATCTTGGAGAACTCTCAAATGTGCGCCGTCGCTCCTTGACACGGGCGCTAACACCTTCATCGTAATATTTATTTTTTTTCGTCAGATTGGCGTGCAGCTTAGAGCTAGCATTGATGTCTTCGATCGTACCGACAGAAAAGTTGCTTCGACCCACGGACTTGTGTACCGCGCGACATGCATCGTGATGTCGCGGGTCTTGGTGATTTGATGCAAGAGGTTGCTCCAAGTTTTCAAGACGATTGTCGGGGCCAGCCACATCATTTGTTGTCACACAAAACTGTGTCAATCGCCTCCGAGGGATGCTTGGATTGCTACTTGTATCACGTTCAAAGGTGTCCTTTGCATCTACGAAATAATTGATTGAGCTAGATGCGACGAGTAGCTTTAAAATTATGAGTGATTGCCCATGCATCGAAATTTTGTACCACCAATTTTGACGGAACTAAGGCTATAGTTAGAAGCAACAAATAGATCTGCATTACAGATATCCCTCTCGACTCATGTTGGTTATTGTAATCAAAATCATTAGAAGAAGCACGATTTGCTCTATGCCCCTCGGGGGCTTAAATGTCTGTATGGCTAGTACCCTTCGTATGTTGACATGTACAGTAGTACAGTATGTCGGCATGTTGGCTGGAGTGGCGTTGGCATACAGTACTTTGCCCCTACGGGGTGGCTGCGCCAAATTCTTTTACTGTTACTAGAATGCTAGAAAAACAACTTGCAAGTACTTTGCCCCTACGGGGTGGCTGCGCCAAATTCTTTTACTGTTACTAATGCTAGAAAAAAAACTTGCTGAAGTATATCTTTTCGGCTAACACAAACATGAATGTAAGAATTCAGAGAACACTACTGAAGTGAATTGCTATGCAGCACAGTAAGCTCCGCGAACGCAAGAACAAGGGGGCAGGGGGGTTGGGGGTTCATAGGTCCGATTTTGGACGTGCGACGTACGAACGGACGAACGTGGTTATAGCGACTTCCGTGTTCCGTGCTTTCTCAATTATAAAATTGTATATATAAAAGAAATGAAGTGAAGTAGTCAGCTCATTCGGCTGATGAAGGCTGGGTATTGGATATGAATATAAAAGGGAAATGGGGAAGGAAAACCACTAACCACTAAGATGGCCAAACAAAAGTCCGGGTTGAGTGTTAAGAGGCACCTCAGTGCCATGTATTGGCCATAAGGCGGCTGGGATGGCCCACTATGGACTAAAAGCGACAAGGACATGTCAAGGAATTCTAAAATGAAAGACGCCGAAACAATTAAGCCCGTTGTGGGACCTATGCATCCTCCGCAGCAGGAAATGGTGCGCGAAAGAGCTCAGCTACGGCGGGTGGCAACTGCGCCCCCTTGTTGGTTTGTTTCTCGTGCAACGCTTTGCGCTCAGCACGCTTCCGTCTGCGCTCTTGCTGCTTTTCTTCCAACGCCCGTGCAGCCGTTTCCTCGCCTCCATCCTCACCGCCACCACTACTATAGTAGGCACCACGATCCTGATCAACGCCAGCGCTCTTGTTCTCGCTGCCAGTTAGTCCGTGCTCACGGTGAGATAGTGAACCTGTGGGAGATCCATCTTCGGGTCGTCGCCTCGTTATCCCTTTGGTAGCTCCATCGGCAGCACTGGTAAGTGCTTCAGCACTGGCAGCAGCCGCCGCCGCCGCAGCTTGAGCAGAAGCTTCTGCTGCGGACGCCCGGCGCTCTCTCAAGTTTACCACGTCAGGGCCCACGCTACTGAGGAGGGCTTGGAGCCTTCGCCTGTCTTCGGCCTCCACGGCTTCTCGTCGCTGCGCTTCTGCAGCCTCGGCAGCGGCTCGCTGGGCTGCGTCGGTTTCTGCACCAAGATCACCCGCTGCTCCTTCTCCTGCAGCTCCAGCTCCTGCCTCAGATGTGTGGCGGTGGAGGTCTCCTTTTGCGGATGTCGCCTCGGCAGTTGTTGTCACAGCTGCTCGAGCAAGTCGAGCGCGGTCTTCGTCGTTTCGGCGCCGTGCCTCTGCCACTGCTAAGCTAATTTGCGACCGAGACACCACATACATGAGGTTGCCGTTCTCATCACGAGCAGCACCTCCTGCCTTTTCTGCGCCTCCTCCATCACCACCACTCATGTTCGGCCGCGGGCTTGTGGTTCTGTCAGTATTACTGCCATTACCACCGGGTAGATGCTGCGCTGCGTTCTCCCCATTGGTCTGTTCCTGTTCGGCTGCTTGCCGCTGTCGTCGTCGTTTGCGAAGCTCCGCTAAACCACGGCCACCTCCTTCTAATGGGCTTCCACCGCTACTATCAGCCGGCCCATGCTTGACAGCACCAGCACCACCAGCACCAGCACCAGCACCACCAGTAGCGGTAGTGAAGGCAGCTGCAGCCACGTCTGCGGGCTGTAAACGAGGCGTGCCCGAGGGCAAGTTTCGGTCCGCCACCAGGCATTGCGCGCCACCAAGCCGCTTCAACTGGTCGTCGAGCTCTTGCATGCGCTGCGCGACCTGCCGCTGCTGCCGCGCCACCTCCAATGCCAACTCCCCACACGCCTCTGAGGAAGATGCGTGCACGTCCCCATTGCGGCCTTGGCCTTTGTTTTTGTCTTTTCCTGTTGCAGGATCGTCATCCTCAAAGCTTGCTGCTGCATCAGCTGCTGCTTGAGCGGCCGCTAAATCGGCTCCTGACCAAGAGTGCACCTGTGAGGCAAAGACGAAGAGAGATGTAATTCAAATACAAAGCTGAAATACGAAGCTGAACCATAAAATACGATATCCTGTACCCTTGGACGTTGTTAATTTATGGTTTGAATGCTACCACTTCTGCTGTACCTTTCCGAGCGTGATTGGCTCTTTCGCTCCCAACGCGGCCAGAGCTTCATCGATCGCAGCCAAGCGTTTTGCTTTTGCTGCTCCACTGTTCTCATTACCACCACCACCACTGATGTCTTCTTCTTCAACACCCCATTGCGCCATGGCCTGCCAGACCGCTTCTTCAGCAGCGGCGGCTGCGGCCGCTGCGAGTTGCGCTTCCAGCACTTCCGCGGCATCGCCTTCTTCGTCGTCATCGTCGTCATAATCTCCCTTGCTTTTGCTGCCACCTTTCTTGCTCTTGTGCTTACCTATACCCTTGCCATCCTTGCCCTTCTGGCGATTACTTGTTCCTCCTTCAGCACCAGCACTGCCGTCGAGGAGGTCACTCAAATCCCCCACCAAGCTTGCTACTCTGGACTCTTCGTCGGGCGTCAAACTCGAGGTCGCTGCATTTCCCCGTGCTGCTCGTGCTTTCGCCACATTCGCAGCCACAAAATCCTTCGCAGGAGCACCACCATTCATGTTGTGCTTCTTCTTGCCACCGCGGCCCTGGTTGGCGGCTCGGTGATGGTCATTTTGGACCGACGAGCGGGCGGTGTCCATCTGACTGGTCGCGTCACTGCGCGCCGTCTCTGGCCCGTTCTCATCGTCGTTGTCGAGGCCGCCTCTGCGGTAATGGTGGTGGCCGTGGCGCCGGCCTCGCCCCCCCATGTCAGTCAAGAACGCCCGGTCCCGCGCGCTGAGGCCTTGCGCGCTGTCCGCCGTTGAAGCTTCGTCCTCGACCGTGAATTTACGGCTCCGTCCGGTGTCAGCACCACCTCCTCCGCCTCCTCCTCTTGGCGATTCTTCGACCTCCAAACGAGAAACCGTCAATGATCGCGCGTGGTCGACCCGTTTTGGCCGAGCGGGTTCGGCTGCTTCCCCAGACAAAGCACCGCCGTGCTGCTGTTGCTGCTGTTGCTGCCCGTCTCGGCTCTGCGCGCGCACCGCAGCTGCGGCTGCGCGTTCCCTGTCTTGCACCGCTGCGAGCTGGCTGTCCAGCTCTGCGATCTGAGCCAGGCCACCTGCCAGAAGAGCGGGGTCGACGGGTGGTGCTCTGCTGCCATGGCCACCGCCGCCTTCCTTTTCCTGCCGCTGTTCTTCTTCTGCAGCCAAAGCTCCTTGGTAAGCAGCCCACGCACCACCGCCACCACTAGCTGCATCATCATTCTTGCCTCTGCTGCCGCCAGCAATGTAACCTGCCCAAGGCGGTGCTCCTGTGCTATCTCTCACCTTCACCGCCGCGCCTTCATCACCAAGATAACCACTGCTGTCCTCGTTGCGGTCAGGAAACAAGTCTCTGCGGCTCATGCGCTCCAAACGCGTGTCAAAGTCATCCGGAAACACGACGGCAGAAGCCCCACGACGGGTACTGCGGCCGTTGCGGCTGCCCCCTAAGCCATTATGAAGATAACTATTTTCATCGCCGTCACCAGGAGCATCTTGCCCCCTTAGTTGTTGCAGGTACGTACTGAGTTCTGCCACTGCTGCGTCACGCGAGTAGTCTACCCCAGCTGCTGCACTTGCCGGATTGGAAACTTCTTCAGCCGCAGCGTCACCGTAATTGCCTCCATAGCCGCTTATTTTTCTGTTGTCTTGTTGCCCGACACCCTCAAACAACTTGGTTGGCTCAATGGAAGTATTCTCAACCCTACTTCGTGAGGTGGGATGCGATCCTGCTGGCTCACCCTCATGCGATGAGCTACCAAGAGCCTCTGCAAAGAAGTCTAGCGGTACATGAGACGCTTCTGGAAGCGCGTCTACAGCCGCGGCAGGAAGTCCCGTGCCTGCTCTAGTGGAGGAGGATCTATCACCATTAGTATCCTGAGGGCCCTTGAACCCGCCCTCAGTTGCGTTGTTATGGTTTTCATTCGGGCTCGCATCATCGTCGTCGTCGTTCTTGAACTCTTCTCCTTTGCCTTCGGGACTGAGCTCATTCCAGAGCGCTTTTCGGGCCTCGAGCTGGGCATCCCACGCAGCAACCTATCGGCACAACACCATTGCGCAAACACGTGAACTGTTTAAACGAGCTATTCGAAGTGTGCGCATGTGGGAATTTTCAGAACTGCCTCCGTGTCGGTTGGTAGCAACTAAGTGATTGTAGTTAGGTTTACCTGCTTTTCTCGCTCCCGCCTTTGAAGAAAGTCCTCGCTACCGTGGTTCTGAATCCCACTTTCAGCCTTGTTTGCGTTATTGCGTGAGCTTGTGACCGGGCTAGCTGGCAGGTCTCGGCTCCGCGGCCGCTTAGAAAAGTCGAACGTAGAAAATGAAGGGGGTTCAGGAGGTAACGACTGCAAAGAATTGTTTTGAGGAATAAGTCCACTGCCGCTACGCGGACGCACTACTCGGGTAACATTCGGCCGCGTTGTCGACATCTCGATGTCGAAGGGGCACTCGCCACCCGCACGACGTATTGAAGGCGCTGGCTACAAAGGCTATCACGCTATCACGTTGTTGTAAAAGTTGGTTTACAGTTACGTGACGTGAAAAGGCATTACATGAATACGACACTCAAATGACCAATATACGTGCACAAATACACAATTCACAATTAAATAAAGGTTTGCTCCTCTAGAGGGGGGAAGGGGGGTGCCTTCTCGCTGACGTTTTTGGGTCAATTGGCTTCCGTTATGTCGTAGAGATCCTTCTTGGAGTGCCAGATGAGTCCCATGATGTTGTGATGTTGTGCGTATCATGCGAAGTTGAGTTGGGCAGTACCGCTGAAAGGTAGCTCGTGCTCATGTCATGTATGATATGGTCGCGCATGATTTCAAATGCACTCGAAATTCGAAGCTCCGATTTTGATTAAGTATTATACCCATTGGAGATAATCAAAGTGCAATAAGGACTTCAGACGATGATACGATGATACAATTTTAAGACCTTCGGAGATAAGGCTTGTCAATGAGTATCGCGACATCGGCATTATCCAATGATACTGGCGTTGAAGTCGAACGACCGATATCGTCTATCACGAATATACGAACGGTTAGATTCAGAGGTCAAGATCGCCTATGGACTTCACACGAAAATTCGGATGTGAGAGCTCTGAAACTCGGGGGATCAAGGCCGTCTATGGACTTCGCACGGCGATACACATGTTTGGAGCTCCGGAGATCGTGGTCATCAATTGACTGAAGATCATGCTGCTGCTACGTAGAGCCTCGCAGTCTTCCAGCAGGACCATGCGCATGTGTTGAAAGCTCACGGAGCGTTCTTCTTGAGAGCTTCGTAGAGTTAGCTCAGATACTCGAAGCAATCTAGACTCCATTCAATTTTTACCAAGTCTTCGACACATCGACACCTTTGACAAGGTTGGACCCGTTCTTATTCGATGCAAACCATGTGCTCTTCTCAAATAAACCAACGGACAAATGTCCACGGGTGGGTCAATAAATCTTGTAGAGTCCTCCTAGGGACTAAAGCCCCTAGAGGAGATAACAGTTCCAGTAACCAAGAAAACCGCGGGTTTTCCGGGTTTTTACCCACTTCGGCTCAGCAGAAGATACGGTGAATGCTAACTGCGCTGCCGCGCTGATAGAAAACCCGGAAGCCTCGTTGTTTTTTTTGGTCACTGTACTGTTCGCCAGTTCGTGGCAAGCCTGTATTGTGCTGTAGAACCTGATCTCCCCTGTAAGGGGAAGTCACAGCAGTTGTGATCAACCTCTGTGACTTCCCCTTACAGGGGAGATCAGGTTCTACATGTGCCGTGCATCGCTATGTGAATTTATGTGCTTTGGCCCTGAGCAAGAGGAAATCCTAGGTTCTTTATGCTCGTAGAAAGGAAGCCCTACGAATAAATTATTAATTCATGTGTATTGATATTGATGAGTTGAGACGATGCCCTGCTGGAGCAGAAGTAGTACGGAGAAATACCTCGTGGACGTGACACAAGAACGAGCACTCAGCCCCGCCGACATGTTCGGAGGAAAGGTGCCAGTTGAAGCCTTAATTGGCCTTCTGGAGCGAATTTGCTAGCACATATGCAGCTCAGGAGTTTATACTTGATGTGCCTCTGTTACTGCTGTGTACTTGCCTTTCTTTTTTTGGGGGAAAGTGTCAAGTAGACTAGACCAGGCTAGACTAATGAGTTGAGATGTGTATTTGATAAGCCCGAAATATCTGTTAGGGTGTGTCATGTGTACGTGCGGGCAGTAGGAATTAGGCATAAAGAAATCTGCGACAGAAAGAAACTTTCAGTGCCCATAAAGATTGCAATGCCCGCCGTATGTTTCTAATCAAGATCGAACCCCAGCCGATCGCCCTCTCTATCTCTAAACGCCATCGATTCGAAGTCAGACATGTCGTCCATCGAGCATGGGCTTGGCCAGGGGCGGCCACTGGAATAGGCCCCGACTGTGAGTTTGAGGCTTATTGCAGGGCCCAGCTTACTCAAGCGACTTTCCACGCCACCCCCATCATCTTCCTCCATTCTCGGTACCATGGCCATGATTTGGACATTTCTTCGCTACTTCTCTATCTACCGCGTATATTTCCCTGCAGTCGCCTTCCATATCTTTACGAACCCGATATCGTACGAACTCTGCGCCAGAATCGTTTTTGCTCTGGCTAAGGTACGCGAAACGTTCCATCACACCATGTGATCCCAAACCTACGTCAGAAGCCGTATCTGAGAAGGAAGACACACCAGATGACATGAGCAAGTGCGACTGGGCAAGTATCCACCACTCTGCCATCCCCATAATCTGGTGCAGACTTCTCTCTTCTTCTGATCTCGAGGGTTTCGCCATGAAGTGGCAACTATCAAAAGAAAGCTCTCGGCCGCCCTGGCGCGGGCCTTCTTCTTCTTCGCATTTTTCTCGTTTTCGGGCTATTTCCTTCAATGACTCCGCACTGTACACTGGGTTGACGTGACCCACTTCATGCTCTCGAAGCCCAAAGACCACCCGTCCATATTTCATCAGTCGGCCTTCAACAGTCTTTCGAAGGGCGCGCGCATGGTCCGTGGCAAAATAAATCATGAGCTTCTGTTCTCGACACGCGGCAACTTTTGCCGCTGCACCAGCAACGATTTCAGCTGCGTCCATGAAAGGGCCAAAGTCTCGCTGTGACGTTCGAACTGACGGGTCGTCTCCGATTCCTTCAAAACCTTGCGGGTATCCTCTGAAATGCAAGGCCAGCAGATAAATTCCTGGAGACCTAAGCCCAAATGCCCCTGGTCGAGGTTCTGTGCCTGGCGACAACTCAGGAAGCTTTAAACGCTTGCGAATGGCTGAGAGGGCCTTACACAACTGCGGTGACGGACGATGCACAACCGCAGGAAGCACAGCTGCACGCGCTCTATCCTCAAGGCAGGACGCGTTCCCAGGCAATGCTTTCTGAATGCACGAGTTGACTTGTAGCTGAGGTCCATTCACGTAAGTGTGCAAGTTGTGGGCCGAGTACTTGAGGTCGCCCAAGCTCACCCGATCAGCCCATGCTTTGACGCCTTCCAGCCTCGTATGCCCACTGCCATGCAGCGCAAATTCAATGTCCTTATGAAGGACGTCACTATCCCTTTCATTGTTATTGGAGACTGGAGACCAGTTAGCAGAACCTTGAACAGGTAGGAAGCATGCTCGATAGTACGGAATGTTGATGACAACTCGGCGCCCTAGCATCGCTGCGAATGGTAATAGAGTGTATAGTCCGTTCACGCAGTTACCCCAGCCTTGGCTATTTTCGTATACGATCACCCCTCTGTCTAAGCTCTTGGTACCACTAGGAGCATTTTGATACACTACAGAACTGATGCAAAAGATTCGCGCGACGTCCGTGGACTTGTCTTTGCAAAACTCGTGAATGTCGCAAGTGCTTTTGTTCGAATCGATTGACATGGCGGGTGCATTGCATAAACAAATCAGAAGTAGCCCTATTCTAAGAAGCATAGAAGCATGCTTTTACGTATTTGTCAAGCAAGACTATCAATAAACTTTCTCAGCCATACTTAAAGTCGAGTTGTGAGTGGCTATGGATTGGCGCATAGGCTAGAACAAGAATAAGTACGGCAGCGTCCGACGGTCAATGGAGTTCCCTTCTGAATGGTTGCAAATTACTACGAAATTACTCCTTTGAGTACTTAATTAGTTCGCTAATGATCTTTATCTAGAGTAGCGCACCCTGGGACTTCCTCTTCTACTACGTTAGCTTCTCAACGCCTAGCTTCTGCTTGTTAGCTTGTTAGCTTGTTAGCTTGTTAGCTTGTTAGTTGGCTTGCTACCTGCTACTGTAGCTGGCTCGGTACTCGACTCGGGCGTGAACAAAAAGAGACAAGAAAGCATCTTTTCGGTCATCAACACGCCCTTACGGGGTGGATCTGCACCATGATGAGATGATGAGACAGAAGGCAGCTTTTCGGTTATCAACATGCCCTCGTGAGGTGAATGACATAATATTGGGTTGATGACATCAAATATTTTGAAAAAGTTGATAACAATCGGAAGGCACTACTCCTGCTCGGAAGGACCTGCCTGTATGTAGAAGGTGGAATCGTAGATATTTTTGGTGCAATTCAAATTTGATTAGGAGTTAGGAGGGCGTTGCCCTTTTAGCGGTCGAAGACTCGAAGGACTAGGGATAACATAAACCTGGAGCTAATTGGTACCATCAGCACCCCTTTACTTTATTCACTAGCACTACAAATCTAATGATGGTGGAGTACTCGGGTTGTATTGGTGGGTATAAAGTATTATATTAGAAAATTGTTTTGTCCTTTGTCCTTTTTTAAGAGTCCGAAAGGCCAAAGGGCCAGGAACAGGGGGCTAACATCTTAAAATATGAAGCAATGCGGATTATACTAGAAGAGAAGAGGGGCCAATCAGGTACAGGTTCCCGAGTGGGCATGGAAGTGGTAGCGTACTAGAGTGACTTACTCTTTTTAGTGCCTTGAAAGCAATGCTCGAAAGAAGAATTCACACGCACATGCGCACGTAGGGTGCCCCAAGTGACAAATTCATTGAACGATGTAGACCAATATACACCAATATATCAATCAAGAAACGACATTGACCCCAGCAATTCCAGGGCCCTATGCCCTTGACCTTCCTTTTCGAGCGCATCCATAACCGTATTCATAGTAATTGAATCGGGCTGCAGACCAAGATCTTTCATGGACTCCAACAGTCCCAGTGCTTCTTCCCACTTCCCAGCCTTTTCACACGCTATGATAGCTGCATTTACTGTAACAACGTCGGGCTGCAAGCCAAGACTCGGCATCATCGCAAAAAGCTCCAACGCCTTCTTCCACTTGTAGCTCTGACCACACGCTCCGATAACCGCGGCCATAGTAATGACGCTCGGCTTCAGCCCGCGGCCGGGCATAGATTCGAAAAGCTCAAGCGCATCTTTCCAACGTCTACCTTTGGCGCAAGCGCTAATTGTCGCGTTCGTTGTGACGGCGTTTGGTTCAATACCTAGACCAGGCATGGAATAGAAAAGTTCCAAAGCTTTACGCCACTGTGATCCTTTCTCGCAAGCGCTGATAGCAGCGCTGAAAGTGATGACGTCAGGCTGAAGACCGCAGCTTTGCATCCGGCCAAGTAACTCAAGTGCTTTCTCCCATTGATGGCATTTCTCGCATGCACTTATAGCCGCATTCATCGTGACAACATCAGGTTGCAGACCGAGGGTCGGCATTGCCTCCAGCAGGTCAACGGCTTTTTCCCACTGCCTGCCTTTCTCGCATGCGCTGATGACTGCACTTACGGTAAAGTTATCAGGGCGCAAACCATTTGACTTCATTTTCTCGAAAAGTTGTACCGCCGCCTGCCAACTGTTTGTTCGAGCGCACGCATTGATTGCCGAGTTGTATGTCAACGCATTTGGCGAAAGTCCAGCTTCGTACATTTCATCCATGAGTTCAAGCGCTCTTTTGGCTTGTTTTCCGTGTGCGCATGATATGATCGCTGCATTATACGCAAAAAGAGTCCCCCCGTGGTCCATCGCCTTCATGTCTTGCAGCAGCGCCAAAGCTCGCTTCCAATTACCCTTGCTATCCCGAATGCCACGTTCGAACATTTGTTTCGAACCAGGTTGCGACGCTTTCTTGCTTCCCGGTAAAACATGAGTCTTTTTCATAGCCGCTGAAGACGACTCAAGAGAGTCAACCTTCGATTTGGCCACCAAAACATGATCCAAGAGAGTCATACTAGAGTCAAATTTTGGAGAACTGTCCAGGGACTCGGGGCGCGCTCTTATGCTGCTGTCAGCGTTCAGGCCGAGTGTTGACGTCGAGTCGAGAAGTTCTTTAGCTTTGTCCCACTGCTTTGCCTTTCTACATGCATTGATGGCCGAATTTATCGTGAACACGTCCGGCTCAAGACCATGGTCTGGCATCGCATAGAGCAGCTCAAGCGCCTTCTGCCACTCGCCGCCTTTCGCGCAAGCAGAAATGGCCGAATTCATCGTTGAGATGTTGGGCTGCAGTCCAAGGCTCGGCATCAAGTCAAGCAGTGTCAGAGCCTTCTCCCACAGGCCACCTTTTTCGCTGGCACTGATAGCTGCATTCATGGCAGCAATATCCGGCTGGAGGCCAAGTCCTGGCATGTAATAAAGTAGCGCTAGTGCCTTTGCCCACTGCCCGCTCTTCTCGCACGCACTCACAGCTGCACGAATCGTGTCGATGTTGGGTGGAATTCCACGGCCCGGCATAGAGTCGAGCAGTTGTAAGGCACTTTCCCATTGATTGCTCCCCTCACAGGCCCCAATGGCCGCATTCATTGAAGTTATGTTGGGCTCGAGGTCAAAGTCCGGCATCGATTCAAGAAGTTCCAAAGCTTTCTCCCAGCGTCCACTCTTTCCGCAGGCACTGATTGCCGCATTGAACAGAGAAATATCAGGCTGTAAATTAAATTCGGGCATTGACTCCAGTAATGCTACTATTTTCTCCCACTGCTCGCCCTTCTCACATGCACTTATGACCTCACTCATCGTGACCATATCAGGCTTAAGGCTTAGACCTGGCATGGATTCGAAAAGTGCCACTGCTTTCTCCCACTGCCCATCTTTCTCGCACACACTGATCGCAAAATTCATCGTCACAATATCTGGCTGCTCACCATTAGAAGCCATAGTGTCAATAGATTCAACAGCCTTCCGCCACTGATTCGTTTCAGTGCACGTGCGTATTGCAGAATTGAAATCTAGCACACTAGGCGATGGCTTCGCGTGATTTGCGTTGCCAGGTACTTTTTTTTTCGTAACAAAATCAGAATTCAAGCGGAGTTCAGCCATCGAATCAAGCAATGCAAGTGCACGCTTCCATTGCCCTCCTTTTAAGCCACCCGCCTCACATGCACGGATGACTGCTTTCATTGTGGCAACATCTGGTTTGAGGCCGAAGTCCTGAATTGACTCGAGAAGCAAAAGCGCCTCTTCCAACTGCCCACCATTTATGCAGGCACTGATAGCTGAATTAAGAGTATTGATACTGGGCTGTAACCCGAGGTCAGATACTATTTGGAGAAGCTTCAGCGCTTCTTCCCATTCCGAGCCTTCTTCGCACGCACGAATAGCTGCACTTATTGAGACTAAATTTGGCTGCAGGCCGAGACTTGGCATTGAGCCCATTGCAGAAAGCGCTTTTCCCCCCTGTGCAACTTTTTCATACGCAAGAACGGCTGCATTCATTGCGACAGCATTAGGTTGCAGGTCATAAGTAGACATGGACTCAAACAATTCGACAACATTCTCCCATTTCTCGGCTTTTAGACATGCACTGATGGCTGCGCTCATCATGGCGATATCGGGTGCCAGCCCGCGGCCTGGCAAAGATTCAAGTAGCGCCAAGGCCATTTCCCACTGCCCACGCTTTTCACAAGCACTTAAAGCTGTTGCTATAGTAGCATTTACAGGCTGCGACGAGTCTAACGCCAACATGCGAATCTCCGCCGCCTTTTGCCACTGCCCACCATTCTGGCACGTTTTGATCACTGAGTTTATCGTGATAGAATTGGGCTGAATGCCAAGGCTTGGCATTGAATCGAAAAGCTGTAGTGCCTGTTCCCACTGCCCCGCATTCTCATACGCACCTAGAAGTGAATTCAAAGTGATTACATCGGGTTCCAGGCCGAGGCTTGGCATTGACTCAAACAACGCCACTGCTTTTTTCCAGCCACCGCTCTTTGCACACGCGCTAATTGCAGCATTCACTAAGACAACGTCGGGCTTCAGTCCAAAGTCTGGCAACGAATGAAATAATGAAAGTGCTCTCTCATACTGCTTGCCCATTCTGCACGCGCTCATCGCCGCGCTGATTGAGACGATATCCGGCTTCAGGCCAAGGTTCGGCATCGAGTCGAAGACCTCTAGCGCCCTTTGCCATTGCCCACACTTCTGGCAAGCATTAATGACTAAATTCATGGTGAAAGTGCTTGGCCGTACATCATTGCTTTTCATAAGTTCTAGGAGTTTAATCGCTTCCTGCCACTGTTGAGCTTGAGCACATGCATTTATAGCCGACGTATAACTGATAGTGTTAGGAGACGGCCCGGAGCAATTCATGTCCTCTATGAGTTCACGCGCTTTTGTGAAATGCTTTCCGCGAGCGCATGCACTGATCGCTGCATTATACGCACCTATTGTCGCGCCACTTTTCTTACTTTTCATATCTTGCAATATCGAGAGCGCCTTTTGCCAAGTACCCGAAATGTCTCTGGTTTTCTGCCCAAAGCTTCCTCGCATTGATGGTGCCTTTTCAGCTACCAAACGGGTACGGCGCACAATTGGGGCTTCTTCAAAAGCATGTGTCGAGGATAATCGATTTCTCCATAGTATCTTGCCCTCTCGGAGACAGTGCAGTGGTAGTCGCTGCCTAATTGCTCCGTTAGATACGAAGGGTAGCAGTATCGCTGGCATCTGCTTTGGGCCCTGAGAATAGTCTATAAACTTACTTATTGGTCCCTGCTAGCATCAAACTAAGTCAGCATATTCGTTTATGCCCTTAATTGCATCATAGTTTAAGGTAATGCAGTGCAAATAGGCGGCCTAGCAGCTTGGTACGTCTCCGCGGCAACCTGCATACTGTAAGTACTTACTTGCCATGCCGGGAGAACAACTTTGAGCCAAGAGGGCCGGCTCAGTCAGGATTTTCCTCCTCTGAAGGGGTGACGAAATCCAAACTGCCCAACAACAAGGAAAGACGATTCACTCCTCATTTTGCGTCCTCAAAGTCCTCAATTCAGTTGCCCACTCACGGTAAGAGTGCATACACAAGGTGTTTATCTCGAACGCTCTCTCGATTCACATTGACGCGAACTTGTTCGAACAGTTTCGATGTTGTAAAACCCCCTTTATTTTTGTTATTGCATTCAGTACGTTGCGCTATAGGCTACAGATACTAACTTAGTGCTTGCAGTAAGACCATCAGTGACGGTTGACACTGCTGTACGATGCATCTTCATTTGTCCACCCAGATGGAAGTTTCTCCGTCGCCATTCCTCTCTGGCGAGACTACGGATGACTCCGGTGAAGTCAAACTCACCGACTTGGACGACGAAGTCAATCTTCAGCACCAAATCTCTGAAAAGCGTCGGCGCGTCGAGGAGCTCACAGCAACGTTGGCATTTGAAACCAAAGCCCTTGCTCGCCTTGAACGCCTACGTGAGGTGCCGACCAGCGTTAAGAAGCACAGCGGCCGCAATGAACGCCTAGGCTCGTTGCTGTCGCGTCGCAACTTTCGGCTCTCGAGCAAGCTGGCAAGCTTGTGCGGTGCTAGAGTGATTGCGACCTTGTCCCTTGTAGACACAGAGATCAGGTAAGGGGTTAGCTTCAAAGATTCCCAATTTTTTAATCATATTCCTGTTTTAGCATCCAACACATTCCCGCAGGCTCACATGCGTTATTTTTCACGATTACTTTTTTGCACATTGCGCCGCCTAACTGTCTCTTCTCGTCCTACGCCCACGGGTACGACACCATTCCTGAACAGGGACGCCATTGCCAACTCCATGGCTACGATAGACCTGACTTCGGTGCCGCGGCGCTACACCTTCGGGGAAGCGTTGCACTTAAGCCAGCGGTTTCGGGTCATCGGCATGCGGGTGTCTCTGGACTTGCCTGCTTCGAGCGGCGGGGGCGCTGGTTCCACCCCAGTAGGGGGCGCGGTGCCGCCTCCGCTCTCGACCACCTTGAAGACCTTAGACCTGTCGTCGTGCCGGAGCCGCTGGGGAGGCTTGGTGGCCACCTATCTTGCCGCTTGTGGGGCCGTGCAGCGGTTGAACTTGGACAATTCCAACGCCGCGGGGGACGTGACTGAGCTGTTTGGCAACAAGGTAATTTGAGGACGCACAGACTCGCGGTGCGGAGAGATGAAGAGCCAAAGAGACCCACTGAGAGAAAGAGAGCGACATCGTACAAATGCATGTACCTTTATCTAGTTGTTGATGCCCCTACCTGATAAGAGCATGAACTCAGTCGTGGGCATACTTGAGTCGCAAATTATTAACTATCACTTCCTTCTCTCATATTGTTTCCTCACTGAAAGTTCCTGATCTGATTTTTGCTAACGCGCTCGTGGGTTGACACATCAGGCTCAGTTGCGTGAGTTGAGCGCGGTGGGTTGTGGGACGTTGGCCGGTGACGTTATCACCTTCGCGAGCATGCCCAAGTTGAAGTTGCTGGACCTGCGGAAGTGCAGCGGGGTGGCCGGCGACTTGGCGGCCTTCAGCCTGCGCAGCGACTCTTTGCAAGTGCTCTGCCTCGAGGACACGGTGAGCGCTGCTGGCTGCTCTTAGTGTTGCTGTGCTATTGTTGCTGCGCTGTTGCTACTATTCCAGCTTCATTACTACCTCTCTTCTAGTATCTCTGATTTTTTTGGTTTTAATATTTCTTTCATTTTCTCGATTGTGTTTTCTCCCTGGACTCTTCCTCTCTTCTCTTCAGGGCGTCACTGGCAACATCGACCGTCTGACGAAAGCAGGCAGCGTGCTGAAGCGCCTTCGCCTGTGTGGCATGGGCGCAGCCATCACCGGCAACCTCGCCTCCCTCGGTGCGAAATGCTTGCAGCTCAAAGAGTTGCACTTGTCTGGCACCCATGTGAAGGGGCAACTGAGCGACCTGAAGGCGTTGACCAAACTAGAAAGCTTGTGCTTAGAAAGCCAAGACAACAAACTCAACGGCGACATTAGCAATTTGCAGGTACATTAAAGTGTGCATACAGGTGCTCTGCAACGATGGACTGATTAGGACGAGTAGTGCATGGTGTGATAGACATACATTTTCGTATGTATCCTACGTTTGTCAACTTGGAGGACTCCTACCTGCACAAATCTTGGGTACTTTTTTTCGTCTTTGCTACAGCTTGTCTGATTCCTCCAATTTACTTTCCATCTCCCTTTTCTTGGTTTTCACGTGTGTTTGCGTCTTTGTCGCCTAATACGCACGATCACCACCAACAGAGCTTACCTTTGCTGCGGGAACTGCGCTTGCACGGGACGCGCGTGTTCGGCGATGTCGCGAGTTTGAAGTCGCTCATCAAGCTCACCGAGCTGCGGCTGCACAATACGATGGTACAGGGGGAGCTGTGGGCTGGGCTCGGCGATTTGCTCGACTTGACGGTAAGAGGATACGTTCGTGAGGAACTCGATAAAGAGTATCGAATGTACCGCGTCCGCTTTCTATTCAGATCAGAGGAGTGAACGGAAATGCAGCAGATGCACTGTACCTCCTGTTGTAAACCCTTACCGGGACTCTTCAGTTTTTTTAGCACCATTCCGTGAGCTCTCCTGTCGATGTCACCTGATATTCTGCATATGCTCGTGTGGCGCTTTTCAGGTGGTCACTTTGCCCCATCAGAAGTTCTGCGAACAAACCAGCGCCCTTGAGACGCTCAAGCTTAATCGGCCCAACTGCAACGTTCTCCTTATACCGTCCAAACCTTGAAAAGCCGTTTTAATTTTATTCAAAATATAATTCGGGGACTTCGGGATACTGTGGGACTAATGCGCTCTTGCGCAATCTTTTCACTTTGCAGCCCGTGCGATGAGCTGGTGCTTTGGCCTTGTATCTTAGGTATCTTTTTCCTTTTTTGCGTTGTAATGTTCTTCATATAGAAGGTGCTCAGGCGCCAAGAACCCATAACTGAGAATCGCAGGGGTAATCTTGGCCTCCTGTTATCAATAATATAAAGAAATATATGAATCCCAAGTATGATTTATGTACTTATATAGTACGAGGCATGTTGTTATCAGTATGGGGTTATGAGGTCCAATAGCTTGGTTGTAGTTATCGTTTATTGATAGTGCACATCGAATTTCTATCTGAAATATTAGACAGCCCTTGCCCATGCCGTTTTTTGTGCCGCTTCATTAGCTTCAAGCTGTGCTATACCTGGGTATATGAATGTGGCATTATCCGCCTTTAGCGTGCCATGTGCCATGTCCGGCGCATTTTTTCATTTCCGTGATACTGCAACGCTTTTAGCTTCCAGGTTGGTAATACACTACCATATTAGTGTGCAAGCCTGCTACTTCCCTTTGGCGTGTTGTTTCCGGCGGGACGCCTCCATGGTAGCACTGCTCCGGGGCTGGTCTTCGATGGCGGCTACGGCAGCGAGCACGCGGTCCACCTAATTCAATACCATTAAAAAGAAAAGACGCACGCGTACTTGCACGTGTCATAAATATGAACTCACGCACACAAAAGAACCCGTAAAGCGAATACACTGCAAGTTTCATCACATGAATTAAAAAAAAAAGAATTGAAGAGCAATGACAAGAAGAAGGTTGAGAATTCTAAAAGGAGGTCAAGAACTACGGAACTTCATGCACATCCATAGAATTCCCTTCGTCGAACCAAACAACCATTCAGCTTTTGACTAGAAATAGCACCTGTTCGGTGATGGGCTTGTCGTGGCTTCCCAGCACTTTCCACACGCCAATCCGCACCAGCGCCGCAACGAACTAATATAGTATACATGTGCAGACACGCAAAGCATCGTTAACACATACTCTGCACCGAATGTGATCCAGAAAACGAAGACAGTTCTTTGATGAGATGAAAAAGGGTTGATTAGAAAACAGGCCACGAAGGTCATTTACACACGTGGCGCGCACACACACACACTTGCATGCACACATGTACCATCACAATACCTCTCCGAAGTCCATGACTTCAAGTTCGTCGTCTTTCGCGTTGTTCGCATCATGGCCCTTGCTGTCAGCACCACCCCCGCCACTGGCGTTGTTCAAGATCTTAAACGGGTCGTCTTCTTTGTCGCCGGTGACTTCGAACAGCTGGGCGGTGGTCTTAAGGGTGGAGGCAGAAAATTGAGGAGAAAGAGAAGGAAATTAGGGTGTTGGATAATATCAGCGCCAACATTGAGGTCTATAAAGTTTTACACATGTTGAAGAATCAGAAGGAAACAAACGAAAAACCAATAGGCAGCTATGACCGATAAATGGATCCAATGTAGAAAGACCTCTGTGGCGTAAGACGCGTGCAAATCGACGAGTGCGTACGAGACCGACGCCAAGGACATCGAAGCTTCAACGCCTGCTCCTTTGCCGCCATGGATACTGCTGCTGCTGTGGTGAGATCCACTGTCTGTTGCAGCAGCATCCGTTGCGGACTCGTTGTTGTTCTTTGTGGTGTGGTTCTTGTTCGAGTGTGGTGCCGGAGGCACCTGTGGTTTCCGCGTAGACACTCTGATAATTGGTTCGTAAACTTGCTCCGCCACCTTTTGAGGATATGAAGATACATACGCGTGCATAGAAGTCAGAGAAGGAATCATCGATGGGCTAATTGATGGCCTAGAGGGCAAGATTCTAACAAAAAAAAAGGCAAGTTCATTGTATTTGCAACGGCATATGCTTGAGAGAAATGGGAAGAAAATGAAGAAGCACAGAAGAGCTCTCTCCTT
>Ga0307931_1000234_pt1 | contig 32981 bp, 44 predicted proteins | sample OrgLakmetageno47_FD_201816 | JGI IMG/M metagenome (GOLD analysis project Ga0307931, IMG submission 201816) | Saline water microbial communities from Organic Lake, Antarctica - #47 | ecosystem: Environmental > Aquatic > Non-marine Saline and Alkaline > Saline | place: Antarctica: Organic Lake...
TGGGACGTAGGTTTACGTTTACGAATGATAAGGAGTGGGTCTCTGCGTCTCTGCGTCTCTACGCCAAAATTTCCTGCTTATTTAGCGCACAGTACTAAATTAGGTTCAAGAAGTGTTGTCATTCACCTGAAAAATGCAGACGGGATCTGACGGGTCTCCTCACGTCTTGTCAGTTCTTAGTCGAGACAGATAGCCAGGGGATTATCGTGCTCCACAGTGGTCATAGCTTTTTCTAGGAATCAAATTGTATGAGTTCTCTTGCGAGCCTCCCTGAGTCGGATATCGACGATGACGACAGCAGGAGCTCGCTGCCGTCTGTCTCCGAGTCTGTTGCGCACTCTGTTGGATCGACTGCCGCGCAATCAGCTTCACTAGACGAAGCTGCCGCTGCTGCTCGCGCGGCTGTTGCTCTAGACCGTGGCCATGACTATTCTGGTATTGAAACCTGCGTAGCAATGCACTCTAGAATTGCCGTTGGACAATTATGCATTCCCTGCGAAGTCGTTTTTTTCTTCTAACCTTCGCATTTGCTGTGGCAAAATATTGCCTGTTGTACGCGCAGGTGCACTTGCCATGTATCGACTTGTAGTGACATCTCTACGCCGTGCAGATGTCTCCGAAGTAAATGAAAATCTGGCCTGAATTTTTACGTCGAGTAGTGTTGTAAATGTTGTGCTTTCTTTTTCAATTATGTTACTCTCATTCGCGATGTCTTTCCTACGAACATGTGCACCGTGCGTTACATTAGGGGTCTCGCGCTCATTCAGCGGTGGCTCAGAGGTTACCGGGCTACGAGCGGCGGGTAGCGGAGCTCGAAAGGTAGGTGGCAGCGTCATGCGTACACTTGCTTATTGAGACTTCTCGTCCGCTTCACGACTAGTCGTGCAGGCTAGCCTGTTGAGTGTTATATCGCTAAATTTACCCTATCGTTATCTTGTATATATGCTCTTACCCTGAATCCTTACGCGAACTACTCGCTACCTCTCTGATCTCATTCTTTTTGTGTCCTCTTCTTCTCTTGCTCGAAGGCACTTGTCGAATCGGAGCGCTAGCAGCACCAACCAACTCTTCAACAGCAACAGCAACTGCAGCTCTGGCGCTGACGGTAGTCGCAATGCCCCACCTGCTGAAAGAAGCACTTCCTACACCAGCATAGAAGCATCCGAACCCACGTCTTCTCCGAGAAGAGTTCGAGGAGAGAAATCGTCGGCTTCGGCTCCTTCCTCTGCGATTGAAAGCAGCAGCCATCGCTTGTTACTGCCGCCGCCGACAACTAGTCCAGGCCATAACAGTGGTGGTGGTGGCAGAAGTGCCAGAGGCGGTGGTGGAGACATCATCAACTCCCGGTTTTTAGGGCGCGACCGCGCAGCTAGGAGCAGCGGGGGCAGCAGCAGCAGCAGTGGGGTATACGGAATGCTCACAAGCCGTGACCGCCGGCGAGGTGATATGGAGCACAGCCGGAATTACAACGGCTACGACAGCTACACCGGCAGCCGTAGTGGTGGGGCTAGAAAGAGCAGCACCTTTGGGTTAAGCAGCTTGGCCACCGGGAGAAGAGAACGAGAAAGAGCAGGGAGAGGCGGGCTCGTCAGGAGGTTGTTTGGGAGCAGCAGCAGCGGGCGGCGCATCGTTGCAGTCGTGAGCGCAGTAGGTGCAGTCGCAGTGGCCATGGGTGCCCAGTGGGTAGGGGGAGGAGGGAGCCGGCATAGCTACGCCCAAGCGCCCAGCCACTGGCCCCACCGCTACAAAACTTACGGCTTTGAACCGCCTCCTTCTTCCAGCGCGAAACCGTGGGCAGGCTACGGCGGCAGCTCCATTCATGGCGGCGCAGCAGCAGCAGCAGGAGGCACAGGCACGGGCAACGGGTACGCTGACAGCAGCAGGAGCAGCAGCAACAGTGGCAGCAGTGGGAATGGACGGGAGACCGTAGTGTTAATACCAGGGCTCGACAGCAGTGCAGCATACTTCAGCGACTGTAAGATTGACATTCACACACGTGTTTTGTTTCTCATTCTTATATTGGTGGCTCCTTGTCTGGCCAGCATCAGAATTCTTGTGGGATCGCTAATCTCAGAACATCTTTCTGTGTATCATTTTAGTGAACGTTTCAATTTAAGAACTTAGTTTTGCTCCTGCTGACTTGCGCTTTTTTTGTGTGGTTTACTCTCTCTACTCTCTGTGTTGCGCTTCACCACCGAAAAACCGCGCACCATAAACCAGTGGTGCCGGAACTGACGGCGTCCGGCCTTCGAGTGGTGGTGTTTTACTTGCCGTTGGCGACTTTGTCAGGCCACGCCTTCCCTCACCCGCCGCTGCCTTTGCCGGCTAGCGCGAGCAGCAGCAGCAGCAGTAGTTCAGGTGTTGAAGGATCGTCTGCCACGGCGAGGAGGAAAAATGCATCAGCAGCAGCAGTTGGAAGAGCTGCTGGAGCACCTGCCAACCCAGAGAGGAGTCATGAGTTCCAGAATGATAGCAGCTCTTGGAGCAGTTTCTTGCCTTCCCTTTTAAAGCTGGAAGAGTGGAGTGATGAATGGAGGTCGTGGTGGAAGAGGGGCAGCAGCGATGGCATGACTGCCGACACGGTCTACGACTTGGACTATATTAGTGCAGAGCTGCAGCGGGTGCTTCTGGAGCTGCAGCTCGTCAAGTAAGGAAATGGAAGAATGCGCACTCTCTGAATAATCACTACTCGTTTATGCTATTTCCAGATTCTACGAACTTGTGTTATGTTTTTTTCCGCCTTCGTGTTTTTGCTTTGAATTAAGTAAAATTAGAATGTGTCTCTCCGAGTTCTTCTCGTAGCACCGTCTTACTTTTACTTGCTCTGTTTAATTCTGTCTCTGTTTCTCTGTCTTGCTTAGGCCGGGCAGCAATGGCTATAGCGCTGGCGGCGTACATGTAGTTGGGGAATCTTTTGGCGGGGTGGTGGCGACCACTTTTGCTCGCCGCCATCCGCCTTCGGTAGGCATTTATTGGCGTGCATGTGTGCATGTGTGCATGTATGTATGGGTGTATGCCGTGGGCGTAGTGATGTTGCAGTGTTATTCATGCCTAAATGCATTCTGGCTTGAAGAAACGATTGTGCGTGGTGGGAGCTTTCTTTTTCATGCCCATATAATTTTTCACATATTACCCCTGTAATTTTCGGCTGTTGTCTACGCCTCAAAACATGCTGCGCCTTCTTCGTTTTCCTCTTGTGTCTAACACTGTTGAACCATTATCCCTTTTTCCTTTTTCCTGCGTTTCTTTTCAAAAACGCATACCAGGTGAAATCCTTAGTGTTGGTGTCTTCTGCCTGCCGTGCAGCCTTATCCCAGCGCATATTCTTGGAAGCTGCCTTGCTTCTACCCATCGCAAAGCTGCTGGGCCGTGTAGTGTCGCCATCTTTAGCTCAGCAACTGTTTGCGGTAAGTGCGTGCAAGAAATATGAAGACGTCAAGAGTTGTGTTGAAAGGGAAGTGCCTGAACGCCCCTAGTGTTAGTCATTTACTAATACTTTGGATGTTTTTTTTTGTGTTTCGTTCTGTTCGCATTTGTGCTTTTGTGGTTGTTGTGCTTTTGAGTGTCTTATCTCTTTTCGGTTCTCCCTCTGCACTCTCTCTCTCTCTTTAGATGGTCTATTCCCGAGATGTAGTCGCGCCATCTGAAGCGCCGTGGATTAGAGACCTGTTCACCAAGGTAGGAAACGTCCATGTTCAGCTGTCACTCTCTCTTCGTTTCGGTGCAGTCCTTGATACTTCGGTCATCTGAACGTCAAGTGCTCGCGTTGCTCCTGCTCATTGGTTCGATCTCTCTCCCCCCCCCCTTTTTTTTTTTTTCCAACCCTTTCCAACCCCTTTCCCATCCCGCACTCCCTTCCTTACCCAACAGGAGGCAACCTCGGCCCACCATTTTTCAGTGGTTGCGCGGGCGTCCGTCGCCCTGCATTTGAACGAATGTCCCGCTGTAGGGGCGAGCTTGGCCAAGACGCCTGCTCTAATAGTGTACGGCGCCAACGACTACGACAGCATGGTAAGAAAAGCCTCGTAGGCTGCCGTTCTCGTGTATACCAAATTTAGTGTAGGTTCCTCGAAAAAGAATGATTTGTCCTGGCAATTTTGTGACTTAAATGAGCTTAATGAATTCACTCAGGAACACGAATTAAGCATCTGCTGCCACCTTTCAACCTCACCCACATTTCCTGTTCCTTTTCCGTTACTATGTCAAGGCCCTCTCGCTCGAGCTGTTCGCGGCGATTCACAGCGGTGGACACGCAGATGCTGCCACGACCGCCGCTGCTGCTGCCGCCACCGCTGCTACGGCTGGTCAATCTTTCCCCCCCTTTCCTGGGGCCATCGGCACCGGCAATACCGGCAACAACGGCGGCTCTAAGGGTGGTGTCAGCAACGCCTTTATCAACAACGGCCGAACGTCATCGTCGTCGTCGTCCAAGGTGTCGTTGTTGGCGCTGCCCGGAGGGCGGTGGCCTCACCTCACGAGCCCAAAGCGCTTGGCGACTGCGGTAGCGGAAATGGCTCGCACGTACAAGTAGCCATACGAAGGCATGGATGCATTTGCTTGCATCGCGTTCCAGAGCAGGGAGACTGGGGGCTTCATTTGGCATTTGGCTCTGATGTCAAATAAACGCTTAAACGCATTCCAATCCCAACCAAGAACACACTAAAGTTGGATTTTATAAGTGCCTATCACCCGAGCAAGAGCAAGGCAAAAACTATACATTAAAAAAACAAAGAAATCGCTATTAAGTAAACGGCAACACGTCCACGCCAATGCTTGCAGAATTTTATAAGAGATAATTTATAGAGACTAGCAGTAGAAATGGTATTACTGCCTGCGCTTGCTACTAGAGATAGACCGACTTCGACATCAAAAATTAGGAATGAAGGAGTTAAATCAAGAAAGTCGTGCCATTATTCAATTCACTGAAGTCGCTGAACAACGGATATGGCGCCTGCAGTTCGCCATACTTTTTCCTGCGTGCACATATTTCTCTACATGTATTCTTCGATGTTGTCAATGGTCATGTCTTTAACTGGGTCGTTTTCTTGGTTGAACCAGAAGAGCGCCGAGGTCGCCGCCAAGCCCACCACAAAGGCCCCCGACATCACCTGGGGGAAAAGATTTATAAAAGAAGCATGATATTGTGAAGTGGTCCAAAAGAAGATTGAGGTGAAGTGCGTGATGTGTAGCATAGCGTGCTGTCGCTTGAAAATGGCTAATTCATCAAAAGATGAAAAGGCTAGGCATTTCCAAGAGTAGTAGAGGGTTCAGATAATTACGAGAAATAATTACGAGGTGAAAAAAATTGAGCACTCAAAGTAGAAGATACTGAAAGAGATAAAATGACCAGCAGTCTTACCACTGAACCAAAAGGTTGGTCAGGCTTGAGCACCGGACCGAAAATAGCTTCCTGTTAAAATGGTGTGTTTGCACACAAAGACGACGAAGAACGAAGTTGTTGCCGAAATACATGTGAGAGAAGTCGTCAGTACATAAGAAGCTTGCCATTTGCCAAACTAGAAAGACAGAATTGCAGTGAGAGGGGAGAATATACCTGAAAAGCGAGGTAAAAGAAGGACATCATAGACACGCGCCCGTTCCAAATTTCAGCGTTCTCCGCGAAACCTTATATATGGATTCAAGGGGCAGCAACCAAATATTGGGTCAATCCTAGTGTAGTGTGAAGTAAATCTTGGCAAAGGCTTATGCATACTCGATGTGAGAGTACTAGGAACATATTGACTAGTATTGCGCTGCGTGCAAAGATAGAAGGGGTGTCTCACCCCAAGGAGGACGATTTTCGTTCATGTTCCAATGGAATTCGTTTTCCCGTTTCGTCGCGGACACTGCCACTGCCGATCGATCGGACACCGATGGCTGAGACAATGGCGCTTGTGCAGCTGATGTCCTCAGCGTTAGCGCCGGGCGTGGTGCAAAGGCCGCGACGGGGGTCGCAGCTTCAACCATGTATGCAAACAGTCATTAAGTCAGTGTTAGACAGGTAATGCCTACCTTGGCCTGCGCCAAATTGAATTAAACAAGGTACACAGGATGAATAAATCTTCTTTTTTTACCGAGGCAAGCTAGAGCTGCCGCAAAGTAGAACTTCATTGAGCTATTGTCGATAAAGGTCAGGGGGAAGTGCTAGCCTATTCTTCCAAGGAATGTGACGGCGCAAGGCGCAGGTTGTAGTTTGGCCAAACCATAAACGCACGGTAAAATGTGTGGACGTACATTACGTATTTTACGTACGTAATCCAGAGTTGACTCGAAGTAAGTGTCTCAAAGCTCGAAGTACTTATTATCCAGAAAATGAGGGCTAGACGGAGCTCGAATATTGTCGCGCTCTTGGTTTTAGGCGCCGGCCTGGCGCTTGGTAGCCAGGTAAAGCTGCTCATTTGAATTCTTTTTCATACCCTAGGCGCAATTTGCATCGTGCTGCACGGAATGCTAGCCTTGATTTTAACTCTCATCCTGCCTCGTGTTGCAATTGCAGCCCAGCGGCGGCTCTCCTCCTCCTGGAGCTGGTCATGACTCGGCGCAGCAACAGAGAATAGCTTACCAGCGATACATGCAGCAAAGACAACAGCAGCAGCCGCCGCAGCAATCGCAAGCAGCGCCACCAAGGCAACAACCGCAATACTCAGCCGCCGATTTACAAGCAGCTGGATATAGCCCTGAGCAAATTGAAGCTTACTTCGCTCAGCAGCGACAGCAATTTCAACAGCCGCAGGCTCCGCCTCAACCTACAGCGCCGTCGCCGGCGCCGCCCTACAGTGAGACGCACAGCGACAGTAGTCAGCCAACGAGCAGTGGGTTAGGAGATGGCACGAACAGGGGCGAAACTCCTACGAGAAGTCCTAGTAGGAGCAAAGCTAAACTCGTGAGCCGTTTTTACAGCCGCACCGTAGCTATCGGCGGCACTAGGAGACAAGCTCCGCCTACAACAACCACGCCGCCGCCGTCTCAGACTTCTCCGCCTCCTCTGCCTCGAGATGCCACAGTGCCAACCTCACCCACTGCTGGGTCAACATATCAGCCCACCGGCAGTGACGTCGCTGCGACACCTAGCAGAGGTGCTACAGTGAAAGGAAATGGTGCAGACGACCCGTCCTCTTCACCGCCTACATCATCCTTGGCGCAGCCAAACCCCGTGAAGTTTTCGGAGATTCAGTGCTTGGACGAACAAGCGCAACACGAAGTACTGTCCACACTCAAGAACCTTTACATCAAAAAGGTACCACGCGAATGCAGAAAACAGGCACTGTTAAGTACTTGAAGGAACAACTTCATTCCCTCGTGGCGGATTACACACTTTTCTTTGCTTCTTCCGTCACGTGGCATCTGCTCAGCATAAATTCTTTGACTCTCGTGCTCTTTCCTTATTCAATTAGGTTCGGCCGCTAGAAGTCGCGATGAAGTACCAGCACTTTCACTCTGCTCCGCTTGAAGAAGGTGCGCGAAATTCCCGAGCAAGACACTTTTCCAAGAAAAATGCCAGCCCCAAACAGAAATTGGCGATATTCCGAACACTTTTGAATGGGCATTTCTCATTCATCAGTTGGCCTTGCGGTGTCATTTTTTTCGAGTAATAATTATTGCGAGTTGAGCTACTTCTTCTTTCAGGTTTTGCTCACGACTGTATCTATGTTGTCTTTTGTGCCTTGCACATGTACACACACACACGTATTGCACAACATACTACATTAGCGGACTTCGAGGCGAAACCCATGGTGCTGCTGGTAGGAGGCTACAGCGTGGGCAAAACCAGTTTTTTGCGCAGCTTAGTGGGGAGGAACTTCCCCGGCATCCGCATTGGACCGGTGAGCTTTGATAGGAAAAAGTCCAACAACAGCAACAACAGCAAAAATGTTACATTATTGAAAAGAGCACGTTGTCTCAGAGTATTAGAGTGCCGTTTTTTTTCTTTGCGTGTTTTTTTGTCCTTTGTTTGTTCTTTCACGATGTACTCTCATGGTCATCACAATCACAATCACCATCATCAACTTTTTTGTTTGGTATCTTTCCTCCTGTATCCTCTTCCTCTCTCTCTCTTTCTGTATACGTGTAAATATGCACCACCTGCACTTCAGGAGCCCACCACTGACCGCTTCACGGCCATCATGCACAGCGATGGAGGCCCTGACCGCACTTTACCGGGCCATGCGCTGGCGATGCAGAGCGACAAACCGTTCCAGGGCCTGCAGCCGTTCGGGAACAACTTCTTGACCCGGTGTGTAATTGGGGGGGGGGTATCAATAAGAAACAAAAAAATAAGAGCATTTGAGTGTTTGTCTTTTTTTGGGTGGGAAGTTGAAAGATGGGAGATCACGTACCACGCAAATACGTGACAAAAAAGAGAACGAGGAAAATTATGAAAGAAGATATTCGAAACGCATGAAGCTATGTTTCTATTACTTATTCTTCTTCAATTTGCTTTTCATATACATTAAACACCCTTAATTGTATCCCCACTTGCATTCATTCCCCCTTTCTTCTCCGCGCCTTCGGTGTACAACAGATTCGAAGGCGCTGAAGTCCGCGATAGTGCCTTTTTGCGCAACATTACATTAGTGGACACCCCGGGGATCCTCTCCGGCGAGAAGCAGCGCAGCGGGCGGTCTTACGACTTCGCGAGCGTGATGGCCTGGTTCGCGGACCGCGCCGACATGATTGTCGTGATGTTCGATGCGCACAAGCTGGACATCAGCGACGAGCTCAAGCAGGTACGTGGGTGATTGAGCGATACGAGGAGGGTGAGAGAATGTGCAAATTTAGAAGTGGCAGTGTACGTGTTCACAGGTAGGCTATTAAGGGGGGTAGGGATTTGCGAGTAAATGGATGCGTATGAATGTGCATGTGCTGGATTCTTTCAGATGTATCTCAGTTGTATGTATTTCTCGTTTACACGCTGAAATGAACTCAGCTCTCTAGATCTTTTTCTGTGCGTATGTCGTACCAGGTGCTCGATTTGTTGCGACCGCACCAAGATAAGGTATCAAGCTTGCGTGATTTTTTTTTGAAAAGTCAATTATTCGGCAGACCTGCACGAGGTTTCTGTATGTGTAATGCTTTTCTCTGTCAGCTCCTTCACGCAATGTTTGTCCTGCACAATCGAACCTCTCTTATTTTTATGTGCCTGTTGGTTTCAATTCTGTTTCGGAATCTTCTTTGCAGGTGCGCGTGCTGTTAAACAAAGCGGACTCAGTCACGCCGCAGCAGTTGATGCGGGTGTACGGTGCTCTAATGTGGCAGCTCGGAAGAGTGCTGGGTACCCCCGAAGCCTGCCGGATTTACGTGGGGTCCTTTTGGGAGCAACCCGTATCTACTACGGCGGGAGCCAACGTGGAGCTGCTGAACAATGAGAAGCAAGATTTGATTGATGATTTGGGGAGTTTGCCTCGCAATGCGGTGAGGAATTAGGGATAGATGAAATATGAGAGAGAAATGAGAATGAGGAACTGCGAGAATGGGGGGAAAGTGAACAGAATGAACGTCAAAGCAAAGGGCAGGCATGAAGTACATGGATGACTATGTTTAATAAGTGCATTTTCTACGAATCTTCCATTCCTTCTACCTCTTTCCTTTATCTGTCTCTTGTCACCTCTTCCTCCTCCTTCCACCTTCCTCTCTACCATCCTATCCTACCAAGGCGCTGCGTCGCATCAACGAGCTAGTGAAGCGTTGCCGCTCGGTGAAGGTGCACGCCCACATCGTGCACTACTTGCGGAAGCAAATGCCCATGACCTGGGGCAAGCAAGAGAAGCAAGCGAGGCTGCTCGGGCGGCTCGACAAGGTTTGGTTGGTTGCTGTTGTTGATAAGGCTGCTTAGCGACTATCACAGGACTGTCTTTGAATTCATTGTATGAGTGCGATTGTACGGAAGAATGATAGGAAAAGGGGCAATGATGGTGTTTTTTGTGCATTTTTCTTCCGACTGTTTCTTTTCTTTTTCCTCTTCTCAACGCATGTTTTTGTCTTATTCTTTTTCTCTTTGTTTTTTTTTAAATCTTTCAATCTTTACGTGGCTGCTGGCCCTACTCCTACCATTATAACAACCACAGGAGTTTGTGAATTGTGCGCGGCGCTACAACTTGCCAAGAGGCGATTTCCCTCCTCTGGGGCCCTTCCGCCAATCATTGGCCGAAATCAAAGACATTTCCAAGTTCCCCAAGCTCGACAAGTCCATGGTGAGTGTTTGTATAAAAGCGTCTTTTATGAACATGTGTGCGTGTGTGTGTGCCTGTCAATCTTGCTCGAATGGTATTCAATTCAGACGTACTTTCCAATGAGAAATGACGACCATATCAGGTCGTACACGGAGTTGACACTTCCTCAATTGTGATGTACTTGTGGTGTTGCTTCTGTATTATCCCGCATACTTTTTGGTTTTGCACCTGTATTTCTTACTTCTGTCAATGATTGTGGCGATCACATGTAGGTGCGCGAGATGGACCGAGTCTTAGCGCAGGACGTTGCCAGGCTCTTAGAACAGTGCGCAGTAGTGGTACCACCAACAGATGCAGTGCAGGGCGTGCCACCGCAACCCCCTTCTTCTTTGCCTTAGCAGCTAGGCCAACAATAAGGATTGCCATGTTCCCAGGCCCGATAACCATAAGAGATATATCTGCCATCTCTCTCATATTTTGAAATTTGGTTCAAGTGCCAACGAGCCACCTGCTTTGATACTTTTATTGCTGTATATGAGCACGATTTTACATCTGCATCTAGACAAAAATCCCTTAGCTCAAAAACTAGTACTACTGGTATCGAAGTCATGGTTTTGCCTGGTGCCTGGTGCACTACTTTTAGCTTTTAGGTATCTTGTGTCATGCTGGTACTTATAAACTTCCGTTTCCTGAGTTTATCCTTTTCCAACGCCCAGCGCTGCTCCCACGCATCAGAACTAATATAATTTATAGCGCCCATAAAAAAACCGCCTTCAGGTTCGAATATATGGCCGTATTCGAGATACAAAACGCCTCATCCCGTTTCTAAAATAATGCCGGTTAAGTTTTTTTTTGAACGAGGGACTGCGTGTATTCCTAGTAAGGCACTGTCATTTGTATCTTGCGGTTCGGCACAGTAGCCCACGCCCATGCTGGGAGGGAGGCGCTGGCAGCATTAGTATCTCCTGCTGGTTGTTGTAACTCGTCTTCAGTCGCGTATTCCTGTGCACGCAGGTGTAGGCATTTTAAACACAGCCAAGAGATATATAGACAGAGGAGCAAAAATGAACAGTACTCCAACATCAATTTCTATTTTGGTTCTCGACTCTAACTATTATTTTTGAGGCTATAAATGGAAGTTTAGAATCGGACACCTTTCCTTATCATCGTCATTATCATCATCAGTCGAACAAAACACTCACCAGCCTCCTCAACGAAGCACTACACTCCATGTTCGCGAGCTGCAGCTGCCGCTCTGTCAACTGCGTGGACCACCCCATTGCTTTGTACAGTTGCGCTTTGTTGCCTCCACTACTGCTGCTACTCCCGCTGCCATAACCACTGCCATAACCACTGCCGTCACTAGTACTGCTTCCAGCAGCTTGACTCTTCCTAGCCGCCAGAGCGGCCGCTGCGTCCGCCTTAATCGCATCTTCGATGGCTTGTTGCTTGTGCGCTTCGCTCTGCACTTGCAGCCAGCCTTCGCCTCCCCCGACTACGTTCCCTACCACCGGTCGCTCGATGCCTGGGCGACCTTTCCAGCTTTTCTTCTCCAGCAGCTGCCGTCGTTGCCTCACTTTGCGATAGCCTCCGCTGCCTACGTTTTCACGGGTGACTTCGACTCCTCCGCTAGAAGTACCACCGCCTTCAGAAGCAGTGCTGCTCGTGGCACTTTTCCATTCGTCTCTTGCGGCTGCCCGCTCTGGTGTTCTTGGATTCACGCGCCCGTCGAGTCGCTTGTTTGCTCTCAAATGATGAGATGGTGCTTGATTACTACCACCACTACTACGGCTGCTGCTACTGTGGCTGCTGCTGTGGCTATGACGGCGACTACTACTACTACTACTACTACGGCTGCCGCTACCACTGCTGCTGAAACTGCCACTGCGAGAATTGCCTAAAGCCCATGAAGTGAGATCGGCAGCTGAAGGAGGATTCCCCATGGCCCATTTGTAGATGCGCTGGGCCCAGACACAACAAAGAGTGAGTGCTTAAAATAACAAAACCATTTGAATTCATGAACATCAAACAGAGACTCCTTAACAAACACAGAAGAGACTTATGGATGACCAACAAATACAAACGGTCAAGCTCGAAGTAATCATCATTGTTCAGCTCAAATCTGAACAAATGAGTATTCTCTTTCTTTCTTCCTTCCCTAATGTCTCTAATATATACTATCATGTACGTACTTGTAGCTCTGCAAAAGGTTTCAAAGCAAGGTCTTCGTATCGGACGCGCAAGAATTGCCGCACCCCCTGTACTGCCTGAAGCTTCACAGAACTGCCGAAGACCTTATGGTCGGAAGAAGGAGAAACGGATATTATAAAAACGAAATTGCAAACTCCGGGAAGCAAGCAATGTTCTCTAGTGAGAGACAAATCAAGCACTTTGATATGACCAGAAGTATCAAAAATCAAACGAATGCAAAAACAACTTCAATGTGCAACATAATGACGTACACCATGGCAGGCGCACACTCATGCACGCAGGCTCAGCCTAATTTATATACACACCTGCTTCATGAACACCCCCGCCCCTTCAGCTTACACCAATACCTGGCCCATGAGCCGGTCTACGGCATCTAATCCCTGTGCCACGTCAGCGCAACTCCACTTGAAGCACGCTGCTGTGCCTCGTTTCTGCACTTGGGCACACGCGTTGTCGTTGTTGCCTTGAAGAAAATGGGTAGGCCAAAATGAGCAAAAATTGAAGCATAATGAACGGATAGTTGATCAAACATGAACTTTTTCATGTAAAGCACATTTGTAACATTTCAAGTCGCTGCATTAGCATTCATACCAGCAGAAGTAGCTTGCGACTGAGGATTGTTCGCTCGAGCAACGGCGAGAGCTCGAGGATCTCGCACCTGAAGTTATACACATAAATACAGACAAGCAGTATGAATCATGACCATTGCTTCAAGGAGGGCCATTTTGCGAGGAGTCACTCGAGTCTCGACGTATCAAGAGGTCAGAAATGAGGGTATGTAAATATTCTACAGTAGCTGGCAGTTGTGCCATGGACACACAAAAGGGCTTTCAGTAAGTGTACACGAGGCTGCAAGTAGTTCAAGACGAAGGAATTACCAGATGAAGCACTCTGAGGCCGTTGCTTGCTGTCATGATTCCCGACACAAGTGACGCTTCAGTGTTGCTAAACGGCGCAATGGCTAAGACTCGATCTTCGCGGACCACCTTGAGGATCAGTGACAGAGAGAAACAAAAACACACTCAGCGCCCTATATTCCTGACTGATACAAGTTTAGACTTATCACAAATACTTCACTTTTCTAATTTTGCACGCATACATCTCAGCATTTGAGTTCCTCCAAGGATATTGTACATCAACACCGGTATTATTTTCAATTCTCACCCTCAAAGGAGAAGCTCGGCAATATTCCAACAATGCTTGAAAGCGGTTTCGCTCCGAAGGGAAGTGCGCAAGCCTGCAGTGGTCGCAGCAGTAAGAGTAGGAAGCATGCAGCAGGAAAACAAGACCAGATGCAAAGAGATACTTAGTGCGTGCATGGAATACAACCACAGCTTGCACTGAATATACAATCATAATCATTCAACAAGAGCTTGCACGCAGACTATATCCGAACAGAAAGACAGCTCAACATCATTACGAAGTTTTGGTTGCCTCCCTCAGTTTCAGAGCGCTTTCATTTTTGTTACCGTTGCAGCTGAGTGGATTGGCTGACCACAAACGAGTCGCTGAAAAGGGATTTGGCATCTTGTTCGGTGAAAGAGCAGTCCACGAGCCGCAAGAGCTAGGAGAGACGGGATGAAGCAGTTACAAACAAGAAATCTCATGGTGCACGGTAATGGCATGATTCTGCTTCTTCTTCCAATTTATCCATGCACTTAATAGAAAAAAAAAGTATAAGAGCTTACACACCTTCCCACCCATTTTCTCATCCATTTAAACACAAGCTCTTACCAGTTCCACACAAGCAGTCGCGCCTTGATCATCGTTGTTAGGTCCTAGTAGGCGGGCATACTCGCCTTTATGGCTCTTCAACAGCTTTTCCAAACTGCGGCACGGCTCCACTAAATACAGCGCACTCTGTTATTGAATGAAGAGTGCAATAAAAATTGACGCCAAAGAAAAGGAGAAAGAGTATAGTATACATTGATAAGGAATACGACGCGAGAAGTGATTATAATGAAATAATAAATAAAAACACAATCGCCAATTTCCAATGCTAGACTTCCGCATTGCATCTGTGTTGGACATTCTTTTTATAAACCTTCTTCACCTTTAGCCGTATATTTTATCTTATGCATATCACATGGTTCATCTCACCGGGTCTCTGTTGAGCATGTCCCCTAATAGCGTAGTCCCAGGCCATTGGCTCGCTGCTACCAGTAGCACTTTGGCTGGATTTGGGTGGGCCGGTTTCAGCTTCAAGTCTGCCCATGTGCCAGAAGTGCTGGAGCTTCCCTACAATACAGGGAGTTTTGTGGTCGTTGCACCGTGCGAAGATAGACAACATAATATTAGAAAGTGAAAGAGACAGTAATTTGAAAAACACAAGCCCGTTTATTCGCCATCTTCGTGAGACGCACCGTAGGAGCAGCTGCTGCAGATGTTGCTGTAGTTGACGATGAGGACTCCATTACCGCTCTCGAGACCTCCGCTGAATGCCCCATCGCCCACGCCCGCGTGCTCACAAAGGTGCCATTGCGCGTCACGATGAGCTTCAAGAACTTTAGCGATGCCAGAGCACGCACTTCGGCTTTTGGCGGCGTCCACTGCTCTCCGAACCCCCCGTGCTCGCGGACTTCGTTGATCGTAACCTTCACGGGGATGATGGAGGCGTGTTTGAGGTTTACGAAGGACAATGCACGATTGTAATATAAATCTAGCCGCCGCTATTCAAAATATATAATTTGGCTCTGATTCTACATCAGAAATGATCACTTCAACAGTAGCTCGGTAATCATAAGTCTCTTGAGGGCTTTTCATTCTTGAAGGGACGTGACCACAAATGAACGCACGCAAGCACAATTACCGGTACTAAAGGATGCTCTTCTTGGAGGTCTACGACTGTCGAGTACAGATTACGAGCTTCCTCAAACGTAGTTGACCCTCGGACCTAGAAATATTCACAGCACAATTTAGGTGGGCTGCAATCCTAGGATAAACTTTGTAAAATCATCGAAACGACTGTTGCATGCATTCGATCTAGCTAGCCAGTAATTATACCTTGAGCGGTACGGCATCAAACGTAGTAGGAGAGAGCTTCTCCATTGTTTCTGCCTTGTGTGCAAGCGCTTTGTGCTCGGGGTCAGCAGGCCTGCACGAGTTCGGTCAAGGCACGAACATTTCAAATGCTGATAGGCAATCCTAACATCCTAACAAAGTAACATGTAGTTTGAGATCACGAAATCAAATTCGGCTCACCCAGGAAAAAGGCTAGGAAGCATAGGCACTGGCCAAGCATTTCTCAACGAATTAGAAAGCACTAGGAAGCCTAGGCCGTGCCCGCCTCTCAACCAGGCCCTCCTTCTAAAAGCCATTGCTGGCACAATCTTACAGAAGCTACAGATAGTCGTCTACTGTATATGCCGTCAGTCATCACAGCTGGATTCGCAGAATTTTACGGTTTGTTCCAAAATTCTGGACGCTGCCGCCGCTGCCGCCGCTGCCGCTGCCTTGTCGTCTGTCGTCTGCCGCGCCGTCTGCCGTGTCCATCTTTTGAATATTGTGTGTAGTAGCAGAGATCGTAGGTTGTTGAGCCAAGCGAGCCACGCGGCGCGATCCAAACTCGAAAGCCTTTCCACCGTTTGTCCATCCATCTGCAGCGCGCCGACCGCTGCTTGCTCGCCGGCCATGCCTGCAAAGATGGCTAAATTAGCCTCGACGGCCGCACCAGCCGCGCTTGCAAATGCCAGCGCGCCAGCTCCTGGGGCTACCAGCGCAACCGAAGATGTGAGTCGCGGCTACGTTTTCAAATGATTTCTATGATGATTGTGATGTTTTTGCATTTGCATGCTAACCATGCGTACGTGTGTATATGATTTCATGTCTATTTCCTGCTAGCCGTCTGTCATTACGACGTCGCCTCCTCGTGGTGGGTCCCAAAAAAGATGGACCCAGGCCGAGGAGTATCAAGTCGCTGAGGTCTGGCTCGATGTCAATGAGAGAGTTAGGAGCAAAAAGAAGCTACACGGCACGCCCGATAGTACGATCGCAGCATGGGTGCACCAGAAGCTTGCAAAGATCGGGGGGCTGGGCGCAGACAGGAGCGTGAAGCAGCTCGAGATGTGGCACCGGCGCAAGAAGAAGCTGTACGAGCAAATCGAACCAACGCAGTACACGCGCGGCGCCAAGTGCTTAATCGCACGGAACGGAGAACCACTCAGGAAGGGAATGGTGTCGTCCTATACATGGGACATGCTGGAAGCTTTGTTCAATGACGATCTCCACGTGTTACCTCCCGGTGCAGTCATTGGCTCTGCGAGCGGTGGCATGTCGAAAGCTCAGATGAAGGCTGCGATGGCGGAGCTAAAAGAAGCAGCAAGGAAGAAGCGCTCGCGCGAGCAATCAATCGAGCGCCAGCATAGGCCTCTAGAGACGGAGACGTACGATGCCTTGAGCACTGACGGAAGCGGCAGCAGCGACAGCAGTGACAGCAGTGACAGTGACAGCGACAGCTCTGACAGCAGCGACAGCTCTGATAGCAGCGACAGCAGCGACAGCAATGATAGTAACAGTGACTCCGAAGCAAGTGAGGGCAGCGAGGAGGAAATCGTGCAATCACGCCATCAAATGCGCGACCAGATGTCACGCACACGTGCTGCTATTCAAAGTGCCTGCGATGCATTCGAGTCGACCTTCGGTGCGTCAAATTTCGGTATGCAGGGGCTTTTAAAAGACTTCGAGGCCCTGGAGGAGCTCAAGGAAATGGGATTCTACAATGACACCGAGTTTAAAGAGAAGGGATTGATCCTGAAGATCAAGCATGAAGTGGGCTCCCGAACTGCCTGCAATGCAATTGCATCGGGGCGCCGTGCATCAGACTTTTGTCCGCACAAGTTTTTGGAAGAATTCAAGGTCCTGAAGCAGCTCAAGAGTAGAGGGTTTATCGATGAAACAAATTTTAGAGAAGACGTTCAGGAACTTCGGAACGAGTACTTGGCGGGCTCTGGCAACCAGGTAGCACAGTGCGCCGATCTGAAGAGGAATAGCGCGGCGGAATCGGGAAGCAAACCGCCGAAGAGGAAGAGATGATGAAGTGAACGAGAAGGATATATTCACGGATTGGAGGCGTGCACTAGAACTACCCAAAGAAATCCAAAGCTAACTGCGTAAAGAGGCAGGCAATGCACCGTCGCCGCCTTTTCTGGGTTCAAAATACCGAAGAAGCACAGATAGTTGCGCGCTGTGCGCTGAGGGATAAAAATTGAAAGATAAACAAAAAGCGAGTTTGAAGTAGGAACAAAGTTAAGGAATGAAGTAGATCTAAATAGCGGGCAAATAGGAATATCCATGGGGAGAAATAAACATCCCTAAAAAGGCAATTCGGTGGTGGTGTATATTCGATATCCGGTTTCTCGGCTAAATAACTGAATTAAAAATATTTTGGTGTTTAAACAAAAGTAGCTTCGTAGCCTCCATTTTTCTTTCTGCTTCCTAGTGCTTTTTGCTGTAGTGCAGTATAGTGCCCATGCTGAAAGCCAATCCAAAAGGCATTTTTTTTCAGGACAGAGTTGATGGCTTTTAGCTCTTAGAATTGTGTCTCTCGGTTAGAATGCCCCTGAAATAGAGATATGATAAAAGGGCTCGTACGTGACAGCACACAGCACACCCCACACATAAGGCGCAACAACACTGTCCTACTCTGATCGCTAGTTGTGTCAATCAATTGAAAACCGCCCTTTCTTAGTTCCATGCAATTCAACTATATCTTGGCAACTGTGCGGTGTTTCAAGTTGGTGCGCATCCACGCTAAAGTCGCTGGGCGCAGCAGCAAACCGGGGTTGTGCTCAAAGTCAATCAGAGAAAGCGACTGCAAGCGACTCACAACGTCGGGGACCACCTTTCACAGGGAAGAAAAGTTCAAAGCGGTAGACAAAAACGAAAAAAAAACAAGGGAATAAGGTTGGCGGTGTCTAGAGGATGCAGGAGAAGAATGGAGTGTTGGAAATCGATTACAAAAACAAAAAGAGAGCAGGAGAAATACGGATAATCTAAATGGTTGCCTCTTCGGGGCAGGACTTACTCCAGTCAAATGGTTGTGCTCGAGCCGCAGAGTGTTCAGGCTAATGAGAGACACCAAGCCAAGTGGTACGGGCCCTTCAATTTTGTTCTGCGACGCGTCAAAATGGTGCATGTGCTTCAACTGGGACCTGATAAATACGTCATGAACATGTGTAAGCATGTGTAAGAACGATATAAGTAGAACATATGTGCACTTATGATTTAAATATCTGATTCGGTGTATTCATTTAGTCACTCAAGATTCCTTGAGCTGAGTTCAAGATAGTTATTCGTCTCAATTGTGAAAAGAGCAGGAGAGAAGTCTGATTGGAAAAGTACAGCAAATACAGTATCCGTTTTACTAACATAATACCAGTCCACATCAGCAATGGAAGTGAGGCGGTTAGTGCCCAAATCTAAGCGAACCTAAAATGATAATCCGCAAATGATGACAAGGAGAAAATCATAGAATAATATGGGGGCAAGTAAGTAGCAAAAAATCATCTCAAGACGGGGCACATAAAGTATTAGTCTGTCCACGCATACACATACACACAAACCCTACCATATTGGTGAGTTTTTCAAAGCCTTTCGGCACTGGCCCCGTCAGTCGGTTGCGCGTTAACCGCAGCGTTCTCAAGCTGATGCAAGGCACCACAGGTTCTTTGGTACGCCTGCCTCGTCTTGAGCTACTTGCTGTTCCTGACCTTCCTCCATCTGCGGTTGCCGTCCCTGCTCGGGAAGTTTCTCCGCCCTCTGATCCTGCTGTGCCTGGCTTCTTCGCCATAAATCGGGTCAATAATCCTGGTTTTCCTGGGGCGCCACCCGTAGACGACGAAGTCGGCGCATAGGAGTTGTCCGCAGCGAAGGAAACACCACTGAAAGAGACACCAGACTTTCCCTGAAGGTGACTGCCGTCATCTCTCGTCGGCTGTCGTACGATAGCACCACCACCAGTAGCACCTGTTCTGTTTTGGCCACTTCTGAGACCTTTGTTTTTACCAGTTTCACTTCCACTGCCACCTTTCATGAAACTTCCAGACAATGACGAAGGCGCATCCGACGTACTCAATCTCCTGTTGTTATCACCACTGCCGTTCTGCATTCTTAAGTTAGGGGAAGAAGACAACGGCGACACATCTCCTCCGCCGCCACTACCTTTAATACCACGCTTATTGACATCGTCGTTTCGAGGCGTAGACATAGTTGAAGAGACTGAGGAATCTGATTCTTCGGCCACACTCGCGAAACGAGCAATGGCGGCGGCAGCTTCAAGCTCCTTAGGAGTCGCTTTGTCTAACCGCTGTTTCTCTAAGTCGTGTCCCGACAGAGTGTGGGCGGGCTTGGGCCGAGGGTGAGCCATGTCAAATTGGGGCTTGGGCACATGAGTCACCACCTATGCGGCATGGAGTGTGCATATAGAGTATGGAGATCATGCAGGTAACACGTAGGGGTAAAACATCTGTGGGAATGGGCGTATTACGCACGAAAGGAGATTTTAAGTATAATAAGTCTAGTGCCGATTCGATTAGTCTTCATTTACGAACGAAACGCGAGAGTATTTGGATAGAATTATGTATGCTGCACGCATCACCATAAGAGCAGGTCGTACCGTGAGGCTACTTTGGTTCGTTGTGTCCAAAATCACCGTTTTGCTTTGGTCTTCCGCAGCCGCGACAACTCGCACCGCTCGTTCCTCATCTGCTCCCTATTTTTGCGCGATTTACGGTGATTTTCAAACACAGAACATAAGCGTATGAGGACACATCTTGACATTAAGGTATGCTCGCTCGAGAGAAAAGACAGAGTGTGGCGCAATGACAACTGAAGAGAATTGCAGCTCATTTCTTTTCAAACACCCGCAAATCACCAGCCTACCTCGATATTTGCTTCCCTCTCAGCGCGCTGCCCTTTGGTGTTTTTGCGCCTCGCCTGCTCGGAGATCACTTCCTGGCTTGCTTCCTTTTTCTTCGCGAATAGCGATGTCGCAGCTCCAGCTGTAGTGAAAGATGTCAATCGTTTAGAAGCAGGAGGAGAAGCTGGTGCAGCACTAGTGCCCGCTGCCAAAGATGATGAAGATGGCGACAAAGATGATATTGACGGTTGTGGTGTTACTCGGCTGCTTGTGCTGCTCCTTCTGCGCGTTAGCCAATTACTCCCTTGCGGGGGCGCCAAAGTACCGAAGTCCGGTAGGGGGCCTGGGACAAGCATCACATGTGCACACACGCAAGCAAGAAGAAGATGAAACGTGGATGTGCTCATGCGTTATTTCTACCACTGTCTTTTCTACATTTTTATTCAACTGCGCTGTCAAAATGCGCCACATTCCTTATACATAACCTTTCCCATTATCCTCTAGTATTTCCCATGTTTGCGTACCCGTAAACTCGTTGAAGGACAAGTCTAGCACTGACAAGTGCTTCAACTTCTGGCAGTCGGGTAAATGCCCGTTCAAGCGCAGACCGCTCAAGTGGAGCTCAACCTTGCTCGTAAACGTAAAAGACAAGCATCAATCACAAGCACGCATATACGGGTCCTCTTAAAGTAGGGAAAAGATGAAAGAGGAGCAAACAAGTAAATTAAGGGTAAATATGATGGAAGGAGCAAAACATGTGCCAATGCAAGAAAATTTTATACGATACAAGCAACGAATAAGACGATGGCAGCAGAATAGTTGATCTTTTAAAAACATATTTCAACGCACCAGCCACGACATTTTGGAGAATTCATCGGGAAACTTTCCCGTAAACGCGTTCTCAGCCAATGATATGTGCGTCAGCGCGCGCAAGTGCCGGAATTTGGCTCTGGTGCACTGCTCGCTCAAGCTACCGGTTAATGCGTTGCCGTGCAGGTCCTTTGCGTAGGAGCAAGGAAGTAGAGGAAATGCAGATGAATAATGCATATAGAGCTATCTAAACGATGCCAAACTGATTTTGCTTGAATATGAACAAAAAACCAATTGATGGATGTCGAGCAGTGTTCAGCTTTAATACACTACATGTGCAGTACCAAGATGCGGAGGCGCTTGAGGTGCTTGAACGCAACAGGCAACTTGCCAACCTAAAACACCCACAATGGTGAGGATGGATAAGCTCAAGTGGATAAATTATTTTGTCATCTTCTTCTGGGTCTTAATTGACAATTGACAATGCAGCAAATTTACCAGCCGGTTTGAGCTCAAGTTGAGGGCCTCAAGACGAGTGTACTGCCCTAGGTTCGACGGAAGTGGCCTGAGAACGCAGTAATGGGCAACAGCAAATACGCACACGTGAATGATATAACACTAATTGTGCAGCACTGGCAGACGTGAAAAGGTAAATTGAAAACAACTGGAAGCTCATCAAATTGAACCAAAGCAACGCGTTATTCATGGTATACATACACACGTATTAGTACAATGAGAGTAATTATCCTAATTCAAGTGGTTGTATCTTATGGCGCCATACCCGTGCAACGCGTTTTCGAACAACACGAGTCGGTTGATGTGCCGTAAGCCTCTGCCCGGGTGCGGCGGCAAGGCTCCTACCAACCCTTTCTGGGGCAGCATCACCGCCACCACGCGCCGGTGCGTCCGCAGCACCTAGTCCATAGAAAGACGGATGAATGAGTGGGGCGAAAAGCACGAGCAGTCGAAGTGGAATGCAAGGGAGCTTTGAGTTTCCCAATCGTTTAGTTCTTTGCGGTGGTGAAACTTTTTTTGTTTGTGTGCTGAAGGGAGGGATTACTGAAGACAAGGTCAACACAGCCATGGAACGCTCCTTTCATGATAGTGATACCTTGGGAATGGCGGCGCCACAAAAGAAGAACACGACGCGGCCACCCGCGAAGGTCACAAAACGCCGCACCATGGCGAACAATTCGCAGAGGGGGGCAAGGCAAGGAGGACCAATGAGGGGAGTGGCACGTGCACAGGCTCCGCATCGGTAAAAGATCTGCACGATTACAGGGCAAGGAATGAAAAGTCGAATTAACCGAATGGAATGCCATACTAGTTAACGATAAGATGATAACAAGACTAGCTAGCTACCTAGTTATATACTTTTTGTACATGGTGTGACAGTGATCGCAGTACTTTTTGCGGGGGAAGCTAAAGTATGAACACAACGACCTATTACACAACGAGCAGGTTGCTTAGATAAGTATGGGCACCATGTTACCTCGGCCATTATCCTTGTAGGCAGAGGCGAATCGTCGTCCAGCAGCAAACCTTCCCAGGCTTCTAGTGGCGTGAGATTGTCTTGTGGTCGCCATCCTGGCTCCGGTAAGTGCCCAAACTGCCGACTCCAGATTTCGAGCGTCTGTTCGTCGAGACTTTTTAAACCCATTCTAAGTGCATGAATCTCCAAACAATTACAGCCAAGACTTCCACTCTTAGAACTAAATCATGATGGCTTCGCTACAACTTACACGCTCTAGGGGGCTACAGCTACTCTCCAAGTCTTCCTCAATAGAGCGCCGATTGTAGTACGTAGCGCCGTTACTATTACATTTCTGTATACTATTAATTAAGTACAGTACGTTAACTACTGTAGGACGTAGTAACTTAGCAGTAATAGACCAGTACGACACACGGCCTCACAAAAATATGTCAGCTATTTGACTTAAATACGATAATCAATACGCCAATACCATAAATGCATCAGTATCAAGGCTCCATCCTCCAACTGGCGCCTTTCTTCCGAACAAGTCGGCGAGACTGAGTGCTCGGTCGTGTGTCACGTCTCCAGGTCCACGAGGCAATTCTCTGGGCTATTACCTATGCAAGTACGGAATAAACGCTCGTACTTCTTAGTAATTATGTAGTAGTTATTTGCTATAAATATGAAATATTAATTATCGAAGACTTATGGTCTAGGAAATGTCTTGAGTCTAGTTTCTGAATTATTTCATGAAGACTTTCCACTTTAGAGTATGTTGACTAGTCTAGTCTAGTTAATACTCCCCAAAAATACAAAGAAACACCACTGTGGCAAATAGCAACAGAAAAATGTAACCTTCAGAACAAGTCTGACTGGGCTGAGTGTCCTTTTGCGTAATGCAATTGTAATCATTTACTCTCGAGGTGTCCTTCAGCCATCAGGCATCAGGAGGTTTGGGAATGGAGTGAGTCAGCTGTCTCCACTTCGACCTGTCCTTGGCAATGGCGATCCACTCATCTAAATCCTTCGAAATGCCTTTACTTTTGAGCGCGTTCTCCAACGTCCTGCCCCAAGTCATGTTGACCAAAAGACAAGATTGTTAATATGCTTCCTTTCCAACTCACGCCAGACGCCACAGCACATACTGACTGAGTAGCCATGCATGGTTACCTTACAAATATTGAGATCTTAGTTTTTTTTACTGCCTCAGTCAGTAGTAGCATGATCAGTGGCGAAAAACTGTTAGCCTTTTGATTCCGGCCCTTCGGGGCCTGTCTCAAATGCTTTCGTTTAAATAAGAGCTAATATATTGGACGAATTCTAGAAGGACTCGGGAATGGACCAATCGGCTAAGTGTACCAAATAATGATATAAAAACCTGCTTCTCGCATTGGCTTGTTTTCTTTGCAGAAATGAAACGCTTAGTGTACGTGGCTGCCGGGACGCGATCCTAGTTGTGGTTGTCGCCGAAATGCCTCTAGAACTTCAGAAGGTCCCAGGATCAACCTACATCAAAATAGATTAGATTATACTCTCCCAGCAGTGCAAAGAAAGGCAAGGGCGGTAACAGCACGCTCCCAGAGGTGATTTGTAATTGCACATGTGGCATTTATCTGCGCGCTCTGTCTGGTGTCTTCCCTTCCATCAAGTCGGCGGGGTCAGAGTGCCCATTGTGTTCCACTTCCCAGGTAAACGAGGCAATTCACCGGGCTAGTTTTTTGCTTGAACACCAGGCGGCGGGCGCCTGCCGCTCTCAGCATCAAATTGGTTTCGAGAGATAACTGCCTGGTATTTTTAATAAGTTTGTTTCTTAGCGCTCTAGAACTGCGAAAATTTTGAGTGATGGCTGTTTCGGCAGATCCGGCTCCCGTGGCTGCTGTCTGTGCCTGCTGTCGCTTCGCTAGGCCCAAGCCTGACGCGAAAGTCATGCGAGGTGCACATGGGCGTAAGAAATATGCTGCTCTTTGAAGCAAGATAACTACATGACTACATCTAAGTCACGATCAGTTCTTGATGCGTATATGGTTGACCGTATTTTTCGTGTACTACAAAGCTGCATAAAGAAACGCATCGATGAGCCCACCGGAGCAGTCGGAACAGCTTTGGCCAGGCTTACGGTAGCCTAAGTGCCCTCTAGAATGATATAATCAGTCACATGTGACATATGGCACAGGCCTTAATTAATCAGATTCAGAAGGCTATATGGCAGTCATACAAAGCAATGGGATTTTCACGAAACAGGCGAACATGACCGCCCCCTTGTGAATCCTAATAACAATTTTTGGCAATAATTTTTGGGTGTCAGCCAATCCGATCAATGAAATAAAATGAATGGCATCTTATTTGAGTTTCGAGTACGTCCGTGATCTCCATTTCGACCGATTTCTGCACTTGCACGCCTGACGTGGATTTGTACGGAGAGTCCTTCGCACCCAAGAGCCTTATTGAGCACCCTGCACCAGTTCGACCGAGAGTTTGAATACCCTCTACGATCTCCCGGTTGCGTTTTTTAGCTACGAGGACCGAGTCATGACCCATATAACCGACGGCTGTGGCACAAGCCGACCACGAAAGCTGAACCGCTGCTCAGGCGCTGGCTGGCACTGCAACTTCCATCCCAATGCAGCCAAGCCGCCATCATTCTTTTCATCTAAAGCGTCCCTGTGGAGACCGCTGTCATGACCATCGTCGCAACTGGAATCATTGCTGGGTCCTCGGCGTAAGCCTTCCGCAACAGCACGGGCAAACGCAGGCTTGGCGCAGCGCGCAGGCAACAAGTAGCACACTCGCGTCGCCCCCAATCCTCCTTGAGCCACTGGGCGAGCAGCGTGAAGCACAAACCGCAGCGGCAATGACCGAAATGATGAAACTGTCGTCCTTGTACGAGAGCTATAATCGGCTTCCTTATCGTCTAATGATGAGGTTTCATCGAATCCTTTTGCTTTTGCTGACGTAGCTAGGACGCCTGGGTCCATAGCAGGCGGAGTCTTTCGTGTAGGCTGTCTTCCGACAGCTAAATCTCCAGCCATTCTGGCGGCGTTGGCGGCGGCTGCTGCCACGCTTGAACTCCCCCGTTTCAAAAATGCAAGCCCGTTGCTGGTCGAAGCTGACGCATTGGACGTACTGCTATCAGGCATGCTAGTTGTTGTTGTGCCACTGCTCTTGTTGTCTGCAAGCACTGAAGGTGCTGTGTAATCGGTGTATGGCGGGCCGCCCACCACTAACACCTCGAGGACTTCCGCACTTTCGCTGGCATCATCAGGACATATACTATTGCTGCCACTACGACCACAACGAGACACTGGTGGCCAAGTAATTCCGTTTGGAGACCCTTCGACAGCATCGCTACATCGATGATCAAAGCTACTCTGCTCGCAGCTGTCTCCATAGTCATCACACCGAGGACGTTTCAAGGTCGACTTCGTGCTGCTCTCGTGAAGGTCGCTACTACCCAAAGCCACCTCTTTATCATAATGCTCGGAGTGGTGGTCAGCAAGGGCCAGTGCAAGCGCCCGTCCCGAGGTGCGCAAAAAATCATTGCATACCACTGGGCATCCGCACGTTTTCAGGGAGCTACCAGAATTTAGTGCACGATTCTCAGCAGGATTAGTTACGGCTGCCCGAGATGTTTCTGCCATTGCAGGATCTAATTCAACACCAACGCAGCAGTCCACAACTGCAGCAGCCGAGGAAGGATTTCCTGTTGACAACCTTTTCCTAGCATCTTGATCTCCGTCTTCATTGTCATCTTCGGCGCTCGAAGAGTTTGCTAGAGCGCATAGTCTAGCAAGTATGCGTCCATCTCCACAAGAAGGTTCAACTGCTACAAAGCGTCGACAAGGTCGGCGGCTATCGCTGACGCAGCGCTGCTGTTGATTTAACGACCGCGAACCTACTAGAGGATCGTTTGAAGTGTGGTAGTCAACGCTCGGGTTTTCAGGGTTGGCTACGTTCTTGCAGTCGTCAAGACCATTGAGCGCTGCAAACAGAAGGGCATCGAGGTTAGCGGATAAGCAAAAGAATTGCTGAAGGTCACGTGATACGCTCATAGCATCCTTGTCGTCCGCGGAATTCTCCATACTGCCACTGCTGCGTATCCTGCTGTCGCTGTTGCTTCCATCATTGTGACGATCGCTGACACTATTACTGCCATGGTCCACACTGCTCTCAACAGCGCTGATTTTATCGAAACCTGATGCCCGATTGTATTCGCCAGACAAAAAGTGTGCGGTCGCGTTATCGAACTTAGCAGATTTGTCTAGGGCATGGCCTCTCAGCCAGAGCTCTACACGGCGTACAGACGCGATTAAGTCCGGCCGCCAACCATCCCCATCCCTAGTCCAAGGTGCAGCTGTAGCTATTCTTTTCAAAGCCTTCTTAGGCAGTCCTTCAGTTTGTATGCTATCGCAATTAGGTGCCAGTCTTAAAGGATCACCGTCATTGCTACGACGAGGTTTACGCGCGTGTGCAAGTTTCAAGAAGTCGCAATACATTCGTTCAACTGAACCTGAAGCTTCATTTGAGCGCCTGATTAGATATAATTGCCGACCAGAAGCGTCAAAGCTACAGCCATGAATCATCCTAGACTTGATTGCCTAGCGCCTAGCGCCTAATGCCTAGTGCCTGATGGAGCCCCCGTGAAGTCCCACGAGCCGCGCAAAAAGAAGTGGTAGCAATTGGGTAGCAATGCATTTTCTTTTATCCCCCATGTACATACAAGACACTGCGCTTTCGCGCTGTCGTCTACTTTTTTTTTCTCCCTATAGTACTCTAACTACCCGCGTGATTTTGCTTGAAAATGTCTGTCAATCATGTGCAATCTATCAGAAGATACTGCTGTCGTACGATGCTGCCAAGCTGCTGAGCTCCTGCTGAGAAGTAATTTTAAACATAGCATTAGTCGCTTCAGTATATAGTAGTAATGAAACGATACCTCTCGAGGCTATTATTTCTTTCTGTGCATGCCATATGTTCCAGCTCCAACTCACAGGAATCTACACTACGAAGAAATGAGCGACGGAGTAGGCTTGATGCTCACCTAGAAGGCGCTGGACAACGAGGTCCTGCATTTATCAATGTGCCTCGAGCTCTAGCGGTGGATAGCCCATTGCCTACGCTACAGGCTTCAAACAGAGGGAGTGCTGCGCCTGCCAACGGAATGATTGGCCCAACTGGGAAGAGCCCTGCTGGCCTTCCAAAGGTGCACACCCTAAATGTGTTTGTCAAGGACTTGGAGTACTTTCTTTTTGCAATGCTGACCTTCTGATGAGCTCTTGCATTACAAGTGCTTGATCTCTGATTTTTCTAGGGCTCCAGTGAATACCTAGCCGTGCTCAGAGAGGGCGCTGGGCCTTATTTGGCACTAGTCCGTGCTGGCAAACTCTCCACTCAGGAAGCACTCGATTTGATGCGCGACAACAAAGAGCACTTAGCCGTCGTAAGAACAATGAAGCGCACACTGGTAGGTATCCATTGTGTCCATTGTCAGTTAACATGTTCAATTTTTAATTTACCAGCGTAGGCTTGTCTCCTCGTTTACTTTTTCACTTTCGCTATCCTGTTCTGGGAAATTACGGGCATTTGGGTAGATTCAAGAGCACAAAGCCCGCCTAGAGAATGACATCAAAGAGCGGGCTGCAACTTGGGGCGAAGACTACGGCGAGTCGGCGTGCGCTGACGGCGACGAAGAGTGTCGTTTGGCAGCACGGAAGGCCCGCAAAGCAGCTTGGCGACGCGACAACCCAACGCGCCAGCGCTCGTGGACAGACAAAGATTCAATGGGAAAACTGCAGGTGAACGCCGGGATCCTAATTATATGTATGCTGAATTGCTAGTGTTTTTGGAAGTAATTATATTTTCATGGTCTTGTTATCTAATTTCTTCGTCGTCGTCGACAGGTCGCGCAAACACTCTTTGGAGACGGCACTCACGCTGACATCTTAGCGTTTACCCATGACGCCACTGTCGCCATGGTGGCTGCGTCCCGTTCCTCAGAGATCAGAGCAGACGCTCAAAGGCGTGTAGGAGCAGCAGCAAGCGGGTCAGCCGTGTGGTTTAAGCACATGCGCAAAGCAGGTGGCTCTTCGGTGCGAGCAGCTCTTGAAGAAGCATTCTATGCTCAGAAGAAACATGCTGGTGCTCGGTCGTCTAAGTTTAACAATGGAACATTCGACAAGAGGCAGAGCTTGGAGGAAAGATCTGACCGTCGTCGTCTGACTGAAGTATTAGGCAACAGTACGAATTCGATGAGAAGAAATGCTGAGGCATTGTTGACCATGCACGGGCGGCGGTTGGAGCGTTCCTATGAACACAAGCGAGAGAAAGCACTTGCGCAGACGGGCGGCGACGAGTTTGGGTTCACTTTGCACCACCAAGAGTTTGACTTGTTTCCAGTCAAGTGCCTGATTTTGGAGCCGCGCACCGTGTACATAACAGCCATTCGGCAGCCAGTGAATCGCTTCATTTCGCTCTTCTACTATGACGGTACAGTTTTGCAAAAGACGCGACTTTAATTTGCCCCGCGCATTCTAAAACTTAGTTAATTAGCTTTCTGCCTAGTCAATTGCGTGCAGTATATTTTGTGCAATCTTTCATTTCTCACACCACTGCCTCTTCTATTCGAACACGTGCCACCTGCATAAACAGGCCCGGGGGCCAAAAACCCGAACGCCTCTGCCAAAGAATGGTTCACCTGGATGGACGACGGCATCAAGTTGTTGCAGTTTGAGCCGGGCAATTTAAACGGCCGCCTTCGCAAAGCCTTCACTGGCGCTTATTCTTATCTCCCCGACTACCACGCTCGCAGCTTGACTGCGCAATGCGTTGCCAGCGGGGGGGCTAACTCCTGCGGGCGCGCAAATTTCGGCCAATCCGACTTCGGCACGCCAGGCTGCCGGATCAAAAAGTACACTACTGTCGACCTCGAGCTTGCTAAAGCAGCCGTAGCTGCGTTTGACTTGGTCTTAGTGGTGGAACAGTTTGACTTGCAAGGCCCATCCTTGCTCCTGCAGCGCACTGTGGGGATACCGAATCTGTGGTTAGGCCATGCCCGAACCAACAGCCGGAAGCACAACCCGCCGCCTACAGAAGTGATTGCTCGCCTCCAATCCGAGAACGCTGCTGACACCGCCCTGCACGCGTATGCCACTGAACTGTCGAATGCGGCCTTGAAAGACCTTGAGGCGGATTTGAAACGTCGGCATGGAGCCAACATGGGTGGTTATGCGCCGTTTGAGCCGATTGGGGCCATGGGTGGCGACGAAGGAAGGCGGCGCTGCCTCGACACATGCCGAAACACCTACGCGAACCGTGGTTTCGAAGCGAGGTACAAGCGGAAGTGCTGCAAAGTGTGCTATTTCATGCACCCTAGCGACCAAGAACTCATCGATGGGGTAGTGGCCGTGAGTCGGCACGAAGGAGACGAACTTCTGAAGGCAGTCAAAGAGGAGTTCCAAAAAGAAAAGTTGAAGCAGAAAGTGCTCGACGAGCAAGCCGAGAAAAGATAAAGTTCTTATGGAAGCCTTTTGTTCCTTTTTCTGCTATGAAGGCAATACTGGCACCCAATAGGGTCAGCGTTGTTCCTTAGAGTATCCCTATCAGCTATCGGCGACCACTCTTGGCTGGGTATTACGATAAATCGTATCGTCATAATTTGCCGTATCTTTCGTTATTTCGCTAAATAATGCCCGATTTCGCGTTATTTCGGCGTAATTACGTGCTCTCCTTTGACGAAATCGAAACGAAATTTCGTATCGTTTACGAAAAACGGGCGTAATCCTCAGCCAAGCGACCACTAACATCAAGAAACAACTTAAACGGCCTAGACTTAGGAATCTCAATTCACGAAGAATCCTGAACAACCCCCAATAGAAAAACGGTTTTACTAGCAGCACTAAGTACACCGACCAGCTATTGGCATATAGAAGAAGATTTGCAGCGAGAACTGTATTATATCATTACATGGATATGAACTCGCATTTATCAGTAGGTGCTCAAAACAGCGGGATCTAGCACTTCAGGCATCTTGCTGTGCCGACTGCTGGCGTATGCAACGTGCTCCTCAAATATAAAGGAGTGGAGTTGGTGCATGGTTCTTACGCGGTTTGATGTCGTAGGCAGGTTCCGGAGGCTTTTCATTTCTTTGGCACGCCGGCCCGCTGCGACCTGGTACATGTATATATGCACATTTCGGGCGGTGAACAGACGAGAGGTAGAATGAGATAAACAAAAGGAGAATAGGAGAGCCCCAAGCCCTCTCCTCGGCGTGGAACTCTTGAATGTAATATCAAATGCACCCACCTCTGTGCTCATGCCGTCATCAGGCGCTGTTTTGAACGAAAGCTCATATGGGCGACCACTAGGCTGCGAGGAAGACTGTGCACTGGAAGGCAATTGAAAGACCCACTCAAAGATGGCTCGCGTGCGAGGCATGTGGAAATCGTTGGTGATCACCTGATAAAATCAGATAATAACATAAACAATATAGTGAGTCTTGGTGAAGAGCTGTCTAGCCAGACGACACTCGTGACGTGAGATATCATGAAGGCCAGTTTTTCTTTCAGTACTAAGTATGTACTCTACCAGTAGCTAGACTATAGTGTAAAGGTGGAGATTTAGCTTGTCGTTGATTTTACACGCAAATTCCTAACAAACCTCTAGGCGCCGCCAGCCAGCCACATCAGTGTGCATAGCCCGAAGAAAGTATGCGTTGCCAATCGTGTCGAGTGAGAAACCTTCCTCAAACAGGTGTTCATACGGAACACCTAACGTGGCGAGGTAACGCGCGGAAGAGGCCGCCTCAGTAATCGGAAATCCACGATCGTCTCGAGGCGGAGCTTTCCATGTGGTTCCACCAGACAGTGTAATGACAACGGGGGCTGGACTTTGTCCTGCTGCAACGGCTTTGGAGTACAGCTCGGCCGCTAGCTTGCACCTTGCTTGTTGCCATAACGGCGGTGAACCATCTGGAGTGAGCCCACCGCCGAGCACGATGATGGCATCAATATCCCTTGAAGTGCTAGCTTCTACTGAAGAAAACACTAAGCTATGCAGCCCGAGCCTAGTTGGCGTGAACACGAGGCCAGTGCACAGGAGGCCAATGATGGCTATGATTGCGGAGTAGCGCCCAGTTAAGAAACGGTTCCGGTGACCCTTTCGGTAAAAGTACTGAGGGCTGTTCTCGTGCATGGCTAGCTAGAAACACTAGCTTCAAAAAGCCTGTGTTATTGCAATCAACCAAAAAGCTTTCAGCTATGCATTGAACTGTTTGGTCCTATCAGCTGTCTCTCTATCTGCAGCTTATAGAGCTAGCTAGCCCGAGCTCTTCAGTCAGGTAATTGGCGCGATAAGATGTCGTCGGCATTTTCCACAATCGTTTGTTGTTTTGATTGGCTGATCTGTAGTTACTGCTGGTGGACAGATATGGGAAAGCAGTAGGGGGAATTCAAAAGAATCTTCCAAAAACTAAAATGGCTACCCTGAGCCCGGATTATAGCGAAATTTACTTTTGAGACCGGATTTGGGTTCACTTTTTTTTTAGTGGCCTTGCCACTGCGGGGAGGTGCCCAATCCAGCCGAAAAGTGACTAGTGTGAGCCATAATTCTACCCCACTGAGACCAATTTGGCAATATTCTTTTCACCTGGGTAAGTAGAGGTCTGATAAGCTGAAGCGAGGAAGCTTCCATCGATTTTCATGGGGTAGACGTCAAGAATTCGGTGTAAATCATGACAATTCTTACCTGATTTTAGAGTCATTCGATTTAAGTGGTACAATAAGTGCCAAGTTCTCGACCCCATTGCGCCCGTTGGGTCAAGTAATCACATCAGTGGATAGGTATTGACCTAAACTACCTGGAAATAGGCGAAGAATGCACCCTCAGGCAATTTTTCGGAGCTAAATCGCTGATCTACCCCGAACTGGGGCAACCTCCGACCTGAGCAGAAATGGACATTTTTTAACATAGAATGGAGGCAAAGTGCAGTGAGTTGAACCGACTCGGCAAAGCTTAGGTCTTCATACCCTTCATATACCTTTTGAAAGGAGTTTAGCAATCGTTTAGCTCATTTCCGCCACACTGGCATTTTTGCGTAGGCATCTACGGCTTTTGAATGACACGAACATGCCTGATTTGTTTCGATCTCGAGGTACGGTAAGTGCCACGATCTCGACTTCATTGTGTTCATTGGCCCAAGTAATTACATCGGTGGATAGATATTGACCTACATTACTTGAAAATAGGCCAAAAGTGCACCCTCAGGCAATTCTTTGGAACTGCTTTGCTGATTTTATCCAAACTGGGGCAACCTCCGACCTGAGAAGGAATGGGCATATCATTTACACATAAGGGTGACCATAGCAACAAAATGTAATCATTTGTCAAAGTTTCCCGTGCAAGTTATCTTCAAATACCATCCTGCAGGACTAATGAGGAAGTTTTGGGGGCAGACTAAATTAGGAACTAA
>Ga0307931_1000239_pt1 | contig 32797 bp, 27 predicted proteins | sample OrgLakmetageno47_FD_201816 | JGI IMG/M metagenome (GOLD analysis project Ga0307931, IMG submission 201816) | Saline water microbial communities from Organic Lake, Antarctica - #47 | ecosystem: Environmental > Aquatic > Non-marine Saline and Alkaline > Saline | place: Antarctica: Organic Lake...
TCTGGGCTGCATCCCAGGTGGCGGCAGATAGGACGCCTGCTGGCGCCCCCCCCGCTGGCACAGTCCTGGTATTCCCAGAGCCATCGCGCCGCACACCATCCGAAGTTGTTGCTCCACGCGGCAGCAACTCGCAATTGTTTTGATCAAGCGCAGCCGATTGAGGCTTGTTCGGCAAGGGCTGCGTTTGAGCCAAAAGCTTAGACCCAAATACGAGGCCACCTTGCATAACGCCCGCCTTCAATACAAGCAAAGTAAAGGCTACAACCCTCCGCTGCCGCACTCAAAGGCCAGAAGGCGTATGAAAGCAAACTGAATGCATGATTTTTAGATCCACATAGCTCCGTGCCAATCCATAATAGCCGTGGCAACTACGAGTACATTTTACAACGAGTCTTCCAGGAGTTCCATTGTTTCGTTGACAGGGCCAAAACCAAGAATGAAACCCCCTGTAGTAGTGTGTCAAGATTAGTTGTCAAGTTGTGTCAAGTGTCAAGTGGAAAGCATTTTGGCCAAACAATGCCAGATCGAGAGTAGAGAAGATACCGTTCTTGGTTTAGCAATTAGCTAGTTGAATGCAAGCATCAAATTACGCCTGCTGGCAATAATATTGACAGATCAACAATCTTGATTTTATCGATAACCCTAGCTAGCTCTCTCTACAGGTTCGTCTCTCGTGTTGCCTCAATGTGGCGACCATATTATTCAGCAATTTACCAGCTTGTTGTTGTCACAACATCGCTTCTAATTCAAAAATCGAGGGGATTAGCGCAAAGAAGCTTTCAAAGTCGACGAAATGGAGCAAAAGGACCAGTGCTGCCACCTTTTCCAGTGACTTTTGATTCAACGGGTCGGTTGTTTACTGGGTCGACTTCTGTACATCTCGACAAAGTGGCTGAGCCGCTGAGGATTACCTATTCCAACGACCCAGAGGTTGTGGCAAATTGGATATCTACAGTAGTTCAAGCTTCTCCAGGTGAGGCATTGGGCATTGATACTGAAGCCAAGCCTTCGTACATAAAGCTTCGCCCTGGCGAGGCGCCGAAAGGTCCAGACGTACTTCAACTTTCAACGTGCCAAGAATGCTTGGTGCTCCAACTATCCACAGTGCAGCGCCGAGAGCATAAGAGCGATATGCAGCGTGCTCTTGGCCCTTTGCTTCGAGACAGGTCTATCATCAAAGTTGGCGTTGGGATTGACGACGATGCACTCAACTTGTGGAGGGCAAGCGGTGGGCAATATGATGTCAGAGGACGCTTTGATCTCGGTGGTGTCGGTTGCATTAGAGGCCAAAACCGTGGCTTGGGCAATCTCACTGAGGCAGTGTTAGGGGTTCAAATGGCCAAGTCAAAAAGTATCACCATGAGCAATTGGGCAGCGCTGCCTCCTCTGGGCATGAAACAGGTTGAATACGCGGCTATGGACGCCTGGGCTGGAGCTGCTGTGCACGCCGAACTGAGCCGGCGAAGACCAGACCTCTTTGCTCAAACCGAGCACCGAGTCACATGCCCGAATGGTATTCCGAAGAAGGAGCGCGCTTTAAAAGAAATTCTAGACCGGCGAATACGGCGCCGTGAACTCGTTGCTGAGCTGAGAGAATTGGAAGAGGAATACTTCGTTGAAAATGGTGGTTTCTTTATGTGTGTTGACGAAGCAGTTGAAAAAGAAATAGTCAAGCTCAGGATCGCAATTACTTCACTTCAGCACGATAGATTTCTCTATTTTGATCCGAAAGAAGTTGGGCTGTAAAAAGTCAACGAACTCAGCATTTCTTGTGTGTTGGCTCTTGGGTCTTGGGCTCTTGTGTGATAGTACCAGCTCATTCTTATCTCGAAGTATGGCGCGAATGCGAATGAAATTGTGTTTTACCACCTAACTCCCGACTACCTCTAGCATTGCATATTTCATTTGTATATCTCACTGGATTGTTCTAATTTTAGCCGATGCCAAGAACTTGGAATTTCCAACGACGATTACAATTTTATTAACAAAATCCTAAATCCCAACTACACGTAATAAATCGAGAGTGGTGCTATAATAATCTTTGAGCAGCGCGCTTAGAGTAGGCCACGACACACGCCCGCCAAAACGCCACAGAGCATAAGGCCAGGGCCAGTGCAGCCGCGGACTCCGAGGGCACGTGAAAGAGCGCCGCCGTTTGGCGCAAGCAGTACGCCGCTGATATGCACACCACCACTGCAGAGAGCGCCCCAATGGCAGGCCCAATGCCCCCAAGCTCTGCAAACGCAGCGCCAAAGGCCGCGCCGTAAACGGCTGCGGAACTGCTTCGTAACGGGTCGTAGGCTGCGAGCCTAGTAGAAGCACTTGTGCTTGCAAGAATAGCCGTTGGAGCGCGCGATGCATGCTGTAATAAGACCGCTAATTCAGACCCCGCTACCGTGATGTGGTGCAGCTGAGTGGAGCAAAGGGATAAAGTAAAAGTATTTTATTTTGTTAAATTAGAATGGCACGTATGAGGGACAACATTGTTCAGAAACTGAAGGTAGTCGTGAAGGTAGTCGTGGTAACATTGAATTGACGAGGTCAAGTACACTTTCCTAGCATTTTCCCTCCAGCCTGCCTAAGATCTCCTAAAGACACAGAATTCATGAAAGCGCACAGAACTTACCGTCAGCAACACGATGTGGTCTGCTGCGTCCCAGGGCTCCTTGCAAGCTTGGCTTCGCCTCAAATGCGCGTAGCCGCAGTCTACGTCTCGCGGCCCAAACCAGCCCTGGGCCTCTACCCAGTCCTCCACCACGTTCAAACCCCCGTACAGGAGGGTGGTGCGCAAAAACATCAACGACAGGTAACCGCACAGCCTGGCCCGTAAACTGAAGGACCACCCTGCGCACTGACTGCCGCTACTGCTGCCACTCCCGCTGCTCCCGTACTGACTCCTGCTGCTGCCAACGCCGGCTAGGCCTGAGATGGCCAGCGGCAAGAGCGGCACCAGCCACGCACCCCAAAGCGTTGATAATGCTGCCTCCATGCGATAGCTTGATGCACAGACTGCATCCCATTGAGCTCCATCAGCGGCACCACCGGCTAGCTTACTGCCGCTTTCGCCCGTGATCGGAGTACTATGATCAGCAATGTAGTCAAAAGGGCGTGGAACCGATGGACAGCACTTCAACTCAGCTGCAGCTGAACCCGTAGTGGCAGCAATGTTTTTCCAGGAGCTAAGGCAGCCTTCTTGTGCGACCAAGCGAATAAATTTTGTGTTGCCGTGGTTTGAGGCCACACCTAAACCGACACCGATTACAGCTACTACCAAGCAGCCAACGAGCGCTATAGGCCACAAGGGCTCATGTAGATCTACCGCATGAGCTGTCTTGTGGGGTCTCGGAGAAGAAAAAGATCGCTGCATGCTTTCGCTCTCTATCGGCTCAACGACTAGTCGCCCCGACGAAGATCGAGTAAACGAGTTCAACTCGAGATCAAGTGAATCTGTAGGGCTTGGCGTCATAGTGCTACTTTCCCGGGAACGAAGCCCACTCATTCACTAAAATAATTTTAAGCTTTTCACAAGCAATCACTGGTTTTTATGGATTAATGGCTCAATATTCCCTTCAAACTTCGCGTCCTATCAAACATATCATAGAGTTAAACGACAATCGTTCTGCTCGTAAACATTTTTTAAGTGCATACATCACGTCCTGTCACTTGACTTCGTTTCGCGGAGAAAGAAAAGAAAGAACAAAAGAAGGTGAGAAGTGAGAAGGTGAAAACAACGTCAATGAACCCCTCCCTGTATTTTCGTCGTTCTTTGAGTCCGTCTTCGAGTTGGTTTTTGTTAGCGCCGTGCACCTTGCACCTTGCATAACAAACAGTAAGAAGTAGCGCTGTCGCGCTCAGATAGTGCTTGGCGCGAAGCTATCTCTATTGCAGGCGTTGGAGCTGTACACTGCGCCAAGCGCTATCATCAAAATGAGCAGCCTCGCAGAGGTGCTGGATACCTTTACGAACCCACACACAGCACAGCTCTATGATCGGCAGCTCTCGGTGCTTAGGAGGCTGGTCCGCGACTCGAAGGAGGGTTTCTACTATCGACAGCTGCCTGACGTGTGTGCGTTGCTGGACTTGGTCTGGGAGCGAATCGAGCTCAACTCTAGGGCCTTTGTACCACCATTCTGCGAGTTAGTGGCGCTGTGCGCTCTGCCCGTCCTCCGTGAGCGCAGCAACGAAGAGTTCCTCGGCGGCCTCGCCGACTTCGAGCGCCTAGTGTCCACTCTAGTGAAGTTCTTAGACGCGCAAATTCCCACAGTGCAAGTCGCTACGGCCGAAACTTTGCGCATCGTGTCCCTCGGCAAAGATTCGCTGCGGTCGAACCACCCCCCAACCAAGCGCGTGCTCGGCACTCGCGCCCCCGTGCAGGAAGACCTCCGGCCGCTGCCCAAAGACTTGAACCAGAGCATTCTGTTCAAAGCAGGTGCCGTGGCCGGCGTGGTGGCCGCCATCACGAAGCAAGTAGCGCAGCTTACGGCGTTGGCCGAGCAGCCCCCAGCCTCCAATGACAGCCTGGGGGGTGGCACTGAAGGGGCAAGCATGCATGGAGACAGCTCCGTTGGCGGCAGCACCAGGGAAGGCAGCGGCGGTGGCCCAGGCGAGTCAAATGGCAGCACGTCTCGAGGCGGGTACATCGCTATTCGGTTGCCAAGAGACGACGACGATGACGACGACGACGAAGATGGTTTAGGCGACGTCAATGAAGGCGTCGTGAAAGTGCCAACTGCAGCGCTCAAAGCTGAGCTGGTGTCTGCCATGCCAAAGGCCACGCGCGTGCTCTTCACTTCGTTAATCAACCTGTTGAAGAGCTTGAGCGCGAGCTCGTCGTCGTCTGCCGCAGTGGTGGTGGCTGGTGGGGTAGGGGCTACCATGGAGCTGTTGCAGATGCTGGTGAACGAGCCCCGGGACCCTCTGGTGTCCGCCTGCGTAGAAGTGCTCTGGAACTGCGTCGAGCACTCGTGCGATGCCCTCGAGAATGGACCACCGGCTAGGAGCCGCACCGAGCTGCTCGAGAAACGACGCCAAGCGAGCGCCATGTAAGAATCTCTTTCATCTGCAGCTCTTGTTATTATGCCGTACCCTGGATCAAAAAGGAGTCGGGTAATATGTTATTTCTGTCATGTGCATGTATATTCTCCTAATCACGTATGATGAGTTCGAAATCTTTATTCGTGAATGTTTTTTTTTCCTCCTTATCCACGCAGGTACGCGCTTTCCACGGAGCAAAACTTGACCACTTTGCGGGACCTGTTTGGGCATTTGCTCGAGGCGGGCCACGCCCAGCAGGCCAAAGAACTCCGCAACGAAGTGCTCATTGTGGCCAGCTTCGTGGCACGGCAGAAACGAAGCCACGAACTCTTTCGCTCCACTGGGTTTCTGAGCACCCTGCTGGCCTACGCCACCGCCGGGGAAACTTCCGACTTTCCTTCGACGGGCAACGGAGGAGTTGGAGCTGCGATGGCCCATGGTCAGACTTCTTCTTCGTCGGAACCCGTGGCGGACTTGCACCATTTCGCGACGAGCCAGCCGGTTGACCTGGAGCTCAAGCGCATCCTGTGGGCGCTCATTTCCGACTTGAGTCGCTACGACCCTTTGAACCTGGCGGTGGTGGTGGAGTCGCCCATGTTACATGTGCTCTTGGTGTACCTCAATGTGGACCTTCAGCTCACGCCCGCGAACGCTTTCGAAGCCGTGTCTGCGCTCAGCCGACGGAGCCGGCGGGGGCCGACGGGCGACGACAACAACAACAACGGTGCAAACCCTTGGCTGATGCAGAATGGCGAAGAAGGAGGCGAGTACGGCGGAGACGGAGGGTACGCAGGCAGGATGGCGAACGTCGAAGAGGAGAAGCACAACGAAGAGGCCTGCGACGATTACGACGAACGGTCGGCCCAGGGCAGCAATTACAGCGACGAAGGCGACTTGTTTCCCATGAACAACAACGGCAACGGCAACGTCAACGGCAACGATTCACCCGGAGGAGAAAAAGAGGGAGGCGGTTCGGTGACGCCGCTCTCAGTGCGGCGGCTGCCTCGCACCCAGCTTCGAGTGCTGCAGCAGCAGGCCATGAGCGTGCTCTTGAACTTGACCCCCCGCGCCCCGGACACCTTCAAAGCCTTGGCGGGCCACGTGATCACTCTGAGGTTCCTCGACGCGTGCAGCGAAAGCACGGGGGAGAACGCGCGGGGCCTGGTGCAGGGCGCTCTCATGCTGTTGTTGAGCTTCGTGGGGCTGCCAGGCTTGCAAGAAGAGCTCGGACACCTAGACGCGGTAAGAAGAAGACGGAAGAAATAAAAAGATGGAGAAGAAGGAAACACGAACTCCTATGGTAGTAGTGCATTGCAAATTAGCATTCATTTTTAAAGGGAAAATATCGTCGTCATTGACCTTGTTAGGATGATCGTGCTACTCATTAATCTTCCGATCTCATTCAGGAAGTCTTTTGTCTCTTCTCTCTATCTCTCTATCTGTGTGGTTACATTTCTCTTCCACCTCAGGTGCGGATCATGCTTTCGCGCTTCAACGACACGAGCGCTCCCTCTGCGCTCCGAGCTGACGCGGTGTGCATCTTGAGCCGCCTGTGCTCGGGCCACAAGGAAAACCAGGCCGCTTTTCGGCGCGACGGCGGCATCGTCAGCCTGGTATGCGTGGGTGGGTGTGCGAGGGCGTGTGCGCATTATTGGCGCCTGAACTTACTTTTCAATGAAGAGTGCGTACATTTTTGAGAATAACAAGGTTGCAAAAGTGTGTGTGGCCATACTTTGATAACTGTATGATAATCATCGTAAGGAGTCGCAATTTTTATCATGAGACTTCTGACATGCCTCACTCTTGTTTTCTCTTCTCTTTGTACTCTCAGGTCACTCAACTCGAGGACTATGCGCGCGCTCGCCAGCCAGCGCCCCGCCTCAAGCGCAACGGCAACTCATCGCCCTCCTCCTCTGGGGGTGGGGGGTTCAGCGGGTCCGCCACCGAGAAAGTGTCCCCCCTCTTAGTAGGGGTGGTGGACTGCCTGTGGAACGCCGTGGTAGGGAACTCCCCCTCTACTGCGAGGTTTTTGGCGGTGGGCGGCTTGGATGCTTTGCTTAACCTGCTCGAGGTGAGTAAAAGTGGTCTGATAATACACAGCCACATGCCCATGAATTGGTTGTGTGTTTAAAAGATGGACCAAAGTTCATGTCTTTTGTTTTCGAAACTGTAGAAAATCTTTTAATTTTTTATCGAGATTCAGCTCGCCTTTTTGCACCACCTATTTTTCCTCCCAAAAACAACAACAGGTGTGCCCTGTTCTCATGCGGCACCAAGTCGCGGGTTTGGTCGCCGATTTGGCCGAAAACTCTTCTGTAGTGCCCGCCCTGAAAGCCTGGAAGTCCGACCGCACCATGGTGGCCGTGGTGCCTCTGCTCTTGGGCCTCTTTTGCGACGAAGAAGTGCGGCTGGGCTATGACCGACCGGAAAGTGGCGGCGCCATCGCGAATCTCTGGGCCCCTCTTAGGAGGCATGCCGAAGCGGCGATTGCTCAGGAAGACGCTGCCAGTGCGAGTGCAGCTGCTACTGGTGGTGGCAATGGCGATGGAAATCCTTCTTCGTCTTCGAATTCGGCCGGCAGCTCAGGTGCGAAGAAGTCCTTTGCAAGGCTGGCGACTGCCTTGCAGCAGTCGGCGTCGGCCCAGGCCGAGCGAGCCCTGAGACGAGCTGTTGAAGCGCAAGATCTTCGGGCTAAGGTATCGTGACACTAGTCATTTCTTTTTCTTTGAGGGGATAGGGGAATTACTTTTTATGGTGAAAAATAGAAGAAGTTTGTGGTTGTCTGCGCCTCCTTAACCTCCTGCGCTTCCTTCTCTGTTTGCCTTGTGTGTGCATCTGTAACAGATCTCTGCTATTTTGAGCCACTTAGGCTATGGCTACGCCAACGACGTCCTCTCCGGGGATGCCGCGCACCGGGCCACCTTGCTCATGTGCGAGCATTACGTCAGCTTCCGGGCTGGAGAAGCGTGGGGCCAAGTGCGACGGGAGCTCCTCGTGGAGGGCACCAAGCCCATTGCCGCAGACGCTTTCTTGCTGGAGTCCAAGCTCGAAGCCTGCTTCAACTCCGCTCGAGCCGTGCAAATGGCGCAAGCCAAGCTCGGCAACGAGTACACCGACGCAGCCCAGGGCAAAGAGCAGGCTTTCTTTGACTCCGTGAAGCAGCAGCGCGACCAAGAGATCCGTTTGGCGCAAATCAAGCGCAGCTTAACGCAGCCCAAGAAAAAGAAGCTTTTTGCCGCTACTTCTGCGCCTTTATCTCCGTCCTCAGGAGATGGAGGAGCGGCACCGGAAAATGGCAACCCAGAAGGCTCGCTCAGTGTCGCTGTTTTACCTTCTTCAGACCAGCAAGCGCCATCTCAGCAAGCCTAATCCTTGGTTTTTGGCTCCTTCGATCGAAACCCTATAAGTAGCACACGGACTTGAACAGGCGGCCTTAATTAGGTTTATGCTTTGAATGTCTGAAGGGGATTTAAAGGGCAGTCAGAACTCTTCCCATTTCAAATAAATTTGAAAAGAGACGAACCCTACTTCATTACGAGGATTTACAAACCGTACAGCAATTGCAATTAAGAGACAACTGGTTGATCTATCGAGTATCGAGTATCGAGCTCGAGCTGCAATCACTGCGGCAGTCACTGCAAAAAGATCCCGCGAAGAAAGCTAAAGGATGGGTTTCTTGCGCAGTAAGTACTTTTTCCAAAACTTAAACCAAACGGAAAGAGAGGCTCTGAGAGGAGGCTTCCGCCAGACTTCGGGATTTATGAGCCTAGTCGCTTGAACAGAAGGTTCGTTATTGGTTATTTATTCCCTTTTCCTAACGTGTGGTGAACTCAACTAAGGAAATCCGGGCGCCGCTTTCGTCTAATTCCCTGATTAAAACAGAAAGAAATCGTCACTTGAGGTCAGAGGTCGAGGTGATAATTCAAGAAAAGCGTAGCGGACAGTGGCATCGCGATCTCATTCTTCTTCGAGCACCGAAAGGAGAGCGAGAGCACCTCAGATCTCATTTACAAGTACATTTAACACATAAACACAAAAGATGGGCATCAGCACAGCACACTTCTGGCGAAATCCACCGATCCGCGCGCGTAGTGCTCCCTGAGGCGCACTACTCTTCGACAGAAATAATATACAACACATTCATCAGGCAACTTCTCAGGCCATTCTGTCGTACGTGGCCTCGGACGTCGCGCTCGTCGTTTTGCTGACGCCCGAGTCCATGGAACGCGCTGGGTGCCGCTGGGACACGGGAGACTCCGCGTTCAAGGAGCGAGCAATACTGCCGGACCCTCGCTGGTGCGTGCTGCTACGAGAGCTGTTGCTGCCGCAACAACACAAACTGCTCGACTCGAGGTTCTCGCCTTTGAACAAGGACTCGATTTCAAGCAGCGACAGGCCTTTGGTCTCGGGCACGTATTGTTGCACGAAGTAGAGCGAATACGCCGTAAGAATAAGGAAGAGGCAGAATGCCGCGGTGTACTGGTCGCGCTCACCAAAAATAGAGCCCATGCCTGAATAACGACGAAAGACGACGAAGACGACAAGAAAGGAGAGGAAGACCATGAACACCAGCACTCGTCGTTCAAGATGCAGGGGTCTTATCTAACAAAGGTGCAAGCCACAAATCTCTCTACCACACTACCATTCGAGCACCACACACAATCCCTACACAGCTCATAGCCTTCATACCTGCTACGAGGGTGGGGTACCCGAAGCTGACCACCAAGTTCCAAAAGAAGTTGGCCTGCACCGCGACCGCAATCGCCGAATCCCGCACGTCCAGGGCAAAGACTTCGGATATGAGCAGCCACGCAATGGGCCCAAACGACACTTGGTACCCGCCGATGAACAGAAACATGCCCAGGACAATCGCTAAAGTGCGTGGGGTGAAGCCGCTCCCATCAACACTGTCGTCGTCGTCGTCATTTACTGGTTCGTAGCCATGGAATGCCGAGGTGAGCACAATGAGCGCGGCGAGCATGATGCTGATCCCCACGAAGAGCAGCCACCGCCGCCCATACTTGTCGACCACCACGACCGAAAGCAAAGTCATGACAAGCTTGAAGGCGCCGGTCAGCACTGCTGCGTAAGACTCGATTCCTGCGGCTTTGAATATACCCGCGGCGTAGTACAAAATGGAGGGCTGGCCGGTTACCTATAGTAAGCGAAAGAGGAAAAGTTGCAAAATTAGCAATAGTGTAAGCAATATTGTGATGACATTGAGAGCACAAACTATTGACAAAAGAATTAAGGAGTATTTATATGTCTAGGAGTGCACGGAAATTCGAAAAAGATTTGAGACAAAAGAAAGTGCTTCAATTCCAAGCACACTATATTTCGAGGCCAATGACACCAACAATGAACTGCACACACATAAAGACATTCTAGACCCAAAAGCCCAATGGACACACCTGCTGGAGCGTCACCACGCCGAGGCCTGCCACTAACGCGCGGCGGTTGGCCGCCACGAACAGCGGGGGCTTGGCTGCGCTGCTCCCTCCTCTTCCTGCTAATCCAGCTGCTGCGCCTTTCACCACGTCCCTATCACTCGGTTGGGCAGCCTCCACCGCTGCCACTCTTGTAGTCGCTGCCTTCTCGGTAGCTTCCGCGCTCGCAGTCAAGTCGGCAATGATGGCGTCAGCAGCCTCTTCTCGGTGCACGTACACGAACGCAGCACTGGTCCACGCTTCTTGCTTCAAGCCCCGGCTCAATAACCACCGCGGCGGGCTGGACAAAGTGAGCCAGATTCCGAAGAACATGGCCGCGGCAGGCAACACAGCCGCCGCATAAGTCCATTTCCAACCTCCTGGCGTGGTTGAGTTGGCCCAACCTAGGGCCATTTAAAAAAAGATGGATCGACGAATGAGCAACAAGTACGGATGGTCGAGCACTTAGCACTAAGTACGTCAAGAGTCTTTGGCAACTACTGTAGCAGCATGGTCTTCAGTAAACGACGAAGAAAGACGAGCTTGCATCATGCATCAAGCTTCAAGCGCACCAATGAGGTAGCCGAGGAGCATGCCGAGCACCACCATGGCCTCCTTGAGGCTCACCAAAGTGCCCCGTACGTCCGGCGGGCTCATCTCAGCAATGTAGCTCGGGGCACCTTCGAATCAAACATGAAATATAACCAGGAACAGCGAGTATGATAAAAAGAAATATTGTACATTCGAACTGATAGTAGAGGCTTAACACGAAGCTCTAGCGTCTATGATGTGATGATAGATAGTATGAATAGCACATGAAAAATCCATGGCGTTGTGATTGGATGATAGGCAACAATTGTGCGGGTTGCATAGTCCACGCGTGCTTGTGCCACGAGCGCATTTCATACCGTGCATCGCAAAACCGCAGCCGATGCCATAAGTCCAGCGCCCAAGCAGCAAAATGCCTTCCCCAGCACCGGCACTCAAGCTCGAAGTCGCTGCCAGAGCTTCTACTAAGGCGCCACACACGAAGAGCAAGGCCGCCAAGAGCATTTCGCGGCGAGTGCCCATGGCTTCTGTCACCGAAAAGACGACTAAACTACCCAGAAAAGCACCACCTACGAAGAGTAATGTATCAGCGAAATAGATATCAACAGAAAGCGTGAGTGAATTATATATGTGAGAAGGAGAGGGAATTACTGAGTACAAGCTTTGTACACGTGGATTAAAAGCTCGTGTCTATGCGAGGTGCACGCAGGTTCTAGAAATCACATGGGTGCGAGAATCTCACCAACTCCAGCTGAAGTTATAGCGCCTTGTAAAAAAGAGGAATCGGCCAGTTGTTGGTGCCATGACACGCCTGAGTATTCTGAGTCTTGTAGCTGCGTCACAACGTAACTCGTAGCTCCTATGTCGTACCTAGTATACAAGGGAGGCATCGACTCATGAAGTATGCTTCCAAACCCTCTACTTTCACTTCACACAAGCATGGCACAAAACAAAATCAACCAAAAGCTTCTATATCCCTGAGCAAATTGCTTTTGTCGAAAGAATCGCCAAGTGCAAGAACGTCACTACTTCTTACAGATGTCTCACCCAAAGAGCAGCCCACCAAGAGCAGGAAAGAAGAAAACCATTCCTACTCGCCGCGCGATCCATTCCTGAGGTCTTCTATGGGCACTGGGAGCTTCATCTATGGGCAGAAGTGTCTCCTCATAATCTTGCGATCGCATGGCTGACCACCGATAGTGCTGCTAAGCTTATCTTTTCTGCTTCAGTAGCTGGCTGCGGCTTGTCGGCTTGTCAATGTGGCAGGTTTGCAATATCACGAGTAGCGAAGTCATTCAAATACTCATTCAACTCGTGCTTTGATTGGTTGATGAACCGCTATAGTCATTCAAATAGTCAATCAACTCATTCAATGATTGGCTAATGAATTGCTGTTGCGCTTTTACCTTCTTGTTGGTCCAGCGAAAATTTAGTAGCTCAATGGATGTTGACCTCGGCACTAATTAGGCTCGCCCTCATCTTTCAGGCTTCTACAAGAGCTCTATTGGTACTTCAGTCTTTCTTAGCTCAATACAAGGCCATGCCAAGTTTTCTTTTTTAATCTAGTAGCCCACTAGCTGTACTGTGGTGTGAGTTCGCCACGTCCTCTGGTCGTGGCCTGCGGCGCACGCCTCGGCCCAAAATGAACCCTCAATGAGCTTATTTTCCACTACGACGCTATTAGACAATGGCTATGATAATGTGAATTAACGTTGCGTGTTTCGCCTCGAGGCTCAGTGGCCTCAAAGCACTCGTCTTGTCTCTGCTCAATCTTGCATCTTGCACAGCACAGCAGGCGCACAGGCCCATCGATAATAAACTCTTGGTATCGACGGCCGCATTTTATGTAGAGCCAACGCCATGCAAGCACATCAAACAATTAAAAAGTATCCATTGAACAATGCTGCTGGAGCAGTTGAACTGTCCTGGCATTTTCTCTGCCTTGAATGACTACGGTATAGGTCCGTCGAGACCTCCAGACCTCCAGAACTCATAGTAGAGAACTTCGAGTAAGGTTTGAAGTTGCCGGATCGCTCGCGAGATCGGAGGCCACTGCCGGGATGCAATGCCACGAGTCAAGATTTTAGTAATGGCTGTCCTCTAGTTCTCTCGTGCAAGCATTTCATCATGGTGCTGCATTCAGCGATGCGTTGTCACACTTCCTCAACGACGAGAATAATTAGGCAGCTGCAAAGACAATAGATGTGCTAGTGGGAAGCACTTGGAAGCAGGTGCACAAGGCAGACTTCAGCCAGAAGGATAAATTCATTTTCAACCAATTGTGCACAAATAATTGCAAAATTAAGCAGTGCTAGTTAGAATGGGTGCAGCGCTTAAAAGTTCACAAGGGGTTTGGAGGTGAGAAGTAGCTGTGGCATCATCGCAGTTGCCATGGCTTTAGATGGCACCGTCTAACAACGAAAAATGTAAGAACGTGCGAGGTGCTTTCAATATCCGTTCATTAATGTATATGTTTGCCAATTCTCGTACTGCCTATATTTATCTTAGTTAAGGTAATCGCTTTACAGGCAACAACGAGAGGAGAGGGAGCCTACTGGGCCGCAAACGCAAGAATTAGATGAGAAGACGGCCCACACGTGCGAAACCATGTCGATCTGCCCAGCAAAAATATTCCCGTGCACTGGATGCAGCGATACAGCAACAGCAGACTAAAAATCCGTGATGCCTGCCTGTACCTTGCATTATGCAGTATCGAAACCCAGTGCATGAAAATGCCTCGATTTGGCCTTGAAGAACTAGCAACGGGCTGGTTAAAGTTGGCGGAATTTGGATATGAAATGGCGTTAGAGTTCCTCGCAGAACATACTGAGGTGATTGCTGCGTTGCAGCTCCACTTTCTCTGGTCTCTCCACTTTCTCCTTTTTTTCCTTTTTTTCTAATAAAAAAAATCCGCTACTCGTTTAATAAAAAAATTGCCGTCAATGTCAATTGTCGCAGGAGAGAGAATTCCGTGAAAGTTATGTCGGCAAGAGCTCCCATTGGTGCAAACTACAGCAGCGGCTTTTACCCAGATAAAAATGTGATTTGACAGACGGACAGACGGAGACGGGCAAAATCCTTGGTAAGTGGTACAGTAAGTGACTTTTTGAGCCCACGCCCAGAACATCAAGTCATAGTTGATCTATTAAGCAACATATTTATACGCATCAAGAGGGGAAAGGTGATTCGCACAGCAAGCAATGAGTACTTTACTCAACAATCAACAAAAACGAAAATCGAGCAGAACTCTCTCTCTCTTGGCACGGAAAACTGGGCCACTTCGGACGGCCGTTATCACCACTTCCATGGCAACTCGAGCATGCGTTCCTGATAAGTTCCACTCGCAATATAACCTTAAATCTCCTATTCCGGCCCTTCGGGGCCCGTGTCAAAACTGACGGCCAGGTCGGATGGCGACCACCAGTCGATCAGTGCCTTCATCTCCATCTTCATCTTCATATCGCGATCACGAGTATCTAAACTCTGGAGAACCCAGCAATACAGCAGGGAAAATTCGCAGTGTACCAGTGTATCATGCTTGCTTATTCCAATGTTCTCTGATCTGGTAATCGGCATTAATACATGAATTCTATTGAGATGTCATAATGATTGCGTTCCCTATGAAGGATATTTGAGATTTCCCGGTAAAGTATTCTCCATCCAGCGCACGTCTCGGAGTTCAAGCGATGATTATTGAGTGTTTTGCATCTCTTGTTATCTTCTTCTAGGACATGGGTGTGCCCCATCGCTGCGCTGGTGATAGCATAAAATCGAACTCCTCAATAATTGAAGTTTCAGATGCAGCTCCAGATGTAGGTCGTTCATCTAGGCCAGACTTTTGCTTATCTCTTCCTGCTGGCAACACCGTTGGGCGCACTCCTTGAAGAAAGGCCTGCTGGTCGCCTCGTGCACCCAAGGGGAATATAGATGACTCCACAGAAGGCTGAAGCCAAAGTTGGCGTTGGCTCGTGAGAGATGCATCCAATGGCACCAAGTGAGCTCCAACAGAGGGTACCCAGCTCTCTGCGAGGGATACGGGAACCCCAGTAGCGGTAGCCACTGCTTCATCAATAACGGCGCCGCGCTTATCCTTCACCATTTCTGTCGCTGTGCGGTGTTTACTGTTGCCGCTGTCGCTGCTACATTTCCTGGTGCGATTCTTCCAAGTTTCCCTTTTTGATTCAAGCTTGACGTCATCGGCACGGTCTATGCCGTTATCATCACCGCTGAAGCGTTGTAGTGCTGCGGCACGCAGAACTGCAGCCGCGTCCACGTGATTCTTAGCCTCAGCCACATCGAGCGCGGTTTGACCAGCCAAGTTTCGCGCACTGCCGTTGCTCCCAGCTGCGAGCAAGACAGCACAACATGCTAAACTGCCACTGCGTGCTGCAGCATGGAGCGGTCGATCTCCACGCCAATTAGCCGTCTCTAAAGGGTTCTCAGGACCACAGCTACTGCTGCTTATGTTGCTGGTGTGACCACAACTGCAGTTGATATTCATATCGTCATTGGTGCCTTGAGGAGGAGGCAAAAGGCTTAAGAGCAATTGAACAGTGGGCAAGGAACCCGACGCCGCAGCCTTGTGAAGCGGTGTTGACCCGTAGGAATTACGTGCCCATGGGTCCACAACCCGCAAGAAATGGTGCGTTCCAATGCATTCATTGCACTCGAGTACATTGGTTGACGGTTGACTGGTATCTGAGGTAACCACTGGCACCTCCCACTTGACTTCTTTCTTGTTTCTTCTTTCAGCAGTTTCCTTACACTCGTCATCCTCTCCGTAGAGTAAGAGGCGCGCACAGCTCGTGCGGCCTGCTATACACGCGTAGTGCAAAGGTGACCCAAACCAATCGCTCTCTAATAATGCTTCTGTAGGGTTATCGGCGGGTCCTACACTCATGTGTGTCGAATGAGTACGTTTTGCGTGGAGCGGGTGGTATTGGCGGTTCTGGTGCTGGTGCTGCCGCCGCTTGTGTTTTAAATTTGAACGCGAGCAGTGCTTGGCATGATGCTCTCGCAACAACTTTCGAACAACATTTACTCGTCCATGCCAACAAGCCTCCATGAGAGCCGAAGGTCCATCAACGGCTTCTCCTTCTTCTTGCAGCGCAATATCATCATCGCTAGTATTTTGAAGAGAAGAGTCAATGGGGTGGCCACCGACGGCTGGTACTGCTGTATCCAGCCTAGCTGCTCGTCTAGCTGTAGAGTTGGGCAGTGCTGGTGCCTGCTCTTGGTTAGCACTCATCGAAGTTGTTGCTCCTCCGACGAGGCCATCGACACCATCTCCACTAGAAGCTGTTCCCGCGGGAATCACTTCAGAGATATCTCCATGTTCACGAGCGAGGTCTGTCGCACTTAAATCCTCATTCTCATCTCGGCTTACTTTATTGTTGTTATCCCTGCCGACCCACGTTGGATACGCATCCCAACGATCCGCGTAGTAGACTATAGGTTTGCGTGGAGGACGTAGCACCGTAGGGCCGAGAGCTGTGAACACCGCTTGACTTCTCGTTGAAGATTGAGACAACATGTAGCCTCGCGAGTGCTCGTGCCTAGGTAAGGTTGCAAGTGGCGGCTCAAAAGTAGGATAATCAGCTTCAAAGGTAGACATTGCGGCACCAAAGGCTGTAACAAAGGCTAGTGAGGTAGTTTCAGGATGCACAGTAGAGGTGCAGCACTGTATCTTGAAAGACGTGTCAAAGCAATCGAACAACGCTAGCTTTTCCAAGAGAGAGACGCAGGTTTTGCGCTGCTTTGGTAACAAAAAGACTTTCCTTTTGATTATCTAATATGATTATGGCTTCAAGTATTTGCCATAGCTGCTAGCTTGCTTTTAAGTATCAAACCTCGCATCGGTGGCAACTCTACTCCTCACTAAGAGTACTGCAATAGTTCTATACCGCCAGCAAACTCCATATTCTATCGTCAAGACCGACAACCAATAGGCTTGCTCGCAGATGATCCTTGCATCTAACTTTTCTGTCAAATTAAGCGGAGAGGATACCTTAGTCCTCTGTGCGTGTGTAGTCCGGCAGTGCGGCCAGCCATGGTTTATCGATTTTGTTTTCTTCTTGTAGCGAAGGAAATCACCCCGTAGGGGCGCATAATTGACCACAGGGATCAGATGGTTGATTGGTGAAGCTGCGAGTGATCTTTCTGCTGGCTTTTGCTTGCAGCTCTCGGAGCGTTGTTGGAGCACGTGACAACTCCGCCCCCTCTAGATAGCTAAGTTAGTAGAGGTTTTGCCGGCAGATTTCGACGTCGTCGCCTGAAATTAGCGAACATATCCTCATATTTTTGCATTGTTGACCATGGATCCTTTCGATTCGCTTCCTGGCGGCTTGGATCGAAATGGCGGACCACTGCCATTTCTCTTCCTGCAACGCATCCAAGGCATGCAAGGCAACGAGTAAGTGCATTCATTCAAGTTTGTAACACCATCTTGGGTTTGAGTGATTATGGATTAATCGAGGGTGAAAGCATGCGACTGTGAGGCTAAGAAATTGATGGTCTGCGTCCATGCGTACTCTAGTGATCCTTCAGTCCTCAAATATACTCCTCATTTATCCTTGAGCCCTTTTCTAATTCTTCGAATTTTGTCTCTCAACCCGCTGTCGTTCTCATTTTCACTCTCTCAAATTAAACACTGAATCTTTCTCTACTCTTACGGATTTGTTTTTTGCGCTCGCAGCGTGTGCTTTGACTGCCCAGCGCATTCGCCGGAATGGGCTTCCGTGTCCCACGGCACGCTGGTGTGCCTTCAGTGCGCAGGGCGGCACCGCACTTTAGGCGTCCACGTGTCGCGCATTAAGTCCTTAACCATGGACGCCTGGGAGCCCCAGCACGTCGCTGCGATGCTTTTGTCCGGCAACGCTCAGGTAGAGCCCACCTAATTGCAGAAGGCTACTCACTAATGCTAAATAGTAGTGCTATTGCTTAGTACTACGGTAGAAGTACCTGATTGGCATGTAGCGGCGGTTTTGTGCCTAAATTTTTCTGCCGAAGAAGGCTGCGTATTACCTCCCGATACAAGTTAGAACCTAGTAGCAATTGGCTGGCTGACTGTGCAGCATAACCGCCCGCGCACACGACTGCATGCATGCCTGCATGCCCCCTGCTTTGCCTAATATCTCGTGAAGTGCTGCATTTATTCGATTCTTTTCTGCCTGTCTTATTCATGGCTGCTAGGTGAAAGGTTTCTTCAAGCGGCAAAAAGTGCACAATTCGCAAATCGAAGACCTTTACCCTCACGTGCGAGCAGCCAACTTTTACCGCATGGAACTCGCCAAGCAGGTAATAGGTGCCAGAGGAGAAATATTCATGCCACAGTCAACGGTTTTCCTTGCCCAATTTCGACTCGCATGATAATGACTTCCTTATCAACGTTTCTTTGCTTTGTCTGTCAGACATCTCATCAAATAACAATACCAGGGGCTCATTCGCTTGTTGCTTTCTGTTCCTTTATTTTCATCAAGGTGGATTTGGCGATGGGCCAATTAGCCGGTGGTTTACCGTGCGTGCTCGACCAGGTTGCTGCATCTGTCTATGAAAGCCCTTCTCCATCGCCCTCGGCGTCTCCTGAAACCACGCCCAAGCACGCCAGCAGCAGGAGCAGCAGCAGCGCCAATAGTGGCAACGGTAATCCTACCTCGACGGTTTCTGCCAGCGGTGCATCTTCTTCTTCTCTGCCCGGAGATTGGGGCGACCCCCAGGAGGGGCCAGGGTGCGAGTACTTTGAAGCAGCGATTCACTCGCAGGGCTTAGGCATGACCCTCACCAAAGAACTCCTGACAGCTTCTTCTTCAACCAACAGCAGCGCCCCAAGCCCTAGCCCTGACGCAAGCGTGGCGAGGGTAGTGCGCGTGGCTTCAGACGGCGACGCTGCCAAAGCTGGGGTAGTGCCCGGAGACGTGGTTTGTGGAGTGACTCCTAGCAGCAGCAGCAGCAATGGTGGAGGCAGCGCTGACGGTGGTGGTGTTGGGAGGGGGTTCGTGCACCCCAACAACTTCGATGCTCTCATGGCCGCGTTAGCCAGGTGTGGCCCTCATGCGCGGCCTCTCCAACTGGTGGTGCGCCGGCCTGTGAAGGTCGTGTCCTCGCAAGGCCACGCCCCAAGCCCGAGCTCGGAAAAAGCTCAGCAGCGCTTGTACAGCTTGTTAGGCAACCACGCTGGTTTAGGCAAAGGACCGGTGCTAGGGGCAGCGAGTGCATCGACAGCAGGAAACGGTGACAATCATGAGGCAGGTGGTGCTAGTGCAAGCTCGCCTCTGAGCCCGCCGTCGCCTACCGTGCAGCGCGCTCCCGGTGCCAAGCCGCGGATGCCGCCAGCGCAGGCCCCTTTCGTGGGGGGTTCCGAGAATCGCGATGATGCAGCAGTCGCCACCACTGCCGCTGCTGCTGGAATCGCAGCCGCCGCCACGGCTGTCTCTCTGGCGGCGGAGGTGACTGCAGCAGCATCTGCGCTGTCCCTCGTTCGTGCGTACTACCCTACGGCCGCGAGCGCTGCTGCTAGTACTGTCACATCAGCTGCTAGCGATGGTGCCCAAAATGACACCGCACTTGCTGCGAGGACTGCTTCAGAGATTAGCGAAAACGACGACGCCAGTAGCGCGACTGCTCTGTGGGCTGCATCCTTGACCGTAAACACCGAGCAGCAGCAGTCTAGCGAGCCACCGCTTATCGACGAAGATGCTTCGGCTTCTGCTAACAATAGTGCTGCGATGCCCGATTGGCTACGCGAAGCTACCATCGATAACGACACTACTGGTGGTGGTGATTCCGCGAATTTAGCAATCACCATAGCGACAGGTACTAGAAGTGCCGGATCTTCTCCTTCCTCACCCAGTCCTGGAGCAAGCCAAGCAGCTCCGCCGCCTAGTACTGTCGCGTGGGGCCACGAGTTCGACGTCACGTTCAGCGGGGCCCGGCTCGGGTTTCGGCTCGAGCGGGATCCCACTACAGGGTGTGGTCGAGTGGGCCCGGTGGTCCCCTACGAAGCCGCGGCCAGCTTTGGGGTGAAACCCGGAGATGCTTTGGTGGCCGTAGAAGGCGCGCGGGAAGACCGGTACGACGTGCTCTTGCACTGGCTGGGACCGGGGGCGCCTCGCCCCTTAACCCTCACTTTCCGGAAAGATTCCGACAAGCCGCCACCGATATCCCTGTCTGTTGGCAGTGCCGAAGCCGCAGCTGCCCGCATCGGACCCCATGCTCGATCTCAGCAGCGAGGGTCGCCCGGTGAAGTGTCCTATCCCGGCTACCCGAGTGCACGACCACCACAGCAGCAGGCGCCGCCGCCGCAGTACCCGGGCTACCCTCCGCAGCAACCTCAGTACCACCACCAACAGCATCAACAGCAGCCGCCGTGGGCTCCAGCTGGCGCAGCACCACCAATGCCCCATCATTATCAACAACAGCAGCGGCCCGGTGCGCCCCTGTCGCCACAGCAGCCATTGCCCCTCGCTTCCCGGGTGGGCGAGCTGCCAGCTCCGGGGAGTGGGCAGAGGGGGCGGGCTGCGCACATGCGGTCGCCTCTCGAAGACGCGGCCATTGAACTCGGTGGGATCCTTTCCGCGTCCGTGAACAGCTTGTTGAAGGACACCGGCGGGCCGGCGCCTCCTTACCGCCCCCGTGCCCCACCTCACCAACAGAACAGTAGCCAGCAGCAGCAGCAGCAGCACGCGCACTCACGCGGGCCACACTACCAGCACAACGGCCCAATGCCGCCAAACGGTGGTGCTGCTGCTGCGCCACCGCCGCCGCCGTGGGCGCCGTCAGCTCCAGCCCCAATGCCAGGCGCGCCGCCTCTTATTAGCCCTGCCACTGGCTTTGGCGCGCAGTACACGTTTCCCGCCGAGCTCGTGCCGTCGAACGGCGGCCTCATGTCCACCAAGGTGGATCTGGGGGCGCTCACGGAGGCCGACGAAGTTGACATATCGTTTGTGGCCGGGCCGCTGGGAATGCGGCTGGACGAGCGCGGCGGTTTGCTGCCAGTGTCCGTCGTGACCAAAATTGAGCCCAACGGACAGGTGAAGGTGGCAGAAAAGGAACGAAGCAAGGCGACAATTTTAGGATTAGAACCGTAGGAAGTCACCAAGGATGAGAAAGAGAGCTCTGAATGCTTGTAGCATACTGAACTTCCCTTAATTTTCAATTTGCCTACGTTCCTCTTTCCTTCTCTGCCCTCTTTCCCAGGCGGCATTAGCAGGCGTCGAGGTGGGTTGCACAGTAGTTGGCATTAATGGCGAACGTGTTATCAGCCATGCTCACACCATCTCTACTCTCAAGCATGGCAAGCGACCTATCAAGCTGCGGCTTCGCTTTCCGGACGCCTAATCGCTAGAAGCTAGGGGGGTTATGTGTCGTTGCCCATTCTTTCCCAAACTGCTTTCGATAATTTAGTTGGTTTGGCCTTTAGCTTTAGTCTTTAGTTTAGCACCCAATCTAGACCTTATGCGGCTAAATGGGATTTGTATGATATAATTCTGAGAAACATATTCATGAGGAGCAGCGTCTCGGAACTCACAATTAGATACGGATATATATTTAATATTTGCTCTGTGCTGCTGCTGCTATTGCCATTTCTTATGTGGGATCGGAGATCCTGCTGATAGCACAACGAAGTTAGCCATCACTATCAATGCTATCAAAAGAGGCCGCTTTTTACTTTCCAGGAATTCAATATAAAGGGAAGGAACTCCTTGCTGACGAATTAGAAGTCCTAATGTTGCTGCACCGAGCCAGCCACAGATTCCATCTCCATGAGATCTTCAATGTCCATTTCCAGCGACTTGCGCACAAAGGCCTCCTGCGCAGACACGTTCAGAGCGCGAACACCAATACACACGAAAATGGTTCACACAACAAGAAACTCAAGTGAGCACGCCATGGAATGCGAACGTACACAAAGAGCAGCAAATGGAGAGAAACCAAGAGAGGGCTACTTCATGAAGCCTCACCTCTTCTTCGATTCGATCCAACTTCTTCTTGGCACGGTAGCCCACCCACCCGACGAACACGAAAAAGCCCACCACAGAAAAGAGAAAGGCGCCAATGCCTACAGGGTTGTTGACACGCAGCGTAGACGCGCCTGCGCCAATCATGATGTCGGTGAAGGCAAACACCGAGTTGGTCGCTGCGTTGCCCCACCAGAAATCCCACCATGAAACCTGAAGTGAAAGAGAAAAAGAGGAGTTGAGAGAGTGTACAATATAAGATCAGTTGGCATTCCTAACAGCTGTCAAATTAATTCTTTTTTTTTTAACTCGAAAAAAATCATCAATATTTGCATTTATAATTCTGAAATGATAATATGCTGAGAGCGCAAGAATAACTAAAAACTTGGGAGAAAAAGTATTGAGTATCATTCAGATATCATAAAGAGGCGTATCTTCATACCGAGGTTGTGCCGAGGAAGTATTGCGAAGGGCCGGTCGGCAGCGGCGCCAAGCGAATCAAGAGCACCATCTCAAAGCCCTGGCCTTCGACGATGAGGCGGTCCAAGTTTTTCAAAGTGCGCAACGACTCGGTGCGGTCGATTTTGCGCTGTTAGAAGTGATGTACAGGGAAGGTAAAAGGAAATAAAAAAAGTGGAATTGGGAACAGAGTTTGATGAGTGAGAAGATGCACGGCATAAACAAGAAAGTGATTATATGCAAGAAATGTCTACAACGACACCTAAGTCTTTAGAGCATCCAACCAAATCACTGGTACAGACTCCTCTTTAGACTTCACTGCAACACCATCAGATCACAAACCTGAACGTATCCCTTGAAATGGTCTCTTGCTAAGTTGAAGCATATCAAGCCCGCCACCATGGTGGTCACGAAGAGTGTTATAAACCCGAGCACCACACCCTGTTCGTCGCGAATACACAGAACAAACAAAAAGCTTAATCAACAAGAAACAATCAAATGCACCACACGGTATTCCTCCAACCTTGCAGATGTATGCAACAGCAAAGATCTAACTTAGGGTGAAAAATCAATGCGGAACATTTCCGGTGGTGTCTCTATAATCAGATGCGCACTTCTTCTACCATTTTGAAGCCGTAAACGCTGGTGAAGACCACCCCCATGAGTAAGCTCAAGGGCCCATACGGAAGGCAAGCGCAGATCAGGAACACGATGGTGACTACGTAGACCGCAAACGACAGGGGGGCATTTCGCATCGTCCACCCCGCAAACGCCACGCTGCCCCGCTTGGCAAATTTGGTGGTGAAAGAGTCGGCAAGCCCTAGGAAGAAAAAGACCACAATGCCCAGGGTGAACCACTTCAAGTTGCGGCCTGCCTTGTCGTCCTCGTCCTCTTTGGCGTCGCCTGATCGCAACATGGAGCCATTTAAGCCACCGGATTCAACGGCTTTTCGGTGCCGGCGCTCCATCAACAGCAGCGCGCGATACCTGGAGGAAAGTGTACGTGAATTTACATAATGCGCATGTGAGTGACAGTTTTGCTTAGCAATATAGTGATCTCCAATTGGCTTTCATCACGGATAGAAAACCAAGGAAGGCAAATGTAAAGTAAGGACTTAAAGGTGTGCAGTAAAGCACCAAAGCGGAAAAGTGTTGGAGAACAAAGTTTGTATTTGCAGTTAAAGAAGAACCAGTACCTGGCCAGGTCATCGTCGCTTGCTTTTCCGTCTTTCAGTAAGCGGCTCAAGTCGTGCATTTCTAACAGCCGGCTTTCGCACACGTCGTGAGAGTCCGGCTCTGAGGGCGGCGCATCTCGTCTTGGCTTCAAGACTCGAGGCGGGAGCCGCCCCGGTAACTGGTTCTCTCGTGGCGCTCCTGCTGCGGTTGCTGCAACTCCTGCAGTGCGTGAGTTCACTTGGCTATGATGCCTCTGGCTCCCATCCCTGGAACTTCTCCTGCTGCCGGGAGATGCTAGAGGGCCAGGAGAAGAGCTACCTGCAGCCGCAGCAGCAGCAGCAGCGTCGCCGGTAGGCACACCGTCGAGCCAACGGACATTGTGAGCTTTTGTTGGGGAGCTTGCTGCTTTGCTCTTGGAACGATGGGCCGAAGAATGCGGCGACGTCAGCGGCAGCGACGATGGCAATGGCGGCACGGCATCGGGCGAGGAGGAAGTCCTTTTGCTGTGCCGCGATGGCGGTGGAGGTGAGAAAGTGGGCGTTTCTCCGCTTCCCATGCTCATGGACCGGGGCGACGACGCCGGTCGTTCAACTTCCTCCCGTGTGTTGAGGGCCGCGTAACCGTTTTTGCTGCTTCTCCTTTCGTTCCGATTCGCTATGGGTGCATTCGTGGAAGGCCTAGATCTGTCGCCACCGCTATTGCCACGAACGGCACTTCCTCCCACTTCCTCGTCGGACACGCTTTCCGTAAGGGCGGTCAGAAATTCCGCGTAACTGAGCCGCCCGTCACCGTCGAGGTCTACCGTAGCCAAAAGCGCTTTGACTTCATGGAGCGGAACCCCTTGAATGCCTACCATAGTTAGCGCGGACCTGAATTCTCGCACTGTGATTTTTCCGTCGCCGTCGCGGTCAAAAGTCTGAAAGAGTTGCAATGCTTTGAGCCCGCCTGATTCTTGCGCAAACGAGCGCATGCGGCTCCAAATCGCATCAGTGGACTGCACTACGCGTGGAGCGTCTATCTTCAAATGTTCAAGCACACCCGTTTCTTCTGGTTCCTTTCTCGGTGGCTTTGTCGAGTCGCTATCGCTGCTACTGCTGCTCTCATCAGCCACAACTCCTAACAGCTCCTCGTAGTCTAGCTTGCCGCCCCTATTAGCATCCGCCGCCTTGATCGCCGCTTTGGCAATGTGCCGAGTAACTTCCGCAATGTTTAAATGCTCTAGGAAGTTTAGAAACTCGTCAGGTTTGACAAAACCGTCGTTGTTCTCGTCTACACTGCGGAAGAGTTGCAAAGCATCCCTTCCGCCGCGAACCTGCTGAAAGGCGCGAAGCCGCTCCCAGATCAATGACACGGCATGCTTCGTAGGCATCCCACCCACGCATAGAGATTCTTTAAAGTGCTCATTTCGGGGCGCGAGCACTTCTCGCTCTGCGGCTTCTTCGCCGAATTGCCGAGCGAAGTCCATGATGTGCTCGTGATAAACTCGTGTCTCCTCTAGATAATGATCAAGCTTGCAGCCAGGGGTGGGTGTTGGCAAATCTTAGATCCAAAAGGAAGAGTATCAAACTGTGCTTCCATCATAGGAAAGTTTCGTAATGCGCTCGTAATGCATCACACTACAGTGACGCCGCCGCTGCACTGGCACGCTACTTCTTTCGATAGGATTATGGAACGACATTCCCGTTTGTTTCGTTGATTTGTTATCCGTTGGTGCTTCGTTGCTTCAAGCTGAAAACTCGCATCTTTTTCCTAGCCTCCGAGCCCCCCCGTGACGAGAGCCGACAGCCCGAGAGTTCAAGAGCGCCGCGTTTTGAGCCCTGAGCTCTAATACTTAAGAGCTAGCACTACACAGAAGTAGCTCCCGTAGCTTGCTAGCTCCAGTGGTAGCTCTAGAGCTAAAGAACCCAAGCCTTCCTTACAGCTAGCAGTATCCCGGTAATTTTGACGTTTGCTTTCAAGTCAAGTTATTGAAGTAACAAGCATCATTGTTCAGCATTACCTTCGATGCGAAATATGCAACTGAAAAGAAGTCTGCAAGCCTAGCTAAGATGAAACACCGCGACAAGCAACAATGTTTCTTAATCATTGTTAGCTTAGCTGTCGGGATAGTTCTTGGATGCTGCCTTAGCTATCGTGTACTGGTAGCTGTTGGGAGCCCACAACCTTTTCCCGCTACGCCACAGAGTCAACATGATGCACACATAGCACCTCCGTTACCAGTAGAGCCATTCTTTGACATTCAAGCAGTCCCCATTCTACCAACTGAGGTGAGAGCCGTAGCATCAGCAGAAACTCATCTGGATCTAGAAAACGGACTTAATCCGGGACCCGCCCCTTCGGCATTGGAGCTCCGCGCAATTGGAGTGGAGCGTGGTCTCGTCGGGGCTTTGAAGTCTTGCCTTGGCTCCAAGTGCATCGATGAGCGGCCAAAGGTGTGTATTGTGCCTAATTTTAGGGTCTTTCCTAATATTTCTGACAATTTCAACACATTTGTATACGCTCCAAATTGAGTTGATCTGTTCGTGTTGTTACCGATGCCACCTCCCACCCAACCACATTTGGGTCCCCCAAACCGTCATCTTGTAATTATTACCACAGGGGGCTGCGCGCGATCGTGTGTTAGTCACGGCACTTCCAGGCTCCGGGGGTGAGGTGCTCTATCGTTTACTGGTAGCACTGACCACAAATAACAAGAACGCTCCTGAGCTCTCGTTTTCGGCTCGGGCGCTTCCTTACGGGTACGGCCGCACTCTTGGCTTCAACCGAGTGATCAAGCTCGTGGCACGGTGCGCTCACACTCGTATAAGAGAACATAATATTGTATGACTATAATTACTTCTCTGAGACTTATATCATTGTTCATGCATGTGTTTGGTTCTACCTTTGCTTCCTTACGAGTTCAACGCAACAGCATTTGTTGTGGAGGTAAAGCTGGGATAAAACTTGTGCTTTGAATCTCAGTGCAACTAGTTTACGCTTTGACCTTACTTCTCAGTAACTTATACAAAACTTTGCCTACGCATCACAGCCCGTTGTGGAACGTAGCTGCTATACTGGACGACGCTCATCTCCTCGACAGCCCTCAAGCCGCCTCTGTTGCTGCGGATGTGGGCGTCCAATACTTGCGCTGGCACTGCCGCCAGAAGGTAAGGGCAATGCAAATGCTTCACGATGATAAATACTCCTTGTGAATTAATTCGCGCAACGAGGTTGGCCAGGACTTGACGCGTAATTTTTACAAACTAAAAAGTTCATGCCTCACCAGGGATCAGTTCTGCTTCAGTCTCCTCGGCACGAGAACTTCATCACATACATTTTCAAGTGCGTGCATGCGACGGGGTTGCTCTTTTCTTCTCTGCCAGGTGGGCCACACAAAGTCTCTGGTAATGTTCACCGACGAGCTCCTAGGCCGCCGCCCTTTGTTTGAGCTCGAGCGCGCAGCCTCCTTTGCTGGCCTCAAGCCTGATCGCCGTAGTCTTCTCGCTGCGCTGGCTCAGGAAGGGTTAGGCTTCCATGGTGGTCGGTCAACGAGCAGCGGAAACGGCAAAAGAAGTAAAAATAGCGACAATTCAGGCCGCAACGGCCAACATGCTGGAGACGGCGCAAGTTCTGGTCAAGCAGAACACGTATCACTCGAATCGCCATGGCCGACCAAAGCCGGATTGCTTCTACCTGACCACGGGGGTCACGATGAGTCTGCCCCGAATCCACGCGGGCTTGATTGGGTGACGTCATTTCCTAACCTGCTGGCAACAACACCCTGGCCGCCAGAAGTGGGCTTTGGCCACAGTACTACAGATAGTGCTGGCAGTAGCAGCAGCAGAGTAGGAAGCCTCAATAGCGGTAGCCCAGGATCAGAACCATCGGCGGCCTGGTTAACTGCTGCCGTGGACGCGATGGAAAGCGAGCTTTTGCGCAGCGATGGGCTCCAAAAATGGCCATGTGGTTCTGTGGCTGGCGGTGAAAATTCACCTCTCCGGATGGGCCTGGTTCCAAACTGCTCACTTCCGCATGTGAGCTGCTTCGTGAGTCACGATACGAATACAGGCGAACATGTATGAGAACCATGGAGCTGTTGAGTTCAAGTAACATTAACATAACTTCACGAAGAGAGAGGAAGGGGGTGGGGTTCGTGTACACTTTAACAGCTCAAAAGATGTCTGATAACTCCATACCCCTCAATACCCCTTCCCATATATACATATGAATACAAGCACCCTAGAGCTTTTTGGCTTTTGGCCTTCGGATACGAGAATCGCAGCCTTAAGGCGAAAACAGCATCACAGGAGGAAATGTTCAACCCATTTAGCATTTTTACCTCTTTTCTCTTTTGAAGTTCTCATCAGTACGCTGCACTATGCTTGTGCTGTTTGTCGGTGCTATTGGTGCTAATTTTAATTGGGCAGTGCAGGTGCAAACAAATCTAAATTAGCACTCTGGTCATCAGTGATCGTGATCGCAAAACGAGGCACCTGGGTTATAATCTTAACAGATGGATATGTACAACAGAAATCTGATTTTGGTTCGTACTCACGAAAAATAACTCGAACTTGAACTGATACAAACCCAAATGACACAGAAGCCAATGCTGCGGGCAGAAGTGGGAATGCGCGTGCGTTGCGCGCAAGTCAAAATCGTAAATAGGAAGTGTGTAGAGGCGAGGAAGTTTGGACCCCCCCCCTCTCTAAAGCGGAAACTGTTCATGAAATAAATTTGGGGCCAGCCTTAAGTTCGAAAAAGAGTTGCGTGTGTAACTTTGCCACAATATTGCCTATGGTACAAAGACTAAGCATGTGGCCTTGTGATGGGAGATATTGCAATGCCGTTCATCGCTTCTTCGTCGTTCGAATCCTGATTGTTTGATGTTGACTTTTTGAAGGAAGTTGAGATCAATGGAGCAAACATTGAAGCGGAGAAACTAAAAGAAGCAGTTGAATCGCTTGCGTCGGCAGAACTTCTACGTCTGAATTTCAGCTGAGCCAAGATAAAGAGTATTAGCGGAACACCACGCGGAATGAGGTCGTCCAATAACGACCAAGTTTGTCCGTACAACAGTAGAGATCCAAGATTGCGTTTGCCGTTTTCGGCGACCAACAAATAGAGCTTGATACTCAAAGTAATTACGCGAAGGAAAAGGCAAAGATTTAACGCAATGAGCAGCTTAATCACTTTGTTCAATCGCCGTTCAGTTCTGAGTCTGGACTGTTCTTCTTTCCAACTCGTACTCGCTACGTCTCCTGGCGTCCTTAGATGATTACTCGCACTGCTATCCAAAGAATTGATGAATTTCTTAGTGTTTACGAGATTCCAAACGGCTTTAAAGAGAACAATCCCACCAAAAAGACAATTTTTAGCGGCATCGCAAATGGAAAAGGATATGTAAAAGGGGGTCTCAAAGAATTCTCCGAGAGTATCCGCCGTCAAGCATTGCTCAATGGCCACGAAAACAATTACTGCGAACACGGCATTTGATATCATCAACCCCTTCAACAGTTTGTCAGATTTGTCTAATCCAAGAAGCCGCCCAGCAATGGAAAAAACTACCAATGACAGTGCGAGGTAATAAAAAATCGTAGCTAAGAGATGGAAGGAATACGCCCATCGACTCGTGTATGTTCCAGAAATAACTAATTCAAAGTAGCGCGGGAATTCACATCCCATGGTGATGATTACGCACATGAGATACCTGCGGTTCCGCAGAAAAGACAATGAATGTACAATAAAATCATGGGGAAAGATCATATCTCAGGAGTGAATTCTGTAGGAAGCCTATCGTACCATTGAAGATATCTCAATTGCGGTTCACGTTTACTTTGAAAATCAAAATTGATTTGAACATAGATAAGAGATATGATTGAGAATCCAGCGATCGACCCATAAAAGCTCAAGGCGGCGTAAGCGACGTCGACGTGTTGAAGCTGGCTAACCTCGTCCTCATCTCCCATTGTCTTAGGATATATGAAAAATGATGATAGCTAAAGAAGGGCGGCTACACACTCGAGGAAATAGTCCGTTATACTAGAAGTATTCACCACTCCGCTCCTGCCAACAGTAGGCCCTTACTGTATACACCAGAAGCCAAAGTCGAAGGCCCGCAGTTTTTCATCGCGTTCGACCGCATCTAGAGCAGTCGATACTCGGCTAAGGCTGTGCTCTTCAGGTGCATTGCATCTTGATACGATAAGAATACCCGCGGCTGTTATGTTCGTCACAACCTCCTGATTCCTGATCATCATCATCATCCGATTCATGTGAAGATCCGCAAAGAAGATTCTCTTCCAGAAAATGGCCCCGAGATGCTCAGAAATTCCCAAAATCCAGCATGTACTTATCATGTAGTCCTTGGGTGGCTCCTGCCGCAGTGCCCACTGAAGATTCTCTTCCAGAAAATGGCCCCGAGATGCTCAGAAATTCCCAAAATCCAGCATGTACTTAGCATGTAGTCCTTGGGTGGCTGCTGCCGCAGTGCCCACTGATTTTTCAACTCTGTGATCGAAATCTCTCCCATTCCACTTACCCCCGTGCTTTCCACGTGGACCCATCGAGTCGACATGGCGATCGCTAACTGCGCGCCCACGCCTTAAGTCACAGTAGGAGGAAGGAGAATCAGTGAGAACAGATGAAGTCTTATGTGGCTTGCGGCACAAGAACTACTCAGCCCACATAAGCATAGTCCAAGGAGCCGGCTCCGGCTCTAAATCGAACTCCACCAGATTTGGTGAGTTCATGTTCATGTGAGATTACTCGCCATCACTCGCCCTCGCCCTCTTGCCTATTGCGATTTCAAATCGAATGAAGCGAAAATTACTATGACTGGAAATAGACATATAATTCGAGTTGCCAGGCATTTACTTAGCGGCTAGTGGGAACTCGATTTGGTAGAAATACACCCAAAATCGTAAAAGGAAAAACAGTAAACATAAACACCACGGAGCTATCAATTGATGAGCTCTCCTGAAAAAGCCTGACAAGGGCCTCGCATTTATTCAGTATGAAGATCATGCATCACGAAACAGCGGAATGTCTAACACCTCGGCGATGCGCCTGGACCATCTTTCTCTGAGCTTGGGCTCAGTCCACGGTTTCTGGGAGGCAGCGGTGGAGGCGGTGACTTCACGCTCTTCGCTGGAGCGGAATTACCGTCGCTATGAGCTCGAGGCGAACCCTGTGGCTTTGACAAGCTAATTCGCTTGGGCGACGATGATGTTGTCGTCTTTGCAGCCACGAAAATGGTGCGCCCATAGGATTGATCGCCGAGGTCGCGTGCTGCGTCACTCGACTGCGTAGTCCACTCATCTGCTGTCTCTGGAGAAAGCTCATTCTCAGCCTTGCCTTCCTCCCCGTCAACATTTGTTTCTACTTCGGGGCCTGCAAGTGTACCCTGCATTCTTTGCTGCTTTTCTCGCCTGGCTGGCACTGCTGATGCACTCAGTTCCGGTGCTGCAGGGACTGCAGCATGCAGCATGGGCTTCAGCTGTGGCGGCGGCGGGTGTTCAGGCGGGTGCATGGGCGGGCGCATTCCAGCAACTCCAGGAACCGTTAAAGCCGCACGGCGGTGGTTCCGCTCTTGATTATGGCGCACTGGGCTGCGTGACTTGTGAGTGCTGCTGTTGCTGTGACTGCTGCTGCTGCTATTGCTATGACTGCTGTGGCTGCTGCCATGAGATTGCCGCTGTTCTTTTCGCCGCCCGTCCGACCCTTTCTCTTCTCTACTTGTCTCAGCGGACACCTTCTCTTCCACAACACCCTGCTCGTGCGTTCTAGAGCCCTCGAGCGTTCTGGAGCCCTCAGACCTTGCCACGCGCAATGGTAGCGGTGGTCCTCGAGACGCCTGATCTGCTAATTTCGACTCGGCCTGGGGATGACTACTAGACCCATCCGCTGCTGCGACAACAACAGTTGGCTCCTCCACTTCACGCGTGCTCTCCGTTGGTTGACTCAACCGAAGTGGAGACGATAAGGATGACGACGACGACGACGACGAAGTTGGCGGTGAAGCTTGTAACGCAGCAGCTCGCTGGAGGCGCCGCACACTTGCGCGAAGCTCCGTCAATTCTGCGCCAAGTTTAGAAACTAGGTCCTGTGCTGCTGTAGCCTCAGCTTCTGCTCTAGAGGCGCGCTTCTCCTCCATCTCTCTTTCTGCCAAGGCATTTTTTAGGGCCTCTTTTGCAGCATTGGCGTCCGAGAGTGCAGCAGCGGCAATTGCATCAGTAGACTTTGTGGATTCTGCTGCTGTAACGTCGTGGAGGCGTTGCTGGAGCGTCAAGACTTCATGACGAAGGGCAGCAGTTTCTTCGTCAGCAGCCGACTGTGCTCTACTGCTCGCCGCCTCGGCAGAATAAGCCTGCCGTGAGCTGCAAACCACCTTGCAAGTAAAAATGAGTATGAGGAAAGTAGATTGATAAACACAACAAAAACAGCAAACAATGTCGATATAGATGGAAGGCAGTTTAAACATTTAGTCGCAATGCCACCATTGTAAGGCTTCCTTACTTCTTGAAGTGCAGCAATGCGCCCTTCGTAGGCCGCTCGTTCCGCTTCCCAAGAAGAAGAAGGTAGGCCCTGTGGTGCTTGTGCTGACGCTGCCGCTGCTGGTGCGGCCAAAGTTGGCACTCTTGCTTCAGAGCTTGCAACTGCATTGCTTTGAGCCCACGGTAAAGTTGCATCGCTACTAAGGGTGCTGTTGTTACCATAGTAAAGGGCGTCGCTAGCGCCCGCCTCTGGGGAAATCCTGCGAAAGCGCCCCCGAGGAGGGGACCGAAGCTCCGGCTGCGAGCCTCCTCGGTCGTGCGAGGACGAAGTAGACGACGTTGACGAGGGCGACGACCCAAGGGAAGAATGCGACGACCGTGAAGTGGAAAGCTGAAACTCCTGAGACCGCGATAACAATGCCTTTGGTGCGGACCGCGCAGAGTTGTAAAGGACTTCTCGACGGCTGCGTGCGCTACTCGTGTGAGAAGCATCTTGGCTGTTCCTGCTGCTAGCGTCGCTGTCGTCGCTTTTGAAATCGCCGTGGTCGTCCTTGTCCTCGTGATCACCCTTGTTTTCCCTTGGTGCAGCCTTACTGCTCTTTGTTTTGCATTCGGCTTTGTTTTTCTCGCTCAATTGAGACCCACCTCCGGCGACTGACGAGTCCGCTGCCGCCGCATCTCCTACAGTACTACCAGACGCGAATGCCGCCGCTTTTTCCTCTGCTTT
>Ga0307931_1000244_pt1 | contig 32634 bp, 31 predicted proteins | sample OrgLakmetageno47_FD_201816 | JGI IMG/M metagenome (GOLD analysis project Ga0307931, IMG submission 201816) | Saline water microbial communities from Organic Lake, Antarctica - #47 | ecosystem: Environmental > Aquatic > Non-marine Saline and Alkaline > Saline | place: Antarctica: Organic Lake...
CGTCGACGGCGGTGAAAGTCTTCCATTGTTCCTCTTGGGAAGTTCTGAAGGAAATGAGCACAATTTTGAGAATCTATTGAGGAAGGAGTCTCTATTTGTTATGAACTTTACTCACCTTTGAGAAACATCTTGCATCTCAAATCGTTTTTAAAATCAAACTTCTAATATAGTATTTGGTGCCGGTTATTTGTTATTTGCTGCGTGTGGAAAAATGTTGGTTTTGGACGGGCCCCAGCGGACGAAATCATAGTTTTAAACATGCTTTGGCCACGTGCTCTAGCCAGTCAAACCACTGCTTCAAACCACTGTGTAGTGCAGGCGTTATTCTAACGCAGACTCTACTTCTTTTAAGGAGCTTCCGTAGAAATCGCAAACTCTCCGAAATCTGTATCCATTTGTCCACTACGTCGTAATAAAAAGGCCCACAGCTCACACGTAATGTAGCTAGCTGCTGGCTAGCTAGAGACTGCTAGTTCACATAGACGCACCATTTTAAATAATGGCTGGGAAGATCCTAATCATCTGTTTATTGGCGTGGACATTGGGCTTCGCGAATCTTAGCATAGCAAAAGAGCAGCAGCACCCAACTAGCCAACTGATAATCCTCACGCAAGGACGGTCAGGCTCAACTTTCGTGGGCGAATTAACATCGAAAATTCCAGGTGCTCTATATCTCTACGAGCCATGCCGGAGTCTGACTATGACAATCGATGAGAACGAAGTTACTAAGTTCAGCAAAGTAGACGAAGGCGCGTGCCAAGCATTCGTTGGCCGGCTTTTGGACTGTTCAATAACCTCGGGTGATGCCGAGAAATTGTTCATGGACTGGGTAGCCATTACTAAATGCAACATTCGCGCCATTGTTGATTTAGCACCCAAGCGGATAACGAATGAGCAGAAAGTGCACGGCTACAACGCACTCTGTGCTAAAGCCACAATTCGAGTTATCAAAGAAATACGATTGGTGACTCCAGGGCCTGCGCTTTTGCAGCGGAAGGAAACTTCAATATTGCACTTAGTGCGTGACGTGCGAGCGGTGGTCAATAGTCGCATTCGGCTGGAAGGGTTTTGCCTGCATAAAGGCGCGCCTGGGTGCGCCAAACCCATTTGCGACGAAATGGGTGCATCGTTTGTTGGCATGCAAGCGTATCACAAGTCACCTAGGTACCGACTGGTTCGGTTTGAAGACGTTTGCGATGCTCCTGCCACCACTGCCAAGGCGATCTTCGACTGGCTGGGCTTCCCCTTTGATGCCGCTGCTAAACAGTGGGTCGACGCATCCACCCATGCAGCGAAGGTCGGTGACTTTTTAATGGGTAGCAATATCTTGCAGATGCTTCGTCTCGAGTGTATATTCTTCATTGTAGTAACCCTGCGTCAGTCTTCACACTTTTTTCGTTGTTTGCTGCACATTTGTTTCGACGCAGTCCCCTGAAGGACCCGGAAAATACGGCACCGCGCGTTCTGATCCAGGAATTGTAGCTCACGGCTGGGAGAAAACCCTTGGCGTGCCAGAAATCGTGAAGATCAACAAAATTTGCGGCCGCATCCTTCATTCCCTAGGGTCAGGAACATTGCTGTTCTTAATAATTTCCTTCTCATACTCTTTGCCATATCATTTGATTTCACCTTCCTTCAGTACGATTAATTCTAAGATTCTTAATTCACAGGTATGAAGTCGAGGCAGTGGTGCAACGGGCGGAGAAACTCGCAGCTGACACAGCAGCTGTAGTTGGAACATCTGGTTCCGGCACGGTTGCTGACGCAAGCGAGCCATGGTGGAAGAAGCAAGCTCGCAAGAACAAAGAGGCGCTAGCAATGACAGCCGCTTCATCTGCTCCTACGCGCGATTCTAACGTGGACCCTACACGGAAAAAGCAAACTGCTTGGCAGAAGCAGGGCTTAGGATAGCAGCTGGCAGCTGGCATGTGGCATGCTCTTTTATGTGATTCTACCTCTAAATGATCTGCCATTCGGTGTCTTGGATATTTTTGGCTTTTTGCTTGTCATTCAATCAACTGATTCCACCGCACCGCACATTAACTATGCAGGACCGCCATAAAGCCAATAAAATACTTACGGTACCGGGTAAGTCTTGGGATTAAAGATAAAGAACGGATAAAGGAAGGTCGAAACGTGGCGATTAAACAACATCAGAAACTAAGAACAGATCTGCACCAGGCAGTCCAAGTGTCCAAATAAAGGCAACATCAAATTTCAGCTGCCCCCATAAGCCCTCTACTTGATTAAAAGCAAAGAAGTAGGTATCTGTAGCCGAAATGAAGAATGAAGTGGTTTTAATTTTATAACTAAAATAATCCATATTCCTCTTTAGCTCTGGGTTAGCGCAATACTCGATATGGCCCTCATAAAAAAAGTGGAAATATCGCATGGCGGTGTATTGGGTAGTCCCGAAACTTCCTTTTGTACCAGTGATGTTGAGTTGTCGCTGAGAGGGACAATTCAATGACGACAAAAACAGTGAGGAAGATCAAGGGCCTGGCGCAACGGGCCGTAGCTGCCAGCGCGGTGTATATCACCACCTCGGCTGTATAATGAGGGCAAGATACGAAACCAAACCAAAATCCACGGGGAATAGAGTAGCTCACGCCCGTCTCTGCTGGCGCCTTAAGAGGACGCAGATCAGCCAAATTCTTGTGGCACACAAACTGTACCCAATTTGCCGCAAGAAAGATTGTGACACCGAAACAAGAACGCCACGTCTCCAAAGATTCAGTTTCGTCTGCAATGGAGTACAAAGTTAATGGAACGGCAATGTAGTAGCTGATTCCGATAAAGTAATGCAATGCGTGCATTTGAGCCGAAGGTGAGAAACGTGTAACGAATAGCGATTCGCCAAGGCGGCGCGATACTTGAATTTGATACAGCCACAGTAAAGCATTATTCTTGAGGAATAGGGCGATAGTATTTACAATGGTTCCGACGATATAAAAATGGACGAACTGTCGTTTCGGAACACTTAGAAAAAGCGAATGGGCTGAAAGGGTCTTGCCGTATCTGCTCAGTTCCTCGACTAGCTTCGTCGCCATCGGTGGAAACAGCCCAGCGGAAGACGCAGTGCTGACAATTGCTAGGCCCGCAATTGCAGCAACATGTAAACCCCAGTAGCAAGACCAAAAGGTTGGCGAGTCCATGAATAGAGGTATTATTTGTGAAATGAGCTACTAATAGCTACCATGCTCAGGTGTCTGAGGTAATAGTTCTAAATGGTCTCTGCGAACTTTCACTTCAAACAAAAGTTCAGCTGTTGAAATGCTAAAAACGAAGTAATTCAGAGTATAGCAAGACTTTTCGTCAGAGTATGTTCCATAATGTTGCCCCATCTACTACTTAGCTTTAAATATTAGCTACTACTGTTACAGGCGCTAGCTACTAGCCATAGTCTGGCTAGCTGGCTATTAGCTGGCGTCCGTAAACGTCCAGTTCTGTTTCCTCCTCAACACACGTACGTACGTACAGTACTTACGTGGTACGTGGGCGCGTGGGTGCTGTAAATTATTTTTCCATGTTGTCGTCAAAACTTCAAGCTGCGTGTTGTGTTTGTTGCTTGCGCTACACTAACTACGCTAGCTAGTCTAGAGTACAGGACACAACACTCCTAAGCTTTTAGAGCAGAAGCAAGGAGCAAGTCAAAAGTAAAGCACGCCACTGGGTAAACCATGCAGTTTCCCTTTCTTTGAGCTGGCTAGGTTATTGGTATCTCTTCTTCAAAAGCTCAAGGCACAGCTCCATGTTTAGTCCTTGAATTCAAAGATTCAGAACATCTACTCGCACCCCTAGAAACGGTGCTCGAGCAACAAACTCAGCCTTTGGCGACATAGTGACAGCAAAATCAATCAGAAAATGCGCACTATCATTTTTCTCCTTCAGCTCTTACTGCCTGTAGGAGCGTTTCATGCCAATGTGCCGATGGCATCAAGAACCTTACCTTTTGCGAAGTGCATCCGTAGCCGTTTGTGCGCTACGCCGCCAGAGGCTGCTGACAACTCCAAGCAACTTTCACCTAAAGAAAGCGACTCAAAGCCGTTACCAACCATATTGGAGATTGCCAAGTTTTCTGGTCCTGCTCTCGCACTTTGGATTTCGTCGCCTTTACTGAGCGTGATCGATTCCTCAGCTGTGGGCTTATCAGGAGGTGCTTCTTCTGCCATTGCTTTAGCTGCCATGGGCCCTGGCACTACAGTCATGGATGGCTCGACCTACTTGTTCGCCTTCTTGAATGTCGCCACCACAAATTTGCTGGCTACTGCCGCTGCGAACAGCGATCGCGACGAAATGCAGTTGGTGTTAGCAACGGCCAAGAGGTATGCGCTGCGCTGCGGGTTTGGCGTCGCTGCACTTCTCCTATTCGCAGCCCCTGCCATGCTGAACTTGTACGTTGGCAGCAGCGCTGCAGCAGAAATTGTAGGGCCGGCTTCGAATTACGTTCGAATTCGAGCTTTAGCGATGCCTATTGCTTTGCTTTCCAACGCCCTTCAAGCTGCGCTGCTGGGTTCCAAGGACTCGATGACTCCGCTCATTGCCTTGGGCTTCGCTGCAGTCTTGAATTGTTTCGGAGACGTGTTGCTTGTCGTTGGAGCACGCCTGGGGCTGGCAGGTGCAGCCATTGCCACTGTAGCGAGTCAAGTTGCGGGCTTGCTTCTTTTGCTGAAAGCTTCCAAGAAAACTCTGCCAATGGCCGAAAGCAAGGCAGCAACCCCTGAGGCACGAAAAGCTGCCAGCAAGCGCTTTTTAGCCTTTTGCCCCCCTGTTCTCCTGGTGGTGATCGGAAAAATGGCAACGTTTGGCTTCATGACGCATGTGGCATCGTGTTTGTCACCAGAAAACATGGCAGCTCACCAGATTGCTCTGTCGACATTCTTCTTGCTCGGTGAGACCTCTGCCCATTTTTTCCCTTTTTTGACGAATAAATGTTCATTGAAGTGTTGAAATTGAAAAATCACCTTTCCTCTCTAAAACCTATGTGTTTGGTTCTCGCAGCAACGTTTTCAGAGACATCATCTCAAACATTTCAAGCTTTTTTGCCTCAATTCGAGAGCGACCCATCGAGCCAAGCAAAGGAGGCCGCTAAGCAGCTCATCAGGAAGTTGCAAGGCTTTGCAGCTACTGTGGGCCTAGCAGTCGCCACTGTAGGCGGTGCCCTCGCCCTTTACGGGTCTAGCCTCTTCACCGCCGATCTCGCCGTCGCCGCTGCCCTGAAGCCACTCGCGTTGCCGCTGTTTCTCGCGGCGGCTTTGCACAGTTTGATATGCTCCGCGGAAGGGGTGCTCCTTGTCCAGAAGGAATTCGGCTTCTTGGGGAAAGTTTACTCGTCTTCAGCCGTGCTGATGCCGCTGGTCTTGCTGGCGCTAAAGCAGCAAGGTGCTGGGCTGCGCGCCGTGTGGGATGCTTTCGTGGCGTTTCAGGCGATCCGCGTGGTGATCTTGAATGGGCGCGTTCATTTACGCAGAGAGCGCGCTCCAGCGCCAGCTTAAGAACGAAGGACAAGCACTGCGGTTCGCAGTCCTTTGATACCCATTCCTTGGTTCATTTGCATGTCCCTTATCTCATCTTTAGCGCCCTCTTGATCCAAACATAAGCTAGTGCTATAAAAACACTCACTATTCGACTCCACTATTCGGTATACCTACGTAGTATTGGATGTTAAAATTTCTTCGTACCCAGCCCCAGCCTACTTGACCTCTATTTCAATTACCTCCTACCTCCTGCTTTTTATATCATGTATAATGTATATGCACATATCCTTCTTTGGTTTTGGCCTATGATATTCGGAATCGCTGAATTAGAAAACGAATGCGGCTAAATGAACTTGGAACTTCGGCATAGACCTAATACTTTTTGATGTATAGTAGACACACAACCATAGCTACATCTACACCCGACATCCGTTGCGGATATCGGAACCATAATCAAGTGGATACGGAGAGCCATATCCAACACCCATGATCAAGTGGGTCGTCAAGGGTTCTGGCGCTGGTTCGGCGCGCCACGTCTGGCGAGGGTTTGCGCGAGGCCTGAACGCAAGGAGTCCAGCGTAGGTGGTGCCGCCTGGGCACCTGGGTGGGCAAACGAGAACGGTTGCTGAGCTGCATGGCCTCTCGGCGGCGGCGCAGAGTGCACGAACGGCCGAGGCGGCGGCGCCTGCCCGTATTGCTGTGGAGGCATTTGCTGGTACTGAGGTGGCCGCGCCTGCAGTGGGTAGTGTGGTGCCTGCGGGTAGTGCGGTGCCTGCTGGTAGGGTTGTCCGTAGCCAGGCTGCGGTGGCATTGGTGGCTGCTGGTAGCCTAGGCGCGGTCGCTTCATGTCCGGTAACGATTGCCCACCACCGCCGCAATGCCCATACTGGTTGAAGCCACCACCTTGATTGAAACCACCCCCTTGGTTGAAACCACCTCCTTGGTTGAAGTTGGCTGCCGGGTAGCCTTTGCCGCGTGCAAGCATGGACGATGGAGGTTGAGGAAGTCTGTTTTGCGGCGGCGGTGGAAACTGCTGGTACATTTGTTGAGCTTGGTACGATAGGCCAGGACCAGGAGGAGGGTAAAAGGACTGCCCTTTGCCTCCTTTGCCACCACTGCCTCCTTTGCCAAGGAACCCGCCCTTACCACCTTTACCGCCGAGATCTCCGGAGCCCAAATCAGCGATGTTGAGGCCACGGTTGAGCCGAGGGATTTTGATTTGCATGTCGTACGGCGACAGCTTGGGCTCTGGCAGCACGGCCCCTATTAAGAGCTCCGACTTGTGGGGCATCTTCGGAGGGTCTTCGAACTGCAACGCTAAGCACTTGTTCTTCACCACGTCCACGTTGCGGCCCATGGGCAGGGTAGGCGCAGGTATGGTGGCGCCAGGTGCTCGCACGTGGCACTCGAACGCGTAAAGGTCGTCGGTTTTCGACGGTAAAGTGACCGTCCCACCTAGCCCCGTGGCGCCACAATCGAGTTCGAGTGCCGCACTGCCGCTGTCCTTGCCGTCGCCTAATGCCGAAGTAAAGAGCTGCGACAGCACGGGGCCGAGAGACGGGCAAGCTTCGTGGGTGAAAAGAGTGGAGTTGCGGAAGCGGTTGCGATCTTTGGCTTCTTCGTCGAACAAAGGGTACACTTGAGCGAGGTTCTGCAAGAGGCGCTCCTCGTCGATGAAGGGCAGCAGCGCGACCCAGAGCCACGGCATGGCTTTACCGTTGGGGTCAATTTCCACCTCGTGGGGGTAGAAGTCGGCGATGGGGGAGTCGGGGAGCAGCATGAGGTCGTGGCACACTTTTGGGAGGGCCGCATGGGACTCCTTGGGAAGCACCGCCATGAGCTGCTCGATGGGCCGAAACGGCTCCGACGAGTCGAAGTCGCAAGCGTACTGCTCGACGTTGCGCAAATCGCTCGCAAATGGCGCGTAATGGAAAGGGTAGTACCACTTCCAGGACGCACAGCCGTCGTAATAGTAAGCCATGACCCAGCACAAGCCCCGGATGTATTCCTGAAACACCCGGTCTCGCCCACCTCCTTTCGCAATGTCCGCTTCCTTGTACTTATCCGCGTAGTAACGGTCCTTCCAGCCCGCTTGCCAAAAGCGCACTTCGTCTTCGATCTTTTCCTTGTACTCGTCGAGCATGGCTGACGCTTTCGCCTTGTAGACTTCTTCTGCTGCGGCCTCTTTGGCTGCTCTTTCTTCCGCTGACAGCTTCGAGGGCTTCAAGAGCTCTTTCGCAAACAACGACGGAGGCGGCAGCTCCTCAGGCAGCTCCTCTACGGCCTCGTCCTCTTCTTCTGCTTCCTCACCCTTTTCTGCTTCTGCTTGACCGCTGGACTCTTCAATGGCGGGCGGCGCAATCGTGGCATCTGCAGGCTTGGATCGAGGGTTGGAGCGCAACAGGGAGGCGCGCAGAGCTGCTGCTGCCGATTGATTGGCTGCTTGGCCCCCCGCTGCTGCGGTAGCGGCCGCTGCTGGAGCACTCTTGTCCCGTGGCTTGCCTACTGCAACTGCACTGGCGGCGTCGCCACTCGCGATGAGCGCTAGCCTTTCTAGGCCACCTGCGCCGCCCGTGACCCCCACTTTTGCGCGAGCTTTGCGCTGCGCTGCGTGCACCTTGTCGGCGTCATCGGCGCCTTTCCGGCGACGAAAGACTTCGTCCTCGATGGCGCCCACTTCGGCGAGCACCACGTCCACGTTCTCCAAGTTCACGCGCCCACCGGGTGAAGTCAGGTAGCCCCCAAGCGTCGGCAACACCCGCTTGTAGACGTTGAACAAGAAGTCCAGGGCGCCGTCTCGAATGTCGAGCGTTGGCAAATGCGGCAAGAAATCGTTCCCAACGAAGAAGCAGATGAAGACGAAGTCGTCCACAATGCGCTCGAAATCGAAATCAAAAGGCAACTGAGGCGCAAGGCTCCCAAATTCGACGGCGAGGTACTCTCGGAGCACGCTGATGCGGCACATGACAAAGGGCTTGTCATAGCACCACCGGGCATCTTCGTCGACTGCTAGCTTCCCACCGTTGCCCTTGAGCTTGTCGTAGGTTTCTTGGTCCATCGATGCTTTCGACTGCGACGCTTTTTCGCGCCCGAAGCGCACTTCTTCCCGTAGCACCGTGAAATGAGCTTCATGCAGGGCTAGGCCGAGCTGTAATAGACATGATGAAGTAAACTATCATGTGAGTTTTACGCGATTTTCAAGCAAACGAAAATGCAAGCAATCAATCGAACGCGTGGGTATGTTGAATGCACCGATGGGATGGAGCTGGCAAAGATATGCTATACGAGAAGAATAGAATAAACTTCTGACCATGATGAGATCTGCGTCTAGGCCGTGCAAAACGTGCCGTATGTTTGGGTTGTAGCCTGGTTGCGTGCGCTGCTGGCGAATGAACGACATGATTTTATGCTCGCCTTCGCCTGGCTCCGACGCATCGCTCAGAATGACAGCCACGTTCTGCCAAGCTGGTCCGCCATTGTTTATACGTTCCGTCACGTACCACCTCAAGTAGTCCGAGAGGCGGTGCATAAAAGGCGTGCCTGGGGTAATTACATTCGAGTCCCATTCCTTCCCTAGTAAGTCGGCCTCCGAGGGATCGACGTCTTCCTCATCAAGCCCCAGCTCGCCCTTAATGTCTTTCATGATAGCATTACGCTCCGCAGCGTCTTGTGCCGCCCGAAACCGACGAGATCGCTGCTGGTTCATTTTGGCACGCGGAGCTACGCCGTCGATAGCGAGATAGAGTAGCTTGCGAGGCCGTACCGCCGCGAAGAGTCGGTCTACGTAGACCGTCACGTTATGGTACATTTCAAGTTCGGAGGTGGGCGGAGGACGATCCTCAGGGTGTGCGCACGGGTGAATGATCCCGTTCATGTCAATGTAAAGGTTGTCGAACTCGTAGCCGTTGCTCTCATACTGCGGCAGAGGTTGATCCAAGTCCGTCGCGCCGCGGTCTTCTATTAAATGCTCGATGATCTTTGGGTAGCGCTCGCTCATGTAACGAAAAAATGCTGGAACACCCATGGTCTAGCAAAAAAAAGGAAGCCTAGCAATGAATTCTATCGTGTAGCTGGTAGTCTAGAGCGTATCGGCGAGGGCCGAGATTAGCTCAACTTTTCAACACCCTCCGCCGATACAGGAGTGAAGGTGAAATGAAGCAGGGGTGTGAAGCTGAAGTGCCGTGCCGTAGAATAGAAACAACTCACTTCAGTTGTCAGAAACTCTGCAACAAAAATCGTGAATTCAGTCAGAGACGTAGTACGACGGTTAGGAATTTTGGGTTAGGGTCTTAGGGTGTAGGTCTAGAGCTTTGGAGGAGTATAACGACGAGGGACAGTGGATTAGAATTGTTGAAGAATGGCTCAAACGAATACGACTCCAGCTAGCTAGTGCTGCTTAACCACTGATAAGCACCCTACCGAATTGCTCCTCCACAGTATTTGGCAGCCCTTTCTTTGGTTTACCTCATCGAGCAGTCCTATCATCGATTCCTTCACCAGCCGAATGCTCATCAAGTTTGAGTGAGGCTATAAGATAACAGCACGGAGATTTCTAAATAATTTCTAGCAATCTTTCTTTAGCATACACTGCCCCAAACTAACTATGTCGCGCCGCTTTCAGCCCAAAAAGGCAGCTCAAGAAGGTGAAGGTGGCCGCCACCGTGTTGCATTTTTGATTTGTTCTTGTACTACTTGTACATAACCTACGCCCCGTTTTGCATATCAATAGGTCAGAAAATTGAGGTGGATGGCGTTCAGATCCTTGTAGAAACTGTTCAGCCAGGCGATGCGACTAACTTTCCACAGCCCGGGCACACAGTACGGATTCACTATGTCGCTACGTTAGCCGACGGGACGCAGTTCGACTCGTCGCGAGCAAGGGATCAATCGGTTTTCTTCAAGTTAGACTCCGGCGCTGTAATCTCAGGGCTTGAGGCTGGCATTCGAACGTTGAGCCGAGGCACCATCGCCAAGATCACTATTCCACCTGAGGCTGGGTTCGGCGACCAAGGGTTTCCTCCAATTGTAGCTCCGAACTCCGTGTTGATTTACGAAGTAAGTATTGAGCTCGTTTAGATCTTGAAGTGTTTTAGCGCTGCGCTATCTCGTGCTTCTCATTACTTTGATTCTTTCTTCTTGCGCAACACTCCTCATCAGGTCGAACTTATATCATTTGAGAATGTTGAAAAAGAGTAGTCCAGTAGTTGGCGGCTCCTTTGGTCAGCTGTGGCTGTGCGCTGGGCAGCGGTCTTCCATACCGCCAACATATCATATGTAAGCCCTGGGGGCTACCATTCCATGCTACTCGGAACCGGTTTCAGCTTGGGGCTCTCATTGAAACATCGGCACTTCCTTGTACGTGAATGCTTCGCTTGGCGTGTACTCAGTACTCAGCGCAATAACGCAAACAGGCAAACTTAAACATGCTATCTATGGCGAATTGGCTGTACCACAACCATACTTACAGATAGGAGCAAAGGATTTCCCCTTCACGGCGTGACAGTAATACAGTGTGGCTATCTACTCTCCGCTGGGATTTAAGATAAGAAGTATAGAGGGCCATTTATATTCTCTATTCTAATATCTATTAGGTAGCTATATTTGAATATTCATACTTCGTATTCCGAACAGAAACAGATGCCCGGGTGCCAATATCTCTTGTATTTCATGAAGATTCCCAAGTGAAGGAAAGCGCTTAAGTGTGAAGGGTTAAATCCAAAATCCAAAACCCAAAGCGTCTACGGGCGCTTCAGAATATAAATTCCAAGATCGATTCCACTACCGTCTTTCTCGCCGTCAGTTCCGAAAGGTTCAAATGTCAAAGGTCCTTCAACGTTAAACTGAGCTTCTTTCAAGCGTGACCAGAGCTCGGTATCAGCATCAGCACCGCGACGCTGGTAAGAGAAAATGATAGAGGTACTGCTTCCAGGCGGAGCGAGAACCTCTAAGGTTCGAACGAAGGGCAGAACGAGTTCTACAAGCCACACCACATCGGCTGCCAGGACTACGCTCCATCGATTAAGATCAACGGCTGGAGGAGCAAACCAGTCAAGAGCTTCGGCGCGCACCGACGACTGTTCCTGCGCGAGCGCACCGCTGTTGAGGGCAATCGACTCGTTGCACCATGGCAAACTGTAAGGAAGGTCGGTTAAAACTACTTCCGATGCGCCTAAGAGCCCCGCTGAGATGCCAGCTAGTCCCTGCACACGAGTAATGAATGTTAGTCGACTTTGTTCGTCACTGTCAAGGCATCTCATCATCCAAGTAAGAGCGAAATCAACTTCAAGGTACCTGGCCAGCCCCAAGCTCAAGACAAGACCTGCCTTTCACAAGTTCCGGGCGCGCTGACAAAAATTTTGCGAGCAGGATCGCGCCGTCCCATAAAGTTTTTCCAGTCGCTCCATCAGGGCCTTGACAGTCGCCTTCTGGAACAGGAAGCGCAACCCTGTGAGCACCAATCATCAGATCGGACGCCAAACCCTGGGCAAAAGTAACGCTCCGAAATTTCCGCCACGCAATAGCTAACGGCGTTTCTTCTGTTCTACTTTTTGAGGTGCATCGCACGTGTTTGGGTGCAAACAGCTGAATTCCTCGCTCCTCGGTCAAGAACTGATTCGCAGTCAACCACTGCGAATCCACGAGATACTGCAGTTCAATTGCATCGCCAAGTATCGCACTCACTTCGTCGCTAAAGGACTGCCGAGAGCCAGCGTGGTGAATTTTGTACCGAGCAAGCGAAGACTCGTCAATTTGATCCACTAACAATAATGTGCTGTACGTTTTTGCTGCTGATGCCATGGCGAAGCTCTGCCGCCCTAGGGCTAAGCAGAGGAGCACCGTTAAGCGCAACGTCCTGCTCACGATTCTGTCAACGCGACAGGCAAGAGGACGCCGCTGCAGCTTCAACAAACCCTTCAAGCGAAGCTTCAGTTGACGAGTAGATTAATACCTCCAAATGTATCGCAAGCACTAGAGGAAGATAATCTTAACTTAAGCTACCGAAGTCTCTGTTCGTAATCTAAACTGAATGTATGCTTGCAGAAAGTTGGCTAGGTATTAGTAGGTTAGGACAGTCTTGCAGGCTATTCAACGATAGCTCGTGGCTAGGCGCTGCAGCAATTATTGACAGTCTACAAGCTATGTCAGTGCCTTGGGGCCTAAGGTCTGAGGTCTGAGGTGAGATTCCTGGGATCCTGAGTTTCTGCTGATGAGCTCACGGCTCAGCTCGCGTTTGTACATTTTTTGTGTCTCCACTTTGAAGCTACTTTTTATCTGGGTGGCTAACTTTTTCCAGAGATCGTCGTGATGACAACACCATGACAAGCTAGATGACAAGAAGTGATCTGAGATTTTCCCCAACGAAGCTAGATAGCTTCACTCTAAAGAACCGTAGTTAGATTGAGGAGCGGGAAGAATAGAAGAATATCACGCACTAGACCAACGCAGTATGAGCTGCACTAGGCAAGACCAGCTGCTCCTAACTGCTGCGGAGGCGTTAAAGCAAGCAGCTCAGCATCTTGAAAATTCTGTCAAAAGCCCGACATCTCCTAATCCATTCGTAGCAGAAACGAAGGGCTGGCAAGATTGGCAAATAACATGCCTGTTTTACATGGTTGCGCTTCAGACTTTTATCATGTTCTACGTTTTCACGTGGCTCCATTTCCCGCGTATGTTAGACAACCAAGTTGCTACTATGGCTAAGACATGCGAACGAGTCTCCCTTTACATTCTGGGAAGCCCGCAGGTTCGGCATACAATATTTTCCTGTGCGCCGATTCAGTATTTTTGATATACAAAGCAGTATTAGAACGAGGTTCATGAACCAGTCTTTCAAAGGAACTTAGAGTCTTCAATTTCACACTCTCATGCCTGCGTGCTGTTAGGTTATTGCTGGGGCTGTTCAAATGACCGAAAAAGTTGCGTCTCACCCTCAAAATTTAGGCGCAATGTCGAAAGCCATGACTGCAGTTTTTTCAAGCGAAGTTTTTATGACTTCAATGCGAGGAGTCATGAAGACGCTGCTGCTGGATCGAGACATTCAACGCATCGTGGGCGTGTCTTTTGCGGGCATTTCGAAGGAAGCCGTGAAGAACACCTTCAATTGGAACCCAAACGCAGAAGAAGACGCACGCCGTGCCTTGCTAGATGACACAGGTGAAGCCAACGGTGACGAAGGCAGCGATCATAGCAACAGGGACCCTGGCCCCAATAAGCACGAAGACCCACCGCACATTTGGCAGCAGTGGCTCCGCGGGGTTCAGGAGGCCTTAGACCCGCATCGCCGGCAAGAAGCCATGGACCACGAGAAAAGCCAGAGGCAGGAAGGTGGTGATGAGAAAGTGCAAACCGAAGAGTCGGCTGAAGTTGCAGCCCGCAATTCTGGTAACGATTCAGGCGATGCTTCAAGTTCGCCTTTGCGTAAAGAGCGCAGTTTGACAAATCCAGAGAGCAGCAGTGTTGTCGAGAAACCACCGCAGCTTCCGAGCAACTCTGAGGATCCCATCACGACGCAACCCAAATCGCCGAAATTAGCCCCCTCGTCGGCCTCAAAATCACCTGAATCAACGCCGCCGCGCCAATCCTTAGCCAAGCTCAAGGGTCGTGCTCGACCACCGCGGCATAGCGCAGAGCGTGGGAGTAGCCCAAGGAGCAACAACGATGTAGTCGAAGGAGACAAGAACTCGGTAAGTTTCGTTCTGACCGAATCTTATGTCTTTCTACTTAGTTCATTTTGCTTTGATTTCCTTCATTTTCTTCACTCTCTCTTTTGGCGCTATTAGGTGACTGGATCTGTACGGAGAAGCAAATCGGAATCGCGTGGAACTAGTAGAGATCCTCGCTGATTGAAGTGCCTGTTTGAAGTATCAAGAATAGAAGTGCTCTCTCATGCTCGCGCATGAACGAATTGCGTCTTTCAGCTGCCAACTCGGATCAGGGATCAGAGCGCTAGCTCCCCCAAAATTTAACACCGTACTTGAGTTTGGATGTCTAAGCGCCATAGCCCTCCTGGCTTCTGGCTGCTGACTAGGCAGAGGCTATGGGGATTTTCCATGTACTCATTATATACATAAAACTTTTATAAAACACCATACCATTCAAAGTCCATATCAGTTAACAGAACTATAACTACACCAACAGCGAGATCCCACTTGCTTTCTTCTTTCTTAAGTGAAATGAAAAGGAAATATATCATGCAGAATGCATTTGGTACATAGTTTTACTCGCTTTCGTCGTCCGAGCCATAGCCAGCCAGAAGGGAGAAAGAATCTTCTGACGCGCCCTTAGGCCCCCCTGCTCTGACTTCTCCCTTAGCAACTTCCAGCTCCGCAGCAGATTCACTTTCTCCTGGCACCTGGTGGCGTGCTCGTTTGGGCGGTGGCGGTGGCACTCCATCACTCGAGACATCACTGGGTGCTTCCCACTGGGTCCGGCCACTCGGCAGGTGGGTGTAGTAAGGGTGGTGGTAAGTTGGGTCCAGATGGCACTGCCACCCAGGCGGTAACGCTACATGTGGCACAGTCTCCTGGGACACACTTCCTGGAGCTGAAGTTGGCAACTCAAACTGACTGTCAGTGTCGGGATAAGCTTCGTCCGCTGGGAAGCTGCTCCGCATTAAAGTGCCATGCTGTGACAAGTAGTCATCCACTGCCGATTGCTGCTGGGCACAGGGAGACGCTGCTGTATCCGCATACATCTCTCTTGGCACTGTCGCAGGCGCCAAGGCTGCCGGAGTAGTGTCTTCAACGGCTCGGAGAACTGTCTGCTGCCGTTCAGCAAAAGCCTGAGCTGCTCTCTTGGGATTGGGGTCCTCCTGTAAGCCAGAGAGGAGGTGAAGGCCACGCGTAAGCAAATCAACATGACAGTATGAAAGCCCATCAACTCAGGCATTTACACCTTTTCATCACCTTGGCCCAGCGCACAGACACCACGCTGCCTTCGCCCACCACTTGCTGGCTCATGGCTTCCTTGGCAAACTCAGCGCTCGACCGCCAATTGTACTGCACAAACGCTATGCTCTTCTGGGGAAGAAAGCGGAGTTGAACAATTTCCCCAAACACTTCAAATTCCTGCCACAATGTATCCTCCGTGCAATCAACACCAAAGTCGCCAACGAAAATGGTTCGGTTCTCGAGTAGCACCGACCCAGGTCCATTCTGATCGGGCCCCTCTGTCGCTTCGCGCTGGCGGCCGAAACAATCGAATTGAACGTCAAGGCCGTCTTCTGTGGGCAGCCGGTGCCGCCGATTACACTTGTGGCCGAGGTGGCACGCCCCGCGCGCAAAGAAGAGGCATACGTCGGAGCCAGAACCACCCCGGGTTTTGCCTTCGTGCAGCTCAGGGCGGCACCTGGGCACAGGAATAGAGGACACATTCGGCACAATAATTTAACTCCCAAAGTTATCATGGTACCCATTCCAAAAATTGCAGTATATCTTACCGAGTCTTCGCTTGAAGACCTCTCTCAGGGCTGCGTGGTTTTCTTTTTCCAGCCTTCCGGTGATGCCAGATATTGTAATCACCGTCACCCTCATCCTCGGTATCGAGAAGAGGTCTATCAGTTTGTGCAGGAGCTAGCCGGTCAACCATTGCTCAAAAAGACGACCACTCACGAGATTAATCTACAATTCGCGTGCATAAAGAGATGGTTTCATGGTGAGTAGAGGTAGGTTTAGTAAAGGTGTAAATGAAATCCACTTGATGCGTCGTATTTTTCTCAAATCAAGATATCGTGCAATTATTCAAGAATCGATGTGTATTCGTATTTGAAATTCACATTCAAGTCGCTTGGGCAGGACTCTTTCGACGTTAAATGGAGAAAACTTGAAAGTGCTTTGAAGCCCATTAATTCATTTTTATCTATAATCCAAAGTTCCAATCTCAAGCACCGTGGGAATGATCTCACGATGGCTTCGAAAAGCAGAATCGCGCCGTAGGAGTAGGTGGAAATGGCGCTATGCAGTTGAAGCTCTAGATGGCACTACCGGCGTAAAATGTAGAGAATATCTCTATCAACCGTTAGTGCAATGCTTGCTTGACAGAATGAACGCTAATACCTGCCTGGGCAGCGATGGCTTTCAGAACGTTTATTGACACCTAAGCTGGCAATTTCAACACCTACTACCAGGCTTGATGGCTGATACATTTTAGATTGGTGCCTCGACAGCTCTGTAGCTTTCGCATCTTCATAAATAATGGCACCATTGACGCGCATACTAGTAGCTTCATGCTCTTGTCTACTGGCTAGCTACGGTACAGGACGTAGCGCTTGGTCTACTGTAGTCGTCTTCTGTAGGCTCTGGTATCTTTTTCATGTTCCGGTTCAGGAGAAGATTTTAAAATCTATCAATTTAGCGATCGATATTGTATGTATAGCTCCGTTTAGCTCGGCTCCTTCTCCTTATATTGGACTGTCTCCTGCTTTAGCTCGTATTGTGGCACGGAGTAGTAGTAGAGATTGGAATAGTGCAGTAAGCTAGACAAGGAAACTAGGCAGTGAACGCATACAACAGAGGGTAATATTCTTGTTGTACCTTAGCAGTAAGTTTATAAATTAAACATGGAGGTGCTCGAAGCTCCTTCAGAAGAGTTGTTAGAACTCTTGGCTGACCTTGAATACGAACCTAGTGAAGTGAGCATACCCGGGATCGAACCCCCGCTTAGTGTTAGAGTAGTGGATGAGATTCCTCTGGAGTTATTAACGTTGCTGCGAGACTACAAAGCCGAAATTAGTGGGCGGCGAGTTTGGCCTGGGAGCGTCGTTTTAGCCCTCGCTATCTGTCAGCCAAACTTTCCCATCAAAATGAGTGGCCAGTCGGTGCTTGAGTTAGGAGCTGGAAGTGGCCTGATTGGAATGGTTGGGGCTAGACTTGGAGCTGAGCGTGTTGTCATTACCGACGGAGATCAAATTTCTGTTGATCTTGCGGCAGGAAATTTGGAGGAGAATGGTTATACCTCCGAGGAAGGTGGTCGAACGGTGGCGACTCGGCTCTTGTGGGGCAAGGGAGAGCATTCGGATGCCTTCAAGTCGAATGCGAGCTTGTTTCCGACGGAAGGGTTCAACATTATCGTCGCTGCAGATGTTATGTATAAACCAATTCTGCCCCCGCTCTTATTCGAGACAATCAAAATGATGCTAGCAAAAGACGGCGTAGCTCTCATTTGCCATATTTTACGCGCTGGAGTCACACAAGATATTGTCGTTCAAGCTGGAAAGGATGCTGGTTTTACTATAGAAAAGTTGACAATCCCGCACGACTCATTTCCAAATCCGCATTGTACAGAAGCGGAGGCGCAAGAATCCTCACTGTACTTGCTGAGGCACATGGAGATGGAGGTCAAGTAGGGGAACATTTTTTTGGAACGGAAAGCGGAGGATAAGGGTGCTGCTTTAGCCAAAGGCAGATAGACATAGACGACCAAGCTTCTTCACGCGCGAAAAATTCTTAACGCAAATAAACCCGGGTAGCCTCCTGTCGCAAACTTAGACAGTAACCTGTAAGCTGCAAGGACTAGTAACTTAGTTTTTATGTTGTATGTTGTATGTATCTACAACTAACTAATACATCCATATCGCCATTGGCCGTTCGAGTTGGTTCCTTCTGATGTTTTCAAAGTCTTCTCTCGACTCTAGATTCGAACGTGGTCGTAATATATAGGCGCTTCCTGTCAGTCTACCCTCAGGATTACTCTTACTCAGAATAACTCAGAATTGCATTTAAGCTTGGAATTGTAAAATGCGCTTCCATACATATACATACAAAAATCCCTGTGCTGCCTGTTGCGTCGGATGTCCTAGAGGTACATGCGAGTGCATAATCAAAACCGAGCACATCTGCTTTCAAATGAATACATAGAGTTCTCCTGGTTGCTGGTTGTGCTTGAAGAGCGGGCTCCTTCGACACCAGGTACCGAAAGCGCACCGCACAGCCCCTGATAAAGCTGCTGATTCAACAGGCATAGGTCGGAGAGACGAGGGATAAGTAGCTGCAGATTAACCGATGTCTTAATCGGACTTTTTGTCTTTCTTTCCGCGCTTCGAATCTTTGTCTTTGACCTCCACGGCGGTCTCCTCTGTTTTGCCTCCACCCATGAGCTCTGCAAACGGTGAAGGTGGCGCCTTGAAGGGCCGTGCCAGCTTCCCCTCGGCAGCGTGCCCCAGCACGTGTAGTTTGAAGATTGGGTCATCGTAGAGGCCCATGGGTGTCATAAGGCACTGAAAGAGCAGCGGCGTAGGATTTCCCCACTTGTAGTGGATGCCCGTCGTGATGCACAGCGCAAAGCCTGCCTGGTTCACTGCTTTCAAAACCTGCGCACAGTCGTACTCTTGGATGGTTTGTGTCTTTTTCTTTTCTACGCCATCCATTCCTTTTTCAATCACCACCACGTTACCCTTTTCCGCCGACTTCCCGCTCGCAAAGTACAAATATGCCAATACTAAAAATTTCAGTAGCACCATGACGCCGAAGGCGATCCGCAGGTGGATTAGGTAAACTGTTAGGTCGACCTTAAAGTATCGCAGAGCGAGCATGGCACCTATTGAAACATGTAAACAAAGCCTTTAAAATGGTGCTGTAGCTCACTACTGCTGGGCTAGCGCTTTCTGGGTGGCTACTCTGTTAAAATTATGAGGCACACCGCTCCTCGTGTGGTCGATTGTAAGCGCACCTGGGGCGATGAAGGCCGACACCTTGAACTCAGGCATTTCAGGGGCCTGCTCTTCCTTATCAGCTACGTCTTTCTCTTCTGCCTTTGGCTTAGGCGCAACCGCCTTTGCCTCGTCATTCTTGGCCTTCGGCGACATTGTGAGCTTTCTTCTGAGAGAATGCCCTCACAAGAGGGGGAAAACCTTGAAGTTTCTGCTCTCAAGAAAGTTTTGCCGCGTGGCTGTGTTCTAATTTGGTATTGTTTCCTTATCTCTGTACTTCCTTACTCCGTCTCATCTTGGCGTCGTGTATGCACGAAGTCACGAGCATAAAGCCAGGGCCACGATAACAAAGCGCAACAAGTCGAGCGCTCCCTTCTTCTTTTGGACTTTTCAAGTCAACGATGTGGTGAGAAAATATCTCTACATCCAGATTCCCGACATTTTTCTTGCGTTTTGTTCTCAGGCACGTGTTATTACAAGGCTTCCACAGTCCATCGACGTTGATTGAAGTTGCTTCTCTGTTTGAAAGCACTCGTCGATCCTTGAAACTACTTCACATCAAACCGATTAAATTGCGTCGCGAAAATTAGGCGAAGGGCGCTTGTTGGAATTTTTGCGCTTGCTCAAGCGCAATTAGTAGCGGCTGCGACTGGGTGCGTGTCGAGTGATTCAAAAACCTTTTAGCGAGTACTCTTTCTTGATCCCTCACTTGTGCTCACAGCCTGGCCGTTCTTGCCCTTGTCTGATGTCTTGCGTGCAGGACTGGCATCGCTAAGACTTCAGGCCCGCCTGCGTTCTTCCTCCAGGACCCCAATGACGGTCTCTGCTTGGTGCGTCCTTGGGTTTTGCTGAAGACCTGATTGTACTTGGCTTGGGCCTCAGTAGCTCCTTCACTTCTATCCCAAGCCAATCAACTAACTACCTCAATCGTTGTGCCAAAATTGTATTTTCATAGGCGGGTGCGGAGTTCAAACGGTGCGCCATTGATACGCTATGGTATGTGACTGGGCGGCCAGGCAGCTACCAGCTGCATCACCGCAAGGTCGAGGAAGTCGAGGACGAGCTGTGCTTGGACAAGGTGAACTGCGCCATTGCTGAGAGCGCCACGCGCTTGGGAAGCTGCAAGCATTGTGGCGCCAAGAAGTGGAATATTTTGGGCGACCAGGAGTCGGGATACGTGCTCAGCGAAGATGGTGGCAAGAACTGTGTGTCTCGGTGGGTCCTTCGTAATACAGCGCATCTCTGGCAGAAGGGAATCTATATGCTAACTTTACGGTTCAGTTTTAGACCTAGCTTAATGTAACCTTCCGGTCTCACATTTCGTGTTATGATGCTTGATGTGGTACAGTGATGGCGCGAAGGCCAAGATGGGCAAGTGCGACGCTGGCTACACGGCGATGACGCTGCAGTTCGCGACCCGCGACGACATCAAGACCATGGAATCGCCGGGCGCGCGGCTCGTGACCGCAGCGGCGGACGGGGACCAGTCCACGGTGCTGGAGCTGCTGGAAGAAGGCGTGGAAGTCAACTCGCGGGATTGGGACAACTTGACGGCCGTGATTGCGTCGTCGTCGGGGGGGCACTTGGAGCTGGTCAAGACCCTTCACGGCAAGGGCGCCGACTTGAACGCCGCCGACAAGGATTCGATTACTGCCCTCATGGAGGCCGCCATCATGGGCCATGAGCCCGTGGCCGACTTCTTGGTCAAGCAAGGGGCACAGGTAGACGCGAAGGCCGCGTCGGGCGTCACGGCGCTTTGGCTGGCAGCGGGCGAGGGCCGCGCGGGGCTCGTCAAGTTTCTGGTGGCGCAGCAAGGGGACGTGAACAACAAGCGCATGGACGGAATCACCGCGCTCATGGCGGCGTGCGTTGGGGGCCACTTGGATGCCGCGAAGCTGCTGGTGGACGCCGGTTCGGACGTCTCAGCGGTGGACCAAGATGGCTTGTCGGCAGTGATGAACGCTGCGGAAAATGGCTCGGTGCCGGTGGTGTCGTTCTTGTTGGAGAACGGCGCGTCTCCTTCCAACATGTCGACTACTGGCTTCACGCCCTTGATTGTGGCTGCTGCGGGGGGCCACAAGGGAGTGGTGGAACTGCTCATTGAAAAGGGCGCTGAAGTGGATGTGATGCATTCGGAGGGCGTGAACGCACTCATGTACGCGGCTGCGGGAGGACACAACGATGTGGTGGAGCTGCTGATTGCCAAGGGCTCGGACGTGAATGCTCTGCACTCCAACGGTGGGTCGGCACTGATGGAAGCCGCGACGGCCGGCAACCTTAGCGTAGTGAAGACGCTGGTAGCTCATGGGGCTGACGCCTTCGTGAGAGACAAGGACGCAGTCACGGCGCTCATGTCGGCGGCGTCGCAGGGCCATTTGGAAGTGTCGGAGCTGCTCATTGAGCTCGGAGTCCCTGTCGACGCTGCCGCTTCGTCGGGCGGGACCGCGCTCATGTTTGCGAGCGGCGCAGGGCACTTGGCGGTGGCGGAGCTGCTGATTGGCAAGGGCGCCGACGTGAACGCAGTGGTGCACGCAACGCCCGAGTACTTGGATCAAGTGGCCGAGGCCATCGCTGCGGGCAAGAAAGACGTAGAACCGCACAAGGACGGGGTGACCTCGCTGCACGTGGCCGCCCTGGGTGGGCATTTGGAGGTGGTGAAGTTGCTGTTGAAGCACGGCGCCGACGCGCGCGTGAAGGACGACGAAGACTCCACGGCGCTGCTCAACGCGGTGGCGTCCAACTTCGGTGACGTGGCCTACGAGCTGGTGGACAAGGGGGCCGATCCCAACGACGTTTACGTCGACGACGACCAGAAACCCCACAACCTGCTGTGGGACTCCATCGTGGTGGAAAACTCCAAGTTTGCTGCGCTTCTCGTGGCGCGCGGCGCGGACTTGAGCCACAAGGACGAGCACAACGTGACGGTGCTGATTCAGGCGGCGCACAAGGGCCAGACCGAGGTGGTGGCAGCGCTGGTCGAGCGGGCCTCGGAGCTTGACGTGAACGCGGTGAACGACGAAGGCATTACCGCGCTCGTGGCGGCCTCGTCCGAAGGGCACCACGCAGTAGTGGAGCTTCTGGTCTCGAAAACCGCCGCGGCCGTGAACGCCAAGGACAAGGATGGCACCACGGCGATCATGGCAGCAGCCGTGCGAGGCCACAAGGAAGTCGTAGAAATTTTAATGGCGCACGGAGCCGACGTGAATGCGCAAAACTCGGACGGGCACACGGCGCTCATGTTTGCGTACAACGGTCGAAACCAAGTGGCGAGCTTACTCGACAAGTACTCGGAGTACGTGACCACGGACGCTGCGTCCGGTTCCAACGACAACTCCACGGTGATCATCCAGAAAGCGCTCGAGACCCACAGCGCCATCGTGGAAGTGCTCTTAGCGAAAGGTGCCGACCCACAGCTGGAAGATCTCAAGGGTAATGTGGCTATTGACTTTGACTACAAGCCACCGAAGGAGGTCGACCCCGCTGCTGCTATTGAGGGCACTGCGGAGGCCCCTGCCGCGGGTAGCGCACCGACTGCGAAGGCGGAGCTCTAAGTAGAAAGAAGTGGCGCGACTTTAATGCTGCCCTTGGCTCGCTTTGGCCATCTTCGTGGCGACTTGAGTTACTTTTTATTAAAGAGGGCCCTAGCGAAGGAGCGAAGCCCCCATGAATTGGTTTGTCTTTTTTGATCGACTGGCGTTGGCTCTAGTTTCAACTTACACTTGCCCCGAGTAAAATTTAATTGAACTATGAAGCTTCTACCCCCTACCCGCTACCCCTACCCCCTCCTTTTGGGTTTTCGCGCATTTGTATCGCAATTATTAGAAGTTTCAGAAGTCTGGCTAGAAGGGTAGTATACTTAGAAATGAAAACCCGAAACTAAACGATCCTAGATTTGCCATTTGCCATGTAGTTGTAGTATTATAAATCGATGTGTATCATATACGTGTGAAATGCAATACCCAAACAGAGAGAGCGAAGCACAGGGAAGCTGCGGACCTACACATCCAATTGCATCATCGCATCGTCGTCGGCATTTGAGGGACCTGAGGCCCCTGCAGCTCTGTCAGTGGAGTCCACAACTTTGTCATCATTCAATTGTGTTGGGTAGTCAGTCCACCGAGCAGCAAGTTGGCCCGGCTCAGGTGCAGTCGCAGGCGACGCTGAATCCGGTCGAGGCAGCCGTGTCACTTGACTCAAGAGGAGCTTGGGTAAGACTTCCTCCAAGGCCTCGGTAGAAGGAGCTGCATTGGCTGATCGCAGCGCTCTTGCAGGCTTTTGCAGTGGCGCAACATCGTCAGGCGGCGGATCTCGCGGAGGCCGCGCAATTCTCTGCTGACTGTCCTTCTTCTTCGCTTTGCCTCTTCGTTTGGGCTTTTCTACATTCGGCAACCCACGTACCTCATTCTCATGCTCTAATGTCTCATCGTCATTGGTGAGCGGCGGTGGCAACCGAGGTTTTCGCATGACGACCGCTTTGTTCTCTGCCTCGGGCTTCTTAGCTGGTGGTAAAGGATCGGCGATTGGCGGCGGTAAGGCTTCAGCTGAGGCTTCCACCGGAATCCTTGGCGGTGGATCGAGGAGGATCTCCTCAAGCACGACGACATCTCCGGCCACGGCCGCTGTCATAGGAAGGTGCGCATCGCTTGACTCGTTTGGCTTGTCGTCGTCGTGAAGATTGCTACTTCTTTCTAATCGCAATTCAAGTAAAGCTTCGTCTTCTGCTTGCTCTGCTGCTAATGCCCAAGTTTCAGCTATCTCTCGGGTCTTTACCTTACGCTCTGATGCTTTCCTACTCAGATCTCTACGCGGCGGCGTCACGCTGCCTTCGCTATCGGAGCTCCCATGAGAATCCCAGTCTGACCCACTGTATTGGTCGCCCGTTGGAGTACCATCTGAATGAATACAAAGCAAAAGCAAAGAATATATGGGTGAATGCAGTAAATTGATGTAAAGCAATGAGAAAGCGCAATGCCACTTTCGAATCAACGCGTCAGAAAAGCCTCAGAGAGGATGGCGATTTGGTTTATAAAGCCTAATAAGAAAAGGTCTTCAGCCTTAAAGCTTTCGAAAATACCTCGACTTCGTGAAGCTGCTGTGTCGTAGTCACTATCAGCAGTGTGCCCTGATGCCCAACTCGCGTTTGAAGCATCGTCCTCGTTTTCTTTTCCTCCGCTGCCTCGGCTACTGCCGCTGCCGCTCCTGCCGCTGCTACTACTCGTGCTACCTTTGCTCCCACGGCCGCCTCGACTACGATAGCCACGCCCACGCCCACTGCCACTACCCGCATTGTGATAGCCTTGCGATTCTGTTGAATCGTAACTCTGGCCCTGAGACAGCCGCAAAAGAGATCAAATTGAGGTAGCAATGCAAAAGGCTGGGCTGGAGGTGTGAGTAGGTAATCTTACCCTGGGTGGCGAGCTATCTTTTAGCCTGCTAGATGTGTAGTCCTGTGAATCGAATGAGCTCAGGCTACTGTCGCGACTAGGGTAGCGCCTTGTTGCAGCTCCTCTTTTCTTTGCGCCAGACTGCCGATTGCGTGCTCCCTCGTTGAATGGACGGGACACGCGGTCTAAGACTCGGTCTGGGGTAGAAGGTTCGCTATCGCTCATGCCTAAACTACTTGCCACGCTGTCGCCTCGCTGTGAGAGCCAGATTAGGCATGAGAGTGTAAGGCGCGCAAGGATCAACTACAAGTGCATAGCATAAGCTGCGCCGCTCACCTGTGAGTTGGAGTCTTCTGTGCTATAGCCACTGAACGGATTCCGCCCGGTTGCGCTGTAAGGCTCTTCGTTGCCATGGCCAGTGGTCAGCGCCCATTCACGCCATTTGTTGAGCCCATCTACCCACTCCACACACTGCGCTTCATTGTCGGCCTTAATTTTCATTTTACGGTACCTGCCCCCCAAAGAAGGCATATTCAATTCAGAGAAAAGCACATAAATTGGCAACTTTTTCTTGAGAGAGAAGAGTGTAGACATAGCCGGGAGTCAAAAGAGGTAAATTTTTACCCTAAGTCTATGTCGAAGCGCAGTGGATCTATCTTGCCACTTCGACCTAAGTAGACATGGTCCACGTCAGGCACAAGGCGCAAGTCGACCCACGACTCGGATTGGTTCTCGCCATCCACGATTTTGTGGTACGTGAACGCGACAGCCTTGGCCAGTGTCGAGAACATTCCACCCGTCGAACAGTCGACGTCCATCTCGGAAGGTACTTTTTGAAGGTAGTACAATCGCTTTTGTTCCACGTCAATGTGAAAGTGCCGCCGGTCCCAGGCGCCACGTTTTCTACTTTTTTTACGAAGCCACCCGGAGAGCGGTGGAAGGACCTCTCCATCTGACGACCGATAGACAGTGCGCTTCTCGGCACTGCCCATATCAATGGCCACGGTGGCTTCAGTGCGGGTGCTCCAATGGCGAGGAGGAGAAGGAGGCGTTACTTTCTTCGTCGATACGGTGAGCTGTGGTTTGCCGGGCCCCACGCCGACGCCATCGGGCCTTTTCGCCGCCATGGGCGTTTGGCCCTTGGACTCTGCGCAGTTTAATTCTAAAAATCAATGGTAGACTATATAATGGCGATGCACAGAGTTTTAGGCTGCTAATTTGCGGTCTCCTAGCTGCCAGCATAACAAATGACAAAGATATCGGGGCTACGGTGCATATGGAGGCATAGTTTAGCATATAGCCACAAGCGTATCTGTAAACTGACTTTCTCAGAAGAGCCGTTGCATATTTTTGAAAATACTGACTCATCTCGAATCTTGGCCTTAATATCCCTTATTGGTAAGCGGTAACCAGTAGAGTACTACCAAGCATGGAGGTTCGAATTATATGCAACCGAAGAGGAGAACAATCAGAATTCAAAAATTTCTAAGATCTTGGCACTACAACACAGCCCACACACAACACCGCATTCCTAGAGGTAAATACGCAGAGAGCACACGCACAGTAAACTTGGAGTTTGGGCCATGGCTATGAAGGGCCCCGTTCTGAAGCGCGCTGCAATAGAGCTAAACGTATTTCCTCGCTCGTCACACATGGCACGAACAGCCAACACTTATTCGTCGAATGCGCCAACATTCGACGAAGCGAGCGGGTTTGTCTCCGCATTTTGCCGCTCTTCGAAATTGCGCTTCGCGAGTGGGTATTGCACGTTCCTTAGGTACGAAGTCGCTGCTTCCCAGCCCCAGCGCTGCATCTCCGCGTAGGCCAAGGCGGCCATGCCTTCAAGCTTGGTACGGTCGTCTAACAGAGTCTTCACTTTGGCTGCAAAGTCGCTCGGGTCACGAGGAGCTGCGAGCAAGCCCGTTTCACCGTCGGTGATGATGCTGGGGACTCCGCCCGCTCGCACCCCCACCACCGGCACCCCCGACGCCATTGACTCGATCACCACAAACCCAAGCGTTTCCGAATCTGACGGCATCACAAACAAGTCCGCAGATGCAAAGGCCTCGCTAAGGCGCTGACCTTGCATCAAACCCATGAATTTGGTTTTCGTGCCTGCGAAATGCGCTCTCAGTTCGTCTTCGGCTGGACCTTTGCCCACCAGCGCTAGCCGCGCCTCGGGGATAGCCTCGAGAACAATCTTGAGCTGCTTTAAGCATTTCTCATTCCCGAGGCGACCCACGTACAGCAGGAGCGGCGCTTCAGAGTTCTTGTCGGACAGTTCCGCTCGCATTTCAGCAGACTTGAACTTTGGGTTGAATTTCTATGCCAGCAGAAAACAAGAATACACTTACGGATACCGCTGACACCCACATGGAGTGCAAAAATATGTAGCTTCGAGAATAATTCGCAAGAAAATATCAAACGAGTTTTTCAAGCGGCATATTGAAAAGTCAACATGAACAAAGCACGAAAGCAAGGCTGTGTGTGTTTGACAACACGCGCTCACTCACCTCGGTATCGACGCCTTTGCGCCAAACTTCTACTCGTGGAATGCCGTTGGCCTCCATCTCTTCTTTCATTTGAGGTGAAGTCACCAGGGTAAGGTCCGCGGCACTGTGCACGAGTCGAATGATCCCCCAGGCGCTCTTTTCGCCGAGGTCTATAGCAAATAACAAACGGTGCATGACTAACATTAGAAGAAAGTTGCCGAGTCATTCACATTCACAACTCTTGGATAACTGCAAACTCACATGCCGGTAGCCACGTGACGTATTCTTTGGTGTACATCGGTAAGTGGGTGTGATAGGACAGGACGATTGGAATGCCGAGCATTTTTGCAGTGAAGATAGCTGCAAAAACAATAAACCCAGGCGAAGTGCAGTGAATGATGTCGGGACGAAATCGGCTCATCGTCTTCCAGACTAGCCTCTGCTTCGCGTCAAAAGTGAGGCTAATCTCGTCATAGAGCGGAAACCTAAATCCTTTGATGTTGTTGATGGGGTAGCTGCCAAACTTCTCATCTGGCTCCTGTAAGTCGTCGACGGTCACAATTTCAACCTTGTCGCCAGCCTTGTTCAAATACTTCAACATCTCTTTAAAACGGTTGGAATAGCCTGACACGTGAGAAAAAGGGGTTGGTTCCACTAAGAGGCCGATGTTCATTGGCTGGCCAGCCGTCAGCGCTGGAGCATCTTCGGCGAGGGTTGGCTTTGAAAGCACATTCAGCTGCGTCGTGCCCAGCGCAAGTTGACGGCCCGACGACGCTGCCACTTGCGGGAAAACGGTTGGTAACCAAGCATCCGATGCATGGTAGAGCACGAACAAAAGAAGTACGGTTCGGCTATCAGCATAAAAGCGCTGCATTATCATTCAAGTCGCACGATACTCGATCAGTTCTCTTAAATCTTTTCCTGGAGTTATAATGGCAAATGAGGCGTTCGGAACATGCGTGAGTTCGATTTCAAAGGCTGAAAGCGTAGACCCAGAAAGCAGTACGCTCTGGCTAGGTCAAATCGTGGTATGCAGCACGTTCCTTGAAGTAAGTACTGTGCACTTCAATTACCAGCGCCGCTTTAGCTTCCCGCTGGGAATGATGGCTATCAACACTAACACCACCAATCAATCACTTGCTTCAAAAAAAATACTCATGGTTTTTTTTCGATTAGCTACAGTTGGTTTGTCGTGTTGTCGTGTTGTCGTACAGTCGCACACTACTACTACAGTACTGTACTACCAGCACACCGTTGGTATCTGTACTATGTACATGTACTACAGGAGTGTGTGTACAGTGTACAGATAGACCATTTCCGAAAACTAGTGGAGGGGAATTCCCGGCTTTGTAAAGTGGCCTTGGGAATTCCCGAGATTCCCGGGAATTCCCATGGATTCCCGGGAATTCCCGGTAGTTTTGGGAATCCAAGCCTGTCGCAGGAGCTCAAGAGAGGACTCCCCCAAGCGGGGAATTGAGGTCCACAACTACATTTTTCACCTAGACATCAGTTGCGTATGCGAAGTATGGCAATACAGAAAGGAAAAACCCACTCTCCTATAATCTTCCTACCGGCTCCGAATGGCCGCTTTTAGCGCCCGTTCTTTTCTGGTTTTGAAGCCGCAAGAAAGGATGTTTAGTGGCGCAATGAAGAGGCACCTCCCTGTAAATAAAACAATACCACCCTGTAAATAAAAATCCCCCCCTGTAAAGCCAATATACCTCCCCTGTATGGGAATTCCGAGGAATTCCCCGAAAACGTCATTTTAGAAAAGGGAATTCCCGAGGAATTCCCATCGATTCCCGACCTCGGGAATTCCCGGTTTGGGAATTCCCCCCCACTACCGAAAACCCCAAAAAGGCCCAACGGATCACTTTTGGTGTCGCAATTTTCTTTTTGCGACACCATCGCCACAAAATGGTGGTTGCTTTGCTGCTGCGTTATAGCTTAAGAACATTACCGTCTCGAAAGTTATCTGCACAAATACTACTCGAGCGATAATTTATAGTCTAGTCGAGCTCCTCGCGTAGCTGCCTATACTTTTCATGGTCTTTGAGACCCATGCCAGCTGTCACGACGGCCGCCAACGCAACTGGAGCACATTCACCTTGAAGGAGATTCCAAGTGAGATAAAGTCCAACGCGTAGCCCCTTTGGTACAGGATTTGAAGGGGTTTGATTATCTAGTTACCGTGAGCCACTGGAGCTTTGTTGCGAGGCCGTTGGTATAAGCTAGTTGAAGTGTTTGTGATTTCCTCACCGCCGTCTGGCAAGTGCCGTCTTTTCGCTCTGCAGCATTAGGTTGCAACGACCTTGAGCTTGAGAAGGTGCGCACGAAATTTATGAATAATTTTGATTGTGATTTCTTTGAGTGCTGTCCATGCGAAGTGCTCCCTGTGTCTCCTAAGTGTGCTGTTGAGCTCGGTCAGCAGGACACGCTACAGACTTGATTTTGTGTTCTTCATCAATGCCCAAGCTCCACAGGCGGCTAACAATGCATCCCAGGCGAGTACCTGCGTATTCACAAAGTTGGCTATAGAAAGAAACGAAGAGTTCTGTGGGCACAATCTCGGGGTACCTCGGTTCTGTGCTCATGGTGTTTGTGCACTTCAGGCCGTGTCCTTTGCGTACGCAAAGGCATGGAGGTATGGTCGCATTTGCACTATTGGATTCCAGAGAAGACTCTCAACATCATCGGTATGTAGATGCACAATGACTTCAACAAGAGGTGCTGTGTTGTCGGTGGGCCTATCTCTCAACTTACATTTGAGAAAATCGACCGAGGCCAGGGAAAGTGGCAAAAGACTCTCAAGTCTAAGTCTTAAGAACGTATTAGAAGATAAATGCGATCAGGAATCTTCAAAGGCATATGGGTCGAGTTTTATTTCCTTCTTCGCGATGATTCAAGAAAAGAAGTAGCGCAGAGGGAGAGTATTGGTGTCGTGTCATCGCTGTGACATTGGTGTTTGGTGTTTTATCTACATCTCTTATCTTTATCTCCTCAATTTTCAAATTATGCCATATTTATATTTAAGCCATATCTGAGAAGACCTGATTATTTGAATCGAATTGAATTAATTAAGGCCCCATGAAGCTAATGCTTCTACTTGTTTTTCCCGTGAAAATAAATAGGGGAACATTGATGTGCCCCATGAAATCTATGAGTCGCAACCCGAGAGAATAATATCAGAAACAGGAATACAAATGGACGATAAATTAGGATTCGGAAGTTTCGCTGTGCTTACCTCATTCTGCCTCCGAAGCTCCAAGTTTGTAGCCCAAGCACAATACATACGTCAATGATGCACTTGCTTTTGCACTGCTCCTATATAAGGCCTCTTCGTGCCTCTTGCGCCGCTTTGGCTTCCGATCACGAAAATAAAATTGGAGTTCTAAAGATCAAACCGATGAGAAAGAGTTTTAAAACCTTACTCTTGAAGTTTCTGCTTTGCACTGCTAAATGCTCCGTTTGCCTGCTTAATAACAATGCGAGCCTTGCCATTTCTGGGTGAGGTTGGTTTGTGCTAAGCTTTGCAGCTTTTCCCCTATTTTTACTTCTTTACGGGAGCAAATACCTGAATGCCACTCCTCGAACATCTCCTTGCCATCATCACCCGCTGCCCTTTAGTACTCCTGGTTGCCAATCGATATCCAACTTAAAAGGTAACGAAAGCCGATACCCACTTGTGGAGCTTGGGCATTGATGAAGAACACAAAATCAAGTCTGTAGCGTGTCCTGCTGACCGAGCTCAACAGCACACTTAGGAGACACAGGGAGCACTTCGCATGGACAGCACTCAAAGAAATCACAATCAAAATTATTCATAAATTTCGTGCGCACCTTCTCAAGCTCAAGGTCGTTGCAACCTAATGCTGCAGAGCGAAAAGACGGCACTTGCCAGACGGCGGTGAGGAAATCACAAACACTTCAACTAGCTTATACCAACGGCCTCGCAACAAAGCTCCAGTGGCTCACGGTAACTAGATAATCAAACCCCTTCAAATCCTGTACCAAAGGGGCTACGCGTTGGACTTTATCTCACTTGGAATCTCCTTCAAGGTGAATGTGCTCCAGTTGCGTTGGCGGCCGTCGTAATAGCTGGCATGGGTCTCAATGACCATGAAAAGTATAGGCAGCTACGCGAGGAGCTCGACTAGACTATAAATTATCGCTCGAGTAGTATTTGTGCAGATAACTTTCGAGACGGTAATGTTCTTAAGCTATAACGCTGCAGCAAAGCAACCACCATTTTGTGGCGATGGTGTCGCAAAAAGAAAATTGCGACACCAAAAGTGATCCGTTGGGTTTTCGGAAATGGTCTATAGAGAGAAGAGAACAGCATTCACCGGGAAGAACAAAAAGAAAAAAGATCGTTCTGTTGACATCAAGCGTGGTTCTGTTGTTCCCGTGTGCCGCGCTGGCCTCGCCTGTACTGTACCGTGTGTCGTCTAGAGCCCCTTCAAGTCGTAGTTGTTACGCCACCATACTAAAATGGGAGCTCAGATGAGCGTGCCGGGTGTGGAATCCCCTGTGCGAGTTGATATCGCCGCATGCATTTGGATTGCTTACATTTTTGCCGGAATCTTCGCGATACAGCTAATGTTATGTGCTTGGCTCTCTATTCGTTGGAAATACTTTGGCGGCGATGCTGCTCTGGAAAAGGGAGGACACAGAAGCGTGGAATTGACTGCAAATGTGGCGTAAAGATGATTTGCATTGTTTTTCTGGTTGGCACGTGAGTGCGCCGTTCAATGTTAAGGGAGGCGAGGGAAGCTCGTTCATTACCTCTAATGTCAAAGGGGAAAGGACGAGCATGACACGAACTGTAATACGGCGCGATATTTTTATCTTCTGTGCATGTTGATATTAATTCGTCGCATGTGATTCTACAAAACGTAGTCTTTTTCGTCGATTTGCTTAATTTGGCTTCTTCTACACCTTAAACTTTCACTCCTTTTTCTTGGACTGATGATATTCTGACATCCGCCATCCGGACACCTGACAAGACCAGTTATGTTGGCCCTACGTGCGCATCCACATCCCCATCTCTCCCTTCTCTCTTTCTAGTTCGCTCTCGCTCTTCCTAAATCCCTCCAATCTCGTCTTTGTATCTGCACCGGAGTTGTGATAATGTTTACTGTTTACAACACTAAAAGCTAAAACATAAAACTAATTGGAATTCATTCCGCGCGTGGAGAGTCATTATAGTTGCGCTCGTTTCTCGTTTGGTCTTCCGTTCGAATTCCGCGTGTTAGTTAATGCTCAGTGGCGAGTGATCACAGTTGGTGTCACTGGTGCTTCGTGCTCGCTGAATGCCGAGTTGCGAATTGCGAAACACATAGACCCCCCGGACCCAGATAGGTCCATTTTTCAAGTGTCTTCTAACGGCAATTGAATGGTTTCTATGTTATATTTGGGTGACGGAAAGAGGCAAACCGGCGTGGTTTAGGCAAAAACGGCCTATATTGGCACCTTAAAAGCGCGATATGTGCAAAAAAAACTCTAGAGCTGGGGTTTTAAAATAATTAGCTCTAATATAATAAATTTACACTGCCTTTAAAAATATATTCCTAGCGTTTTCAAGCTAGCTCCAAGCAAAATTCAAGATAGCGGCCAATACAGCTGCTTTCAAAGTC
>Ga0307931_1000246_pt1 | contig 32610 bp, 25 predicted proteins | sample OrgLakmetageno47_FD_201816 | JGI IMG/M metagenome (GOLD analysis project Ga0307931, IMG submission 201816) | Saline water microbial communities from Organic Lake, Antarctica - #47 | ecosystem: Environmental > Aquatic > Non-marine Saline and Alkaline > Saline | place: Antarctica: Organic Lake...
CGACTGCTGCCGCCCCCTCTCAGCTACTTTGGCCCGGGCAGCTTTGGCGGCGGTCTCCTGCTCGGCTGCGCTCCTCCCTGTAGAATCCACTGGTAAAGTCACCACCAGCAGCGGCTCGGCATACCCGCTCCACCCAAACGCGGACGCCGCGCGCACGCGAAACTCGTAACACGTTTGCGGGATCAAGTTTTTCTTGCGGCAGGTGGTGCCCAAAATCAGCTGGTTGGAAGTCTCCCATGCCGAAGCAGCACTGTTGCTGTTGCCATTGTTCCGGTCGTGGCCACTCTTATTGTTGTTGTCGCCAGTCCGAGACCCTCCTTTGGCGCGCCACTGCAGTTCGTACGCCGTGGCCTTTTCGTCAGCGCCTCGCGCGTCCCAGGCTAAAGTTACGGCAGTGTCGGTGCGTATGGAAGAGCGCAGAGAACCCGGCCGAGCGGGCGCTGCTTTGCCTCCACTACTGCGAGTGGAGCCTTCTCTGCCACCGCCGCCGCTGCTACTTTTCCCAGCGCCGCTGCTGCCGCCGCTACTGCTACTGCTGCCGTCCCTGTCAGGTTTGGGAGTTGCAGGCGGGGGCGGCCTTCCGTCTCGAGGAGGGGGGGGTCGGCCGCTGCCGTTGCTTTCGGGATTCCGCACGCGGCGCCGGAATTCTTCGTAAAAGCGCTACGAGAATGAAAGAAAGCCGGGAGAAGATGGCATTCGGCCAGAGAGAATGTGAGTATACAGAAGCCAAGAAGAAGAACTGCAGAGAGAGAGCTGCAATGCTAAGATGAGAGGGCGATAAAAGTGGTAGAATAAGATATATACTCGATACAGCGATGCAACATATCGAGGACCACAACTTTGTTTTAGTACTCTGGACTGCTCAATACTTGTGCTTTACGCATTGCATTTCTTCTTGCTCAATATTTCGTGTATATATGCACCTTGTTGAACGCACGATACGTGGCTTCGTCTTCCGATTGCGGCGGCTGCCGAAACGAATTCGTACTCACGGGCGGTGGTCGCATGTTGCCACCACCGCTACTGCTACTATTGCCGCCCGAAGAGCCTGCCTCTTTTGATTCATTGTTGCTGTTCGAACTGTTCTGCTGTTGCTTTTGGCGCACGGTTTTTCGTGCTTCGGCCTCTGTCTTCCGGCGCCGCAATTGCTCGAGCTTTTCAGCTTGTCGAATCACACGCGCGTCGTGAGCAGCCTTCTTTTCAGGGTCACTCAACAGCACGTAAGCAGCCTGCAAAGAGGCAACGAAGTCAACAGCGAAGGTGGCCACATATATTCAGTCATGATAGGTAGTCGATAGTAAATCGTTCAGCATTCACAGAAAGGAAGCCAGTGGCAGAAGGAAGAGAACAAAAACCGCAGATGTGAAAATCAAGTTACCTGCACGATGGTAAACAAGAGGCCCGTTTTATTTTGGGTTTTGTCTGGGTGGTACTTCAGTGCACAGCGCCGGTAACTCTTCTTCACGTCGCTGTCTGCGACGCTGGAGCCACCGCCACCGCTGCTGCTAGTGCCATTGTTTCCCACCGAAAGGCCCAGCGCTAGGTAAGGGTCGTCCTAACGGAGCAAAAAACAAGCGTTCCACGTCAGATGTCATGATGATGAGAACAAGATTCCCATTCAACCTCTCACGCATATGCGGCCCCCAGACATGTCTATCTCTTTCTCGCCACTTCTTCTTACAGGTGCTCATGCGGGTATTTCAAGTGCACCTGCAAGCGTTTCAACGCAGCATTAAGAGCTTCGCTACAGCTGGTGCCCTCAGAAGGGCCTTGCTCAGCCCCAGCACTCGTTGCGGCTGCTGCTGCATAGTCAGCTTTGGCTACCAACAACTCTGCCACGCCTTCTAAAATGTGCTCGCCGCCCTAACCATATTGATAGAACAGCACGACCTCACGTAAGGATAAAGTAATCGCGCACGATTTCAGCACGAGCGGAGATTCGTCGCCCTGGTTCTCACAGCGCGCTTACCTTTTTGATGAGGGCGTTAGCCTCTTTGAGTTTCCCAGGCGCAACCAGCTCGACGTTCATTCCTTTGGCACCGCTCTACAGTATGTTCGAATGATACTTTAACTATATTTGCTAATAGGTTTGCGATGCTTATCAACCTATGCCTTCAGGTCGTCAGATAAGGCCTTCCAGGAGTAGTTTCAATTGATTTTCATCGGGCGATGGTAAGATGTCTATACCCCCATCAATAGAGATTGATTTATCAATAATGATAACTTTCTTGGTATTCGTGAAGGGTGCCTCCACTGAGGACCTATGCCGCGACAAACACCTCGCGCAGTCTTATCATCGAATGATCTCCCAGTAAACCTCCATTGCGCCAGCCACAACGTTCGTTTGTTCCGACGATACGCTAATATAGTATAAAATAACAAGATCTCGTTATGAACGACAGAGCAACCACGAGGTGGAGGAGCAAATATCTGTTTTATTTAGTACTCATTAATGGGTGATGCGCTTAAGACTCCTATACATCAAAGTCCACTTATTTAAAGAAAATTCACTCCAGGCATATAGCGTGGCCCAATAAACATAGCATATTGAGGAAGGGTCTAATAGCGGTAGCGTGCCTTCTCAGCGTGCGCGAGTACAGCGTCCACTGCAGCTGCATGCGACTGCTGACTTCCAGCACCTCCACCGCCACTGCTACTGCCACTTGCCCCCTCTGATTGCACCGCAGTTGCCACTCCATTCCCCCCGCCAACGCCGCCACCATTCGTAGCGCTGTTCGGCCTTCTAGGTGAGATTGCTTCGGCGAGGACTGCCTGTTCGGCCGAATTGTTCCCAAAACTCAAACTCGCAGCCACTAAGAACAAACCACAGACGGCGACGAACCCAAACCTTTTCCAACCTCCTGCCGGCCTTACATGCGCAGCGGCCGCAGAAGGCAGGGCTATTCCACAGGGAGCCCCGAGGGTGCGCACAGCGCTCTCGAGGTCAACGGTCAACTGCTGCCACACGCCGTTGTTGCTACTACCACTGTGATTACCGTAGTGATAGCTACCACTGCTGCCATTCCCACCGGCATTATTTGCATTGCCACTGTTACCGGGAATTCCACCAGTAGGGTTGGCTGAGGATGATGACACCAAGGCTTGCTGCAGTCGACTCACTTCTCTGGACAAGTCTTCCGCGCGACGTCGGTGGGCTGCGACCTGACAATAGGAAAAGACAGAAAAGCAGGAATTCGTGACAAAAACAGAAAATAACTTGAATTGAAAATAAAGTGCGAAGAGCAAAGAGCATTGAGAAGAAAATCGTCCGAATGATTTTTAAAAAATTAACGTTTCTTTGCTTATATCATCGAATCACAGACCTCCGAGCGTGCGTCCGCCAATAGAATCGCGGCGCTAGCAGCTTGCGCGCGCAAGTTCACCGGCGCTGGCTGTCCTCCTTTTCCATCGCTCGTGCTGCTGCTATTACCGTCCTTGTCACTGCCAGCGTTGGTCTTGCCATTATTATTGGCTAAAAGCATCTCCAATCGCCGGTTTTCTTCATCCGCGGCCTCCGCTCGTGCTTCCGCTGCTTTGAGAGCTGTGGATAATACACTGATGCGCTTTCTAGCTTCTGCCAGTGCTGAATGATTGGCTGCATGCGATGTAGACGAGTCGTCCCCGTCGGGACTTTGTTGCTTGTTTTCTCCTTCGACTACAGTAGCGTCGCTACTAGCTGTCGTTGTGGCTTCGCCAGAATTAGATGACTTGTTGCCAGACGATAAAGAAGACGAAGATGAAGTAATCTTGCTAGTGGTCCCGTCATCAACCGCATCGGATGATGCAGCAGCAGCTACCACCGCCGTCGCTGCTGCTGCTTCAGCCTTTGCGCTGGCGCATTCGTTTCGAAGAGCGACGACCATTTGTTTGGCGCTTTCGAGCGAGGTGGCGTCTTTCTCAGCTTGCTCTTTCAAGCGAATGAGCTCTAACGCACTGACTTCTGCGTCTTCGTTTGCCTTGGTAAGAGCAGCCTTAACAAGAGGAATACAGCGAAGAAGCAAAAGAAAAAAACACAAAAATTGATGCAGATACGAAGATAAAAATAATACAACATGCCAACATAAGATGAACGAAAGAATGAATAAGATGCGCGAGTACCCGCATATACTACTAGTAGTAGACACACTCACACTACACCAACTCACCTCAGCGGTGGCGCGCTCTGCGGCAAACTTCTCTTCAGCTTCGGCCCATGTTTTGGCTTGACAATCATTCAATTCTGCCTCCAAAGCCACCTGTTGACAGTAGTAAAAAAGCACACATCACATGCACACCCACTATGCTACACAAACAGCCAGAGAAATACTCTGGAAAATCGATAAGTTGGAACGGTTGTGAATAATTCACTGCTAGTAGTTGCAGCATGCATGTAGGTCAGCACGAGTGCGCGATAAAAAAACAAACAAATAGAATTGTCTAAAGCACTACAGATACAGGTGTGCATCGATACATGCACTACTTGTCTCAGTACTGCTACTATACATAATTGACACACTCACCATTTTCGCGGCTGCGCTTCGGGCAGCAGCATCCGCCGCGGCTTCGATTTCAAACTTCGAAGCTTTTGCAGCGGCGTATTCTTTGCGCAAGGTGGCCATCATGGTCTGACAATGAAGTAAAGAGAAGTGAAGGTGAAATCGTGTTCGAGGAAGCTTACGAATAGCTTTTGCCATCTCCAATTTATCACTTTGAATTTAATCATTGGCATCGATTCGTTTACTCTATGTGTGTACTTGTTTTTTTTTCATTTGCCTGTATACTTCTCCTTCTCCTTCCTATACCGCAATTCTCTCCCTCTCGCACACACACACACTCTCTTCACCATATTTCTATGATTCTAACGGCACCTTCGCGCCCTCGAGCTGTTTTTCTCCGGCGATCACTTTAGCCTCGGCTTCGCTTACACTCGCCTCTTTCGCTGCTGCTTCTCCCTGTATTTATTGGAACAGGAGCAGGAAGAGGAAGTCGCGGAGCGTTAAGCGAATTAGATAACGCGGACATTAGAATGGCCATCGAGAGGCAAGTATTATAGAATCTTCAGAATATCGCCCGCCTCAAGCAAGCACCTCATTAGACAGCAGAAAAAAAGTGGAAGAAGGGGGATCCAAAGGATGCATTTAGGATCTAAACCTCGAATGCCTCGATAACTCAACTTACCTGTAATGCAGCCAACGCGAGCTCTGCTGCCGAAGCGGCTTCTCGAGATGAAGTCGCGTCGCGTGCGGCGTTGGCGAGCCTTGATTAATTCACAACGAGAAAAAAAAAACGAACGTAAGAGTGTGAGATGGAGATCGAGGGTCTACAAAGGAAAATTCGGGAAAATGAAAATGTTTAAAAGCTCGAATTATATCAGAAAAAAACATGGTTACCCAAACCTCTGCCTAGCATCGTGCAGCTGGTCTTCCTTCTGGGTCATCGCCTCTGCAATGCGTTTCATTTCCGATTCCGCCACTGTACGTGCTTCCTCTGCTGTCTTCACCGCTGCCGCACAGGTGTCTTGCGCTAATTTGATTTGAGACGCGGCGCTTTCCTCGGCTGCGGCTAGCTTCTTCTCCGCTTCCAACGCTCGATTTTCTGCAGCAACGACCTATATCATGCAAGAAGAAATGATATTCATGAACCTGTGTTCTCAAAGGACATTTGCCCACACGCAACATTTTTTTAAATGCTAATTGTTTATTGGTCTAGGTGGTTTTATTAGCGTTCTTGGTATGGAGGTTTATAACCCAATTTGATATAAAATATAATGCAATGCAATCTTGAATGTATAATGCACCTCGGCCTGTGCCTTCTCCGTCGCAGCAGTTGCAGCGGCCAGGGAAGCGCTTTCGTTGCTCTGTTCTTCGGCTCGTTTCTGTTCGGCTTCTTTCGCCTTGGCGCTTTCTTTTGCTCGCCAAGCTTTGGCCCCTTCCTTCACCATAGCCACCTGATAATGTGGAATAGCGAATGAAAGAATACAACATAATTTACACACATCACTGATACACCGTATTGAGTCGTCATGCATGCACCTAAAATGGCCCTCGAGGCAGTAACTCGAATAGTTACACGAAGGATAAGGCGGTATGAACCATTGTAAGCATGTCGTTTGCACACCTCTTGCAGAGCAGCTGTTTTCGCTTCGGTTGCTGACGCGTGTGCAGCGGCCAATTCTTGCTGGTATGCGTAGGCCGCTTCCAGTTCAGTCTTCTGATTGGCCAATTCTTCTTGCTGCTGCTCCAAAATTGCCTGTTGCTTGCGCGCAGAAGTTTCAGCCTCTTCTTTCATTTCTTCGAGACGCTTGTGGTGTTCGGCCTGTTGGTCTTGAAGCTGCTGTTGCAACAATTCCATGCGAGCTGCAGCAGTCTCGGAGCCACCAGCCAAGGCCTCCTCCTGAAATACGATCAAAGACAGAGTGCTTGTGTGAATGAAATGCAAGTGCAATCATCTCACGAGATAAAGCATACACATGTTTACTCAAGACGCAGGAATCTAAAAAGCGAGGTCACTGAACAGCTGAAGTTCATTGAATTAACATTCAAGTACGTTAGTACCTTTTCTTGAGCGAGAGTTAGGCTCAATGAAAGCTTCGAGACTTCCTCGCTTAGCGCAGCACACTGCTCTTTCGCATCTTTCTCAGCTGCCAGAGCTTCCTCGAGTTTACCATTCAGTGCGGCTTCTTTGACGTTTGCCTCTGCAGAAGCTGATGTTGCTGCCTCGGTAATCGCAGCTGTTGCTTCAGCTTGGGATCTGGTAAGTTCTTCTTGCATCTGCAGCACCTGTGTCTGAGCTTGCTCGTTGCTCATTTTCAATGTTACCAACGACTCCCGAAGTGCCTGCTCTTCATCTTTTACAGTAGCCTCACTCTTTTCCAGATCGTCAGCTCGTGCTTGTGCTGTAGCTAATTCGGCCCGGAGTGACTCCTGCCGTGCTGTATCCTCTTCCTTTGCTGTACTTAAGCTCTTCACTAGGTCGTCAGCTCGAGTCTGCGCCGTAGCTAATTCAGCCCGGAGCGACTCCTGAAGTGCCTGTTCCTCCTCCTTATTCGTGGACAGGCTCTTTTCCAGCTCGTCAGCTCGTGCTTGTGCAGCAGCTAATTCAGCCCGGAGTGACTCTTGCAATAACTGATCACCTTCCTTCACTGTGGTCATATTATTCTCTAGATCGTCAGCTCGTGCTTGTGCAGCAGCTAATTCAGCCCGGAGTGACTCCTGCAGCGCCTGTTCTTCTTCCTTTGCTGTAGCCAAGCTTTTCTCTAGATCGTCAGCTCGTGCTTGTGCTGACGTAAGACCATCCGTGAACCGCTTTTCTTGCAGAGCCAACTCCTCAGCAACAGCCGTCGCGATAATTGCTCCATCAATTTCACCACTTTCTTTACCAGGGTTTGGAGTGCCTGCCACCAATACATTTGCAAACTCTTGGCAGTTAAGAGCCTTGTTGGTGCTTTGAGATTTGCTTTCGTTCGGTGATGTTCCCTCTGCAATTGCAGCGGCCGAGGAGGCATTGGTTTTCATGACTTGTGTGACTGCTTTGTTGCTAATCCCCGTAAACCCAGCTGCGACCAGTGCTCGTTTGAATGCTTTGTTGTCAAGCGTACTTTTGCTTCCACTGCTATCGCTACTCTTATTGCCATTACCAACACCATCACCAGAAGTAGTTTTCTCTTCACCACTGAAAGGCGCGTAAGCACTGAAGTACGCCAGTGTCTGGAGTTTACCATAGTTTTGCGCAAATAACCGTAATTTAGCCCACACGACATCGGCAGCAGCGTCCGGGCTGACACCTTCGAGGACCTCACCTTCGATTTGTGAAGCTCCTACTTGCAGCCCTTCACCTACCGTTGTTGTTAATACTGATGTTGATGCCGCTGTTGCCTCTGCAGCCTCGCTTTTCGCCTGAGCCAAGGCCGCATTCAAGCTAGAGCGCTCTACTTCCCAGGCTTCTGTTGCGGCTGTAAGCTGCTCTGCAGCCCCTGCTGCTTGGTTCAACTCTTGCTCCCGCAGCCTGGCGACCTATGGTTCAAGGTAAAGAATGCGTGGTCGCCAATGCAAGGATGTTATTAATGCGATTACACCTCCGACCCACACGCCCTCAGCGACACCTCCTTTTGAAACCTCCATCTACCCCTTCAACTGAAATTGCTTCAACTAAAATATAAATCAGTAAAGAGTGTACAAAAACATAGTATCTGGAAAAAAGATATTCAAACAAGAATTAATCATGGTGTACCTCTGCAACTGCTTCTTGAAGCTGCCCTTGAAGGGTTTCGGTTGATGACGAGCCTGCTTGTGCCGTGGATTCCTTGTCTTTGAGCTCTTCTTGCATCTGCAGCACCTGTGTCTGAGCTTGATCATTGCACTCTTTCAACGTTATCAACGACTCCTGAAGTGCCTGTTTTTCTTCTTTAGCAGTAGTCACACTCTTTTCTAGATCTTCAGCTCGTGCCTGTGCTGCAGTTAATTCAGCCTGAAGTACGTCCTGTAATGTTTTATGCTCTTCTTTGAGTGCAGCTAAATTTGTTTCGAGATCTTGGATTCGTTGTTCTGCTTCGTTGCTTTTGTTGTTAGAAATTGATGACACATCAGCTGCTGCCGCGGCTGCTCCTGCTGCCGCCGCTGTTGCCGCTGCCAATTTTTCCTCCAGTTCAGCCTTAGTAGTTTGCCATGATTCGGTCTCTGCTGCGTGTGCTTCCACAGCCTCCTGTCGCGCGGATTTCGCAAGTTTCGCTGCTTCTAGCGCTTCTGCTAGTGCAACTGTTGTTGCTTCTTTTTGCGACTCTTCGGCAGCAGAATTCGCAGCAGCAGCAGCACTAGCACTGGCCGTTGCAGCAGCGGTACGTGCGCCCTCACCTTCTGTTTTAGCAACTGCCAATTCTGCGCGTAAATTTTCAAGCTCCTTTTCAAGGCGAGAAGTGACTTCTGTATTGGAAGCCGCTGCTTCTTCTGCCTTCGCTTTGGCTGCGGCTGCTGCCTCTAAAGTAGCTGTCTCTATTGCAGCGCTGGCCTTTCTGTTTGCATCCTCCACGGCCTTCGAGGCGTCTTCTTGTGCTTGAGCCAGTGCTCTCGCCAATTCTGCCTGGGTGTCGGCCTTGTCCTTAGCCGCTTGTTCTTGAGCTTCTGTCATGGCAGCACGCGCTTCGCTGACTTCGGCTTGCAACTTTTCCACTGATGCAGCAGTTTCCGCATGAGCGTCTCGTGCAGACGCCAATGAAGCACTTAAACTCGCCACTTCGGACGAAACCACCTCACCGGTTGGGGTCTCTGCTGCAGCGCTCGCAGCAGCAACTTTCTCGTTGCTTGCCAGGGCTGCTCGAAGCTCATCGCAGGTGCGTTCGGCTGCTTCAGCCTTGGCTATGGCAGCTGCCTGTTGATTTTTTTGTGAGGCACAAAACAGGAACACATCAAAGTCAATTCAGGTGTCGCACACGCAATCATCTTACTGAGCACACGCAACCACCACCGCAATTACAGACGTAAATCGCTCAGCAGTAAAGCAATAAAGCAAGTTAACTAGCTTTCAAAAGTTAAGTGTGTAAATATGAACTGGTATGATCTTCAGAAACACCAGCCGTCAGCCGCTCCCATTCATTCAGTACTTCTCTGTACATTCCTATACTGTAGCTTACCTGAGTCTCGGCCGACTGCCGCACCATTTCTTGAAAAGCGCATCGCTGAGCAATTTCTGCACTCAGAGTTTCTTGTGCCTCGGCGAGCTCTCGCTTTAGATTAGCTGTTGACTGCGCTTCCAACTCTGTAGCAGTGGCTGAATCTTCTTCAGCATTCGAGCTTCCGCTCACCATCAAACCAGCACTACTTTTGTTGTTATTGCTGTCACTGTTGCTGCTACTGCTGCTGTCGCTATCGCTTTGCGCTTGCATAGCATCTAGGTTGAAAGTAGGTGTAAACGAGGCCGCGGAAAATCCGCCAAAGAAGCCACCACCACCTCCTTTACTACTTTCTGTCGCTGCGGATGCTGGTTTCAGAGTTGGCTCTTGCGGTTGGTCTAGCTTCTCAGCCTTCGTTGGTGCAGAACCAGGCAGATCAGGCGTCTTTTCCGGCTTGCGATCGTTGTCATCGTCCCATCCCCACTCATCCACGACCGCTTTTTCCTGGCTCGCACTCTGATTTTTGCCATCGCGATTATCATCGACAGGTGGGATGCTTGTAGGCAGACTAGTATGCGTATCTGCTACGCTAGAATCAACAGCAGGGCGCCCTGGCTCATCATGTTCCACGATGGTCGGAGTCTCTACATCTTTTTTTGGCAATGTGATTGCCTCCGCTGCTGATTTTGGTGTGTCGTCATCGTCGCTATCATGACCTTGCAATGAGTTCAGATCAGCAGCAGCAGCTGCCGCCTCCTTCAGCTTATTAAGTCTATTACCAATGCCCCACATAATATTGAGCCAAGGCAACTAGTTCATTACTTGGGTAGCTTCAAAAGGTGAAAGTACCGTCTGTCTTGGCATCATGCATGGCTCACCAAAGAATTTCGACCAAGATTTTGTAACGGCTGGCAGAATAAACGGTAATTTATCGATCGACCAGAAACACTTTCTTTGTTTCTTTTTCTCTTTTGTCTTTTGTCAAGCAGCCCAGCAGCTAGCATAGCAGCCACATCAGCACATCAGTCAACTATAGTAGCTAAGCTTCTCCTAAAGATCTGCCCTGCTTTGTTGTAAAAAGAAAAGCATAAGCAGCCAGGAATAAGGTTTCATGCCATCATGTCGACGCCTCAACCAACCAGGAGCAAGTCTAGGCTTTCTGAAGCGCAGAGCATTGGCAGTCCGTGGCGGTCCCCAGTAGCAGGTCCTGCGGCGGTCCACGCAGGCAAAGAGTCCCTTCGCAAATACCGCGAGCTCAAGAAGAATGCAACACCGCAGAAATCGATTTCGTCGCCTTTGCCGCCGCGACTGAATGCGCTCCTCAGCAGCCGCATTGATCGTCGTGGCCGTTCCAACCGTAAGCTCTCAAATCGATTCAAATAGTAATTTGTCAAATTACCCAACCTGTCAAAGAAGTTTTACGACTGGTATGAGTGTAGCAGTTGTGATAGCGCTGAAATTTATATACAACAACCCTTTCTTCGCCTCTCTAGATGCTAGCCTAGAGCCTAGCTCGCCAATGCCTGCATGGAGGTCGCCTGAAGGCACGAAGTCAGGTCAAAAGATTTTGCAGTCATACCGTGCTCAAAAAGAGCGGGCAGGCCTCCTTCGATCTCCTCTTCAACGCATTGACCACAGCTCCCCACTGCCGCCCCGTTTAGCAGGTAGTTTGATTTTTCATGAGTAGTGATCTAACTAGATGCTTAAGCGAATTTCTTTTGTGATGAAGACCCGAACAGTATTTATTTTTTGCCTCTTCAGTGTTGTGCCCAATGATTATAACTTGGTATCTTAGTTTGGTTTTTCACATTCCCCCCTTCTAATTGCTAGCCGTCTTGAGCACACGCTTTAGCCGGTACCGGCACGTCCAGCCTGAATTTTCGGATGTGCACGAAGAGCAAAATGGTCAGTCGCCGTTGGTGCCACGAAAATTAGTGCCTCCAGCCGAAGACGACGACGACACGGAGAATACCGAACCCCAGACCGCTGAACCCTTGCCGGACTTTGAGCAGGCTTACTTGGCGAGCGTTTTATACGAAAGTGGCAACGCTTCGAGCAGTGCCGGGAATGCTTCTCCGCAAAAGCTCTGGGAAGCTTTGCGACGTGCACACTCGAGTGGGTCGGCTTTGTCGGCGGTTGTTGCCACCCGCGCTGATCGCTTGCGCGATGTACTGCGCTCGGGCGGGGACCCTAGTACCCTTCTCAGTGACTTGCGCGCTGCTGCCATGCAGCGACAGCTGCTCGACCAACAGCTCGGCCAGCTCTTAGACGAGCTCGGCGGGCCAGCTGATTTGAGTTCATCGTCATCACCTGATAACGTCAACGTTAACGTCAGTGAAAACAGAAAAGCATGGCTGAGTGCGTCAGAAATTGCCAAAGTGCGGCAAGAAGTGACTACCAGCGCAATGGTGGAAGTGAACGCAGTGCAAGCGGAAAACAAAGTACTCGCCACGAAGTTGGAGCTGTACCAGAAGCAAGTCTCCATGATGATGCCTACCGACAGTATTCCCAGTATTCCCAAAACGGGCAACGGGAACAACACTGGTGGCAACAGTAGCACTGTCAGCGACCAAGAAGTATCTGTGATGCAAGCGAAACTCAAGAAGAGCAATCAGCAATTAGAAGAGTCTCAAGCATTAGCGAGCATGTTGAGGACGGCTTTGGCACAAGCTTTGGACGAGCGAGAAAGCCTTGCGACGGAGTGCAAGCACGCGCAGGAAGAGCTCGAGTTGTCACGAAATGAAGAGGATGATAACGATGCGGAGCTTCAGGCACAGCGCCAACTGCTCATGCGAGACGAAAGTTGCCCCGTAACTCCAACATCGTCGTCGTCATTAGCTGTTGACCACGATGCACGAAAGGATGGAGATGAAGATCGCGAGTTACTTGAGCTTGAAAGCGCAAGCCGTCTGAGCGCGGACCTTCTTTCTTCTGCAAATGATCATGACATTCCTACCACTCCTGAGCGGTTGCCAATGTCACCCAACACCATGCCGAGACAAATGTCGCCGAAAGCTCCATGTTCGCCAGCACTGGTGTCCTACCCGGAGGCCTGGGTGCAAGAATATGCGCAGCTCGTGGAGATGCACGAAGCAGCTGCACAGAGTGAGCACGTTCACAACGTAGTGGTGCGTTCTCTGGATGCTGGCGTTGCCTTTGAGCAATTCCTTCAACTTACAGGCTTTGCTGACACCCCGCACCTGAGAACTCATTGGGACGAAACAATGGCCAACGAATTTCGACAACTGAAAAGAACTTTTTCAGATACCAACGACCCATGTGTAGTAGACCCGCGGAAGATTAGTGAAGTTGTGGACAAAGCCTTCTTTTCAGCGCCAAATGACGACAACGTACCAAAAATACAAAAGCATGCTGCTCCTCAAGTTCCGGAAACAAGCAGCAGTGCGCTAGCGTGGCAAGGGCTGAACCCTGCTCGTTGGCTTTACTCGCCTTCTCGGCCTGATCGCCGGTCGGCTGTTATGATTATTTAGCACCTTCACAATTGCTCACTGCCATTCTGATGAGATTTGGCATCACGTCCTGAATTGAGCTTCATATTCGTAAGATTTCTAAGGGATTACGTGCCACTAGTGGCTTGGGAATCTAGACCTTGCTACTTTTTAATTCTCATCCTACTTCTACTTCCCCCATAACTCATACTATTCCACTATTTATCACTGGAACGGCATGCGGGTTATATGTTATATCTAAATTTATTGTTATGGGCCATATAATTTATGTAATCATATAAATAGAAATAGCAAATAGGCAAATAGGTTTACCCTACAGGGTTACTTCAGACTACAGGATCGGGAGAACTGTACTTGGGTCTCGGTAGAGTGGCTTTGGTCTAGTCTAGTCTAGTTAATACACCCCAAAAATACAAAGAAACACCACTGTGGCATAAAGCAACAGAAAAATGTAACCTTCAGAACAAGTCTGACTGGGCTGAGTGTCCTTTTGCGTAATGCAATTGGAATCATTTACTCTCGAGGTGTCCGTCACCCATCAGGCATCAGGAGGTTTGGGAATGGAGTGAGTCAGCTGTCTCCACTTCGACCTGTCCTTGGCAATGGCGATCCACTCATCGAATTCCTTCGTAATGCCCTTACTTTTGAGCGCGTTCTCCAACGTCCTGTCCCAAGTCATTTGTGGACAACCAATCGGTCGAGAATGCGATACCCAGCCAGTCAGTAACTGCCGTGGCGCCCGTCTCATGTGGCCAGCCCAACAACGAAGAATCAAATTATGAAAGTAACTGTCGACCGATGTCAAGAATGCCCAAGCGACGGAAGAAACTCGCGGAAGTGATATGGTGGCAGAAGGTATGATGGAGGTTCACACAGCACATGCTACGAGCACACCTGTTATGGAAAATTCGAAGGCGCTTAAATAAATCATCACGCAAGGACCGAGCTTCACAACCGTAAAGTAAAGTAGGCAAGATAAGAGCCTTGTATACTTCACCCTTAAGTTCCTCCGAAAGATACTTGTGGATATATAATTATATACTTTTTAGTGTTGTCTATCGAAAATAGTTGGAAAATAAAATGATCGTAAGGGTAACCAATTGCCCTCAAAGTTTGCACATTTGCTTATCACGGGTTTCCAAAAGCGCATGCAAAAGGCCAGAGCCAAAGACGTCGAGGAACCTGTCTAAAAGTCAACCCGAAGTTGAGAGGCGCAGTGCACCAGAGAATAGACTACGATCAAAATCTAAGAAATGGAAACTTTCGGAACCTGGAACTCTTGATGATGAGCACCTATCAACGCGCGGATTTTAGAATGTTCACAGGAGTAACATGCCGATTGACATTTTCAACTTCGTTCTGAAATTTGGATCCACCGAGTACGCGATTCTGGTTCCGAAAAAAACAACTATATATATTAGACGAACCTACGGTATGGATATGCCTAATGCCTAATCGCCCATAGAGATAATCCTAATTTTAATACATAGCGAGGTCCAATTCAGCTCTTCTGGTTCCAAGGAAAACCTACCCGAGTACCGACTGCATGCGCAACTTTCTTCTTGAAAAGGCCCCGGACAGATTATAGCTAGCCCGCTGCATCGAAATGTGTACACATTATCTTCGCGTGATCTTACTCCACCCACTCAGCAATCACTTTGCCCTTGATTTGCAGGCCTTTGGCAGACTTTTGCGCGTAGCGCGCCCCCACGGAGCCGCCGGTAGCGCTGGCCTGACCACCGTACAAACCTCCAAAGCCCGATTCGGCCATGGTCGATTCGACTTCTTCGCCCAGCAGCGCCGCGCTGCCAATTATAAAAGGTGGAAGATAGAACGTACAAAAGGTTCACAAGGTCAAAAGTTGATTGGGAACGGCAACAATGAATGAATGAATGAGGAAAGTCATACCGACATCAAAAGTAATGTTTTCGAGAGTTTGCAGAAAATCAGAATGCAGGGCCTGTCAATTATTTTTCTTAAATTATGTCAGAGCAAGTACCGGCGCAGGACTGCTGCCTCAAGCAGCTCGCGCTCTTTTTCGGCGCCCACGATTTTGCCCGTTTTGATGCTCTCTCCTCCCGCCAATTTCGCCACCGCTGCCTCCACCGAGCCGTCTTCGATGCGGTCGTCTTTCCGAAAAACCTGATATGAACGAATGGATAGATAAGGGAAATATCACACTAAAGAGAAACATAGACATTGAATAAGGTACAATTGATGACATAAAGTTGCCATGATCTCTCTCTCTCTCAACTAAAATTGATCGCTATCTCTACCACTGATGCAATGGCACTGTTTGCCATGGCAATTATCTCTTCATCTATTTTTCTCTGTATTTTTTATTATACATCTCTCTGTTTGAGTCGCGAGTAATAAAAACGCATCCACGCACCTCCACGTTTTCCCAGCGCTCTTTCGCTTTGATCGTGGCTTCCAGCTCCTCAATTTGCGCTTCCAGCGTGGCCAATAGACCTGCTGCTGCCCCTCGAGCCCCAACGTTGGCCCGATTCTCGACTTTGCCGCAAGCTTCCCCGAAACGCAGGGCCTGTGGAGTGTGTTTTTGTTTATGAAGTTAATGGGTGAATGGTGGTAGGAGAAGACAGTAGGCAGATCATCATACAAGAAACATGCACAGGGATGCATTGGAATGAAAAAGACTCAGAACAGAGAAGTGAAAGAAGGAAAGTGATCGTGAAAGTAGAGACAATGCAAGGAGGCCTCAACAATCTTTACCCTCTGATCTCTCCTTTCGCCCACTCACTGACTCAATTCACTCGGTCTGCACGGTTTCATTTGAATACTTCCAAACTCAGTCACAACCTCTGATCATCTGAACGGTTTCATTCGAATGTTCCCTACCTCATTCGCAATCCTCTAACCACCTACACCGTTACATTTGAATGCGCCCTGACTCGTTCTTAGCCAACTCATCATCACCTGAACGGTTTCTTTGGCGTCCGACGCGTCCATCGACCCGCACACCACCACTGAAGCTTTGGAATTGCCGCCCAGGGCCGAGCTCAGCAGCATCGTGAGTTTGGAGTCCTAATATGGTATTAGACAACAATATGATGAGGCTGGGCCGAAGGATAATAAGATGAAGAAAAAATTAAGGGAGAAATGTTAAAGACTTGATGTATAGACTGGTGAGCGTTTGGCGAAAGCGAGGTAAAGGAGAGCTTCATGGAAGTTCATCTCATCTCAACCCCAAAAGCAGCGGGTGCATTTGCGAAGACTACTTGAGTAAGTTCTCAGAGATATATATTAGCACACCTGGTAGGGCACGTGCTCGCTCTTGCTGTTGAGCGCTTCGATGCACTTTTTGAGGGCGAGCAGGCCCAAGTTGATGTACACGGCTTCGCGCATTTGGTCGCCCAGCACGAATCCATTGGTGGCAGTCATGGTGCCGTGGGCCACCTGCGAGCGCTTCACCTAATGTAGTATTGATATAAAATACAATTTGAAGGGGAGAAGGAGGAAGGGTAGAAGAGATTAAAAGAAGAGAAAACTATTTCTAGAAAAAAGAATGTATGGTCATGCTTTCGCTTTCATTTCATGCATGCTTTCATCAAACAACTTAAGTGTACCTGCTCCGACCCGCCCAAATCGGCCAAGTAGAGTTGCGACGTGATGACACGGTCCGACGCGGCCCGCTTTGACGAAGCAGCAGCATCCTTGCTTGGGTCCTTGACGTCGCGCTGAGTGAGGGTTAAAATGAACAACGCGTGCGCGCGGCTGGAGCGCGCGTTCATGGCAGTGGCAGCGCGGCGCTTCTGGGCGTCACCTTTCGCTAACAAGTGCTCCACGTCGTCAACTGATTCAACCTACAGCAGAGATGACGAGGACATGGGTGGCGAGATGAAAACACTATGATCTTCTGGAATGCATATTTTCTTTGATTGGATGTATCAAAGGCATTTGTGATGGTGAGTGTTGGAATTGTGCTACATACTCTCTGTTAGAAGTAGAGCTCAACTACCGCCACCATATGCAACACTACCTACGCATACCTGCACACCAGTTGCGCCACTCAGCACGTAGCGCTGGGCCGCGACCTTGGAGTGGCCGCATTTGGCGCCGGAGCGCAACAAGTCGGTCACTTCGTCGCCGAACACTTCGACATAGGACGCAGTAACCTGAGGAAGCAGAACAAGCACAGGAGTTGAAACACAAGGGTAGGTGCATCAATAGAGCACATTCATGATTACTATTAAAAAAGGGCGCCTCGAAGTACGGAAACCTTGTTGAAGTTCTTAAAGACATGTCTACTTAATGTGATCAATGAGACGGGTGCTATTTCGAATACTGTCGATCACCACATTCACCAATTCATCTTCTCGTATACACAATTATACATGTATATATGTACATATTATAGCTCACCTCTGCATCGATCCCCAGCTTGCGTTTCAGTGCTCCTGCCAGTAGCACTTCTTCAGCTGCGCGGGGCACTACTCCCCTCGCTTGCGCGCCCCTCTTCAGAGGCTTCACGGCACCGCTGGCACCACCACCACCGCTGCCAACCTCCTTCAATGCTGGGGCTAGTCCTGTGGCTGGTGTTGGCGCTGCTGCTGCTGCCGCGGCAGTGTTAGCTGTGCCACCACCACTTCCTCCTGCGACTGGTACTGCTTCCCCTCCTGCAGCAGCGGCTCCTTCTGCTGCTGATGCTCCTGCGGTTACTGCTGGCAGATCGGACTTAACCGCCTCTTGAACTACGGGAAATGCAGCACTGTCACCCTCATTCTTGTTGTTGTCGTCGTAGTTGATCTTCTTGACACTGCTATCTTCTTCTTCATCTTCATCATTATCTTCATCATCTGCGGGGCTTTTGCCGGCGCTCGAAGACTTGATTTTACGGGCAGCACCGGCGCCGGCACCGCGCATTGGCGACACAAGAGGAGTTGGTACTGATAAGTCTTCTTCTCCTGCTCCTGCTCTTTCTTCTGTTCCTGCTCCAGCTGCTGCACTTGTTTCATCCTCGGCTGCTGCCGGAGTCGAGTCGTCATTTTTGACGAGCTCGTTGGCTTCAACCGATGGAATTGGTGCTACAGCAGTTGATGTTGCTGAAGCAGCAGCAGCAGGAGCAGCAGGCGCTGGAGGAGTAGCCAAGCCAGCTTGATCGCCGAACATCGTGTAGGTTTTGCCTATTGGGCAGAGAGCGAAAAGAATGGGCAAAGAAAATTGTGTGCGCATTTGAGGTGCTTTTCGATCTTCCACGCTTCAAGGAAGACTAAAAAAAGTTTTGTAATTGCAGCTTGCACATAGGTGAAATCTAAGGAAACTTAGACAGAAACAGTTGTTGGTGATCAGTCGCACCGCTGCCCGTTTGGCCGTACACCAAAATAGTTCCATTGACTCCGTTCAAAAAGTCCGTCAACAGCCGGCGCGTAGCTGCTTCGTAGACCGCACTCTTCGGACGGCCGAGAAGAAGACGAAAAAAGAAACATCCAGGAAGGATTGAAGAAGCATGAGCATGAAAGGAATGAATAAGATAAGCGGCTCACTCTGCCATTTCTTCATTACTCCTCGTCATATGGAACCGGCGTACGAAGCAAGAGGACTACTACCTGCGAGCAATTGGCGGGAAACACGTGGTCGAAGCTGAATTCCCGTAAACCTACGCCCGGCGCCACGGCCACTACCCGTCCCCCCAAAGGGTCCACTTCGTGCACGTGGGCGACGAACTGCGACGCTGACCTGTGTACATTGAGGTGCGCGTGCGTGTCATTTGAAAAGTATCGAAAATGTCATGCATTTGCAAAGCACCATCATGGGACGGTGAGAGTGGCGTGATGAGGCACCAAGATAAGCATAGGTTGTTGTTCGGAACACTTGGAGTCACACACATAAGATTTGTAGCGCGAAAACAAGCTCAATGTGCGCGGCTACAACCGCGCTACACGACACATTTCCAAATCGTGCTCAATTCTCCCTAGATCAATCGAGTTGTCACATTTATGTACCCATCAGTTGCATCTTCAGCTGCGCCTTCATCCGCGCCGCCTCCGGCTGAGGCCGGTGCTTTCTTCCAGTCGGATCCGAACCACCCACCTTCGGAGGTCAAGGACTGCAGCGCCGCCCGACGTGACGCTTTCTCGGCTGCAGCTTTCTCCGCCGGGGTCTCTTCCTCTTCTTCTTTTTCGCTCGAAGCAGCAGCAGCAGCAGCAGCAGCGGCGCCGCTGCTAGCTTTCAAGGCGGCTTTTTCTTTGGCCTGGCGTTTTTTCTTGGCTGCGTCCCGCGACCGAATGAGCTGCAGCCGTTGGTGGAGTGGCAAGAAAAACGCTTTGCCGCCCTCGGCTGCGGTGTCCCCTGTACGAAAGTTGTCGAAGAAAGGAAAGAAATAAGCACCGAACACCATAAGATTTAACAATTCTGGCAAAAACAGATTATCAGATTTGTCTGCAAGGCAGCTCAACGTTACTTTCCTTCGTCCCGTCCTTGAGCGCGCGAGATTCCACAACAACTTTACACGCCTAGTGTAGAATCAAGTCATCCCATTATACAGAAAATGAACCTGCAGCGCTAGAAGACGAAGCATCGTTGGGCTTGTTCTGCTTGGGGCGAAACCGCACCAGGACGTTGATGCTGTCTGCCGTGGCTTCCATTAGTTTCTTCTTCTTCACTGGAGACCGCGGCACTGCTTTGCTGCTGTCCGACCCATCGTCAGTAGGGCTACCGGATGTGCTGTCCGTTTCTGGCCCTTTGTTTGTAATTTCCGTTCCATCTTCCCCGTTGATGTTGCCGTTGCCTTCGTCGTTGTCCTCGGAAGGGGCCCAGAGCAGGCGCCGAGACCACAAATCCTTGAACACTGTGCGCCAGTTCACACCGGGGGGCGGGCGAGGGGGGCAGTACACACGCGCTTCCTCTGGGCAAATAGGCGAGGTAGCACGGACCAATAAAAACAGGAGCTGAGTGTAACCGTCTGTACATTTCTAGATGTCGCTCTCTTCATATCGATGTTGAGGGTATTTGCAAACTCTTTTCGTTATGTTCTAATGTATTCGCAAGCTACGGCGTGTTACCTTGGAGCTGAAGACAGAGCCACCGCGCGAAGTAGTCGTCACCCGCAAAAGAGCCCCACTCGCGCGACAGTAAGCGAGCCGCAAAGCGCTGCACAGGCATACGTGGGGAAAGAACAAGTGAGGAATGAACAAGAGGGCTATTGTGCCCAACGAGGTTGCTCGGAGATTAAAATTTCGCTTGATCTACATTTCCTGCTAGTAATACAATGGGGTTTGACAGTCTAATGTTCAATCTTGTTGCCTGAAATAGTTTTAATGTGTACATGCCTGCTTGAAGTCAAGATGAGCGAGGATGTTTAAGGTGACGCCTTCGTTGCTTCGGGGATGGTCCATCTTAGCCGGAATGCGTACAATGAACTTGACTACAGAAATGAACTGTGGGAAACAGCCGAAGGTAGGTAAGGGATGACTCACAATGAACACGTGAAGAGTTCGTCAGTTTTCGTCAGTCGTCAGTTGTGTTGTTCTGAGTTGTTCTCGCTCGGCAGTTCGGGCCGGCTACGAATCTACAAACCGACAAAAACCAGTTTCGGGTTGCTCGAAAGGAAAGTCCTCAAAAATGAACAGGTGAATTAACTGACTCCCAAAAGTGGCAGAGCATCAAAGATCAGAGCATCGGGAGCACCTCTCGAGCAATAACGGTGCTGTGCCTGGAATCGGAACAGGTTGGTCACCTAGCACTTCTTGAGCCAGTCTCAAATTTCTTCGAACGTATTTCCCCCTCTCATTGAAGCCCTTCACTTCACTTCTCCATTTTAATGTTTTCCTAGGATGCCGAACAGCCGCCCGCCAAGTATAGACAAGCCCCGCTCAGGAAGCGGGGACGCTGCCGCCGGCAGCATAGTTGGCATGATGCGGTCTGGGTCAGCTGGGAGACAAATGCACGGCTTTGATGACTCAATTGGTAAAAGCAACTCGAAAGCTACAGTTCCTGGCGGTGGTAGTTACACGCTCGATTCAGACGCGGGCGCGCTGGCACAACGAGGACACGAGCTCGGCCTAGAGGCTGCCACGTCGAGCACAGCAGCAACGAGAACGCCAGTACTGCAAAAAGGCGCTTCGCCAGCGAAAAGCCCATCTGTTGCAGCCAAGGTAGGAATGAGGGTAATATGTGGTTTGCATTGACGTTAAATCATCTCGCACGATTTTGTTGTGTCTATGATTCTTTCCTCTGACCGCTTTGTCCTACCCATTCCGGAACTCGCAAACCTGGATAGGTCAAGAAGCGCGGCACTCTTGCTTCTTTGTTCCGCGGGCCCAAAAGCGACAACCGCGGCTCCGACTCAGAGGCAGCTGCGGATGAGGACGGTAAGTGACAGACTACGTTTCAGCTCGTGCTCATCGCATCATTAGTAGGATCAGAACGACTACAAACACATGACCGCTCAAGTGACCCCCTTTGTTATCTGTGTATATGTGAAATCGTTTTGCTTCTCGGTAGATCCGTTTTCTGCCCCCATCGATGGTCCAGCCGCTGCTCCGAACGAGAGGTCCAGTGAAGGCAACGGTACAGACACAGGAATGCACAGGACTGCGAACATTGAATCCTCGACGTCTAGCTTTGATGTCAACGGAAGCAGCAACGATGCCCTCGGTAGCAGTAGCACCAGCGGCATCGCTAATTCTAGCCATAGCAACAGCAGCCGCAGCGGATATACCACCGTGGGTACTGCTGGCGATGCCATTGCTGCCATGAATGCAGCACAGCGCGCAGCACCAATGCCCGCTGAAAATGCCTTTGCCGACAGCTTCTCCGGTGATCACCATAATGAGTTCGGTGGCGATGAAACGATTTTCAATTCGCCTGCACACGGCTCAGCCGACCCTGTTCGAGAGGAAACACGAGGAGGTACTGGAGAGGAGCCTGAAAACGAAGTCTACGAAAGAGAGGGAGATGAAGATGACGACGACGACGGCGAAGAAGAGGGTGACGTGCCGCTCAGCACCCGCGAGCTGTTCGGGCAATTGCAGCAATGGTTTCAGTCTCCTGGCGGTGGGGGTAACGGTGCTGGTGGCATGCCGCCTGAGCTCGAGGATCCAGGGCAACTCCATGACGATTTCGATCCCAGGAGAAATCCTGCTGTGTCTCCTGCTGGTGGTGGGTTAAGAGTGCACGCTGCTGATGGCCCTGAATCTGTCCCTTTTGGAGGCTTCGACAATGGGGGCTACAGCCGCCAACACAGCCATTCTTGGCACCACGACGGGAGCTCGGACGGCGATGCAGCTGGCGGTGGCGGTGGTGGCGGGGTGAACCATAATGGTGTTCTCAGCAGCGGTGAAAGGAATACTACGACGACTGCTGCCGCAGCTACTGCCGGAGCGGCGCGGGCTGCTCCTGCTGCTGCTACTGAGCCCATCGCAGCCGCGAGTGCAGCCGCAGCGGCAGCGGCGCTTGCGGCCGAGGAAGCGGGCGCAGTCACGGAAGCGGTGGCCGACGACTTGTTGGCGCAATTCATGGAGTGGGTGGCGGGGCCGCGCGTGCCAGGGTCGCCCCCGCCTCCGCTCGAGACCCTCCGGTCCCAAGCCAGCAGCAGCAGCGGAGATGACACCAGTAGGGGTCCTGCGGTTGCTGCAGGCCCAGAGGCGGGAGATGGTAATCGGGGCGGCCCCGGCAGCCACCGCAGCAGTGAATCGCAGCACAGTGACGAGGTATGGTGGATCGAGCCCACGAGGCTTTCAACCACAACCAACTCAAGACTACTTTATGTTCCCGATTTTTCACCAGATTGAGTGCATGCGCTAATTTTGTTGCAAATTATCCCGACTACGCCTTGACGTCTGCTTTCTACTGCCCAGGTGCAAAGTCAGGGCACCTCGTCTGATTCTGCGTCCTCTTTCGGCACCAACTCGACCAAACCCCACCGTCGACACACCGGCGGCGGCAGCAACAGCAACGGGAGCAGCGGTGGTGGCGGCAGTGGCTTGCGCACCCGCCTGCCGAGTGGAGAATTGTCGCCCCCTACTTCGGGGGGAGTGGGGTGGGCCCGCTACCAGGCATGGCAGGCGGCCAACTCGGAGGAAGCGGGCAAGTTCAAGAAGTGGCTCCACGCGCGCGGCCCGCACCACCACCGGAGCCGCTCCAACTCGCGCAGCAGCCGCTTTCCGGTATATGCGTGTGTGCATGTGTGCGTACATCTTTCAGCATACGCCCTACGCCTGCACGATCTACTACATGTTCCGTGGCGTGGATCGTACTACTGCACTGTTCTTAATTTGTGAATGTCAACCTTGTGCACTTTTTGATAGGTGCGAAAGTGGTCCAACTCCTCACTGGACTCGCAACAATCGAGCGACAACATGTCCTTAAACAGCGGCTCTCTTGGCTCTAGCTATGAGTCCGGCCAGCGGGGAGGCAACCCCAGCGGCCGCGGCAGCAACAGCGGTAACAATGGTGGTAATAGCAGTGGCAACGGTGGCGGCAGTGGTGGTGGGAAAGGTCGGCGAGGGAGCGGGGGTCGCGGCACAGGCGGCAATGGACAGTTAGGAAGGTCCCAGAGCCGGAGCAGCAGCTTCGACCAAGACTTGAACGACCGCGACAGCTTGCGGGACAGCAGCGGGAACCTGATATCGAGCCATGCAGCAGCAGGAGGAGGAGGTAGTGGCGGAGTAGGCTTGCAGACTGCAGTGCCACCCGAAGGAGGAACTTCTGGGGACATGAGAAGCAGCAGCACGAACGCCGGTGGTGGTAGTGGTAGTGGTAGTGGCGCCACCGTAGGAGGTGCCAACGTCAACGCTGCAGGAATGAGTGGAAGTGCGTCCACAGCGGCTGCTGCTGCAGGCGCTGCGGATCCGGACATGAATAGTCGAGCTGAAAAAAATGACCCTTTGAAGGCTTTCCTTGGCGTCTCAGTGGATGCATTCGTTATGCCATCATTATTCGGCAGCACTAGCAGCAGCACCAGCAGCAGTAGTGGCGGTGCCGCGATCGACAGCAATGCTGCCAACAGTAGCACTGATAACGGCGATAGTAGTGGCAGTAACAGCAGCACTGCCAGCAGCAGTACTGAGGTGTCAGACGAAGTGGCAAAAGCAGTCGCGAGCGTGTCCACGTGGTGGCAAACCAATTTAGCCCTCACGGGTAGCAATAGCAGTACCACTGCCAAAGCGCCCACCTCGAATCTGGGTGTTGCTGCGAACAGCAATACCACTGCCAACGCTGCTGGAGCACAGGCAGATGGCCCTAGTAGCGGTGTAACTAGTGGCGATGGCAGCAGTCTGAGTCCTGGCGGCGATGGCCATCTTGACGCAGGAGATTCCGAAGCAACCTTCGAAGAATTTGCTCCATCGGTGCCTCCACCACCTGCGGGGGTCGCTGCCGCAGCTGTCTTCAGCCGTTCTTCTTTTAGTAGTAATGGTGTTTTTTCCTCCTCGTCGTCGTCGTCGTCGTCGTCTTCATCGTCAACGCCGTCTTCAGTGCAGCAATTGACAAGCGACTTGGAAGCTACCGTGCTGCGCCTTCGCCAAGAATCAGCGCAGCGAGACGCGCAAAACGCAGCTGCTCTCGAAGCGTGGACTTCGGCGCGTTCGAATGAGATCGCTGACATGCAGGTGTCTTATTTTTTTTAACCTTGTTCCTTGTTCCGGCTCGACAGATTTATTTTCTCTCTGATTTTTTTAAGGGATACATTTCTGGGGTTTGCGGGGTCAGGTTATATGATGCCATGCACGCATGAGTGTACTTACACATGAATTATATTAAAAAAATGAGATTGAAAGTAATGCCCTTTTAATAAATCGTATTTGGTCTATTCTTGCAGGCGAGTTTGGACCGTGAAGCTTCATTGGTGCAAGCGCAGGCCGATGCTGCGGTGGCGCAAATCGTGCAGGTTCTTTCTTTTTGTATAGTATGCTACTATAATGTCAGGAAAAACATGCAGATCGTTTTTGCGTGCGTGAGATTTTCGTACGGAAAGATTGCTGCGCATGGCCTCTTTCATGCATTTAAGCACCTTTTTGATGCCACTATGTCAACAGGTGTTCAGCCCTCAAGCGTCGCCACCTCCACCTAACGCATCGCCCACGAGTAGGCTGGGTGGCAGCAGCAGGGGCAGCCTCTTCGGTAATCTCTTTGGCAGAAGTAGTTCTAGCGGCAGCACCAGTGGTAGCAGCAGCAGCAGCAGTGCTGTGCCGCGTGCGTCACCAAGTGCGTCAGAACTGCAGGCGCGTGCGTGGGCGGCGAGCGCTGCCCGTCAACAAGACGACGACGAATCATCCTCACCTCCATTGTTTCAGAACCCGCTTCAGCAGTCAGGGCAGCAGCACCATGACGTGCGCAGCAATAGCAGCAGCAGCGGGAAAAGTAGTGGTAACAACACCGGCAGTCATAGTGGCAGTGCATCCGCACATGCCCGCCTTAGTCCTGCTGGAGCCCCACCGCCTCCATCTTTGGGAACCAGCCGAGACGCTATTCTCGCACGCTTCGCAAAGAAGTCTCCAGCTACTGCAGCAACTACTGCAGGACTTCAGTCTTCTCATGGGCAGGAAGCTGTCGCGGGAGCAGGGGCACCCACACATGTAGCGTCACCTGCTCCTACCACTGACAATCCCTTCGCTGACGACGACGATGATGATGATGACATTGGCCCCTTAGCGAACACCCCGCCGAGTGCTGCGTTGGCTGCTGGCGCGCACATGCAATTTGAGCCGTCGCCACCGCTGCCGCCGCCCTCAGGCAGGCATGAATTCAGCAGCGGTGGCGATGTCGTGTTCTCCCCTCCCTCTGCACCTGCGGTCACGCCGCCGCGCCCGCCGCCGCCGCCGCTAGTTCCGTCGCCGAATGCATTACCGCCTGCTCCGCCCACACCACCTTTTACAGCAGCAGCAGCAGCAGCAGGGTACGCAGACGACGGGCTGGCATGGATGCAAGGTGGCGCTCGCGGTGCTCCTTCACCGCTAGTGCCTCCGCAAGACCAGTCGTCGTCTGCGGTAGAAGCCAAGGCGGCAGAAGTGCAACAAGACGTGGCGAAGGCGCTGCGAGGCCTGTTTTTATGAATAGCGTCTTGGAAGGCTAGCTTATGTTCTTGGAGACATAAACATAGGCACACGGTGGAATTACGAGGCAAGCCGTGTGCTTGGCCCTTCCTTTTGAATATAACCGCGCGAGGCTAATTTATTTCTGTTCATGCCGATACATGTACATGTATTACCAGGATATTCAAGAGGTACATTCTCACTTCTCACTGCAGATAGGCAGGTCAGTCGTTAGTCGGGCTGCAACTACCTTGAGGCATGAGGCCGATTTCAGGCGAATCGCAGATTAAAGAAGGGAACTCCAGCAATTAAGACTATGGCAAAACGATCCAGGGCCAAACAACATATGGCATTATTAGAATTAGACCAGGGGCGCTCACTCGTGTGGCGCCGGGCCCACGGGCGCACTCGTGGCGTTGCTAGTCAATCAGCGAAGAATCCCATTGCGGTAGTAGAAGCCGATGTCCAGCCTCATATTACTGCATCATTGTGCTACTGTTCGCCCGAGGAGGATGCGGAACTTTAAAAAATTCATTGCAATCGCCGCTGTAACGACCGCACAGAGAGCAATGAATTTCAAGCAGTATCATATCGAGTTGCGAATGACATTACATGCTCGTGGTCTTAGATTACAAACGTGAATAACGATGTCACCAAATCTTTGCTGTTGCGCACTGTTGCCATCACTTCAAAAGTACTTATCGAAGATCGAAGAAAAGTTGTTCTTTCGAATGATGGTGGTGTGGCTTGATTTTACTTTTCTTTGCCTACAAGGTTTCACGCCCTGAGGCTTAACGACATATTCACATGTTCACGTTCGCAAAGACATGCGTCGACACGTCTAAATACATCTACACACGTCTTTGTGCACCATATTCCTGTCATTTCATGAACAAATTCTGATGGGCCAGTGACGCGTCGACACGTCGACACATTGACATCATTCAATTCTTTCTGGCTACAAGGCGAAAGAAATGTTGAAGACAAAGCTCCCCTCGTCACGGCTCTGCCTGACCTACGTCTTTGAGCTCCCTGCTGAGCGTACAGCCAGTCCATCCCCAGAAGCACACGATGTGGCAATCAAGAAAGCAGCTCAGATTTCTGGTCTTGTTTCAAAGGACATCGTTGCAGCCACAGCATCTTCTTTAAAAGACGTTTCCCTGGCGAACGTGCACAAACTCCCCTTCAAGGAATCATTTTTTGTAAAAGATGGCGGACCTGCGCTGCGATGTGAGTTCTATTATGGCTCCGACACGACTAAGACGTCCATGGTGGCTGTTCGTATTGTCACGAGCCTGGGCGAAGAACCTTCTATGATTATCGATGGAGTCCTTGCTTCTCGCATTGCATTCTATACGATGGAGCTTCTCGACGGAAATGATGAGTTATCGACAGGGTCTCCTGCAGCGCGTGAAGGGTCCATCCCGACTTTGAAATTTGGTTTTCGGCAGCAGATCAATTTCCTCCGTGAGATTCCTGGGACGCTCCTCCTTATCATATACACCTACTTGTACAAATTTTTCGTCAAATTGTTAGGCATCAAAGAAGCTCCTTCAGATCCCACGCTCGTCCACGATCCGAAGACCCTATTTCGCTTTTACGAAAGCTCACGTGCAAACGAACTCGCAGAGTTGCAGGCATACCGACCTAAAGTTAAAGATTACGAGAAGCCCTTCCGCAAGTTTCTTCAAGTGGTTGATAATTGGCGCAATGTGCGTGGTCTAGTTGGGTATTTTTACCTCATCAATTTCTCGCCTCTCGTGGCATCAGGAGTTACAAGCAATATACAAGACATAGTGTCGTACAAGCGTCGATACCGGAACGCGTTCGACAGACCTAATCGCGGGCCAACACCACCCATGTGGAGAATCGTCAACCCCCAGCTGTCACGCCGAATCTTTATCAACAATTATGGTATTCACGTGCACTCTTTCAAAGCAAAACCGTTAGCTTACGTGTGGGACTGGCTTGAGATGGCGGCTCCCCTCCATGGCGCAGGCTGCATTACGCTCAACGGCGTTTTCATGGCATGGTTTCGCGGTATGCCTGCAGCCCTTGAACAGGGCGACCTGTCGTCTTGGATGGGTGAGCCAATTGCTCGCGTAACGCAAAATGATGTGTGGTTTAAGTGCATGGGCTTACCCCGAAGTATCGCACCAGCAAAACAAGAAATTCCCAAGGAAATGTCAACAAATGCGTGGCTTGGGTCCCGTAAAAACATTGACAAGGACGCTTGAGGTAATTCAAAGAGCGAATTAAACATTTCGATATAACACCTACATTAAGCAACCAGCGCAGCAGGCACACATGAATGAAATAGATATATTCGATTAATATCGGGACATTATTATAATTTCGATGCCATTGAATTCGTTAGTGATTAGGCGCATATGATAAGCGGCGAGTTCAGCAAGTGGAAGAAATAAAAGTGGGCCATAGACGATAGCTGCATGGCATTGGCCGATATCTATGCAGTGCAATTACAGAGAGCGCATAGCGCATAGATGGTCGTCGGCAATAGCCAGTCATAAGTCATGGAGGCCCGAGATCCTGGGCCCTAACGATACTTCACATCACCATCACCACCAGCTGCCAGGATTCCTTGTTGCCTGTCACTGCCACTCTCAACTCAAAAGGCAAAGGAGCCTGTTAATAATGACTCTCTTGTTATTTTAATTCCCGTTGTCTTTGTCAACAGCAACCGCCATCAGCCAACATTACAGCAGCCGAGTATACTGCGCGCTATCCCGATGAAGTGATTAGTTACTTAATGCGAATTATTTAGCGCGTTACGACAAAAGAACAGTGCCAATAGCAACGGAACAACGGGAACGAAGAACTAGCCCGTGTCCCTCGTGGCCGAGCTAGGGCCTTATGGTGGAGTCGCCGTGTCAATATTGCAAAATCGGTGGTGCACTGGCTATATTATCGATTTCGATTTAAGCACATGGCTCCCTTTAAACTCAACGGCAGCTAAAGAAGCGGTTTGGCACTGCACACGCGACTATTAATTCGCGGATGTTGCCAAGCTTCCCTGCATTCAAAGTTTAAACCCCTCATAGCAACACCAAGGAACAACAAAAAAACTCTATGCCCGTTTATTTTTTGCCACCACTCATGCCTTTCTTTCGCGGCGGGGCATTGTTTGTTTGCCAAGGGCTGACCAGCTCCACTGCACCCGTTTGCGCATTCACTTGAGTCTTCTTGATCATCCGCAGTTGCTTTTTGTTCATCGTCTGTAAAAAAGCGAGGAATTTGCCGCAAACAAGTGAAAACAATTCGCCAGAACGAAATGTTGAAATGGAGCAGGGAGTATGTGCGACACGAGAATAGAAGGAGACATATGAATGGTGCACTCGAGCACGAGAGAAAAAGAAAACTCAAGAAATATTTCATGGACTAGATCTCGGCGTCGGCAACCAAGCAAAGAAGTGCCTGCAGATCAGCAGCACCTCAACAAAGAGGTTGTAAGACCACACAGAAGGATCAACAAGAAGAAGAAGAAGCACAACCTGAAAACCCGATTGTACCTTGAGTTTGTGCGTCTTGGAAATGTTCTGCACCACGGTGGCCTTCATTTCGTTGGCCGCCTTCATGGCTGCCTTGGCTTCGCGGGCTTCTCGCGCGGCGATGGCTTCTTGTCGCTTTGCTTCCTTCATCGCCGCCTATTTAGCGAGATTGTTTCAAAAGTTGTCGTATGATCAGTCATGGAAACACATGAGGTAAGTGGTGGTGCAGTGAGGTATCAGGCGCACCATGCCGCACACTCGTCAGAAGAACACAAGAGATCAAACCACTGGTGTTACTTCCAATTTCAGTGCGTACACTTTAAGGTATACATGTGAGACTCCATTTCGTGAGAGAGTAAGAAAAGGAAGTGCGCAAAGAAAAATACAAAATTCCTAAAGCACGAGCCACAGCCTAGTGCACAGTACACATTAACAACAGCAACACCCACCCATCCACCCTTACTTCCATTTGTTTGGCCATTGCCTTGGCTTCCTTCTTGGCCTTGCGCGCTTCCCAGGTTACGCCTCGCCCCACTTGCGCGTCGCCTTTCATGAACGACGACGCCTTCACCTGTGGGCACATCGGCAGCAATACCAAGAGTATAAACACACAGGGGAACTGTGCGGTGAGCATCCTGGCTGAATAGCGACGACACTGTGTTTTATTTTGAGAGGAAGGCTGTTGCACCAAATAATAAAGTGTAACCTTGAGCTTAAAGGCCTGTCTAGCACTGACATGAAAAAGACGAGAAGAAATAACGAGAAAAGAGCACAAAAAGCCCACATAAACCAGTGGCTCAGAGCATCTAGAAGAGTATTCTCAAGAGGCCACCACACCTGGCTGCGCTTCCACGGCCGCTTCGAGACGTTGCGGCCTTTCGCCAGGTGTTCTCGCACTGGTCCGTTGGGCAAGCCCAGGGTTACGGCCACTGCTGGCACTTCCACCGCGCCCGCCCCAACTCGCACTGCACCTGCAGTGGCGACTTTCTCGGCTTCCTCTTTGGCGGCAGCCTCCGCGGTTGCTGCTTCTTCCGTAGAGGCTGAGTCGCCTTCCTTCAAAGCTAAGCTTACTTCCTCGGATTCTCCTGAAGTCGCAGCTAACGCCGTTTTCTTGGCTTTCATTCCAGACTGCACCGGTGCGGCTGCTTTCCCACGTTTACTGCCCCTACTAGCAGCCGCTGGAGCTTTGTCTTCCGCTGCTGCTTTATCGTCAGCACCGTCTTCTTCAACGTTGTCCTCTTCATCCTCCTCGGCTTTCGTTTGGGCTCCACGACGGCGCGGAGTTGCAGCTGCAGCCTTCTTGGCTGGAGTCGGGGTGGCTGCCGCTTTGGACGCTGCCTTTTTGGCTGTCGAAAGAACTGCTGCTGGCGTCTTTGCCGCTGATTTTGGTGTCGCAGCGGCCTTGGCAGGAGTGCGGCGGCTTCGGCGCCCTGTGCCTTCTTGACCGTCCTCAGAAATGGACGCTACGGAAGGTTCCTTGGCTCCTTCAGCGACGTCAGATATACTGACATCACTAAGGTTGCTATTAGACCGGGTTCGTTTGCTTCGTGTTGTCATAGCTCGAGCTACTTCCGAAGGTGCCAAGACAACAGATAGCTCCTTGTAGAATATTGCTTCTCGCTAACAGCGATTCTCTGTACTGTACTATCTGTACTGTACAGCACCTGAAAGAAGGCACCACCAAGCAACAAGAAAGTGTTGTTAGAAAGTTAGTTTTTTTTTGCAAAAAAATCGACTTTTGGATGCTGGATTTTCATTCAGGAATATTCTTCCTGCGTGACGTGGGTCTGTGATGAGTCGGTGTCTGCTGAACATTTGACCACGTACGCCTTAACGAGCAATAGTTGCAGACGTTGTAGATGTTTTTAGCCTAAAATAACACGTGTTGTTATAAATCGTTCCCAAATTTACCTTCGTGTACAATATATAGCGAAGGACACAGGACAAGAAGGTGTAATTGAGGTCACGTAGAACTTCTTGAAATGTTCAAGACGAAGCTTCCTTCTTCCAGGCTTTGCCTAACCTACGTCTTTGAGCTACCCGAGCATACAGCTAATCCATCTCCAGAGAAACATGACACGGCAATTAAGAAGGCCGCCCAACTTTCTGGTCTTCTTGAAGAGAGCGTCGTTGCAGCCACTGCATCCTCAATGAAGGATGTAACGCTCTCCAACGTGCACAAGCTTCCCTTCGAGGGATCATTTTTTGTGCAAGATGGCGGGCCTGCCACGCGATACGAGTTTTACTATGACTCAGACTCTACCAAAATGCCTACAATGGCTGTTCGTATTGTCACAAGCCTGGGTGAAGATCCCTCCATGATTATCGACGGAGTCCTAGCATCTCGGATTGCATTCTACGCGATGGAGCTTCTTGAAGGCAATGATGTACTGTCTACATATTCTCCTGCAGCGCGTGAAGGGTCCATTCCGACTTTCAAATTTGGTCTTCGGCAGCAGATTAACTTCCTAAGGGAGCTCATACCCGGAACGCTGATCCGCATTATGTACGCATACTGCTCCATGTTTTTTGACAGATTAGTCGGTGTTAAGGCTCCTTCCGACCTAACTCTTGTCCATGATGCGAAGTCTCTCTTTCGTTTTTACGAGAGCCCGCGTGCAAATGAACTAGCTACGATGCACGTCTACCGTCCGAATAAAGCTGGCTCCGAGAAACCTTTCCGCAAATTTCTTCAAGTGGTTGACGCATGGCGCAATGTGCGTGGTCTAGTTGGGTACTTTTACCTGATCAATTTCTCGCCTCTCGTTGCGCCAGGAGTAACGAGCAACGTTCAAGACATCATCACGCCCGTGAGTCGTTACCGGAACGCGTTCGATCGCCCTGGTCCTGGACCTCCACCACCTTTGTGGACTGTTGCCAACCCCCAGTTGTCTCGCAGGCTATTTTTCAACAACTACGGCATTCACACGCACGCTTTCAAAGCAAAACCTGTGGCCTACATGTGGGACTGGCTTGAAATGGCGGCTCCCCTCCATGGCGCAGGCTGCATTACGCTCAACGGCATCTTCATGGGTTGGCTTCGCGGCATGCCGGCA
>Ga0307931_1000251_pt1 | contig 32151 bp, 30 predicted proteins | sample OrgLakmetageno47_FD_201816 | JGI IMG/M metagenome (GOLD analysis project Ga0307931, IMG submission 201816) | Saline water microbial communities from Organic Lake, Antarctica - #47 | ecosystem: Environmental > Aquatic > Non-marine Saline and Alkaline > Saline | place: Antarctica: Organic Lake...
AAGAGGGCATACACCGCAGGGAACGACTTCAGTTGCTTCAAGAACGCCAGCGGCAGTTCTCGCAGGGCCACCTTGTCGCTGAGCATCACGACCACCGGCTCGTTGAGCATGGGGATCGACTCAGCGTGGTTCAAGCCATCCCCACCGCGCAACGGCAACAAAATGTCGTGCACGCTGGACAAAGACGAGGGCGGCATAAGAATAATGTAGTGCCCGCTGATGCCCATGCGAGGCGCCGAATCAATGAGCCGATCTTTCGCGTCGTCGGTGCTGAACACGTCTTCGGGCCCGCCCATGCTTGCGCGTTGCGCCGACGACGCCGCGTGCGATGCTTCCACTTGAGCGACGTGCTGGTCCAGGCCGTCCGAGGGAAACTTCATGTGGTTGTGCAAGTACGCAAACTCGTGCAGGGAGTGCAGAATGTTGGCCAAATACGGCTCGGGCGTCGCAAACAAGTCGGCCTGACCGTTGTCGTCTGCCAAGAAGTACACATGCACTTCCAAATACTCGGCCTGAATCTTGGACTTGGCGGCCTCCCTTTGCCGTTCCGCGTTGATGGTAGTCGTGTCGGGAAACACATAAGCATCTCCCGGGGCCACCAAGGAGCGCAAAATGCGAAACTCGGGCTCGGACGCGGCAGCTTCAGCCGCAGCTGCCGACCCGACCGGATTGCCAGCGTCGTCATCGTAAGACACGAGCCGCTCTTCGATGCCCAACAAGGTGACTTGGCTGTCGAAAGCGCGATTCACGACAAACGCCACTTGCGAAAAAGTAAGGCCCACGAAGAGATTCGTGGCTGGCCGCACATAGATCTCCATGCCGCGGCTCTTGGCGTATTCGGATTTCCACTTCGGAGGACGAGGCCCATTGGGGTTGCTGGAGTCGTACTCCAATTCCAGCAAGTCCGCGGAAGACTGCCACAAATTCGCCATCAGAGTGCACAGGCCGGGGAAGATCGTGGTGGCCCCTAACATCGTCATGCGCAAACGGTCAATGCAAAGCACCACATCGGCCTCAGTCGCCACCAGCGGGTAGCGCTTTTCTTGGCCTCGGATTTCCACGAAGGTCTTGATGCGGTGGTTGAAGTGCTCCACCATGAGGGTGTAGAGCACGTTTTGCGAGTCGTAGTAGTCCACCAATTCTTGGTTGGTCGCTTGGTCGCTTGCGGAGCGAGGTGGGCTAGACTGTTTGCCAATCAAAATGAAGCAAGCTTCCGCTGTACCTGCCCCTGCGCGTCTCAAATCACGGTCTGAGAGAGGCGACCCCAGGACAAAGAACACTTGCCCTTGCCAAATAGGCATCGCCATGAGCGCAATTAAAGCTTCGGAAGGATCGTAAGGGGCCATGATCACAATTTCCGTCGATTGCAAAGACACGTCCTTGGCCACCTTCATGCGATCGGGGTGGTAAAACTCTTCGAGCAACGCCGCGACCTCCGCCACCTCGAGAACACTGCCCATCAATAAAATGTTCCGGAACCCTTTCTTGCTTCGGTACGTGGTGTGCCACGGCGAGCGCATCGCCAAAAGGTCGGCCAATTCGGAGATCTTCACCGGCACCACCACCATGAACCCAATGATCATGACGCACACCACGGCACGCCCTGCCGCAGAACTCGGCGAATAGTCGCCATAACCCACGGTGCTGATAGTGACTACAACAAAGTACATGGCCACCCCGAAATCTTGCATCCCATTTTCTTTCTCCAGCACTTGCACCAAACAAGCACTCATGAAAATAATGGACACGATGATGATGATCAAGGTCACAACTTTCTGATCGACCGGGCTGAGGCTATTTTTCGTCACACGGAAGGCTCGAAGAATGCGCATCGCACGCAGCATTCTCAGCGCGCGCAGAAAAGAGGTGTTCACAGCCAAAGAAGAGCCCATGAGAGATATCACCACTGGAAAGAGAGTTAGCACATCGACCACCTGTGGGGGTAAACATTAATAACAGAGGGTAGACGAAAGTGTGCACTAGAAGGTGCTGGAGATTTTCGTCTCGCTAGTTTTCATGAAAACAACATATCAACAACTGCACGCGACATTTTGAAGGGCGCTCTCTCTTTTAGAACCTCATGTTCAGAGGTAAATTCATCTCTAGTGGCAATACACAGCCATTGTTTTCTTACCACATCTGGCTTGACCCAAAACCAAATCCGGTGGTCGCAGACATAGAGGCCCATGAGGAGGTCGACCGCGAAGAAAAACGACAGAGTCAGCTCCAAGACCCTGTCTGTGGTGGTTTCTACCACCTGCGCGCAAGTGGAGAAGAACGAGAAGGGCCAGCATTCAAAAGAACATACCAGAAATGAGATGCGTAGCGAGCGCTTTTCTACACCTTCTCCCTAGGTTTATTCTAACTTTTGATCACGAATCTTTTCACTACAAAGCTTTATGACCATCGTATAAAAGAAAAGGCCGCTTGGGTCGAAGATAAGAGCATGCACAACACATGAGAGCTACATAAGGGCATTATTTTATTTTTATGTTACAGGGGCGCACCTCCATGCCATCGTCTTCTAGCGCGTTCTCACGGAAGGTCGAGTCGATGTGAATACCGCACGCGATGAGCGAAATTACCACCTGGAAAATGTCCCAGTTTTGGCCGTACCACCCGTTGGCGAGCTTGATTTTCGACCGGAGCCGAATGGTCAAATGCCGAGGCGTGTCTTGCAGCATATATTCGATCTGAAAAGTTGGTGTCAAACAATTCGATGATTGGAACGAAAATAGACCAACGAAACCAGATAAATGTGCTCATCATTTGATTTAGGGTCCAGTGTTCGACCAAAAATTTCCTGGCCTTTATTCCAGATTGGCAAAACTTTTGATGATTGAAGGCTATGCAAATTCTGATTGGCCCGTGGTTTTCTAAAGGCATAAGATGAAAAATATGAACCAATCAGAATTTGCATAGCCTTCGACCATCAAAAGTTGTGCCAATCTGGATAAAAATGGTCGAACACTGGACCCTAAAACAAATGTCATAAAGTAAAGTAAAGAGGGGGGGAGTTTAACACACAATGACTTCAAAACTTTAACACGCAACGACTACAAAACTGTGCTCATTTTTCACTCACGAAATTTTCGAAGACCGTGGGCTTTTTTACTTCTTCGAAATTTTCATTTTGGTCCACAGGGGCTGCCACTGCGTTCTCATCCACCTAGAAGTGAAGTGGGCATATTGATAGAATTTGGGCATATAAAGCGAGCAAACTAGGAAGAAAGGCGCCTGTGCTCTAACTGTGTAAGCACAGGCGGAAGGGAAGACATTTCGAGAGTGCTGGGGGCCCGAGAAAGATCGAGGAGGATAGGATGACGAAGAAACGGCCACCCAGCAGGACGATCAAAATGGAAAATGGATGGACATGGCAAGGCGTAAAAACCTTGTCATTGGTATCAAGGACCCGCATGTTGGACCGCCGCAGCACATCGTAGGTGTACGCGTCCACTGCTTCTTTGGGCATCCGGTTCGTGAGCTGCATGTGTGTGGGGGGTGGGGGGTTGCGGAAGAAATGAAAAAAGGAAGAGGCAGAAATCGAGGGGAACGAGAACGAATAAATAGAGAAAGTTAAGGCGAGAGGAACGAGAAAAAATAAACAGAGTAAGTTAAGGTTTTCCGTCGATCTTTGAGAAAATTTGCTTGACCAGGACGAGACAACAAGGTAACAAACAACTACCTTAAAACAAGATGCTCTCGGGAGTAAGATTGACCATCGAGTCCGGCAAAAAGTAAGAAGTGGGAAGGAAAACACGATTAAGAGCCCTCCCTTATCTCAACTGACCGCTTTCATTTGAGCCACTGCCGTAGTGTCACTGCGGAGGGCATCAACGAAATGCTGCCGCGACGGGGCGTGCGTCGACACTGGGCATAAACAAATTGTGATCAGTGAGAAGGAGTGAGACAAAGGCGGAAGCAACGAAGGGTCGAAGGGCAAATTAAGTATCTATACTGTCGAGAATGAACAATGGTAAGCTCGTGTGTGTTCCTCGTATCCTCCTCTAGAGTTGTCCAAGAGCAGGAAAGAGACAGCACCTCATCCTCCAGTCAGAGGGCCCTCTGAGAGTCGTAAGGCAAAGCACACCACACCTACCTCTGCCTACAATTGATCCTTTGCCAGCGCACTCTCACTCATCAAATCCGCCTTACCGTGAAAACGCGTTACGTCGACAGACTCCGTACCATCGGGCAACAGCTCGTGCTCCGTGGGCACATCCGCTTCCAGGGCCGACCCCAACCGATTGTCAATGTCTTGGAAGTGCGCTGCGCCGTGGCTGTGCGGGGCGTGGCCTCCTCCACCGCGGTCTTCGCGCCCTCCTGCGGTGTGGTAGCTTTCGGGTACAATGCGGTGGCTGTGCCCGCCGACGGTGTGAACTGCGTTGATCATGGCTCCTCTGTGCGGTCGTTGTTATCACCACTACTGCAAGTTCAGCTTACAGGCTGTGTCACGCCTATGTATAGTAAAGACGCCACTGGTGATCGGTGATGAAGAGCGATGAATTGTGTAGGTAGAAGTCAGAGAAGCAAGGAAAGATGCACTGACAGGGCGAGGCGTCGCATTGGATGACAACTCGAGCGCTGAGTCGCCGGGACAACCGAAGAAAAGCATTCATAGAAAAAACTCCGAGATGTGGTGCGGATGGCGTGGGATTGGCATCGATAATGCTCGGGATTTATGTCAATAGCAAGGGGGAGGCGGCAGACGTTACCTGAACTCGTCTGCTTCTTGGCGTTGCCGTTCGAGACAAACCTCGGTTCGGCAAAATGCTCGGAATCAACTTGCTAAACACGATGAGCACTGCTGCGGCGCAGTGATGAGGGCGTGAGAGCATAACGCCCACATTTGTTCCTCCTCTGCAGTGGATGAAATTCCACAAAGAGACTAAGAAACCTGCTCATTGAATCCCGTTGGCACGTGTACGTATCTTTGGCACGAAATTCATCCCTGTCCTGATCAATTGTCCTGATACTTCTGTTTTGAACGGTTTTTTCGTTTTTTTGTTTGCTGGGCGCGGGCTGGTGCTGTTTTCTGAATTAATTGTTTTGCTGTTTTGTTTTTCAACAGGCTGTAGTGAATGCCTTAGTAGGCGCGGCGTCTATTGGCAACCGCATACCTCTAGATCATGTCGACAAAGCCTCCAGGAATGAGCCGAAGAGAGGCCTATGAAGCTCGCATGCGAGAATCGCAGGTAATTCATACGCTCTTGTTCACCAGTTTCATTTCATACTTTGTCAAGGAAGACATCGGAGTTAGATCGTACAAATCATTCCTAGGATGAAAGCACACATTGGAAGCTGTGCCCTGGCGTGTTGCTGTTTCTCAACCCCATTACATGAGAGTACGATGATTCGCAATCCTGATCTGATTCTCTTCCAAAACATGCTAGGCCGAATCTCGCAGCAAAATGGAGGCCATGAAAAACAGTGGTGTGCAGCAGCCATCAACGCCTCAAGTAAAAATGCAGTGGTCGTATCATTAGGGAACCTGAGGTCAAGTTAAGTCATCTAATAACCCATACTCTTATCTCACATCCCAGCCTTCTCCGTTTGGTGTATACTTGCGGCGAAAATGGCGAAATGCCCATCTCTTTCACTTCTAGCGCCCCACTACAGCAGCACCATCAGCGTCCGAATTGAAGCGAAAAGAATACCTTGCCGAAGCCAAAGCGCGCAATGATGCGAGGTACGAGGGCTAACGACTCGTAAAGGGGCTATTCGGCTATATTACCCCTTGGTGCTAGCAATGACTTGTCAGCATGCTCCACTCATTGAGCTGATAGTGCTACACCGGCAATATTTCACAGTTTATTGGATTTCAAACAATCGTTCACTTCAACTACAGGACTTTTGTTTGCTTTCGATTTGCTTCAATTATTCGTCCTTCTTCGCCCTTCTGTTTTATTTCCATGCAGCAAAAAAGAGTTCGAGGACCGCGTCCGGATGTATTTCTCCAAGGTAACGACCAACGTCTGCTTAGTGGCCTCTGGTCAAGAATAGTACTCCAATCGTGTTTCAATCTTTCGGCCGAAGGGCTTAACCTTTTTTCCCCTGAACCGTTGGCACTCAATTGGATCATTCCCCGGGTACATTTCACGCTTGTGGAACACCCATTCCATAAGGGCCTGGAAATTGAGCAAAACAAAGCGGCAGTCAACGCCAGCGGCCAAGGCCCCAAAATGACCAACAAAGAGGTGGGAATTTCACTCACTTTTTTTATCCATGTCCTTTGTTGATTCGTTTCGCTGTTTCATTTATTAAATAAAAGGTTGCTTCCAAACCAAACATGACAAAACCAGCAGTGCATTCTTGTTTTTTCTGTCACCCTCATTTGGCCCCAATAACTCACGTGTGTGTATTTATTTGCACATTTAGAAAAACAAAGCGGCCTTAGAGTCAGGCCTGTTTCTTTCAGAACTCAAATCCATCGGTATTCAGAAAAATGTACTTGCACATTTGCATGTCTTACGCTTCAATTTTAGATCAATTTAACTTTATTCTCATGACTTGGATTTAACGTACCTCTCATGATCAAAGAATTAAAAACTTCACTGTTTTTAACTGCCTCGAGTACTACTTTTATTTTATTGTATTCCATATTTCAAATACAGGCCTTGACGTTCAGACCATGGCGTCAGTCACTAATAAAATGGCGCCCTCGTCAGACAATCGAAGCGACGACCGGTCGTCGGTTCGACGCTTCAACGAAAGCACACGTTCTACGCCTCCTTCGTCAACTCGGTGATGAAGTCATGCCATTTTTTCTCCCCTCTCCCACTTTTCTCCTGTTTTTTCACAATGCCTCTTCTTACTCGTGTCATTTATCTTGGCCTAGATTACCCTCTTATGTGACTTGCCTAGGATTGATTCCGCGTCGTCGAATTTCGAGTCCAGTTCATCGTCGGTGGCGAAAACGCTGTCCTACGGCGCCCAGCCTCCACCTTCCATGGCCTATGGGCAAAGAAACAGTGGGTCTTCAGCGGTGAATAAACTCTATTCCTGGCCTTTTCTTTTTTCCTTTTCTTTTTTCCTCCCTTCCGACCTCTCGTCAGTAAAAGTATCCTGTGCGTTATTGCTTCTTTATTGTCCTCCCTGGTGCCACCTACAGATGGTGGAAACGCGGCTCACAGCGCTCGAGAACAGTGTAAGCACTTTACAGCGCAGTTTAAATGCGCAAGATTCGAAGCTTGACACACTCATCGACCTCCAGGTATTATTATTACAGTAGAATTGCGACGCGACTACATGGAATGCTTGGATCGTGCCTGCGGCCTTGTATGTGTGTATTGAATGTGCGGTCTTCTCCTGACACTCCCCATTTTTTCATGTTCTTACGTTTGCAACCACCACAGCGCCAAATGCTGAAACTCATAGAAAGCAATGGCAATGGTGGAGGAGTTTGCGGTATGGGGAGTAGCGGCATGAGCAATGGCAGCATGAGCGGAGGCTTGACGGGAGAAGGCCTCGGAGTGTCCTCAAGCTCTATAGGGGCCCAAGCAGTGGAAAAGCCGCCTGAGTTTCAGGGCCGGCGCCGCCGCCGTTAGCACGTGAGACCTACATACCAAGATGGTCATCTGCCCTTGATTTGCCCCGTTGGAAAGCACATTCCCGACTGCGACTTCGAGTGGAAGTAATGAGGCGACTCAACTCGCGCTTCGTGAAAAATGAAATACTTTTGAGCTGGGCCTGGTTTACTCTGATTCACCGAATATTCTCGTGTTCGAGGAAGAGACGATAGTTTTCTTTTATGGCATACGTGCCTACTTTGGCTGGTGTTGAATTCCCTTGAGGTCGCTGGATCGAGATATCCATATTTCTCTATCACCAATCAAGTACGCGGGAGATGCTAGCAACTAGAAGGGTAGAATGGTCTAGCTAGAAGTAGCAATGGGGATGATAATAAGATCATGCTCGAGGGGTGTCGCTTCGTCATTCAAATAAAATTACATTATGTTGAAAGAAATGTAATTTAGTTTTATTTCAACGTTTGTGGAAAATGTGAATTTAGAGATACATCGTTTCTTAGATTTAAACGGAGGTCGACAGCAGTAACCAAGAAAACCCAGGAGGCTGCTGGGTTTTTCCTCAGCGCACTCCAAGCCCGCTCTACATTTCGCTAATCTTATGGCGGCCGAAATTGGGTAAAAACCCAGAAAACCCGCGGTTTTCTTGGTTACTGGTCGACAGTCGACCACTCCCGACTCCCGGACCCGCACGGGGGGTGAGACGTGGATACAGGTTTCGAGGATTTTCCGATATGTGCAATGTGTTCGAAAAATGGAAACCTGAACGCGTTTTATCTCTTGAATATGAGGAGAGAGAGAAGATAGCAAGTCCACGCGAAGGCTTGACAAGGTGTCTAGAAGTAGTCAGTACGCATTTGTTCGAGCCTCGTGCTTCTTAGGGAAAGGTTTAAACAAGTTGAAAGCCTACCTGGCGGCAACACAAAGTCACTCGAGCTAGGTAGAAAGAAGTTGTTATCCTACAGTAGTCGAGGAAACTAATAAGAGAACCATGTTGAGTTTTACGTAGAATTTGCGTTGTGTTAAGCTCGCCCTAGGCAATTTTTGGCTCTGCGGATAACGTGTCTTTGAACTGAATTTGGTGGCATTGTCTAGTGACACCCTATTCTACAAAGCTTTGGCTCTACTTAAGAGCTGTAGTGAAGACAATTTTTGAACCTCGTTCACGAGTCGTATGGTCGGGCCGTCTCAAAGTGTATACGCCTGGGGCGCAGGCGTCTTTGCCGTTGCCATCATAAGTGCGACCGTCTTTTTCATTGACCTCGGTCTCACTGGCGTTAAACCCCATCTTTTTGCCTGGTCAGAGCATATCCTAAGACCTTTGATAAACCCTGCTTTCACATCCTTTCCCTCGAGTAACTTCTCCAAGTGTGGTGGCCGAATCTATTTTCACAACTTTTCATAGGAAAATTCTATGCTGACAGCACTGTCCTGTTGACTGACTGTACCTGCTGTGTGCACTGCACGCGTGCGCAGGTATTCCTCGGCAGCCTTTGTGTTTCTGAGCTTCGCAATCTCTATGGCCACAATATGGGAGCATTTTGTGAATTACCGCAACCCGAGAGCGTAAGTAGTTGCATCTTCCATGCGCCTAGCATAATGCCATCGTTCTTCGTAGGAAAGGCTGGAAAAGTTTAGAAAGCACCTTGCATGTGTCTTACGAGTAGTACTCTGATTACTTTTACGTTAAGTCGCTTTGGTTGACGCACACGAATACCTCATGGCTTCATCATTACGTTAACTCCTTCCCTCAACAGGCAACGCTACGTGGTCCGGATCGTGGTGTTGGTCCCCCTGTACTCCACCTCTTGCTGGCTGAGCCTGCGCTTCCACGAGTTCGCCTTCTTCTTTGGAGCTGCGAGGTAGTGAATGGAAGAGTCAGGATTGGGAGGATAAGAAAGAGCGCTAGTGATAAGGAGAGAAAAAAAGGCAACTGGGCAAAGTGACACAAAGCGAATGATAAAGCACATTTTTTTTCGAAGTCAGATGGAGCTTCTATTCGACTAACCATCTGGTTTATTGTTTTTTCTCATAGGGACTGCTACGAGGCGTATGTGATCTTTTGCTTCTTTGCATTTCTTCTAGCAGTGCAGGTACTGTGGGGTTGGAAAGTTGACAATCATGGAGACAGTGCGAGTTTTTTTCGTTGTGCGTGCATTTTGTGCGTTACTCGTTTTTTTTCGTCCTATTTTCTTCATAACCCGTAGTTCACTCCGATGCTGAATCCCACTGTCTCCTTCGCACGCTGTTGAAATTTCATCGTTGTCGCGTCTTTCTTTCCCTAAAGGGCGGCGAAGAGCGCCTAAATTTACGGTTCAGTCGCCAGCCACACCGCAAACTCCCCCACCCCCTACCCATGACTTGGCTTGGCCTCCGACCTTGGTCCCTTGGGGCGTCCTCATCCATCAGTGCCATGAGTAGCGGCAGCAGTAGCGGCAGCAGTAGCAGTAATTCTAGTAGCAGCAGCAGCCACGGCCACCATAGTTACAGTGGGTGGCTCAGCTTGTGCGCCGATGCGGGCTGCGTGGAAGGAGGCAATTCACATCACACACCGGGCACTTCACCTTTCCTGCTTCATTGCCAGGTGTGAAACTGGGGGAGTATGATGTATATCTCTTTGTGTAGGTGCTCTTTTCTTTATTCTCCTTGAAACGTTTGCTTCGCTAGGTATGTTATCAATGCTTGTCTTGATCGCACGCTACTAACGAACTCTTCATGTACAACAACGATTTACAGGCGGGGGTGCTGCAGTACGTGATTTTGAAGCTCGCCTTGACGTTTGTGTCGTTTGGACTCGAACCGTTCGACCTGTTTGGGGAAGGCGAATTCACGCACAAGAAAGCGTGGGTATATATTTCATCAGCGACCAACTTGTCCCAAATGTGAGTACGTTTGCATGATTTTCGCATTTCCCGACTCTCAGTCTCTCAGTCTCTTTCCTTACTTGCAGAAGATCTTCAGAAAATATGACAAGTGCCCGCTTGCACATTGAAAGAGACAAATTAAGTTCTCTGAGTGCTGCTTCTTCTCTTGTCGCTAGACAACATTATTTTCTGTTCTTTTCTCTCCCTCTTCTTCCCCCTTTCTGATCTATGCCTCTCTTTTTCTTCTACTGTTTACATTTAATCAGGTGGGCGATGTATTGCCTGGTGCGTTTTTACAGCGTGTGTGCCAACGATTTGCGGCCAGTGCGGCCGGTCGGGAAGCTTCTGGCCGTGAAGAGCGTGGTGTTTTTCACGTAAGCTATATCAGCATGCGTTTATTTACATTTAACGCTTGTTCTCTGTTCTTTCTTTCTCGTGTTAAATTAATCTCCTTGTCATGTGCCTTTCTTTGTTTTCTTATGGAAATGTGCTAGACTAAAGCTCTCTTTATGAGCACTTTTACCCTATGGTTCCTTCTTGTTTGTTTTCTATTTCAGGTACAGCCAAAGTTGCCTGATTGCGGCGCTGCATTACCTCGAGTTTTTGCCCGACTTCATTGAAGAAGGCGGGCAGCACTGGTCGACAGAAGACGTGAGCCGAGGCTTGCAGGACTACCTCATTTGCATCGGTGAGAATAAGTGTACTATTTTGGTTTGGCCTCGTTATGACGTGCTTTAGGGACTGCACGCATCAGCGTCTTTGCTGTCCTTTCTCCAGCTTTTTTTTCATTTGTTGCAGCCATGCTTTTTTCTTTTCAATCCTTTCATCTTTCTTCGTTTGGGTAATTGAACTGTTCTCATCGTTGTATTGGAACGTGCGTGCTTGCAGAAATGCTGATTGCCGCCATCGTCTTTTCCTACGTGTTCTCGCACCGGGACTACAAAGAAGATTTATACGAAGAATTAGAGCAGCATTCCCCTACTGCTTTACTATTGAATGCTTCTTCTACTTCTTCGTCGTCGTCGTCGTCCTCGTCTTCTATGGCGATGGGCTACGACACAGTAAGCGCGCGCGACAAGATCAATTCCCTCCTCAGTGTCTTCAAGTCAGCTCCCGGCCCTACCAAAAGCAATGCAACAACCAGTAGATCATCTAACAGTAGCGGCGGCAGCAGTGGCAGCACTAGGAGTACGAGAGACAGCCGCAGGAGCAGCAGTGGTGGTAGCCACAACTACTACAACAACAACATTAGTAGCAACAGCGGCAGTGGAGTAGTGCCAAGCAAAGGCCACAAGGCAAAAGAATCAAGCGCTGATTTGTTTAGCCAAGACCAAAATCACGCTGCCGTTGAAGGTGCTTCATCTTCAACCTCTTCCGGTGGAGCCCTTGCGCACAGAGGTGCAGAACGCCTGCACAGTGGTGGCAATTACATCAGCGGCAGTACTACTAGTAGATCCTACGAAAACAGCCGGCGCAGCCGCAGCGGTGAAAACGGCACTGGCACTAGCAGCAGTAGTGGCGTTTACAAAGACAGCAGCGATTACAGCGATGAGAGCAGCGTTGAGAGCGATGGCAGTGCGTTTCGGTCCGATGAGCCACCACCGGTAGTGACAATGCCCACGGCAGGAGCGCGCGACAACAGCAGCTTCCTGACTAGCAACCGCACGCGCACACACTCCAGAGGAGAGCGGCCATTATGAAGGGGCTAGATAAGAGTTTTTTTGTCTTACACGTTTATGCAAGTACCTGACTGCCTGCGTGCCTGCCGCACACATGTAACTGGGGTGGTTTATGATGCTGAAGTCAAAGCAAATTGGAGTAAAAATTGTAAAAATGAAAACTGGGTGCTTCGTGATCCGCGTCCATATGCATATCGAGCCAGATCGCTCCTTAGTCCCAAACGCTCTTCAGCATCCGTTTTGTAGTATCGAGACCACCCTTTCTATGGCGGGCTGTCACTGTCTCAGTCTCAGGTTTTTGTATTTTGCCATGTACCCATGCCACATGCCGCATGCCAAGAAAGATGAACGGAAATGGAAAGGAAAATGAAAGACGGAATAAATGACGATACGGAATTTGGAAATACATATTCGCCTTTGTCCTAATCATATCTGATAATCACTTCCAACTTCCACATCCACGGTCGCTGGGCTTTTTTGTTGTTCGCGCGGGCTTTTTAATCTGCCGATTGCGATTGCGAGTAACGAGTAGCGCTTAGTTATTTGAGAGAACTGTAGAACTGTAGCGTTTAAAAAAAGCACAAACCATCCTTGAATGCTATAATTACACCGGATCAAAGCCCTTTTCTTGCCTATGTATTTCTTATAGCACAGCAGTAGATAAGGGGCAAGGGGGGAGGAAGTCGGGAGTCAGTTCCTGAGCAAAGCTGCTTGTTGAGCGAACATACCCCTACCCTGTAACGTGTAAATGACCGGGATTTATGGAAAAACTTTCTCAAGAGAGTTTCTCAGCAGCTCAGCAGCAGCTCTCGCAACAGCAGAAAGACCGACGATGATCGTCATTGCTGCTTAGCTGGGATAATGGCATCCTCGAAACATCCAAATACCTTGCTGCTGGGCCGTGCCATGCATACGATGGCAGAGGGCATCGATGCCAGCATCGATCTCACGGTGCGCTACGAACCGTTCACATGAGTGACTTTTGCCGGCCTACTACTTCTTGTCAATGTTCGTGGATATTGCAAAATGAGCCATCTTTCTCACTTCCTCGCACTCGGCATTTTCTACAAGCTGTGCACTCTATCTTGCCCCTATTTGCTCCGTACTTCGATGAATGATATATTGCTTCTGAATATGTCGTCGTCTTCGGGGCAAGCAAAGTTGGGTGTCTGGCATGACTATTTGAGGGACGTGATCATTAGCGTATTACTTATACTTAATCTAGGATATTTTTACCTGGTAGTTAAAACAATACTGCTTGCCATTTTTGCTGCTTTTAGTTGACGCATGTTATTTGGGGTATCAACAAGCGCTCAACCATAACAGCCAACAAGGCGATCATTTGGCGTTCAGCGCTCATCACTCGGAGAAGATAACACCGAGGATGGCCGACGATTTCGATGGTGCCGCCATCGTAACAAGCATTCTTTCAGGCGACTGTGAGATGAAGATAGCCTGCAGAGGCTCGCCTAGTGAGCTAACGCGTCAGCCCGTCAGCGGCTGCTGGGATCATACTGCTGAGCTCAAAAGCTCCCTCGAAAAGGTTTAGAGTAGCCTAGCAATAATACCTGATTACCGTTTGATCAGCTCGTGTAAGATTTGATTGGATGTCAATGTTCGCGACCCACGCGATATTCAAAAAGTATGATTACGGGATGGACCACTTATTCATGCGATTTAGTACTCTTCGGCGCATGCATATATATATATATTTCTCAGCGATTTGAGCGAGCCTGCATAATTTGAACATTCAGAAGCTTCTTAGAAGGGCGCTTTTTCTTGTTTTATATGTTTTGTCTCAGGTGCATGTCGTGGCTTTGATTGCGCTATTTGTAGTGTCGATTTTCTTGGGGAATTTGTGCACCAAGGTACTCGTTGCGTCTCGCGCGCCTTGCATTTTTCTCGATTGGTTATTCAATTCGCAACACTTGTCTAATCGATTTTTGTTTGATGTTGTTGTTCTAGGCCATGGTAGCTCTGCTTCTACCAGCCAAATCTGTTCTTCGGTGCCGCAATGATCTACGAAAGCTTGTGGTCATCGTGGCGACGTTGCTCTTGCTCCTCGCTCCAGGCGCATACGCAACAACCACATGCACAGATGGGACAGCCGAGAATGTTCGAGTAATATCTAAGACAAGTGGCAACTTATATTCATTCACCACCCTTGCAGACTATGAACGTTTCGGCGGCGCAATGGCGCCGCTAGGTGACTTCGATGGCGATGGCGTCGTTGACATAGTCGTGGGCGCACCCGCAGATGACGACGGTGGAACTGACGCAGGTTCAGTGTACTTGCTTTACCTACAAACCAACGGAAACGTCAAAGATGCCCAAAAAATATCTATGCTCTATGGCAACTTCAGTGCATTTTACTCTCTCATTGCTTATGACAACTTTGGTTTTGCAATCGCTAATATGGGTGACGTCGATGGCAATGGTGTGGTGGATTTAGCTGTTGGCGCCTATGGAGACGATAATGGAGGTGATAATGCGGGTGCAGTGTACGTGCTTACCCTCGATACCACTGTGAACGTCAAAAATGCCCAAAAAATTTCCGCGCAGTACGGATATATCAGCCCTTTTTACGTCATCGAGGTCGATGACCGTTTCGGATGGGCAGTTTCAGCTCCGGGTGATGTCAATGACGACGGTACGTTGGACTTAGTCGTTGGAGCGCTTGGTGACGAAGATGGTGGTTCAAATTGCGGCGCTGTGTACATGCTTTTACTTCAAAGTGATGGAGCGGTAAAAAATGCCCAAAAGTATTCCAATTTCTTCGGCAATATCAAATCTTTCTTCACTCTTGGGTCAAATTATTTCGGCTTCTCAGTCGCAGCGTTGGACGATCTTGACTCGAATGGTGTGGTTGATTTGGTGGTGGGCGCGATCGATGACCATGATGGAGGAAACTACGTAGGCGCAGTATACATTCTTTTCCTCGAATCCAGCTTCACCGTGAAAGATACCCAGAAGATATCCATGCTTGAAGGCAACTTGAACTCTTTGTTCACTTTTGATGTCTTCACCAATTTTGGTTCCGCTGTTGGAGTGATGGGGGACCTCAACGGCGATGGCGTTAAAGATATCGCTGTGGGTGCTTATAAAGCTGATGATGGAGGTACCGAAGCAGGTGAAGTATTTATTCTTTTTCTCGAAACTGATGGAACTGTGAAAGGCGGCCAAAAATTATCCGAGCTTTATGGCAACTTCGGTAACTTCTATAACCTTGCTGACGGTGCTTTATTCGGAAGCTCTTTGACAGCCGTTGGCGACTTAGATGGCGATGGCATTACGCATTTGGCCGTAGGCGCCTACCATGCCCCTGATGGGGGTACTCAGGTAGGCGCAGTATTTATAATCAAGTTGGCGGAAGCGGCTTGTGATCCGTCTAGCAGCGGCTGGTGCTACCACCATACTTCTACAGTAACTCGTCTTGGAAACAACGGTCAAGGTACAGTTCAAGTCGCCATGACTGAAGTAAAAGAAGGAGACCGTATCTTGGCCCTAGATCACCATGCTCGGCCGACTTTTGCCAAGGTTGCAGAAGTTTTGCACGGTCCTGCTGCAGAGCCTTTCATGCAAGTTACGATGGCAGACAGCGCAAAGCACGAGCTAAAGGCAACGCTACACCACACGTTTGACTCATGCGTTACAAAGCAACAATCGAGTCAAGCTGCAGATGCCTCTTTCAGTGCCAATGTCATTCATGCCAAGGACCTCAAAGCGGGCGACTGCCTTCATACCGCTGAGGGCAAAGCCACTGTGCACAGTGTGAAGCACATTGAGCCAACAGCTGGGGATTTCGTGTATTCGATTAAGTTTTTTGGAAATATCGGTACCGTGGCTGTCGGTGGCGTGTTTACCCACGCAATGGGACACGTTCCGCTTCTTGGAGGTCGCAAAATTGGCGCCAATGGTAATTTTCAGAACAAGGTTTCTTCAAAGAAAATACTCGAGGTGAACAAAAACCTCTTGCGTTTGCCGAAAGCCCACAACAAATGAGACCGCAGTAAAGGATTGATACCACCGCAAGGAACTCAAAATTTAATTTCGCGGTTTAAGATTCAGATAACAGAGCCAGATTGTTATACGTTATACTCATATGGGCACTGGCCCCTAGGCAGGCGGTGGACTGTTTATTTTCCCATGTTAGATGTTAGTTGTTAGTTGCCAATTGCCAATTCGCAATGGCAATGGCAACAACAGGAGTAGTGAACTGTGGCCTAAAGGCGCCGCCTATCGCCTTATCGTATATTGCATGCACGCGCCGACCTCACCTCAAGCAGGAAGGCACCATCCAGTTGGCCTTCGCATGTATTTCGTTTTAAAACGACAAGGTTTCTCTTTGTATCTCGCTCAAAAAAGGACCAAATTAAGCAACAAATTTCGTTTAAAATTTAAATAAAACGAAAATTTCCCTGATACCGCGATTTTATTTTTGGAAATCCCATTAATACAGCTCCTCCCCCGGGGTTAAACGAACTTTTTTCCCGTGGTCAAGAACGAATTAACTGCGCTCAAAAGGAGCAAAATTTCGCTTAAATCGCGAAAATAACAACTTTCCTGAAATACCCCTAAAAATCGCGAAATACAGGCCAAACCCAACCATTAAGTCGGCGTCTTAAGACTCACCCGGTTGAGTCTGGAAGCTATGCTTTTTCTACAATCATATATCTGCATTATCGTTATCGCCACCACCACCATCACCATCATCACTGTCGTTGTCATCGTCGTTATCGTCATCACTTTCGTCGTCGTCGTCGTCCTCCTCCTCCTCCTCCTCGTCATCATCGTCATCATCGTCATCATCATTATCGTCGTCGTCATCGTATTCATCATCATCAAGCACAGGATCGCCGCCGAGCCAGCCATCTCCGAGGCCCAATGTTTGTGGGCTGCAGCTGCGGTACCGCACCCAGTCCGACTCGAGCACCCAGCTCCAGTCGTTTGGGCAGCGCGTGATGGTGTACGCCGGCCAGCGGTTCACCTGGATGAACTGCCCGCGTTTGCCGTTTCTGGACTTGGTAAAGCGCCACGTAATCGGGGGTATAAATTCTTGAATTTCAGGGTCGTCTTCGAGGGCATCCAGCAGGGGCGCTACCGCAAAAGACACCCGGTGCTCGAGACGTGCACTTGCAGCTTGTGCAGCTTGCGCAGCTCGAGTAGACGAAGGGCAAGGCTCAGTAGAGCTGCTAGCTGCAGCATCACCTAGAGGTAAGCTTCCCAGCGAAGAAGGCGGCTTGTGCGCGAATGTGCCATCGGGCAGAAAGCGTCGGTACATCGGTACGGGGTGCGTGGGCGTGCTGCTCCTGATGCTGCTTGTGCTGTTGTCGGTATTACTACTGCTGCTGCTGTGAAATCGGGTGACGTCATTGCCGGGCATAGTGGCGTCTCGCCCCCACCAAAACTTCCCAGCTTGCAAACGGAAACGAAAATGAAAGTGCTGCGCGCACAATTCTTCCACCGAATGGAATTGCTTTCTGTCAAGAATTGAAGGAAATTCGGGGCAGCACTATCAAAGCACGAAAGATGAAAGTAAAAGTGGAATAGGATGCTATGTATGATACATCGAAAGCGTCAAGATGGTAAGAAATTTGGCTGAATTTCACGACACATTTTGCGCGCGATTGTGGTACGAACCGTTTGCTGTCGCGAATTGAGCCAAAGTAGGCTTGGTAGGTTTGGCCATCGCTTGCAAACTCTTCGTCAATGGTGGCCACCTAGTAGCATTCACCGTCCCGATTCATATTCGCTTGAGAAGTACAGACAATTTTCTAAGGATTGCGTAGATGAATGTTAGAATCAGGATTGCACTCCTCAGAAATCCTACATAGACGACAGCTCACAGTCAACTATGTTTTCTTTGTTATGAAGTACCTTGTCCGCCCATAGCTCCTTACAACGCAAACTCCAAAATTGTTGGGCTAGTGGTGATGCAGTGAGTGCTTTTCGGCACTTCTTGTTTACCGCCGACAGTCGAGCTGCAACTTCAAGTGGTGTTAAGTAGGCTATAATCTGGTGCACGTAGATGGAGCACAAGCGTTGATGGAGAGCAATATCCTCAGTGATAGGAAAGTTCACGTATACTATCTATGGGGCTGGTAAAACAGGAGTGTTTGTGGGAGCCACAGTAGCAAATCGAAGAAAGTGCAGGAATTCTCACGTGGTAGAAGTTATCGTCTGGCAGGCTAAATATAGCTGTGCGTGGACAGGGAGTTGATTTTCGAGCAGGCATATTTGAAGATGCAGCACTTCACAAGTCTTACTTCAATACTAGCTAGATTCGTTCTTATAAACTTAGTACTTCGTCCTCAAAGATAATCTAGCTAGGCACTGTGATTGCGTGATTACTACAGACTCTGTACAGAATAGCCTGGAACACCATCACAAGTGACAAGTGACTACTTATTGCAGTCTCCCAACGCGCTAGGGCTCGATGTTTCCTTCAAAGAACTGATGAAGCTGCGAGCACTGTCGAGTTGACTTGACGAGCATAATATAGGAGTTCTTTTCTTTTGATAACACAGCAGTAGCAGCAGCAGTAGCAGTCATCCGACAACAGAAGCCAGCTACAGATGATAGATAGATCTAACTTGCTACTGTAACTTGCTACAGAAAATAAGAAAATATTGTTACTGTAGCCTGCTTGCCTGTATCTGTAGCCAAGTAAAATAAAGTGAAGAAGTCCGTTGAGAGTATTCGTCATCTTCGAAGGTTTTTGGACCAATGAAAACACGAAAAAAGAGCTTCAAAGCTGTCGATCTGGATGTCGATGTCGATCCTGCAGATCTGAAGGTTGTGCGTAGTTCATAGCCCGCTGACCCCATCATGGCAACTCGAGGCACGCGTTTGTCTCGGGCTTCGTCTGATAAGAAGATCGATGCAGCCGTCGCACAGGTGATTTATTCATAGACTAGACATAGCCGACACTAATGCCAATTTATGAAAGGAACGAAGCGACGTGAAGATACAACATTACACATTGTGGAGCCAAATCAGACTCTTCGAATACATGGCAGGCCACGTCAACATGCGCATTGCTTCGACCATTCAATTTCTAACCTTGCCTTTCATTTTTCTTACGTAGTAAGACTTCGATGCTGCGTTTGCATCATGTGTATTGCTATTATTCTCATCGGATTTTCCTTGGCTTGTGATCAACTCGGCGTTGTGTGGTTGTGGTTGTGCATACTACTAGAAGGGCCTGGGGCGCCCAGGTTCCGCAAACCGCCTGAAACAAGAAGGCGGCGCTTCTCCAAGAGGCCAACCGAAACCGCCACCACCACAGAAGCGACGCCCTACTATCGTACAGCAAAACCTCCTCGACTTCGTGCAAAAGGTGCGTGCTCTCTCTCATTCAAGCGGACACAACTAACGCAATCACTCAACCTTTTGTTCTCTCGCCTTTCCTATCTTTTTATTATTTGTATACTTAGCATAGCACAGTTACTCATGCACTTAATTTATAGCCTACTGAGAGCAATGTCCTTCCTTCGAATACATGAACCGATGCACCTGCAACCCTCGTGCATCTTCTCTACTCCTCCTTTCGCTTTTTGTACTCGTACATGTAACCCTCGTGCTATGACTCCCTCCTAGGTGGACAATGTAGACCCGAGCCAGTACCAAGACGAATCGCTAGCGCGCGATGGCAACAATGATGGGTGGGACATCATCGATCTCGGCTTACCCTCTTTGCCCACCTCTGAGGCGCCAGGAAAATCCACCACTGATGGAGCGGACTCGAGTGACGACGACGACAGTGAAGTTGACGAAACAGAAGAAGCGAAAGTAGAGGTCAGCGTGGCAACGGAAGGATCTTCATCTTCCTCCTCCTCCTCCTCTTCTTCTTCTTCTTCTTCTACGTGGACGCCTAGCTCGGAGCCTGTTGCTGCTCCGCCACCCCCGAAGGACGGACAAGACTTCAACAGCGTGATGGCGGCGGCTGCGGCTGCTCGCCGAGGGTCCTACCAAGAGCGCGCGCTCGCCGATGAAACGGTGAATACAAACACACAAGAATATTGAAAGGCTTGAAACATGCACGCACAGTCGCGTGCACGCTCGGCATCTGTCTTGTTTTTCTTTTCGTTCTCTTACCGTACTGACAGTATCTGTACTTGACTTCCATTTATTCTGCACTTGCACCCCATTCACGTGCCTTCAAACGGGCCTCTAAATATTTACTTCATGATTTCATTGCTTCCTCTCTGGTGCTTGTATTTGTTTTGCCCTTTCCTGATAGGTGCAAGGCATGCAGCGCGCGCTCAATTACAAGTCCCAAGACGAAAGCAACAGCGACGAGAGCAACGCTCCGGTCCCCGCCAACAAGTCAGGGCAGCTGGGCCGCCGCTTCGACATTAATAGCCCGGGTTTTTACGGTTTCACCTGCTGGTCGGAACGGTGCGAGTTGCTTTACAAGTTGATGTCGTGCTCTTGAGTGCCCGTAGACTGTATTCATTGCCACCACTAATTGTCGTATTGGTCTTTTCTTTGTTTTTCTTCTCGTCCCTCGTCCTTTGAATTTCCTTTACTGTAGTAAAGCTTCTTTCTTTCATCCAAACCTACTTCACTTATTCTGTTCTATCTTTCGCCACTCTCTCCATTTCCTTTCCCTCCTTTCCCTCCTTTCCTCTTGTCCTCTTGGACCAGGTGGGTAGTCGTCGAGGGCACAGAAATGAAGTATTATTTGAGCGCCAGCAAGCAAAGCGACGGGTTTGCGCCTCTGACCACTTTGAAACTCCTTGGCTGCTCCGCCAAGCTCTTGATCGACGAAGAAGGCGATGAAGTTGAAGCGTGCTTCGTGCTGCAAACAGCGGACGGTAACTGAAGACGACATGAATAGTGTAGGCATACCCACGATGCACACACGCGCAATACATACACAAGGCGCACACAGAAGCTCGCACGCGCTGTAGCCACACTAAAGTGCACGTGGAGAGATTGTGTTTACACCGCCTGTCAAAAGTTGGTGCTGAAAAGAGAGATACGGCAACATTCTCTTCACTCACGCATTCTTTTCTTCTCCTCTTTTTTTTTTAAAAACAGGCGGCATCACCCACCGTTGTCGCAGTGCACAGGAAGCGAAAAATTGGGTCCGTTTGTTCAACGAAAGCCCCGCGTTACAGGGGCCCTCTACGAAAATGCTGGCGAAATTGAAGATGTCGTTTTCCTCGGCGGCGATTCCCGGCAATGCGGACGTCACAATGCTGAGGGTAAGAGATGAACAAATGAAGGGTGAAATGGAAAGAATACGAAGCCAAGAAGGAAATAAGATGCTCGTGTGAAGAAGCTGTGTTTATGATGTTCTTCCTTTTTTTTTTCTGTGTCTCTACCACGGACCCTCACTCCTATTCTATTCTACATCTTCAGGCGCGCTTCGCCGCTCAAGTCGCCGCGGACGGCACCCAAGAACTGAGCCGAGCCTCCTTCCACGCCCTCGTCCTCAACGTGCTCAAAGACGCCAAGAAAGAAGCAGCGCTCGCCGCACAGGCGTCAGCAGCGGCTGCAGGAGAAGAAGGAGCACCAGAAGGAGGAGGTCAGAGTAACGCCAATTCTAGCATGAGCCGGAGCCGCGGTCGCAATGGCGAAAGCAGCAGCAGCGGGGGCTGGGCGCCGTCCGTGCAAGAAATGAACGAGCTCTTTGACGTGGCCGACTTGGACAAAAATGGCACGGTGGACGAGGAAGAGTTCGTGAAGCTCTATGCGCTGGGGCAAGCCAGCGAGAAAGAATTGCGCACCCGTTTTCGGGCGATGGTAAGGGCGATGGTTGGGGCATACTTTTCATGGACAGAAGAATAAGAAAGAATTGGTGAATTTGTGATAGAATGGGACGGTATTGAGCACTCTCTTGCACATGGTATTGTCAGCTCCTGTGTTGGGAACATCATTTATCTCACCATCTCACCTCGCCACCTCAGCCTCTCTCTCACTTCACGTCCTCTTCTTTTCTCATTCTTGTTCACCCAGGCCTCCCTTCACGGCGACGAGCTGGGCCGCACGGCGTTCCGTGAACTGGTGAAGACTCTGATGAAAGAGCGGGGCGAGCCCGAGGTACATGCGCGTGGGGAAGGCACTTTTCCGCCGAGCAATTCCGAGAACTTGCGTTCCCCTTCGTAGATAGTTCCTCAGTTGTTCTGTTTCGTTGGACGGTTGCTCCTTCCTTTTATCTGATCAAAGCACCGCAATGAATACCCTGTTGACTTCGCTGTGCTTTCGTCGTTGGTATACCTTATTTTTGTGCTTCATTCCTTCTCATCATTGCAAACCCAAACAGGTGCCTTCGGACAGCGATCTTGATGATTTGTTCACGCACGCAGATTTAGACCAGGGTGGAACCGTAGACGAAGAAGAGTTCGTCACCCTGTATACACGAGCCGAAGCTGCGGTTGCGAAGAGCGGATGATGCTCTCTCTTGTAGGCGCGCGTACTTTAGAAGTGCTTTAGACGGACGGAGCCTGGCAGAGAACAAAAGAGAAAGCCGCGGTACAGATGTGCGTTAAAGAGGAGTACCCCAATCTTCGAGCATACATGAGTAGAGAGCAGTGAGTGAGAGCTGCGAGTTTCGGCTTTCGGCTTTCGGCTTGTGGTTTTTAGCCGCAGCCGGGGTGTGCAATGGCAGTTCCGTTGTGCGATGTGGCTTGGATGTATATACGTGTTAAAAATGGCAGTCGATAGAAGTAGGAGTTGCATGTTATATTATCGCGATTCGCGCGCTTCTGCTTCGCTGTTGTCTGTTCTCTGAATTGAATTAGTCATAAATATTCGAAAGGGATTCCACATCTCACTTCGCTTAGTTGGTTGAAGTCGAAGTCCCTCATTTAAATCCTAAATCCAAACGGGTTTCAGCCAGGAGCCAAGAGCAGCTCTTTGAGCTCAGACTAAAATCCGGTATCCGAAATCCCGGAATGACTGGAGTATACACGTACACACCACACACACACACACATAGCCTTTGTTGTTTGTTCTGGACAGGGAAATGCCCCTATCTCTGTCTCCTTGTCTTGGCCAATCCCCTCTCCACTCCATCGGCATCGGCTTTGTGTCGCTGAGCATTCAGCTTTTCTTGGTTGTTCACCGCCGTTCACCTGTCTTCTTCAGGCAAGTAGGTTGCCGTCCACCCAGAACGCAGTTTTTCTCTCTCTTGCATGTTTTTTTTTATCATCTGGTTCTCTTTCCCTAACTCATATTACATGTCGCTGTCCTCTGACTCCGAGTCATCAAACCCCCCGCCCGTGTCGGTCTGCCCCGGCACCATGGCCACGTCATCATCATCGTCTGCTTGAGCCGCGGCGGCGGTGGCGGCTCCTGCGCCCATAGCTCCTACATGTGCCCCTCCACCACCGCCTTGCGCGCCTCCTGCGGCCCCAACACCACCGTCACTGCCACCGTGGTCAACCGTCATGCCATCAGGATGGTCAGAGTTATAGTGATGAAAGAGGCCTCCTCCAGCGCCGCCACTGCTGCTGCTGCTGCTGCTGCTGCCGTGGCTTCCCCCACCACCGCCGCCGCTGCTGTCTCCGTGCATTTGCACCATCAAGGCACTTTGCCCCAGCTTTCGTGCGCGCCACGTCTATTGAAGGGCATCACGAGAATAGGGAAGGATGAGAATGAGATTCGGTAAAGACGAAACAAAAGAAAGAGGGCACTCAAGGAGGACAAGAACTTCATTTAAAGGAGATGACGGTTTGCAGAAAGCGCGCTGGAGGAACACCACACCCACACCTTCCTCCTCCTCGTCCTATACTACACTAGGACAGACCTGTGGATCGGGGTACATGGAGGGAGCCATTCTCCAGGCCGCCCACGCGTGCAACTCGCTGCACAGCGCCACCACCTATCACGTTAAGGCAGTGCAACGGCAGAAATCCAAAAGAAAAAGTGAAATCATAGAGAGAGAGTGCGCGCACAGCCGATGGATATACACATGTATCTTTCATCATAAGAGCTTTCGCGTTTTACTCTTCACTTGTCTCTTTTCATCATAACTGCACTCATCCTCACCTGGGCCGCTACTGCCGCGTCGACCGTAATCCCACTGCCATGCCTTTTCAGTGCCCCCTGTAAATGGTGCTCGGCCAGCAGCGCTCTCAGCGTAGGGGGCGGTAACCCCTCCCTGGCGACCAGGGCCTCCTGAAGGGGAAAATTCGACGCCAAACGCACCAACCAACCGTCATGCGGCACTGCTGTAGCTGCAGAGGTGAGGGTGGCAGCAGCAGCTGTGGGTGTCGAAGATGACATACTCGGGTGCAATGATGGAGAAGTTGGAAACGGAGGAGAAGCTCCCGTCAATGCAGTTGTCGCAGCTGCACTCGTTGGGTAACTAGTAGTTGCGGTGCTCGTGGCATCAGTGGTCGTGGCAGCATTAGGAGCAGCAGCAGCTGCAGCCGCCATTGTGGCACTTCTCAGCACGCGATCGGGCCGTAAATCTACGACAATTTGGTCCATCATCTCGAAAGCCCCCCGCACCGCCGCGTCACAAGCGTCGATTCGGAGACGGCGCTCGAGGCGGCTGATTTCGCTGCTGTACAAGTTGGGCAACGGCATGAAGGACACAACCAACTCCACGAGGCCCTGTATGTTGATAAGATATGATAAGAAAGAAAAAGAAGAAAAAGGTGCGAGGCAGAGAAGTAGTAACGCCGACAACGAGATATTCGTGGAGAGCAGTAATCCATAAAGTCTATGATGGGGAAATAAATCATACGAACAAAACCAAGAAAGTGATTATGAACGGCTCTTCAAAAAAGAACACAAGGGAAGGAAGGAAAGTCTTCTACTACAAAAAGCTGAACCTGCGGCAACGGATGGCTGTCGAGCACTGAATAAGAAGACGAGGCGGTCGTTGCCACAATCGTCGAAGATGGCGATGGCGATGCTGATGCCAGTGTCTGCACCTGTCTTCCTGCTAGCGAGTCCGTCGCGAACCCTCCTTCGACCTGGGCTGCAGCTGGAAGCAATGGGTTCATCACCGACGAAGACGACGACGACGACGATGATGGCGACGACGAAAACGCTGGCGACGATGAATGCGGTGGCGCTATTCCCGCATGCCCTTTCTGAAGCACAGGGCTGCAGCTCGGCAGCACACTTCCAGGAGACGAATGGCCGTGGTGGCTCGCTGAATGAGGGGTCGTCGCGGTAGCAGTTGAGGTGAGGGAGGCGCTAAGAGGAGGCGACAGCGGCGGCGGCAACGGCAGCGGCGATGAATATGCAGACGATGATGACGACAACGAAGATGGTGTCGGAGGCACCACACAGCCCATCACGCGCGCCAAGCACTGCAAGCTCGGAGACCCTCTCACCACGCTGGCGTTCAGGGTGGCGCGGCCCCCATCGTTGATCAGCCGGTACAGCCGCCCCAGCAGCAGAGTGCGCTTAATTCGCACCGCGTGCTGCATCAGCTCCATTTGCCTCGCCGGCTGCAGCAGGTCCAAAATCTTTTCTTGCCCCCTCCGGCTCGCTTGGTCTCTCGCGACCCGGCCTTTCGAGTCTTTCACGCACAATTCCGCGCCCGCTTCCAGCAAAGTTTGCACCACTTTGTGGTGGCCGCTGTAGGAGTGAAAGAAAGAGAAAAAGATATTAAAAAAAGGGGGGAAAGGGGAATAGGGGGGAGAAGGAAAGTACTCGGGCACAAATGCGTAGCGCCAGTAATGACATTTTGGGCGTCAGTAGGCACAACAACTACACACGCGAGTACCAATTTTCGCTCTCTATAGCATTTTTGTCCTTCGCTCTCACCGCTTGCAGGAGAGCATGAGCGCCGTGGACCCCTGTACCGTTCGCCCGTCAATGGCTGCGGAATGCTCGATCAACACGCTCACGATTTCGTGGTGGCCGCGCTATAAAGGAAGGAAGAGAACAGAAAGGCAGCAGCAAAAGCAAAGCATGATTATGAAGCAGTGAGACGCGATTACAGAAGATGAAAAAAAATCAGGGAAGTGAATGACGAGGCAGATATTAAGATGGTGATGAAGATGTGTGAAGAAACGGCAATGGTGTGCCATCAAAAGGTAGTCTAGTTCACATGCAAGAGACAAAAAAAACGGGTCGTTGGTGTCTATATTAAACCCCGTTTTCCATGCGCAATCGTGGGCAAGCTCCCACACGCGCATTACCTGGGACCCCAGCATGAGCGCATTCATGCCGTCTTCGTTGCGAGCATTCACGTCGCTCTTGTTCTTCAAAAGCCGCTGCACCACCTGATCAAGGCAACGGCCCCAGTGGAAAGAATAGAGGGCACGATGATGAAGATGACGTTTCTGCAAACACCACCAGCAGGACTACATTCGAGATATTCTGGGATGGTATGGTACTAACGCCCGTGGCACAACGATGCAACCACTTCCGTGCCGAGAAAAGCAAAAACAATGCACTTCAGAATACTAAAACAGTGATACTGCAGACTCTACCCCGCAGCAGTCCCAACCTGCAGATGTCCCTCTTGGGCGGCGCGCATCAGGGCAGTGGTGCCCTTTTTGTTGCGGGTGTCGACCCGAGCGTGGTGCTGCAAGAGCAAGTCTACCACGTCCAAGTGTCCAAAATGGGAAGCTTGAATCAAAGCGGTGCTGCCGTTGTAGTTGGGAATGTCCACCTAGTGTGAAATTCGACACACAACAACACAGAATCATACAGCGCTGGAAATCGTAGAGGAATACAAGGTGAGATGCGTTAAGAGGTAAGAAGAGAAGTGTGATGAAAAAGCATATTGACGATAAGTGCAAAGTTTGATTAAAAACAACCACGCATCTCTATTTCCCGCTTCCCTGCTTTCTGCATATATTCTAAACGATTCTACTGCGCACCCCATTTATAAAAAACACCCTGAGAGAGACTCATTCTTTCAAGGGGGGGGGGGAGATGAACAGGAGGGCCGCACCTGCCCGCCGCATTCGATCAAACGAGCCAAGTGATTCAGCCGCCCTTTCTGCGCTGCCAACGCGAGCGCCGTGACCCCTTTTACGTTTTGGTGGTCGATTTCATGGGGGCCACCCGCGTCAAGGAGGGCGTCTACTGCTGCGTCATGGTTGCCCTTGATGGCCAGCAGCAGGGCAGTGTTGCGGTCGCTAGGAGAGACGAGACAGAGGTGGAAGAGGAAGCAGAATAATAACTATCATTATGCCCGTAGAGAGAAAAGAAATATAAACATGGATTAGAGTCTAAAAACGCGGCCTGATTGTAAGGCAGAGAAGGCACAGGAGAAAGGGATAGGGAAGCGTCAGTTCAATTGCTTCAAGAGAACGCCGGAACTGGATGCTTTCGAATCCTATGATAAAGCACACATAAGCAGGAGATCTTGTGCTACGCTATTGACAAAAATATCCCTTTGTAGATTTGTTTATAGCTGCTGCTTTACCTGTCGCAAAGGCCATACAACAGGGGACTCTTCTCACAGCTCGAATAGAATTCTTCAGGGTGCTCTAGGAAGCGCCACAGGTCAGGCCCTGATGCTACTACGCGCAGCATTGGGTCTTCAGAAAGAGCTCCCACGTCGTGCATGCTACCATTCTCACTCTGATCCATGCTCATCCCAAGAGCAATACAGGCTCAAAGTAGGTTGCCGTCAAGCCGTCCAGCAAGCAGTCCAGCGGTCCAGCGGCTCTGAAGCTCTCATCACTCCTCGCTATCTGTACAGTAGCAGCAAGGTAATCCCCTTGGTAGCAGGGCAGAGAAGCTCCCAAGTCGGAAAGAGCTCCCATTGGTGCAAAAAGATATGATGGGTGCTTACCGGTTAATTAATTGTGCAAAAAAATGGCTAGTAGGCTCTTCATTCGTTGCTCCTAGCTAGCTAAGTTAGCTAGTAGCACACTCGACGAGTGTCTTACTTATAGCGCACAATGGAAAATATCTCGTGAGATATGCTAGCGATGCATTAAAGCTTTCAAATCTTCAGTGTCTTCGGCGAGCACGAAGGAGTGGCAGAGATATCGCAGCGAAAATGTATCTTCATGCCACGATACACCAGCCTAACATGAACCTGTATGGTTTGCTCCACGTCTAAAGCTATCTTGTCTCACGGGATTCCATGGATGCTTGTTGGTGTTTATGCTATCCCTAGAACGATAAATGTTGATTCATGTAAGGAAGCTGATGGCAAATCTGTGAAGACTTCAACTGAAAGAAAGCTCCTGGCATATAGGACGAAAGGTGAACCGTTATCAATAGCACTTTTGCTAAATTTGCCCACAAGATTTGTAAGGGGAGCAAATTTTTGCTGCTATCAACAAGGCAATTATGAATAAATGGCTGCTTCGAGCTCCGCAAGCACGCTGTGGGATGTCGCACGTTGCACCGTGGAGCCTATTGGTTCTCCTCCGCTCTTGGAAACCGTGGTTGAAGAGTACCAAATACTCTCCGATCAAGAAGTTTACGAACCAGAATCTTGGTTTAGATGTTTCTAATGTGGACGAGTATACCTGCAGTGAGCCTATAATTGCAGTTTGGGAGTGTGGTGATGCTACAGATCTGTGCGACGACGAACGGCCTTGAAAAATCAAAAATCATGCATGGCCGTGATAATCGGCAGCGCGAGCTTATGCACAAGCCACTGCCAGACTGCACACAGCTACATCTTCCTACTCAACCCAGGCAGGCCTGAGCTCCCTCATATTTTGTTCTGTTGCTAATCTGCCACTCTCCTGACCTCTCTAGCAAATCGATTTCATACAACTCAGTACAGTATGATACCTCAATTGAGGCTCTCAGAATGTGTAAAGGAACGTGCTAATCCAAAGATTATCGTAACATGGTCGCATGGAAATGTAGTAAATTTGATTTAGAAACTCGTGTGCGATTTCTTGGTCCCTTTTGTTGTTCATAATTACCTATCATCCAAACACAATACACCGGGCTTCCGGTAGGCCGGTGGGCTTACGGGCCTTTGTCAAGACAAGATAAGTTGCCTATAACACTTAAGTTGCTTGTATGATCAAACAGCTCGTGTATGTGTTCAATTACTCCTCAATTGATGTAAGGAAGTGGAGGTTAGCACAGTTTGATGCAGCTTTACACGTCAAGACCGTAGTGGGGCTTATCTGGGATGGAATTGAATTAATTAATTTATGATGTTGCACAAATGTGCAACAAGTTAGCAGTGCCTCTGACTCAGCTAGCGCGGTGCCTCTGACTAAGGCATACCATAATATGGCGCATCCGCCGGGCTGCTTCGTGTCTATTCTCATGAGGTAACCAATAGTTCTCAGCTACGTGTCTCTGTTCTTTTCTTTTCTATTCTGCTCTGATTCTTTTCTTTGAGATCCGTTGCCGTCCAACGGAACATCCAACACTCCCACCCATCCAGCGCTTCTTTCTTCAACAAAGCGCTTGCTAAATAATCAGCTGTGTCCGCCCAGTGCCTTGCAGAGTCGTTGTCATTAGGCAGGAGGCGGCCGCTCTCCCATCCAACCACGATATCTGCAAAAGTCGTCATCTTCGTGTCGACCTTTTCGTAGGCGAATGTTCCACGCTTGTACTGGTCGCTCAAGAAGTGTACCTTGATCTGGTAATGCTTTGCCCACTTCGACTGCTCCTTACCGTGTGCTAGAGCAATGGCCGCGTTGAAGTCTTCGTAAATCGTTGTCGGTCCATTCTGCTCTAGTCCAAGCTATTGTAGTAGTAGTCGTAAGTGCATGACTTGTTTCACAGCTTCGACGCCGGCAATGGTCTCGGCTTCAGCTGTGCTCAGGGCAATAGTCGGTTGTAGTCTTAACATCCAAGAGATGACTCCACCTTGCTTGACGATGGCGAGGCCGCTCGTCGACTTGCGCGTGTCCTCGTCTCTAGCCAAATCAGCATCGCAGTGTCGAGCCGTTGTCCTTGAATGAATCTTCAACCGCTACTTGATGTTTCCTTGCGTGCATGTAGGCATCAAAGTGTGGGCTCCCACCACTCCCGCGCGAGTAGGTGATGCCGTAGTGCTTCGTTGCGTACAGATACTTGATGACTTGCCGCGCCGCACTGCACGCTTCTTCACTTGGGCATGACATGAATCTCGATTAAACTCCAACACTCTGCGCGATGTCCGTTCTTGCTGTAATCGATAAGTAGAGCAATCCGCCAACTGCCGATGCGTAATCGAACACTGATGATGGAACGATGTTGTCCGCTGAAGCTTTTCTCAACTTGAGGTTGGGGTTCATGGGCACATGAGGTCGCCTTCCTTCCAAATGTCGCAGTTGAACTTCTTCGCCAGCTTCTCAACTGCTTGAGGTTGCGATAGATGCTAAATGCCCTTGTCCCAGTCTCGCGTGATCTTCATGTTGAGCAGCCAGTTGCACTCGCCTTCTGTCCAAGGCGACATGGCAAACTCTTTCCGCAAGTCTTCGTCAAATTTCTTTCGCGCATCCTTGTTCTCCCGGGCGCTCACACAATCTCTCGATCTCAGCCTTCGCCCTTGATGAAGATGCCTTTGTCCGAAACCAGCTTCCTGAATCCAAGCTTCTTCAAGTACTTCGAAAGCCTCTCAGCAAGTAGCCTCGAAGACTGCCTCAAGCCGTAGATCGATCGCTTCAGATGTAGTGCCGCAGGCTGCCCATTCGGCAAGAACTTCTCGAAGCCGTCTGGGCACGCCATGTACAGGTGCTCGATGTCGATGTTTTGCTGAATGAACGCGTTCTTCATGTCGTGCGCCGTCAGCTCGAAGTCATTGGCTGCTGCAAAGGCAAAAACTGCTCGTAGACTGGTGTATCCGAAAACATGTGAGTAAGTTTCGGTAAAGTCTTCACCGGGTCGTTTAGAATAGCCGCAGGCAACAAGTCTCGCTTTGAATCGCTGAATCTCTCCAGTTGACTCGCGCTTGATCTTGAATATCCATCACGACTTCATCAGCTTTCCGCCAAGGCTCTTTGCTTCATCACGAGAGACGATGTCGAAGCAGTTCCAGGTCATCAAAGTCTTGATCTCTGATTCGTGCCGCGCAGTTATGGGCAAACTGCTCAAGTGTCTCTCGGCCAATCGCTTGTTGTAGTATTCGTTGTTCGCGGTGCGTCAGCTGCTCCACCTGCTCCACAGCCAAAGTAGCGTCGTCTTGCTGAATGGACTCCTTGAAAGACATCAATGGCCCTGGTGCCACTAGCTTCCCACTCGACGAGACGTACGCCGCTGGTCTTGAAGGCCGCTGCCGCGCTTCCATCCATTCGTCCACCAGCTGCTCGATGACTGCGTTCGACGCTGCCGCTTTGTTGAAGGTGATGTATCCTCCGGTAAAGTCCCACACCATGTCGGCCCACGTGGCGCCAAGGTTCTTGATATGCCGTAGAGTAGTGCCCTGCTTGTACTGCTCGTAGCGTCTCCTTGATGCCGTCCACTCGCGTTTGTGGTTGCGCTGCAAAACTTCGCAAGGGAGATTCATCTCAAACGCTATGCGTAGAAGAGAATAGTCTTGCTCATCCAGATCTTGTGCGCTGCCCACGCTCGCTCGCCGCTGTGGTACTTGAATAAGGGGAGGTGAGAATGCCTGCTCAGACTGGTCATTACGTCGCTCAATCCCACCCATTCGAGGATTCCCTTGTTGATGATCTTTCTTGTGGCCCTTGTACGCTTCGCTCTGCTCTTGTCGCTCGTCCAACGTGTCTTGGACGTGGTGCTCGCCGATGCTGCTCATCAGCGTGCTGCTCTCGAGTCTTGTCGTTGACGTGATGCTCGACGCCAAAATCTTGCAGTGATGCGGGATCTTGAGTGTCTTGCTCGCTGGCTCCATGATCTTTCAGTGATATGCGGGATCTTGGAAAGTCAACGAAAAACCGTCAATGTACAGTTCTCGCTCGAGTATCGCCAAACGTTCATCATCGCGTGAGCCACCTGGTCCTGCCTTGTGCTGGTAGTCGTCTAGCGCGTCTTCGGGTCAAACAGAAGCCAACCTTTGCGATTTAACGACATGCCGACCAAAATCATCTTCTGCGCCTTGCGCCCAAAAGTAGACGACATGTAGAGCTGGTCGAGCTTGTAGGCGTTGCAGCCCCAACTCGCAACATGCTGAGCGGTGGTGCCTTGCCGTAGAGTGCTTGGTACGGCGAAGCGCCCACATTTGGACCTTGCTGATGGTGCCGATGCCATAGGCGATTGCGCAAATAGGCCACGTGCTTGACC
>Ga0307931_1000255_pt1 | contig 32008 bp, 31 predicted proteins | sample OrgLakmetageno47_FD_201816 | JGI IMG/M metagenome (GOLD analysis project Ga0307931, IMG submission 201816) | Saline water microbial communities from Organic Lake, Antarctica - #47 | ecosystem: Environmental > Aquatic > Non-marine Saline and Alkaline > Saline | place: Antarctica: Organic Lake...
TTGGCCAATGCCCCTCTCCCTCCTGAATCATTCCGCACTTGCTTTGTTTGCGCAACGCACGCGCATTCCCACTTCTGCCCGCAGCATTGGCTTCTGTGCCATTTGGGTTTGTATTAGTTCGAGTTCTGCATGGCACGAAGTCATGCTGAAAAAACAAGATAACGACCTGTCTGGGCAAGTGGGAAGCCATTGGCCTCTTCCGGCACTACCATGGCGAGCTAGGCAAAGACTTGGTGATCGGTATCGGTCTAAGCTTTTTGAAAGAGATTATTCAAAACGATGTGTGGGCTGAAATTCATCGCCGGAGGATGACAGAATTGAAGGATGCAGTGCCTGATATGCTTCTTCGATTTGAGGAAGCCGAGATTGTATACTACATTGCTGGGGCTATCCTTCGCCGTGCACAGGGGCATTGCAATCGCCAAGACCCTACGGAGAACGAGCGCGCCGCAGTAGCTCTCCGTTTTTTAAACTTCAACTCAATTGAAAAGGAAAGAGCTCGCGCAGAAAATTTACCGATTGGCCTCGTATGCGACAGAGAAAAGATTAATCTCGTCTTCGCCAGTGCGAATTTTTTTCGTTGGGTCGTCTCCTTAGAGGCGAATTTTGGTTTGAATTGCACCCGCGCGAACGTAGATGCGCACAATGCTGAACTTTTTCCTGAGTGCGAAAAAAGGGCGTATCGCAATGAAGAGCTCTTCCGCACATTCCTAGAAGCTTCACCTCCCGATTTGGTGTCATTTGGAGGAGACTCGGATACTGCTGAGGAATCCTCGGAGAAATACCGCAAAGTTTTCTGGAGCCTTACCAAAAAATACAGGAAAGCGCGTCAACCCGATTTCTTTGATTCGCTATGATCCATGAAATACAAGCCCGATGAATCCTTACGACGGACTTTAAAGAACGTCGGCGGCCCCAAGAGTACGGCAGCACCTTCGAAGACTGGGGCAGCTGAAGTCGAAGCGGAATTAAAGATAGCGAGGACGCTGGCCGTGGCGAGGCGGATTAGAGAGCCTGATACCCTTGCCAACAGTCTGAAGTTCGTCGTTCGTCGTTCGTTGTTCGCTGTTCGGGAATTATTTACTTCGTATCAATCATCAGATCATCAGACCACAGGCAAGGATCAGACGATCAGACCAACAAGATCAGACATCCCGTAATCTCATCATCCAAAACACCCATCAGAAATCACCCGCCAATCCATTGGCCAATCCAGCTACCATCCGCCCGTCAACCATCATAGATGCCGGTCTTGCTTCCGTCAGCATCATCATCATTATTCTTATCATTTTTAAACCTCGCAAAATGCGTCAACTCATCCCTCATGAGCCGTGATTGATTAAACTTAACTCACCATTCAGCGTAAGTACGTGACTGAGAGCAGGTCATACCGTACGGGTAGTATCTCGATTGAACACTTTTACTTAAGATGGCATCAGAGGCTACTGGGAATTCAATGCTACGGTGCCAGACCGAAAATTCCGCTCTCAACGTAGAATTGATGGAATCGAACGAAGTTGGCAGCCATGCATTTAATGGGCCATGTATCTCGACGCCAATGGTGGCTCAAAATGTACTCAAGTCTGATGAAAACCAGCAAGGACAAACAATTGCACAGAATGTCAAGAACTATGAAGAACAATTTCCTTGGCATATTCACCGCACTGCCATACGATCCTTTCAGATCGACACTTTTCTGGAGCAGTTTCTCGTGCATATGCTTTATCCATTCTCCGTCCCATACCTAGATAAAACCTACGGGCCCCAAGCGAAATCTATTCAATTTTTGGATGTACTTTTCAGAGGCGACGCCATTGATTTATTTCGGTGGGTGATTATTATTTGAAACATGCACCATGAAATGTCTAATGATGAAAGACGATGCCCTTTCCTGCTCCTGCCAGGTATTCATCTCACTGCTACTGGATTTTAGCAGTTCTCTTTTGTCTGTTCGATGGAGAGCTCACCACGGCAGGGATTTCTAGGACGGAGTTTTTCGTTGCATTGGCAGCAGGAGGTGTTTATCGCCTTATCATCGCTTCTCGATACGCATCGCTGACTGCTGAAGAATATGTGGATTTTTTAAAGGAACAAAACCAGTCAGTTGTCGCCGAATTAAGATCACAGATGCAACTGCTGACGGGTTGGATGCAGGTACGTTGAATGAATTATAGGCGTCGTATTATTTCACTTCTTTAGCCCACATACACAAATGCGTACCTCTTTCGTTGACTTGACGCAGATGCCATTGTCGGCGTGCTTACATGAAGCTAAACTCGCGATGCGGCGAAGTGGCCCAATTAAAGGAAGTGATGGGTCGGGCAACGGCATATGTTTCTCTATAAAAAAAGATGACATTGGAGCCTGGTCGAAGCTACTGGGAGATGAAGCTTCTGCACTGCTCCATATGTCTGGGACTGGTCCTATTGATTTAGACGTCTCAACTTTCTTAGGAGTGATTGTTTACGCAGCGCACCCAAGGGTAATGATTTTCTTTTTTTGTCATTTGATGAATACAACTTGGCCTTTTTTCTACACCAATACATTCTTTTGAATCTCTATGGAAATTCACCAGCTTTAGCTCATTTGCTTCTGCAGGCCAAATCATTGCAGCGCCTTAGCATCATTATGATTGCAGTCAGCATTCTTTTTACGTTACTCCCCGGCTTGATTCGAGTGAGCTGTCTATCCCTCTCGAAGCTTGTTGTTGACGACATCGTAAATGATGACCGTCATATATCTTGTCCTTCGTCTTCATTCTTTGGAGATGGGGCGTTTGCAAATGTCTTTAGCGCGCATGTGAGCTTTATTATGCTTCTTGCAGCTATGCCCTTGAACTTCTTTTTTTGTGCTTTGATTCTATCGAATTACCGTCACTTGAGAACCTGTCAAATGTTTGGCCAACTCATTCGAGTCGATACAACATATCCATCGATTGAAGAGTTCCCAATTATTGACATATCCACGTCAGTGAATTTACGGGCATGGATCCGAGCCCGACTGGCGCTGCACCACTTCGGAATTCGGTACCGATGGCGACTTGACTTGTATGCTAAAGTAAGTGCGCTAATGCTCCTTTTCCTTCTGGCGTGGGTTTGGGTGTACGCGTTTGATTTGCAATCCAAGAACAGCGACGCGGACAGCGAAGATTTCAACTCTGGTGGGCCAAATCGTCTCCTTATTGACGTTTCTTGGTGGTATACGATTACACTGCTGATTTTTTGGGGCGCTTTTTACTTCCTAACACTTTGTATTCTTGCCGAAACCAACGACGAGCTTAATCGGCATGAAATTTGTTTTCTACAGCACAGGGTTACGGTACGTGAAAGGAAATTGCATGCAACAAAAGCAGCAAAACCCGGAAAGGTTAACGGCAAGAGAACATCGAAATATTATTGTTTGGAAAGTGGCGCTGATCCATTTATGGTCTTTAACGGGGAAGATTTAGCTGAGACAATAAAGGAAATAGACCAAAAGCAAAATGACCTGATGGAGAAAAGAATTAATGAATATCAATTGCAAATGGCTGCACAAGAAGAAGCAGACGAGCTTACCCGTAAAGAAGATGAGTTGGATGAACTTTTGGATACTGCGATTGGAATTATTGAAGCGGAGTCGCGCATCCAACCTGCTCGGTTAGTTGGAGCAATTGTAACGTGGGAACTTGTAAGCTCGTTTGCGATTGCCTGGTTAGCAGTATTTGGAGCAACAGTAAATCTAGCTGGAATTAGCTACAGTTCTTCGAGATAACCCATTTGAACGATTTCATGCTTCCATGAAACGCGCTCAGTCTAAGGGACTATATATTTGTCAGTGAAAATTGATGTAGCGACAAAGGCGAAGTAAGTAATGTCTTGAACTCCCCCCATTTGATGCACTGTGGATAAATCTGATCTCTATAAACTTCGCCAGCGCCAGGAGCGTTTGTGATCAACGGTGTACACGCACAGGGATAAAGCACTGAATTTTATATGAATGGGTGTAGTCGAAGCCAAGGCACTAAGTCACAATGGCCGCAGACGCGGGCAATGTGGCTGAAAATCGTTTTCTTTATGGCTTACAGGATTTTTGAATTAGTTCTTGGTGGCTTCGTTTGTTTTAGTGGGGCTTGTTGGTTAATAAGTCTTACGGCCTTCAATATATTTCGAAAGCGGGTGGATACCAGGCATAAAGTTACGTAAATCGCGAGGGATATCCATGATATCCCAATTTATCCCAACCAGGAATGGTTATGTGCCTATTCTATGGAAATATCAGAAGCACAGTACTCAATACGTGCTGTGGCTGTGTAATAGAATGAAGTCTTCTTTATCGACAGTGGTAGTGCACGCTCCCACTCCCAAATCACGCACAGTTACCGGAGCGCAGAGACGCTACTAGCGGCAAATAGCCTGGCTCATCGGGACTTAAAACGCCGTGCCGCACTAAAAAGTCCACCACCACGAGTGCCACGTTTGGCTTGTAAGGTGAACCACCATTTGCTTCCAAGATTCCCGCGGAGGCAGTGTCCGCCGCGCCGCAGTCGGCCGTGGCTTCAATGAGCCGGCACACCTGCTCCAAGTCCCAAAGTTCAAAGCCTTCCACTTCACCGTCGACCGGAGTGGGCACAAAGTCAAGGGGCAGCTCGAGGTCAAACACGAAGAGGACGTCACGCTTCAAACGACCAGCCTGTGCATCGGAAAGATACAGGGCATAAACTCATAAGTACACAGGAAGCAATTCTTCGAGTGGCGGTCGCAGCATTTGTGTCCTTTCGCCAAAGATAACAGTCTATGCAGTAGACACGCTGAATCATTGTGGTAGGAATCATTTTGTCGAGCGACCAACCTCGTCGATGCCTCGGTAGCTCACAGCCCCAGCGGGTGTAGCACTTTCAGCCAATATTTCAGGGATACCTGCTTCCTCGCCGCATTCCTTGACCATGGTTGCTGTAGGGCCTAGTCCACCGCTGATTTGGCCTGCCACCAAATGATCTCGAAGTCCAGGCCACGTTGGCTGTCAATCCATCAATTTACGAGCACACACGCACAATAAAAGAGTGTGGTATAGGGCAAATGAAAAAGAAAGCTGTGAAATAAATGCGTATATCGCTTGCGAACATAACCTTAATTGTATACACCAGTATGGTGTGCATAGCCATGGCAACTAATGATGGGGCACCTTGTCAAACGAGCGCGTAGCTACCCAGAGTTTCAGACCTCCAGGCGCTGCTGGGTCCTTGACGAAACCATTAAGGTGCACACCATAGCCGGCAATGCCCATGAGTGGGTACGCAGCTCGCTCCATGTTAAACAGGGGTTGGGTGCCAAAGGATGAAGCCACTGACACAAGCTCATCGCGCCAGCCCACCACATGACCCGATGCTCGTAAAGCCTCCGACACCTTGGCTACTGCCTCAGTGCGAACTTCTGAGCTCGCTGTCTCTAGCGATGGAACCAGGGTAATTGTGCTAGGGCTAGCGTCGCGATGGTATTGAAAGACGTCAGGAAAGCTAGCAAGCAACTCTGCGGTTTCTACAAACACCTCACCCGCTGTCTCGCCAGCCACTGTAAAGGGAACCTACGTAGAAGCAGGTCGTCGTTAGCATCAGTTCGTTAACAAAGTCGAGTCTAATCAAGATAAACTTACTAGTTTGCTAGCAGTAGCAGGGACGTGGTTGCACTGGTCAACGACTTGCTGAAACTTGTCAAAGCTCACGCGGAGAGCGGACAACGTCACTGCTGAGCTGCGGCGTGCCACAACACGGCTCGACGGGAGAGCAGCTGGACTGCGCAGCCCCAGCGACGATACGACGCAACAGCAGAGTTGCATCTTGCGGAGAGACGACATATAAGTCCAAGCTAACTGTAGTCACGAGCTAGTCGTCTAGCTATTACTTAGTCGCAATCGACGGCTGAAGCTCAAGCCTTAACTAGCTAGCTAGGAAAGGAAAGAAAGTGTGTCGTACTGTACAGGTAGATACACATGTCTCATTTCTCAACTCAAATTCTGGAAGAACACCACACCTCCTTCCTCAGGCAAAAAAAGCCGACAAAAAGACTGTGCATGGTGGCATGGTGGCGTCTGCGTGCCGATAATGATGGCGCAATGCCCCTCCTTGGTGCTACTGACGAACGAATGATGCGGAATTTGAATGATATGTTGTTCAGTGTGGGTTGCTGACCATCTTGCTAATTCGCGCAGACAATAGGCGCTCCCTTAAAGCTGTGCTAGCTACTACAAATCTGTAGAGATTCAGCAGCTTCGTTAACCATTCATAGAGAACTATTTCAGAAGAACGACGCCAAACACACACAGCCCCTTTTTCTACTTTCGATAGTTTTTAAGGCAAGGACTTCTAGGGAATGGCATCGAGTGCAGACGCAACGTTAGAAGCCGTTCGAGCAGATGGGCTCGCCTTAGAGCATGCCTCACCTTCGGCGCGCGACAGCCTAGAAATTGTGTTGGCTGCTGTGTCTCAAAACGGCGATGCCCTGGCTTTTGCATCACAACGATTGCAGGCAGAAAAGAGCATAGTAATGGCAGCCGTAACGCAAACGTGGCGCGCGCTGAGTCATGCCACGCCTCAGCTTCAGGGCGATCGCGACGTGGCATTGTGTGCCGTGCGCCAAAGCAGCAACGCGCTGTACATGTGCAACTTGACGGAGCCTTTACGCAACGACGCTGAAGTGATGACCAAGGCAGTGGCGGGTAACGGCATGCTGCTTGAGAAGTGCTCGCCTGCTCTGCGTGATGACGCTAGCGTAGTCTTCGCTGCAGTGCGCTCGGACGGGCTCTGTTTACGGTACGCAGGCGAGCAATGCAAGAGCAACCCTTGGGTGTTGGTTGAGGCAGTTGCGCAAGAAGGTAACGCCCTTGTCTTTGCGAATACACACTGGCAGGCTGGAGGAGGACTCCCTCTGAAGAAGTTTGTTGTGGAGCAACTCATGGCGTACGCAAGTCTCGAGACGTTCATGTTCTGCCAGCGCCGTGTACTGAGCAGCAACAGCAGCAATAGTGATAGTAGTAATAGCAGTGCACATCAGTCTTTTCCCGAACGAGCAGGGCGACTAGTAGCCGCATTTGCAGGAGCACCAGTTGGGAGGCAGCTCACTGCCGCCATGGGCGCTGCGAAGCGGCGAGGCTGGACCTACCCCAACTTGCGGCTTCGCAGGCAACCTTCACGTGCCATCAGCCCTCGTAAGTTGTCGCCGAACCCTAGTCGTGTCGGAAGCGGGTTAACGAGCGGGTTGGATGAACTAAGCCTCGTAGACCTGCCTCGCGGGGCTTCTCCCTTCCCCTACGGGGCCACTAATCAAGGTGTCACTGCTTCGGGGTACCAGCGTGCTGACGTGACCGGGCCAGTAGGCACCTCTCCAGGCCAAACCCCGCTGCCGCAGCGGCCTCCGTCCCACACTTGTACCACGCCCGGTCGTAGCGGTGGCGTTACAACAACTGGCTACATGTCACCAGCTAGTGGGTTGCCAACGCGTCCAAAGAATATCACTCCATCACAGCCCCGCCCGCCACCAGCACCTCTTCCTTCGAGCGACCCTTCAACTAGTGGTGCTTTGCTCCTGCCGTCGTACCCGAATAAGACCTCTTCAAGTGCTGAATTAAAAAGCTCAGGTTCTACTGCAACCGAGGGCGCGGTGGAGGCAGCTGCCTTCGCAGAAGTAACGGCGATTAGTCGAGCGAGCAGCCCTGCTAGGCCGACGGGTGCAACCACAACCGTAGGACGAGGAATGACTGTATCGAAGAGCGACATCGTAGCAGCGGAAGTGGAGGTGTGGGCACCCGGAACTTGGAAGGGCAATGACCACATGAACCTCGTGGTGCCTGGCTTGTATTTAGGGGACATTGTGGCAGCGCAGTCGAGCCTTTTCTTGAAGCTTGGGGGTGTAACGCATGTAGTGGATTTGAGTAACTCCACGGTCGATGCCACGCAATTGTCCCGCGGAGCCTCGAGCAAGAACACCCATTACGAAGTCAACCGTCAGATGGAAGGCTGTGATTGGACAGAAGTGGCCCCAGGAATTGAGGCCAAATTAGTGGTTCGAGTCGACGATGAAGCAAGCGCAGACTTGAGACCGCATTTTATAGCCATGAATCGGTTCATTTCACAAGGTAATTTTCGATACAAGAATGAATCGGTAGATGATGCACACCTCTTCCCTGCATTACTACTCCTACTACTACTGCCGAATATTGTCTTTATTTTTCTTTTTTCTGACAAATATGCGGCTTCTTCCGTCAACCTTCTCTTTCTTTGTCTGAGACAGCGCTGGCCTCGGACCAAGGGGCCGTATTAGTGCATTGTTTTCGCGGCAAGTCGCGGTCCACTACCGCTGTGGTGCAGTATCTGATGCACTCGGGCATGAAGCTTAAAGAAGCACTGGCCATCACCAAGGCGGCTAGGCCCAGCATCGACATTAACGTGGGCTTTCGGCAAGCGCTGATGGATCTAGAGAGGGACCTGTGGCCGGAAGAACCCCCCTCTGTAGTATTGCCTCTGAAAAGCAAGCGCCCCGTGCTTAGCAGCGCGTCTCGTGTTAAAAACAACAAGAGCACAAAAAGCACAGCGGCCGGTGACGATAGTGCTAATAGTAACAATGGAAGTACATGAGCCAAGGTTCAATCTGAAAGGGCACCGGATTCTAATTCCTTTACTTTTACTGGTGCATGTCAAGCACCACATTGAAATAGACAAAACAACTGGCAATTGGTTCTTCGAGTTGAAATAAAGCGGGTTTCCTTCTTGCGATGCGGACGTGGCCTATTTAGTGTTCTGGCTGCGCCTACTGTAAATCATTCCATTATAAGCCTCCTTTTACAGCCATGGTCCAGGTTTCGCACCAGCCCAATCCTTGTTGGCTGGACTAGACCAATCTGAGCCCCACATCTCGCATGAAGATTAGCAGAAAGAAGTACTGAGCTCTTGGAATATGGTGCTTTTGTAGGTATAAAAATGGCAATATGTGTTATAACTCATGCGCTCTCCTGGGAACTATTCTACTAAACCAAATCAGGCATCCTCCATCCTCGGGACCGAAAAGGCATGCCTCAGCAGTGCACAGTTACAAAAGCCTCAATGCGCATGGGCGCAGGAAGTTCGTGTGTGGTGACCGTCCATCCGCCGGACTCGATCACCGTGCATGCCTCCTCAGTTGCAGTCGCGGGCTTCACGCGCACAGTAGTTGTAGTCGTGCTCTCTTTGGAAGCATCGGCGGCATCTTCTGCAGCCCTCTTGCGACCAGTGACGAGCTTTTCCCCATTGTTGGAGGTGAAAGCTTGTTGCATGGCAGACAGGGCAGCGGTGGCCAGAAACCCTCCTTGCACTGGAATGGGGCGGGCGGCATGCGTCAAAAGATCAGAGCACGACGGAATAGAAGTCTGACCTGTCGCCTCACTGTCCATAGCACTTGCTGTTGATGACGAACCAGAGCCTTGCACACCGCCTCCTCGTCCTGCTGCTCCGTGCTTCCGCTCCAGAGCTTTGACTTGTGCGGACGATGCGGCAAAGACAATAGAGCCTACTCCCGCCCAATAGAACGCACCCACGCCCATGGCACAAGGCTCCTCCGAGCAGTACACCACGCAGCGGGAACGGTCAGCTTCTGGCACCAGTGGTGCTTGTGCGGCATGCACTGGCGCGTGCATTTTGCTGTCTCCACTTCCCATGAGCGCCCGCACTGCGAGAATGGGGGCGGTCGCTGTGGCGTCGCCCTTCAGAGCTTGCACGCCGCTGCCCACTTCACAGATCACTTGGTTGTCTAGGGCAACCACACAACCCGAGCAACGCTCACCCTTGGCCGCTGCTGCTTGCGCTGCGGCGATAGCCCGCTGCATCATCATTCGAGCGACGTCCGTGGGTCCTAGACCAGAAGAAGAAGAAGGAGGCTCAACTTGTGGGATTGAGGATTGCGTACTGATAGACGATGCTGCTGCTGCTGCTGTTGCTTCAGCTGCTGAGGGAGTGGCGGCAGCAGTGGCGGTTGTATTTCCCATGCTAACATCTCCCTCCGCTGAAGCACTGCTGCTCCGGCTTGGTTGTATGATGGTGCTCAAAACTTCGTACGCATCCTTTGCCTTGGTGCCAGGTCGCAGGCTCCCCACGTCAGTAATGTGGTAGCAAGCAGCTTGAATCGCGAGTTCACTTCCGGGAATCAAACCTTCGACCGAGTCCACCTCCCAGAGACCGACGTGCTTGGAACCTGACACGCCATCGCCTTCGCCGCCTTTTCCACCACGCCGGCTCTTCTGCCCAGATTGGGCTGACTTCCCCGGTGGGATGTAATCTGCGACGTGATACTTGGTCACTGTAATGGAGATCTGAGGCGTTCATCAAGAGAGGCCAGAGAGAAAGAGAAAAAAAACGATAAGAAGAGTCTTCTTGCGTTGCACAAACGATTAAGAAATACTCCTGGCCATTCATTTCGATTTCTGTGTTGCATGAATGCGTGTGTGCAAAAGAATGAGCAAGGATGCATTGAGGTGTCATGATTGATTCCTCTTTGTCACGCTCCCCTACCGTGCCCCCCCCCCTCTTCACCTTTTTGCCGTGTTGTGCTTTCATGCGATCAAGAGCGTCTTTGCGTGATGTTTCGTTGCTTTCCCGCGACCCGGGCGGCGGCACCAGCGTCAAGTGCAAGTTGGTGCGATCCACTGGGGCTGAGCACCACACTGCGCGCCCATTGAGACTTCCTCCTCCGAGACCACCGCCAAGCATCGAGGAGCTGCCTGCAGCGTCCTTATCCTCCGAGGCCTGAAATGCTCGGTCAAGGTCTGCAAAGGATAGCGCGCGGCGGCTCATTTGGTCGAAATTCCCGACCAACTCTGCAATCACTTGAGCACAAGCACTTCGACCGCCGTCATCGCTGCCTTGCGAGGAGGTTGAACTTGGAGGTAAGAACGCGGGGGTCACAACTGCATGCTCCGGTGCGATGTCTTGAGCTACAGGCAGCCATTTCTTGGCTAGGCTGTAGAAATTGTCAAAGACTTTGCGGCATTCGCCAGGGGGCATGCTGCCTTTCACTGAAGGCGGGCAGTTGTTCAGCAAGTACGAATTGTCCCGCGCCTCAATGCGGCTCCAGCACACATCCCAGTCGAGGTACTCCGGCATGACCAGAGCCACACGCAGGTTTACGGGTACGGCATTCCCTTTCTCGGTGCCTTCTGCGAGCGGCCGAAGCACTTTGAGGAGTTTCGTCAGACCCGATGGCTGTGGAATGTTCTTGTCGTAGCCTACGACAGCGAAGCTCTCCTGGCTGCTCGTGCTGTTTCCGGTGTTCTTGCGGCTTTCTCGTTGCAGGCGTGCAGCTGCACTTTTGATCGCCGTTTTCACTTCAGCGTCAAAGTTTTTCTTGGCTTTCGTGCACTCGTCTGAAGAAACCACCTGCGAAACCAATATGAAGATTGCAAAACTGAGCTTACAAAGTGTGCCAATAATGGCAACCATAGTCCAGTAAATGACGCCTTGCTCGAGAAGGAACGAAAAAGAGCTCGCATACTTCCAACTCCTTACTCTTTTTTGATATTCATTGAACAAGCACCAGAGAAACATGCGACAAGTAGCTCATCCTTACCGTCGCATCGCCACTGCTTTCTCGCAGAGCCTTAAAGAGGGTCGATTTTCCACCTCCTGGGGGAAGTGCCAGCACGCACATCACCACTACAGTAGGGGCACCTGCAGGCGGGTACGCTGCCTTCTCCTGCTTCTTGGTTGCGGTGTCAGCCACAGCAGGAGCTAATGCAGCAGCAGCGCCGCTACCGCCGCCGCCGATCGTGGTGCCAGCGCCCACGCCAGAAATGAGGTGAGCGGCCCTCAATGCCCCTTGGTCCCCCGAACTCAAGAACTTCTCCAGCAGGTCCAAGTACATGGACCGTCCTTTGAGCCCCTCGCGGTCCTTGCCACTGCAGCGGGACTTCACGAATTGCGCCCACCCCGTAAACAGGGCCAGCATCGGTGGGCGGTGCTCCTGCGGGATGGACCAGTTTTTGAAGAAGCCCGTTTGGCAGCGCCGCACGTAAGCCGCCTCGCCCTCGTTCAAGAGGGTGGGCAGTTGGTTCCTCACACCAAAGGTGCGCCACAAGTAGTTCAAGCATTTGAGCTTGGCGATCCCTAAAATCCGCATCTCAAGCCCTGTTGCGCTCGTTTGGCTCAACGAAGAAGAAGTGGAACCACTGGCCAGGCCGAGGCCTTTGATGCCGTCTTCGAGGCGGCGACTTTCTTCGTCGAGGTGGCCGTCAAACTGCACGACCATCCCGCGGTACAGGGGGGAGCAGCCGCCCGCGCGCGCGTGCATTGGCCACGAATAAAAGACTTCGTCGTCATGGATTTCGACTTGCACCTGAAACACTTCCTGCACTCCTTGGCCACCACCACCACTCGAAGACGAAGCAGCAGCGGCCAAGGAAGATAAGGTGGTGTAGCGGTAGGCTTTGAGAACAATGCGGTGCTGGTAGCTGCTCTTCAGCCGCCGGAACAAGCCTCCAATGTTTCCTGACGCTTGGCACACCAGGGGCCAGAGGTCGCCGGCTTCTATTTTCACACGCTGTGGCTCGGGCGCAGGCACGAGCTCAGGCTTCTCAGCACCCGCAGATGCAGCAGCAGATGCAGCAGGGGCGGTGGATAAACCATCCCTGTGAAGGTTCACACTCGCACTCGGCTGGCCACCGCTGCCGCCGTTGTCCCCTAGTAAGGCTTCAAGCTTGGCATCGCGGTGATGGCACAGGCGGCCGAGGTCTAGAGCTTGCTTCAACGCAGCATCATGCCAAGGCGCCATGGTGTCATTGTAGGTGGTGACTAGCTGCTGCAGACCACTCAAATCCCCTACTTCAAGAGCCATCAGCACGAAACCCTCGAGGACGTCGCCCTGCGTCTCCAAGTGCGTCAGAAACCCCTGCTTCACGCCCTTGTCGTCAACACCGGCCGAGGCAGCAGCGCCGCCGCCACTCGCTGTACCCGCACTAGCAGCAGAATCTGAAGATGAAGATGAAGAGGAGGCGGCCTGGCCAAGAAGAGCGTCAACTTGGCTGTCTTTGAGCGTCCAGCGAGCGGCATGCAGCGCCGCTTCCACCCGAGGCGCCGCTGAATAAGGAAAGTACCACACCTCGTTCAGAGGCAAGCGCCACTCGGTGGCCAAGGAGATGACTTCTGCGGGGCTCAGGAATCGAGGGTTCGGGCCTCGGGTAATGGCAGCAGTGGTCAGCACCAGATAAGCGGCTGCTGGTGTAGCGCCGTGATCTCCAAGAGTCCGTGGTACTACCAACTCAAAACTATTTTCAAACCGAGTTCAGCCCAACCAACACGAAGAAAAGATCGGAGAAGTGTGAAGAAAAGTATGTTTATACCATGTATATTTAGGTTGCTGAATGAGTGCGTAAAATAGATACCGAATATATCAGAGCAAACATATTTACCTGTAGCACAGGCCCTTGGCTTCAGCGTCAGCCCACCATCGAGTAAACGCGAGTGGCGCTTCAGGGTCCTCGCCCCACACGGCGCACATGTAATTGCGGAGCGTCAGACACCCTAGCCGACTGAAGCGGTTCCCCGTGGAATTCTTCGCGTAAAAAGGTGGTGCCATCAACAGTGATCCGCTGTGCTTTTTGGAGACCAGTAACGCCCGAGCAGGTTTAGATGAGGGTGTTGCATCAGAGGTAGTTGCTGCGCTCACTTCGGTGGGTGCGAAGAGAGGGCTTAAAAGCGTCTTCTCGCTTTGGTTTTCAAACTTGGTCAAGAAATGAGTCGTGCACCTAGCAGAAACAATAATAGGGATTCAAGGCAAAGGAAAATTAACGGGAAAGGTGAAGGAAGAGTCTAGCATCGAAAGAGAGAGGGCTGCGTGGAGCTTCGAGGGCAATGCAGTAGCCTTTGGATTTTTCCTTGTATTTAGAAAAGAAGAATACCGTGGAGTTGATGTAGCAGCCACTGCCGAAGCTATACGACTCGTCCATGACACATCTGCCGCTAGATCTTCGTGATTCATCGCTGACTTGAGGTTTGAGATAGATGAGGCTGAGAAATGCGTTCAACGTGCCATCGAGTCTAGCTTATTTTCTTGAGATCTCGAAACAAAAATGACTTCGTCCACACGTCCACTTCTCCGCTGATTCAGAGGATTGGGCTGTCGGCTGTCTGATTATGCGGTCTACGAGGAGGGTTTCAGCGTATGTTAGCATTGGAATTGGAATCAGCGTATCAGCGTTGCGTTCGTTGTGGCTCCAAAAAAATGGCGTTCCGGCCCGAAGGCGAGATGAAAATCCCTGGGAAGCTGACAGCGAGCCCCTTGTGTGCTCCGGCCCGCGTTAGCGGTCTGCGCTATGCACACCCAGTGCCGAAGCGCTCGGTGCCGCAGGGTCGCGAGGGCAACCACTATCCGCTTAATCATCCGCTCCGGCAGCGAGCCCACGCGGAGGCTACGGCACAGCGCGCAGCTCGGGAAATGGAGCGTGCGAACGCCATGAGCGTCTTGATTGAAACAAGAATGGTTCGTTTGAGCCACTACACTATCATAGTTGATGTTGATATGCGTGCTTGCTCTCCTGATATTCATTCAATTTGCGCGCTATCTCATCTGGTTGATGTAGGCTTGAGATGCTCCGGTTTTTTTCATACTTTTTTTACGGCAATTACCTGTTCAGGCGATTTCGGACGGCGAGAGTATCTCAAAGGATGGGGACGAACTAGAGTGGGAGTCACTGCGGCAGGCATATGCTGCATCTGCTATCGATTCCGAGGACGAAGCCGTCGCTGCGTCTGCCATCTTAGCCTTTGCCGAGAGAACGAACCATGCCCAGGCTGCATGCTATGTGGGACATTGGCACTTCCACGGCGAAGGAAGTTTACCTCAATCAGTCCCTCTCGCTCTGGCGTGGTACGAGCAAGCAGCTCTGCGTGGCGACCAAAACGGCGCCTCAAATCGAGACAAGCTCTACTTGAGCGGCAGCAGCTGCGGACCAGGCACAGAAGCGCACAGTCGAGCGGTGGCACGGTTGCGAGAGATTGCACAGCAAAGCCAAGCTTCAGCAGTAAATGGTGCTGAAGGAAGTGTAGCAGCTGCTGGATGGGCAGCTTTGGCGCGCTTACAAGACTGGGGGCTGGGGGCGTCGCCAGGTGAAGGTGAGGAGCTGAACAAAGCAGGCAGCCACGATAGCACACCTGCTGCTGCTGCTGCTGCCACACCAGTGGAAGCGGCGACGGGAGCATCTTTAACATCGCCTAGCGGTGTAATAGGCAGTGGGAACTTTGGAAGCCCGCCACGACGGTGGGCTGGTGCTTCAGGCAAGCGCAACAATGGCGGCAACAATGGCAGCAACGGAGGCTTGTTGCGAACGGCCGAAGGCGTCAGTGAAGCTTTCGGACCTCCGGCCACGCCACGGGGCTTCGAAGGAGCGGCAGTGGAGAACGGCATGGCGCTAGGAGTGCTTCTGGCGGCCAATTCTTACGACGAGTTCATGCTGGCACTCGAGACGGAGAAAGCACACCGGGCAGCGCGGAGTACCACTACAAAAGGCGGTCCGGGCCAGAGCGGGTGGCGCCTGAAGCCCACAGTACTCATTCCAGATGACGCACTCACGTACCGGTAAATCAACTTGTGCAACTGTCCTCAGTTGGAACTTGGTGATTTGAAGTCCAATCATTAAAATAGTCTCGCTCGATCAAAATCGAATCCTATGAAAGATTTTGAACCACCTTTTTTTTCCCCTTGGTATTCAATGTCATGCTGGGTTTATGATATTTCATAGAAGTCCTCGACTCACTTTTTCAAATTAACACTGCCTTCACCGATTTTCCTCTCCGTTGCCTAACGCAGCTTGTTGCCTCGGCCTCGCGATCGCTTGACGCGCAAACTTGAAGCGCTATGCGTCCCTGGCTCTGCCCCGAAAGGATGCGGGTTCAACTTGCCCGTTTCCAGCGCCGAATTCGCAGCTTCATCGTCTTCTTATTCGAAGTCAAAATCACCGAAGCCTCTTGGTAAAGCTGCGGATTCCCATTTGAGCACCTTCAACTTCGAAGGCGCATTTCCTCTAGGAGGGCCTCCAACTCCCGGCGGCACCACGGGCGTGGCGGCGAAGAGCTTGAGTGTGTTGCGGGGCGGGCAGGTGCGCTCGCTTTCGGCGAACTTAGGGCCCACGCCTGGGTCACTGTCAACATCACCACCCACTGCGCGAGACAACGAAATGTCACCGTCGCCAAAGAAGAGTACGAACGGTAGCAGTAGACGAGGCCGCGGTACTCGCAACAGCCGAGGCGAGCGTGGCCCTAGCCCCGAGCTGACGTCTCGAACCTCGTCTGGCGCACAGTACACCACTACCCTTCACCGAGACCTTAGCCCGTATCGCGAGCCGCACAATAAGGCCTCACCTGGATGAATATGTGGCTTTCTTTTAGTGATGTGATTTGTATAAGAGATGGCTCGTTTTTTACCGGTTGAAATAAAGGCAAAAAGGCCCCTCCTCCTCCCGCCTCTGGTATTCTTTAACTATTACCGATACTTCTACGTGTGAATGCCTAGTGCGGCTATGGCTATGGAACTTGCTTGTTGTAGCTCATGGGATTCATTTGGAATCCTTATTTGGAATCGAAGGGCAAAGGAGAACAGCCGAATTGAAATTGAGACGTGCAGCCACTTAAGATCTTGAAGGATGATGAGCCTCGTCCTATATCTCTTATGCATCGTCATCGAGATTCATAGGCAATTGTGGAGTGCACAGAAATCAATGTCTGTCTGTGAACTCTCGTAAAGTAGGGATATCGCTTCTTTCTCAATAACAAGTAACAAGGAAGGCCGCTACTCAGCTCTCAAGTATTGCCCTGGAAGTGCATGTTCCGAAAAGAAAATGTGGTAAACATTTGCGCTCCAGCTATATACTATATACAACGCACTTCTTTAGGGCTACGCACGCGTGCAAGAGAAAGAAAGTAGTTATGCATTTGTGATGCCGTGCGCGCCGCTGGTGACGTCAGAAAGGTCTTTGGGGTTGAAGTCCGGGGTTTCCGTGGGCCTCGTGAAGAGCTTTTTGAACTCGGGCCATTCGATCTCGCCGCTGCCGTCCTCGTCTAGCTCGTCGATCATGTCGTCAATGTTGATGGGCAAGCCAAAGTCCACCTGCAAGGATGAAGAATAACGGAGAAAGCGAATAGGCGAATCTTTGAGTGACATTTGACTTTATCTACTCAAAAATCTCGACTGAAAATCAGACAGTACACCACCAATATTCCCACTCTACTCGCAGCTAGACTAACCTTAATGGTGGTCACTAAGAGCTTTCGCTCTACATGGCCACTGGTGTCTTTGTGCCCCCCAAGGGCGACAAAAGCCGACAAAATATCAGCGTCGTCGTCACGATCCAGCGCCACTGCCATTCAAGAAAAAAAGAAGGGGTACGATGTGAAATAGCCAACCCGCGGACTGAGAAGAAAGTTCTAGCGTGGAAAGAAAATAGCGAAGAAGACGAAGGCATGCGAGAAAGCTAGAACACAATATCTATCTACTGAAAACTCACGCTGCTTCTGAAACTTGACCATGTTTAAGAATTCCAGAAAGCCAATGGCGCCACTGTTGTCTTCGTCTACTGCACCCATTAATTCTAACACTTCTTCGTCCGTAGGGTTCTGACCCATCGACTGTAACGCCGCTTTGAGCTCAAAGACGTCAATAGCACCACTGCCGTCCAAGTCATACATCTTGAAAGCAAGCGACAAGCTTTCAATCTCCTCCTCGGTCAGTGAACCGTCCATATTGTCGTAAACAGCAGGAGCGCCGCGTTATCCTTTCTCTAATGAGTGTATTTCGGGCTAGCGTCTGAAGCTGAGTAACCTTTCCCTCGGCGTTCGAATACTATACGCCGAGGCTATGCCTAAGAGCTAATTTATAAAGCTTCACAAAGAAGCATGTAACGATTGAGCGCGCTAGATCTCTATTTCTACTCATGCTCTAGCTAGCTGGCTACGCTAAAATAGCTACTTTTGCATGTCGTTAAAAGAAACTCCAAACTCATCCTCTCGGCTCTCGGCTTCCATGTAATAAGTTTGATATATCCCTGTAATGTGCACTTCGTTAGATGCCAAGAGCCAAGAAGCCAAGAAGATGCCGGCATGCCATGTTTCATTATTGTGGCATAGTTTGCTCGTGAATAATAGATTCCACAGCTGACAGCGCTGCATGCGAGCAAGCGATGTCTGTTGAAGGACAGTAGCAAGCATTCATCACATAGCCTTTTTGTCTTTAGCAACGCGAACAGCTGCGACGATATGTCGTAAGCAGTAACGCCTGAACGATAGCACTTGAGGGAGCGAAATTGCTTTAGTGAACCACACGAGTCAATAGACGCTTTATACTCAGTCGCTATGGACTTGCCTGTCTTTGCGTCAAATACCACCGGATCAGTGGTACAAGGTGCCCCAAGCCTCCTATCATCCGAACCTTCGATGCGCAGTACGAGCGACAATGTTTCAGGCGACGACGCAACCCACGCTGCCTTAATGGCCTTGGTGCGTAACGCTTCTGAATCATCTCAAGGCGGGCCCGAAACAGATGATTTTCTTGGCAGACTGTACACTGCTGATAGTAGCTCTAGGCGCGATGAAGATGTTACTTGGGAGGCGCTTCGACAACTCCTGTCTCAAGCGAGGGACCGTCCCAGCGTGGGCGAGTACATCAACAGCGCCTTCATCTCTGCTTACGAATGTTTAACTCAACAAATACAGTCAAAGGGCGCATTGGCAGATGCCGACTCCGCTCTAGCAGAGCGCATCACCGAGCTGGAAAACCACACCGGTGAAGAACTGGATGAGATCTTGTCGGCATTCAAACTCGACCGAGACCGCACTCACTTCCGCCTGACTGACAAGATTGAAAAACTGGAGGAAGCAGCCGAAAAAATGGCGGAAGATGTTCGAGCTTATGCCAAAGAGCAGGAGCAATTTAGCCGCGACATTCCGCTTGCTTTGAAGGATTTGAAAGCTGCGGCGAAGAGTTCGCGAACTATGAATATCGAAGAACGGTCGGCTTTGCAATTCGTGACGGGCCAATTGAGCGCTCTGAAGAAGGCCTTGGACGCCAATAGCGCTGGCGACTTGCAGCTGCGCACACAGGTAGATCGCATGAAGGCTCACCTGGAAGCTGATCAAAAGAGGCGGGCAAAAGCAGAGGCGAAAGCAGAAGCAGCGCTTGCGAAGAAGAAGGGTAAGAAAGTCAAAAGCAAGGGCCACCGTCAAGCCCTCGACATGTTGCACCAAAAAGTTGATCGCTTGGCGGCCGATGCCTTAGCACAGGAGCACAAGCACGAAGAAATCATTGCGCAGCGAGAGCACCACGTTGAGGAGCTTGAAGCTGAGGCGGCCGCGGCTGCCGAGCTAGCTGCATCTCAAGAGGGCCAAGTAGATGGCGGGGACGCAGATCAACCATTGGTGGAGGTGCTAGAAGCTAATGACGTGGAGCCTGTTGATTTAGTGCCTTCACCCAAAGCAGAAAATGTGCCACGGGTAAAACATTCAGCGCCAACTCCGACAGCACTAGAGTTAGTGCCTACGCCAGCACCAGAAAAAGCACTAAAACCAGCGCCCGTGCCCGTGCCCGTTCCAGTTTCAGAATCGAAACCAGTGTTGAAAGCTCCAGTACCCGTTCCAGAGCCCACGTCAGCGGAAGTTCTGGCAGCAGAGTTTGAAGTTGCACCAGTGCAAGCCCCTATTGTGGCGCCAGAACCCGTTCAGAAGCCTGCTCCTCCAGTGGCAGTGGCCTCCTCGAAAGCCCCAGAACCAAGGGCAGCGAAGGTGCCAGCAGCAGCAATACCTGTAGCTAAAGCCAAGAAGAAAGCTCCCCCTCCGGCTAAGAAGACCCGAAAACCAGCCCGCAAAGCGCTGGCACTGAAATCAGCGGAGGTGGTGGAAGAGATAAGTGAAAGTGAAGAAAGCGAAGAAGAAGAAATCGACGATCATGTAGAAGAAGAAGAGGAAGACGAAGAAGAACACGAAGAGGAGGAAGAGGAAGAAGAGCTCAGTGATGATGATGACCATGACGACGAGAGCACGCTCCTCTCTTTAGCAAGTACCCAAGTCGAAGAGGTAAGATTAAGATACTTCACAAGGGACCAGTACGCTGTGTTTGCTCTCTAGTTTGCTTGATTTTCTAGATGTAAAAATGCATTTCTTTTCCTAAAATCTGCGGTTTGTTTGTAACTGAAATGGACTCAGGTGGTAGAGACAAAAGCACCAACTGCTGTCTTACCGGCTGCTGCTCCTGCACCTGCAGCCGAAGCTCCTTCTGTGCGAATTCCACAAGTGTCAAGGGGATCTTCAGCAACAAGACAACCCTCGCCACATGCGGTGAAGAGAGAAGAGATCAAAGCACTACCGCCCTCCGAAGTCGAAGAAATTCCTTCGGCCCAGCTTGAAGAAGTCACTGCAAAGGCCACACCTGCTGCAGCCATGCCCCCTGTAGTAGAGGCACTGCCCATCGTTGCAGAGAAGAACCGTGACACTTTATCGCAAGTGGTCGAAGACCGTCGAAACGCTACGAATACGCCTGTCGTCAAGCCGGGTGGGCCAAAGAAGAAGCACAAATGGCGGAAGTTGACGTCGCGCTGGCTGCAAGAGAGCCCAAGGCTGACCGCTTTCCTCAACCATTTGCAGGAAGTGGAAGCCGAGCAAGCGTCGTTGCAAAGCACCTTAACTACGGCGCAATTGCAAATGGCCGCTTGGATTGAGGTGCTAGACGAAGATCAACGCAAAGGAGTTGCGTGGGATGAAGCGGCCAATGAGGTGGGATGAAGGAAAATGAGAGTATTACAATGCACAATTTCATCTAGATCGTGCTCTTTAAAAACATACTTCATTTTGCGTATCAACCTTCTTTGTGCATCTTTTGTGTGTAACGGCTGTGTGAATGCGTGCGGTTGTCCTCAGATGGAAGAGTTGCTGCAAGCATTCGAGCGCGACAAAGCAGCGTCGCAAGAGCTGCACGAGCAACACGAGCGTGTGGTTATCTTAGAGCAAGCGAAGCGCGACAAGGACTTGAAAGCTGGCCTCACCATGCAGCAACTAGGAGCGCGGTTGCCGACAGTGGAGCGCGCAGTCGCAGACTTGAGATCGTTGTCGGTGCTGGAACAGCAAATCAACGCCATGTTTGAGAACAAAGCAGACGCCGTAGTGTTTCAGGCGCAGCTTGCGGCTCTGAACCACGATTTACGGTGAGAAGGAATGATAAGAAGGCTTCAAGAGCATAAAAGCCCAGAATAAAAAGTGCAGTCACAATTGAGGACGAGTATATTTTGATTGCCGTGTCTTGTGTGTAGTTTATGCACCCATAATGCTCTGTTTCGCACTCGTTTTGTACTTCAGACATCTTCATTGTAATCCCTTGCTTCATTCACCTCTCTCTCTCTATACCTACACATGTGGCATAGGATTGGTTTGGACCTCGGGCGAGAGGAAGACGCAACTTACGTCCAGAAAGGACTGAGCAATGCAGCGACGGAGCAAGCCCGCGCCGACAAGGCCATGCACAAGCTCTCCACCACTGCCAGGATAATCATCGAGCAGTTGGACGCAGTGCTCAAGCCTGTGGAGGCCGCTTTGAACGACGGCAAAATCGCCGAAATGTGCCGCGAGTCCTGTGCGAAAGCAGTCGATGCCCTGGCAGCGCAGCAGCAGAAACAAGTAGTAGCGCAGTGGGCCGCCACGGCCGAACTGAGCGCGCAAATGGCGAAGCAAATGCCGAGCGAGGGGGCGGTGCAGGCCATCGTACAGGGGTGCGTGGAAGAGGCGGTGGTGCTGCGGAACGCCCAAGTGGAAAGGCTCCACGCGCTGGCCGTTGATTTGCAGAGCGACTTGAGAGGGGCGCTGCGCCGCGAGGATTGCCCTCCCCTGGTGGAGGGTGAAGTGACTCGACTGTTGGCGTCTCAGCAGCATGCGCACTCGGTGTGGAGCCTCAAAAACCTGCCAAGCAACGGACAGAACAGAGAGGGCGGCGGAACTGGCCGGGACAAAGGGAGTGGTTTGGGGCAGGGCAGAGAAGGACAGAACAGCGGCAATGGTGGCGATTTCTTGGACTCCGCTCGTACCGACGACAGTGCAGCCTCTTCCGTGGATTCCAACTGGGTTTCAGCCAGTGGCCTTCGAGGAGGAAGATTGGCTGCACCGCCGCAGCAATCGGCACTGCTCAGATAGGGACATGGGGGTTGCTTTGGAATTACTTTGTAAATCAATTATCGAATTTTTTCTTCAGCCGTTTTGTATAACCGGCACGCCACCTAGGACGAAATCGGTATATTATAGACAGCTGGTGCCGTAGGAATAACAACTGAAGGCCTATAGCCTTCCGTTGTCAACAGAAGAAAGAATTTGTGCGTGGTTACTGTCAAGCTCTTTCCCCTGAAATAAGCCCGTTTGCTTTATATCTCTTACCTTTCAATTCCGGTGCCGCCCGGCACCTCGGCCCGTGGCTCACGTGTCTGGTGTCTGTGTCAAAAAAGGAAGAACATTCGTCGACAACAGACGACAACAGCAGCCGACAGTGCTATTTGTGCACTAATATAGTATAATCTGTCCTCATTCCACGTCAGAAGCTTTTTGAAAAAAATGCAGCACCCACGGACGGTTGAGTGGCGATAGATTTGGCCATGAAGGCTCCTGGCTAGTCTAGCGATGCAGCGGCGTAAGTTTGAGAGCATACTGCTTGCTTCTGACGACTCATCGTCTGATTTCGAATCTGACGATGCTGCATCGATTCGAAAGCCTTTTAGCTCACCAGTGACCATCAACAGCCCACTAAGAGTGCTTTCACCGAACAGTGACGTTGAGGTTATTGAGGTAGAACCATTGAAGAATAGGACAAATTCACCAGAGCCAGCGATTCAGAGTAGCAGTGGTACCTTGAACAATGCAGCTAGACTTACGACGGAAGCTAGTTCGAAGAAGAGCAGTAGAACACGTAGCTCCTCAGCGGCATCATCTCGGATACCAAGCCATTTGAAGACAAGCATCGCGCCTAGCGTCACCGTTTCCGGAAACGATTCCGCCACGCCTGAAGCAGAAGTGAGCCACTGGCGTAGCTTAGTTGCTCAAGCTTCCAGTTCAGGGCAGCACTACATAGATCCCGAGTTTCCTCCTACCCAGCTTTCTGTGGATGGGAAGCCTGAAGAGAGCACTGAAAAGAAGCCAGTTGAGCCACAGCCTTTGCCTGGTACTATACCGCAATGCCGATGCGGGATTCCTGCTAGCAGTACAGTTGTAAAGAGCGACACACCTAACAAGGGGCGGCCCTATTATCACTGCAGAACTCGACGATGCCAGTTCTTTGCCTGGGGCGATGGCCTCGAGCGGTCGAAAGTTCGCAAGCGCTTAAAATGGATGCGCTTCCCCATGGTCCCGATAGTCACTGACTTCGGCTTTAGTGCTGCAGACCTTCGCCAGGGCGGTGTTGGTGACTGTTGGTTCATGAGTGCGCTTGCCGTAGTGGCAGAACGGCATGACCTGATTGCAAGGCTCTTTACGGACACTGCCCGAAATGCAGCGGGATGCTACCAGGTCCGACTATTTATGGATGGCAAGTGGCGATCAATTGTAGTAGACGATATGCTTCCAGTCACTGACGATCCACGGCGCGCTGAACTTGCCTTCGAATCAAAATTGGCCTTTTCTCGTTGCGGTTCGAGCACGGGAGGACAGCAGCTTTGGGTGTCAATACTGGAAAAGGCTTACGCGAAAGCCCATGGTTCTTACCAGGCTATTTCAGGTGGGCAAATCAGCGAAGCTCTCTTAGATTTGACAGGCTGCCCAACAGAAGACATTGACCTGTCGGCCGCAGACCTCGATTTGGAACACTTGTGGCGCAAACTCTGCGAATTTCGGCGTCTGAAGTTCCCGATGGGTTGTTCGACAGACTCAGATCCGAGTTTGAGAGAAGTTGGGCTCTTTGGTTCTCACGCTTATTCTATCCTAGACGTTCGCGAAGCTCGACTCATTGCTCCGTCGTTTGAGGCCAATTTCGGCAGCCGTGTTGGGGGTGAATTTGGGGGGCACGGAGAAGAAACCGTACGATTAGTGCGCATTCGCAATCCGCACGGCGTTGGTGAATTCAACGGAGATTGGAGTGACAAGTCAGCGAAATGGAGTGGCTTGCTCTTTCCGTGTGGTGAAGGCAGCCAAGGTGAGGAGCTTGAGCGCACGGGAGTCGACGACGGAACTTTTTGGATGGACTGGACGCACTTTCTCATGGGCTATTCGAGAATCGACGTTTGCTACGCACACCAAGATTGGCATTGTAAATCTCTCGAAAATATGTTTCCTGCAAATCAGGACAAGTTGTTGAGGCTTTGTGCCAAATCATACATTGTAGCGGTAAGAAGCGACACAGTGTGCAAACCTACCACAGTTTTACATGTGAGCGCGATTCAGCCCACAAAAAGAGGTTCTTGGTGCCGATCAGACCGCAAGAAAAGCTACCGTCCTGGAGGCGTTCAATTGCTTCTAGCCAAGTGCGACGCTTGTACCGGAGCTGTCCTATCCATAGTTCAAAGCGCCTTTGATGGCGCTGACGACCGCGCCACTGTCACATGTGTGCTTGAAGCTGACCCTCGAGTCCTCTTCGTTGTTTTTCCTCTCTGCCTTGGTCAAGCACCAACTGCGGCGGAGTCAACGAAGTTGCAGCCGTTTTCAATGCGTTTTTTTGCCGAGTCGCCACTTGACATTCAAGAATTTTCGCCATTGTCGCCTCTTTCTCCCGTGATGCCCAATGCTGCCCAGTTAGACTACGATGGATTATTTGCCAGCCTTTCTCGTGCTGCCCTCACAGCTCTTCAGATGGCTCTTGTATCTCCACCACCTTCTCTGCCAAGTATCAGTTTCACTTCTCAAACCTCCACAGCAGCAGTTGGCAAAGGTCCAATGCAGCAGTTTGCTCTGCCTCAGAGTAGCAAGCTCAGACGCAGAGTAATCCGAGGAGAAATGGGTTGCGATCTGCTCATTGCTCGAGGAGAGGGTGTTTTATTCCTTGTGGCGCTTCATCGAGGTGTCGATTTTGTTCGTGGAGATAGCAGGAGAAGTGGTACAAGTAGCAGTAGCTACTTGACAGCTGCGTCAAACGAGCCCGTTTGCGCAAAAATCACCGTAATGGCAAAGAGTCACACTGCTAGAAGTGTCTCAGGCCTCGTTAAGTCGGACAACGACCTTGCAGAGAAGTACTATCAGTCGCTGCCCAAACCAGATCCTGCTCAAAGTGCCGGCGGCTGGCGGCCGAAGTGGCCTGCGAAATGGAAAGCATACTGCGCTGATGTGGTCTTACACCCGAATCAGCAGGCTGTTGTTCTTATTCTTACCAAGAGTGGCATGCTCGCTGAGCTTGGAGCCATCGAGTTCAGTGTAGTACCTACAACATCTGACGAGATGGATGGAGCGGCACCTGCACAGCCCAAGGCACTTCAACCAACCCTTGGCAAGTGGTTTCAAGGGAAAAGTGGAAACAAGGAGGCCTCTCATCGTAGTGAATCCAGCAGCGCTGGTCTCTTTTCTCCCTTTCCCCTTAATACAAATGCTCTTTCGACGCTCGAGCGTTGTCTCAATCAGCAAAGCTCGACAATCAGTCTTGTTCGCGATGACAACAATGCAGCAGAAGAAAGGGCCATTGCAGAAGCAATCGAAGCGAGCAAGCGGCAAAGTCGGGATTTGGTTGACGACAATGATGATGACATACTCAAAGCCATCATAGCAAGTACCGTGGAATCGAACAATGATTGCACACCGTTCGTTGATGATCGAACTGTTTCTCAGCCAAATAATGACAAGCAGCTAAAAGAGAAGTGGAAATGCGAACGGTGTACATTCGAAAACTTACCTACAGTCCATCTCTGTGAAATGTGCGGCTTCTTATATTCTCGAAATGCTGCTGCAAGTATAACTGCTGTGGAGGTGGTCGACCTCGTTGAACCAACTCAAGAAATATGCGTCGCAACCGCGAACGAACAAAACAGTAGCAAGCATGAACGTCACGAAGAAGCAGTTCATTCGGACCCGCCTCCGAAAAGAGCAAAGAATGAAGAGGTAGCTCAACCAACGGCAGCTGAAGCTAGAGCGGCGTGCATTGAAGCGCGCCTGAAGCGATTCGATAAATGAGTAACCCTGGGTTTGTAATATCACGAACTGCAAGGAACGCCTTTGCTGTCACTTCCATTGCACACTAAGGCCTATAACCTTTAAGCCGAAGTCCCCTTCGGCCGGATTTCATTTCATGTCGGGAACCTACTAAATGGATATTAAGAATGGCAGTAGAGTAATGGAATTGCGAACAGCGGTGTGGCCATATACCGAGGAAAGTGAATAGTAAACAGGTTTTTGGTCAAAGTGGTGGATTCATTTCAATAGGGATATGAGATTTTAATTGTTAAGTAAATTTAGCTAGAACCAGAAGCAGAGCCAGGTCAAAAGCAAAATTTTGAGATTTTTAGAAGTCGGAAATACATCCATGTTATTAAACTAAAACTCAAGCGGTTTTTGCTTCGATTTGTTGTTTTTGGTGCTCAAAGAGGAGCAAGGAAGCTCGATTTGGCTTCAATAGCCTTCACTGCAGCTGCAGAATCCGTGTTTTTAGCAAGGTAAGCCACTACCGTCTCGACGGAAAACTCCTTGAGCGCTTGGCTCACGGACTGACAAGCACAGAGAAAGAAAGGGAGGAGTCAAGGAATAGGCAGCAAACAAGCAGAAATGAGTGATAAAAACAGCCTTTCGTGAATGCGGTTACGAGTGAGTGGGCTGAAAATTATATGAGGTATGCAAGTGCGCGTGTGGAAAAAGCAAGAAAAGAAGACAATTCTATTCACCATGGTTCCCATGGCAGAAGAGCGGCGACCAGAGAAAGGGAATGAGTCCGGCGAGCGCTGGCACTGCGCGTTGATATTGATGCGGCCCACAATGGTGCTCAAGCTGTCGACCAGAGATGCGGCTTCGCTGCTCATTTGGTCCGAAGTGAAGATGGCGCTTTGTTGGCCGTTCCACGACTCTTTGGCCGCTGCTTTTACTTCGCTCAAGTCCTTGAAGGTGGCTACAGGGATCACCGGCCCAAATTGCTCTTCGCGCCACAGCCGCATGGCAGGCGTTACTGGGTAAACGATGGCCGGCTGAAAGAGGGACCCGCGGAGGGAGCCACCGCCGGTGTCCGCGTTGATGACCGAGGCGCCGTGCTCGACCGCGTCACGAATGAGATCTTCGAGGTACTTGGGCTTGTTGGGTTCGGGCAGGGGGGTAATGTTGACGCCTTCGTCCCACGGTAGACCTGCTTTGAGGGCACCCACTTCGCGCTTGAGGTTCGCTAAGAAGTCCTCAGCCACTGATTCGTGCACCTTTTTTGGTAGTAGAACGAGATTTAGAAGACAAAGAGTGAGGAGTATGATACGATGACTATTTGGTGCATTAGGCACAAAATAGAGATATTCCAAAAATATTAATTATCATGGAGATGATCTCAGCTGCTTATGCACACGCTCACCACAATGAGCTTGATCGCGGTGCAGCGCTGGCCGTTGTACGAAGTCGCTCCATCCTTGCACTGCGCAGCCGCTACCGTCAAGTCAGCGTCCTTCAGCACAATGCCCATGTTTTTGCCCTCGAGCTGACTGAACACCTTGAGACGGTGCGGTTTCGGGTGTGCACCGATCAGCGCATCGGCCGCTTTGGACCCACCGATGAAGCCCAACATGTCAATAGAACCGGAGGCCATCACTGGCGTGCAGGTTTTGCGGCCACTCCCCGTCAAGAAATTCACCACTCCGGGGGGTAAGGCCGCGGCAAACGCGGGGGCTGACAGGACGTGGGCTAAGCCACCGATGTTGGGAAGCTTCATGACCACGGTGTTGCCCATGAGGAGCGCAGGGATCAGCATCGCGTACATTTCGTTCAAGGGGTAGTTGAACGGGCTGGCACAGCATAAGGAGTTAGAGATTGAAAAATGGCAGGAGCATGAAAAGAAGCGAAGACAAGAGGAGGACTTCGTGTGAGCGCAAAGAAGAAAAGGGCACAGAGACGAAGGAGAAAGAGGAGCAGGGAACCAAACAAGTACAACATTAAAGTTGGGCCATACATGTTCTCTCCTCCTCTAATATAGCTTACGCGAGCATAAGGTTAACGCCAATGGGGCCTCGGCGCGCGCGTGCTGCCACTCCGCTCACTTCGGTCCATGCGGCCAAGGGGCCATCTTCCATAGAGCCCTTGAGGGTCGCAATGCTCGAGGCCACGTCTACAGGGAGGAGGAGGAGTAAAATAAGGGAGAACACGAACAAAAATAGAATAGAGGGAGGAGAGTGCTGAAGTTGAAAAGGAAAAATAGGCCCTCTGACAGTACGAGAATACAATTCTACCCATGATCAGCACCAAACATGCTTTACTCGTTTGAAACTCTTACATTCCATGGTGCGGTCAAATTCTTTAGCTGCGTCAGCAGCAGTCTTGCAGATTTCCCACATGAGAACGTCTACGATCGCCGCCCGGCTCTCCTTGAGCATCACGACGAACTTCTCCATCGCTGCAATGCGGTCTGCTTGAGACATCTGAGGCCACTCACTGGTGCAGAAGAAAATCATAAAATACATTGAAAATTGATGCTTAAGAATCAACCTTAAAACTGAATTCGCAAGCAAGTCGATGGTTTAAACCTCTCATCAACTGGTGTCAACACAAAAAGAGCCGTGCGTCATTCACTCACCCTTGACCCCCATCCCATGCTTGAACCGCTGCATCGAGAGCTCGCATCGCGTCCTCTTCCCCCATTTGAGCAAGCTGCCCGATTACCACTTTCTCGCCCGTGGATTCATCCACAATGGGTGCGCGCACGCTTTCGACCTAAGCGGAAAAGGTTGTGAGAACTTCGCTTGAAGTGAGGAAACAAAGATGACTACATAGATTGAATAAATCGAACCAAAAGCAGCGACGACAAGGACCGAGCGGGCATCCCAGTCGCTGAAGAAGCTACAACATATGATAGTGGAGGAGAATAAGATGGTGTTGAAATCAATGCTTTACCTTGCCCACCCATGGCTCGATTTTGCCGCCGATAAAAGTTGAGGCACCATTCACAGAGGGGCACTTCATGGGACCAGCAGTGCAGCTAGGCACAGATGCGGGCGGATGAATTGGGCAAGTCCATGACTCACTGGCAATGGCAATCGGAACGATGGCAAGACCTGCCAACGCCCTAAGTTTCCAAATGATTTTGGAGAGAGCCATTTTTGCTTCTTCACTTCACGTTTTGAGTGAGTCAGAATGTTTCTGAAGATATTATATTTGTGATAGTCAAACGAAGTGTCGAAGTCGAACCCTCTCCTCATCATTCGTATTCGTAAACCTACGTTCGCAGTTAGACCGCAGGAAGCTTGCGAACGTAGGTTTACGAATACGAATGATGAGGAGTGGCGGCAGCTAGGCTAGCTAGCTGTAAAAAAGGACGAGCTTTTCTCCAGATCCTGGAGAAGAAAAAAGGAGCATAAAAGGAGCCCAACGGACAAAATGATAGCCCAACGGACAAATTCAGAAGCCCAACGGACAAATCCAGAGATGCCCAACGGACATATCATTGGCCATTTACGGGAAAATCTCCATAAAAATATGTACAATACGTACAAATCCGTTGGGCTCCTTTTGTTCCTCCTTTTTTTGGGCCTCTCACAAGAGGTGGGCAAAAAACCATTTGACCAATGAGAGGGTCATTTTTCCAGAGACCCTTCGATTCCTACCCCCCCACCTGGTCTGGTGGTGGGTAGTACCCATTTCCATATTTAGCCCCCCTCCCCGGGGGCGATGAAAATACCGAAATACCGCCCTGGAGTTGTCCGTTGGGTGCTCTATATACGGGAATAACCGATCCCTCCTCTGGGGGAGGCGGAAAAAAAGGTGTCTTTTTTCCAGCCGGACAACCAAAACCCACCTACCCACCCCACCCTCACGTCGCCTTGTGGTCTGATTGCCCACCTCTTGGCCTAGCCTCTCACGTCCTTTTTTACAGCTAGAGCCTAGCGGCAGCTCTTTTCTTCTCCAGCCAGCATTAGCATGCTAGCCGCCGGCGCGGCCGCCAGCCTGATAACTTAGCCTAACAGCCTAGCTAGCCACTATAAGCTGACCCACTGTCCGCTACTTCAGTACATTAATTTGCATATCACGCAATAATATGAACTCAGTGAGAACTATTTGGCTTATTTTCTAACCTACTAGCTATAGCTAGTCCTTTTTAAAAATACTTTGAATATCTCTTTTACTGTCAGATACAATCCATTTACTTAGTAGGGCGTCATCAACATATTTCAGAGCCTTGGCTTGATTACGCAATGCAAATCAAACTTGTAGTTGAGTAGACAAGACGAATTCCCAATCTTCATATTTTTTATGGCTGCAGTTGATAATGTCACCAAGGCGGCTACTCTTGAGCCTAGCCATTATTCATCCAGCCCAGTCATTATTTGGGACCTAGATGAGACTCTTATTATATTTGACTCATTACGTGACGGCAAATTTGCGGCAGCCCATGGTAAGGACGAACAAGCCGGACGAGATATTGGCAATGGACTTTCTCGGCTTCTTATGGCTCTACTGGACGGTATATTTTCATTCAGAAAGCTGGAAAGAGTTGACGTTGGGAGTTTGGCTGAACCGCCTAGCATGTTTCAGGATGCATCAGCCGAAAAGACTGGCCAATCTCCCCCTGGCAGCTCTACAGCTGGTGCCGAGCAATCTTCAGCCAAACTGAGTAATGCTGCTGCTCTGATAACCCGCATTGCTGAGATTTACGATGGCGGTGAGGCGCGCCTTGCCACATTAGTTCCTGCTGGTTGGCTAGCTGAGCGGAAGCGGCTCCTAGCTGAAGTGGAAGCATACACCGATGGATGGCTTGCTGCCGCATCGAATGGTTTAAGTAATTCTGGCGACGATGGAAGTGCCGTTGAAGCTACTTCCACGACGGCGGAAGCACCATCAGGATTAACATCCAGATTACCAAAGCCTGTAAATATGGTGGTGACAGCCAGCCACTGGGTGGCTGCATTAGGAAAGCTCTTACTTTTCGCCTTATCGGAACACGTGCGTGCATGCGATGTCTTCTCTGCGACACACCGAAGCAAGACCGCGGCTTTTGAAGCTGCCCTCATGAAGCACGCAATAGAACAGACTGCCAGACAACCGCTAGAGGAGGCGAGCAAAGATTTGCCGACCGTTATTGCAGTTGGGGACGGGACTGAGGAAGCAACTGCAGCCGCTGACCTCGCTATGCCATTTGTGCGTGTTCGAAGTTCCTCGGATTTGATGTCAATACCAAAGTTACAGGACCTGGCAACCGGAACTAAAGATGCTCTTGGGATTCGACCTAAGCGCTTAAAGACGTCGCTTATAAATTGAAATTCACTGTAATATCTCAGTTCGTATGAGCTATGTGTCCTGCTCCTTGGGCAAGTGTATTACATGCATCCGAACAGCACACATGCGAGCATGCTCGTGCAGCAGTGTATATGTGTATATTACATAACCAAACATCTGTTGGAGTGACCCTGCAGATTCCATGGTAGTAAACATGCAATTACGCGAAAGGGCACTCGGCCTAGTCACGCATGTTCTGGAGGATCCGTTTCTTAATTATAATCTAATCGGCTGGCCTATTGCTATTGGTGTTGCAAAAACATAAAGCGCACTAAGGCAGTTTCCTCTAATTGAGATTTATACACATTTCAATTTCAGTCTCGTCTCTCGTCTCTCGTGCACTCGTTCATTCGTCATAAGTCCGATTAGCGTAAATTATGAAGGGAGTTACCCCATCCCCAGCGCCGCACCCCGTAAAAAGCATTTGGTCTGGCAACTCAACAAAAACACAAGTTCAGTGGCATTTTGGTCTCTGGCAAATGCGGCTAACCCCCTGTAGTTTTGGCGAAGGAGGGTCATGGTGACTCGCAGGGTGGCCTCCCTGATGAATAGAGCATATAATTTCATCATATTTATGTACCAAATGGCCTACGGCTACCATTTTTCGCACTCTAATGCCCACATTACCGCCATATC
>Ga0307931_1000256_pt1 | contig 31959 bp, 28 predicted proteins | sample OrgLakmetageno47_FD_201816 | JGI IMG/M metagenome (GOLD analysis project Ga0307931, IMG submission 201816) | Saline water microbial communities from Organic Lake, Antarctica - #47 | ecosystem: Environmental > Aquatic > Non-marine Saline and Alkaline > Saline | place: Antarctica: Organic Lake...
ACGAACGCCTCTTTCGCGGCTTATTTGGATTCAATGCTGCTCAAGGCGCCGCAGCGCTCTCTCGTCTGCACGCTGCCATTGCGACCGTGGAGTTGCCATCTTCGACCTCTGTGGACTACGGCACCAATTCCAACCCTGCTGCCTACGCAGTGGTACGGGGGGCCAGCACCCACGTCGCAGTCGCAGCAAAGGCAGTCCGCACCGCTGTCGAAGCGTTTGTTCGCGAGCATGTGACCACTGCACCCGTCAAGGGCCTCGCACCGGACGAAGAAGCTTACCTGGTTACTCCACCGCGAGACTTGGTCGCTAAAATCGAGTCCATCCACAGCGTTGTCATTGACTTCAGTGCTGACGACGGCCTTGCGCTCGCCGCAGGACACGGTGGCGGCGGCAGCCAAAAGCAACAGCTTCTGCTGGAAGCAACCGGTGAGGCAGGTACCAAAGTGCGCGTGTTGCATGGTGATCTGCTTTTCTCGAAGTGCGGCGCCATTGTGAACGCTGCCAACGGCCGACTCGCCCACAGTGGAGGCGTGGCTTCAGTTATTGCAGCTGCGGCGGGGCCTGCCTTTGATGCCGAGTGCCGCAAAGCTGTGCGCGATGCAGGAGGGATGCTGGCCACGGGGGTAGCTGTGCCTACAGGCGCTGGAGGTCTGCTGAATGCCCGCGGCACGACGGTAGTGGTGCATGCGGTGGTGCCTGAGTGGAATTCACGGGACCACGGCAATGCGGCCGTCTTGCTCATGCAACAAGCCGTGCGTGCGGCGCTCGCCGAAGCCGAAAATGCCGGCGCGCGCGAAGTGGCCATTCCCCTCTGTGGCAGCGGCATCTACGGCTGGCCGGCGTCTCGCGCTGCAAAAGCGGTCATGGGCGAGCTCGTGGCGTACGCCGCCAACCCCGCAACCAAGCTGACGTGTTTGAACCTTGTAGATTTCGAAGCTCCCAAGGCAACGGCTGCGGCTGACGCTCTGAGCGAGCTCTGCGGCGCTGCCCCTAAGGCTGCTGATGCGACGTCCCCTGTGCAATTGCCAGAACACCAGTGGTACTTCTACTGCAAGGAGCTCTCGAAGCGAGACGACGGGTTTCAACCCTACGACTACGACCAAAACCAGCAAGTCGAAGCAGCGTGGGCGGCGTACTCGAAAGGCCGCGGCCCAAGCGAAGTGACTATTGTTGGCGATGCTGGAGGAGTCAAGTCGAACTCAACCAACATTCCTCAAGGCAAGGCGGCAGCTGAGTACACCATTTGTTTCCTGCCGCGCATTGAGGACAGTTGCCAAATGAACGTGGTCACCAGGTACGAGCGCAAGCTCAAGCGTGAGAAGTGCACTAAACCCCCGCCGTTGTTTGAGGCCCGCGTGGCAGAGGCTGCGCGAGTGCAAGGCAACAGTGGCGGCGGTCGATTCCGCATCTCCCATGACGGGCGCGGAGGCAGCAGCTTGACGCAGAGTGGCATCGGTGGCGGCATTGGTGCATCGGTGTCGGTTCGGGGCTTCACGAAAGACGCCCGTGCGGGAGCAAGCGCATTGGTGGCGGATTTGCGCGCGTCGAAGCGCGAGTTGGAGCTGAATCTGGACGAAGCCGAAACGCCAGCCCACAAACTCCTTGCGGACCTGCAGGAAGCTGCGTCAGCCGACGGCGCCACGGTAGAGCTGGTAACGGGCAAGCAGCGCGCCATTGTTCGAGCCTTTGACAGCAGAGCGCTCAAGGCAGCGTACGGGGCGTGTGCTGCTGTTCGGGACCAAGCGCGCATGAACGCCCGGGCGCCACCTGAAGGATGGGTGCTCTCCACTCAGCCGGCCGCAGGGGCATCTTTCGTGCTCACGTCCGTGAATCAGGGGTCGATTGAATGGAAGAATGTGGCCGATGCCGTAGCAAAAACCATGCCCGCCGCAAAGCTGACACGCTTGGAACGCGTGCAAAATCAGTCGTTGTGGGATGACTACGCGCAGCGCCGCAGCGAAGTGGCAAAGAAGTCTGCCGATGGTTTCAGTGCGAACGAAGTGCGATGCTTCCACGGCACCCGCAACTTTCCCGTCGCCAGCGTCTGCGAATTGGGTCTCGACTTTCGGCACGGCAACGACGGCAGCATGTGGGGCCGCGCTCTGTACATCGCCTCAAACGCATCATACTCGAACGCCTATTCATCGGACGGCGGCAACGGCGAACGGCAGTTCTTTTATGTACGCGCTGCGTTGGGCCGCCCAAAAGAAGTGCCTTCTGACAATTCGATCCGAGCGCCTCCCACCGGCTATGACTCCGTCGAAGGTACAACGCAAGGCAGCCGGGTGCACATGCTTTACAACCTCAACCTGGCGTACCCCGAGTACATTGTCACCTACCGGCGCAGCTAATGCGGGATGAGGAGTCGCGCAAAAGGGGCGTAGAGCACACACTGTAACGACATGGTTACTGCCAGAATCCCTGGACCTGGCAGCCGAAGTGCTCTTATCGCAAACCTGGCGCGGAGCGAGCGAGAGAGATAGATATTCAAAACAAAATATGATAATGAAAATAAATAAAATGCAAAATCAGCGCGCGATTGGAAAACTTTAAATGGCAGCTCACCGCAACTTACTTGTATGAATGGGCATCCATTTGACTTCTTACTTGACTAAACGAAAGCTCAACCCGAAGGAAATGACAGGGGTAAGGTACTTTTAAAATGAAGGAAATGAAAAATGCAAGGGACTTCAAAATAGAAATCCTATTTCCTATTTGAACTAGGTTGAACTAAGCACTACTTAACTTAGGGTTCTCATCATTCCATTTTTTAGATCCAATTAATTAGTGCTAACTTCATTTTTGTTTTTGACCCTTTGACTTTGACCCATGGCATGACCCACAGACATACACTGATACACTGATGCTTGTCTGGGATGTGCTTGTCTTGATTATCATTGACTAGTATATTATGGTAACGGCCTATTGATGGCAGTGGTTTCATTGGTTTTTGTGAGAAGTTCAAATACTTGGGCTCAATGCTCCACTACTCGCTTACCTCTGATGCAGGTGTTGACAAGCGAATAACATCAGCGACGGCTGCTTTTGGCGCCCTAAGAAACATTTTTGCTGACAAGTATCTCTCGGAGGAACTTAAGGGTGAAGTATAAAAGGCTCTCATCTTGCCTACTTTACTTTACGGTTGTGAAGCGTGGTCCTTGCGTGAAGATTTATTTAAGCGCCTTCGAAGTTTCCATAATAGGTGTGCACGTAGCATGTGCCGTGTGAACCTCCATCATTCCTTCCGCCACCATATCACTTCCGCGAGTTTCTTCCGTCGCTTGGGCATTCTTAACATCGACAATTACTTTCATAATCGGATTCTTCGTTGGGCTGGCCACGTCGCACGTATACCCGTGAGCCGGGCGCCACGGCAGTTACTGACTGGTTGGGTATCGCATTCTCGACCGATTGATTGTCCACAGATGACTTGGGGCAGGACGTTGGAGAATGCGCTCAAAAGTAAGGGCATTTCGAAGGATTCCGATGAGTGGATCGCCGTTGCCAAGGACAGCAGGTCGAAGTGGAGGCAGCTGACTCACTCCAATCCCAAACCTCCTGATGCCTGCTGGCTGAAGGACACCTCGAGAGCATTGCACAAAAGGACACTCAGCCCAGTCAGACTTGTTCTGAAGGTTACACATTTTTCTGTTGCTATATGCCACAGTGGTGTTTCTTTGTATATTTGGGGAGTATTAACTAGACTAGACTTGACTAGACAGAGAGCCCATGAGCCCATGGGCCATTAGAGAACACCGAACTGCATCTCACTAGAGGGGTATTTCGAAATACGAAAGATATGATACCTCCGAACTCTAACCCTGACCTCTGTTTCTAGTGTGAATTATGCCAACGCAATATACCAGTCACAATTAACCGAATTTCCACGTTTCCACCTAGTCCTACTAGTCCTCCAAAGTCGATATCGCGGTTTTCCGAGTCCACCTTACAGCTCTGCCCATAGCTAAGCATCTACTTGTGACTTCAAGTCGCTACTTCGTCATCCTCAAAGTCCAATGCAATAAATAGTGACAATAATTATGAATAATAATTCAGTCGGTGTATCAGCGAGCAGCCAGCAACTTAATGATGATGATCCAAATGCCTCCATCTCTAACAATTTTGTTTCTCAAGGATAAATCAAAATTCACTTCAATTATAATTAAAAGAAATGCATCATCGATACCGCGCACTCATGCCTACTTTGCGCTGCTGAGCTCGCGAAATAACGGACTCCGCGACTGACGCACCGCTCATGCGGCTCATGCGTTCGTCGTCTTCATTGAGGGCAGGGTGCTGGTCGCGCGCCCCGTAGCCACCGCTGCGCCCCCCCCCGTTGCCACCTTGGTTCAGGTGACTCAGCGCCAACGAGTTCAATTTCCCGCTTTCGTTGCCCAGCCGACTGCGCGCCGACGCTAAGTTTCCTGCGCTCCCGCCGTAACCGCCTCGGACCGAACCCTGCTGCGAGCCGCTGCCCACGGAGCTGCTTCTGGCCTGCTCTCGCATCGACACTAGCGCACTTGACTTGGCTGAAGAAGCCGCTTGGGACCCACCGTACTGTGACCGAGGCCCTCCTCCTTTTCCTTCATTGCCTGGCCTGCTGTTGCCACTGCTGCTGTTGTTTTTCCCTAACAAAGCTTGGATGCCACCGCCCCCACCTTTGGTTTCCCGGCTCAGCGGTTGGTTTTCCATGTGCAAAGTGCCTTCCACGTTGCGGGGGTGCTTGCTAGCGAACCCGCTCAACCCTCCGGATAGAACGTAAACGTTGTCGAAGCCACGGGTCGACAGAATTTGGGCTGCTGCTGCCGCTGTTCGATTGCCCTAAAATAATGGGGAAGACAATGTGAAGTCATCTAAGAAAGGGTGTTCTGAGTGTTTGCAAATTGTCGAAAGAAATTTGCTCCGATTCTTGCATTAGCTCTCTTTTCTTACCTGAGAGTCATCGTAGAGCACAATCAATCTTCCTTCTGACGATTTAAACTTCACCAAGGCAGATGAACTCTTGTCCTGCATCAGTGCGCGCTGCGGAAAACTCACGGACTGTAGAGACGAAAGAGCAGCAGATAAATCACCACTTAAACACAACGGACGAAACAATGACTAAAAAAATTGAAGCAAAGGAACCATTCACAGACGTTGCTGTTACAATTTGGTGATAGGCAGTGCGGCGCTACCTAGGAGCATACCTGCACGATGTGAGCTTCGCGGAATTCGTGTAGCTCTCGCGTGTCGAGAATCAAGTAAGGGCGGTCCACCTCTGGTTTTGCCTCAGCATCGTGGGAGACAATACGAGGGTTGAAGTCGGTGAAGTGGCCCACGTTTACTTTCACGTCTTCGTCTCGGTCTGCTTCTTCGTACTGTACACAATAGAATCAGAAACATTTGAGCCGTTCAGTAAATGAATTGCATCACAACAGAACGCGAAGTAATTCAGTCTAGTTGGCCCTGAGATTAAATTCCATAGCAGTTTATCTCACTTCTTCGAGTAAGTCATTCAACTCCGCAGGCGCAATTCGGAAGAAGTTTTCGTCCAGGCGGAGCGAACGTTGCCGAGCCGTTGTTGACTGTAGTTTTTGAATGGTGTTTCCGGTGTTGACTCGCGACGAAACATGCGACAATTTCGAATTTGATGGAGCTCGCCGACTCATGTCGGTCGCTCGACGCTGCACCCCTTCCTTGGAGCGGTTACCCCACTCGAGTGACATCTTCTAGGCGTTTCGGGTGAGCTGAGCTGAAGCTAGCAAACCGACGAAAATGCATCAACAAAAATTTAGTCTCAACGGCTAGCGACCGACTACTACAGATAGCGACTACGACTATTAGTCCCTACAATAAAACATCTGACGTATTTTCTCCAGAATATAAGGCAAATACGTCGCGACGTATCGACTTTTCTGCTGACGTCATCACGAACACGTCATCAAATATACGCCTGTATACGGCGTTTGCCATGCGTATAGTGAGAATATGCCCTAATATAACGCAATTTACGGTACTGACGTATTGATTGACGTATTTGGGTCAAATATTTGACGTATTTTTGTAAGGCCTAACGACTATACACTTCTAACGCCCATGCGGGGTATCTGCACCTCTATTGCGACTTGTGACTGTGACATGTGAATCTGAATCTGAATCTTGCTAAATTTTACGAACTGTAAAAATGGAGCTAAAATTTAGATCAGCGCAATCAGCAAACAAATAGCGAAGTAGAAATTAGATTAGATTATACTCCCCAATTGCAAAGAAACATCAACAAATAGCAAAAAAACTACGTATTGATGAATCCTCCAGAACAAGTCTGACTGGGCTGAGTGTCCTTTTGCGTAATGCAATGTTCATCTTTACTCTCATGAACCCTGTAGGATCAACGCTCGGAAGGAGGCATAGGTTTCGAGTACGTCCGCGATCTCCACTCCGACCTATCCTCTGCTATGGCACGCCATTCATTCCTTTAAGTTGACCGGTAGTCCTTTGCACTTTAGAGACTTCTTTAAAGTCCGACCCCATGTCATCTCAGGGCATCCACTCGGCCTTGAGTGTGCTACCCAACCAGTAAGCAACTGCCGCAGCGCCCGAGTCATAGGCATCCGAGCGACGTGGCCAGCCCTACGAAGAATCCGATTGTGATAGTAGCTATCAAGGTCCATGACATTGAGCCTTTGAAAAAGAGTGGCTGAACTAATGTGATGATGAAAGGCATGGCGAAGGCTGACACGACACATGCTGCGAACACAGCGCTTATGGAAGCTACGGAGTCGGTTGAATAAGTCTTCTCGTAAGCGCCAAACCTCACACCCATAAAGAAAAGTAGACAGAACGAGAGCTGTGTAAACTTCTCCTTTGAGGTGATTAGAAACGTGTTTATTTCGAAGCACATTACTCAAAGCGCCAAATGCTGCCGAGGCTTTGGAGATCAGGTAGTCGACGTCAGCACCCGATGTGAGCGAATAGTGGATAATTGAACCCAGATACCTGAAACTTTCGGTGAAACTGATTGAGCCAGTATCATCAACAGGAAAGCTAGACGTGTATTCATCCGTGTAACTCTGACGAGGAGACGGAAAATACTTCGCTTCAGAAAATGTGATTAGAGCCTCTAATGAGATCCTCACGGGAGTTGAAGAGAAGTGCACAACCGCCCGCAAAGAGAGATGTCCAAAGCTCGAAAGGCAAGGCATCGCGCACCCGTGTAGGTTTCTCGCCTGACGTTGGCCCGTTTTCTCTCGTCATGAACTGTGGTTTCGATATACCATCCGGCCATTCCAACGTCTCCATAGCCGCCTGCATAATGAAGAGGAAGAGTATAAGGGCACATATATTCCCTGTACCCTAGGAACGAAAATTTAAGATAGCTCAAATGCTGCTACTTGCTACACTGCCGCACGGCCGAGATGCGCCGATGCCGATGCGCCGATGCCAATGCCCATTTCTATTTCTATTACTGCATATGGGACATAAGACTGGGAAGTTCAAATTAGGGTCAATTCTTCAAAACTCAATTGAAACTGCGATTGAAATCATTAGTCTCAAACTCGGGATTTCGGGGTCTCTGTCATATTATAAATTATATTATCATAAACCAAGGGCAAGGGCACACGGCACATGGCACCAGATGTTATACTTCGCACTTGGCGGAAATGCGCAACTCCATTAGCGCTGGGATTGGGATTAAGGAAACATCCCTGTGAACTATATACTTTTTAGCATTAGCATCAAAACATCTGCGGTCTGTGGCCTATTCCGCGGAGTGCCGAGAAGGAGCGCCATTGAATTCACGATCCAGCGTTTGCGCGTCTCCAAGCCGGAGCCGGGCTGCAGCGGCAGCTACTCGCTCTCGACTCCTCGACCGGGCTGACTTGCCAACTGCCACAGCAAGTGGCGCAGGGTTTGGTAAGGCCAGAGCGGCGGCGGCGGAAGTTGCCCCGGCAATGTCTTCTGGACTGGGAGAGGGCTGATCATTGTCACCGTCGCCATTGATGCCTCCGTCGCCGCTGCTCTCGCTGGTAGCAGCTTCGCGGTTTCTCTTCGCCTCAGCGTCTTGCATGGCGGCTATCAGCTTCAGAGCATCTTCAAGTTGAACCGAAAGGGTGGCGTTTTCAGCGCGCAGCTGCTCGGCCTCTGCTACTACTGCAGCGTATTCGGCCGCTGTTGGGCCTTGTTGCTGTTGCTGCTTCTGCTCTACGGTGCGGGTAGCGAAGTTGGTGTTGGTGCTACGCAAGGGTGAGTGTGGAGGCGAAGATGAAGACCCGTGCCGGTGACTTGCGTCGTCAGCGCCCTGCTCACTTTCTTGCCGCTGCCGCTGCCACTGGCGCTCGCGGCGGCGCTGCTGCTCCGCGGTCGGCTGGTTGCGCATGACGGCGATCCCGTGTGGGGGTAAACCCTCGTCGCTGTCTGAGCCCGACTCTTCCGAGTCATTGCCGTGCCCACTGCCGTCGCTCAGCGAGTCCCTGTAGTAGTGCCGGGCGCCTTCTTCGCCGAAGTCGTCTTCGGAGTCGTAGTCGTCGTGGCTGCCGCCGTATGATTGGCCGTAGCCGTCCATACGATGACTTCCTCTGTCGTGGCTGCCGCTACCCTGCCCACCGCTACCGCTCTCGGCGTTAGCTGAAGTGTCAGTGGTCCACGGGCCCGGCGGGTCTACAGAAAGCCACACTTCAAGGGCAAGGGCAGCAGTGGCGGCAAAGTCTACGAGAGCGGGCGTCACAGCGAGCTCCAAAGTGTGAGCCCACTCGATCGGCGCGCACAAGTGCTCATGCCCCCCCGGTAGCGGGACCCTCGCAGAGCGCACTACCTCGCTGCGGCGGCTACTACTGTTGCTGCCACGCTCGCTGCTACTACTGGCGGCTAAATTATTTCTGCTGCTGTTGCTGCTGCCGCTGCTGTTCTCAAGCAAGAAAGCACTGGGGAAGCGAAAGGAGACGTAGAGGGAGCGCGCGGGGGCAACCAGCCGTTGCGGCAAGCTACTGGCCCGCTTCAAGTGCACCATCAAGGCAAGGCCACTGCCGGGTGGCGCGTCCGCCAAATCTTCATAATCGTCTTCGCCCATGTCTGAGGCCTGCTCCTGATCCTCGGCATCGCAATAACCGTCCTCAGGAGCTCCCTCATCTCCATCTTTTCTAGGTCTTCTCCTTCTTCCAGGCAACACCAGGGAGGGCACGAGGCACACGGCCAAGTCGCCGTTTCGCGCGCCGCGGTAGTCGACCAAAGGCGTTTGCTCGTCCACGTCGAGGAGCCACCGCACCGCTTCCAGCTGCACACGCGCCACTCCCACCTGGGGGGCGCAGATGCAATGAAGAGAATGATTGACTTGATGTCATGCACGTAGGTGATTTCACGCAAAACAAGTATGAAGTATGGTCAACCGCGTCATACTCACCTGTCGTCAAGACCTCCTCAAATGAAAAAATAATACAAACACAGGTGATGGACGCGCGCTCTCTTTCTCTCCCTCCATCATTCTTACCAAAACATCCTCTGGAGGGTCATAAAAAGGGTCGCCAGCGTCGGAAGCAAAGACCGAAGTGGCAAAGGGCGGCGCCGTGACGTCGCGGCCGGCTTCGAGCCACAGCTGGTAGACTTCCCGCATCAAAAAGATACGGTTGTGAAACTTGGCGGCAGGCCACAGCGCAGGCTCGCGGTCGGGTTCTAAATCGTGCGCCACCAGCACCGCAATTTCCGTGGCTAGCCGAGACTTGCCTCCTCCTCCCCCGCCAGTGCTGCTTCTACTGCTGCTGTTGTTCTCATGGCTCTTCGTGGTGTTGCCATAACCCAAGCTCGAGCTGAGGGCAGTAGTTGAGCCACCATTGCTGTCGTCGGCAGACGGAAGCACGTTCCCGAGGCCGTAGTCTACGGTGCGGCTTACGAGTTTGACGGCAAACCGCATGCCTTTCCCCAATTCGCCGCTAAATGTTGATGAGAGAGCAACCAAATAGGCATCGTCAAGTATGCACATAGACAAATTAAATGGCAAAAATGAAACACGCAACGATATTAAGGACGGTGGAACGAAACAAAATAGTAGGATAAGAAGGGAGGCACTCGAGATGGTTCACGCGCAACTGCACCGGCTCGACTCGAAGAAGGAAGGTATGCCAACGAACATTCAGCCGAGCACTGACGTATGATTACCTGATGGTGTTAGCTTCATGCACGAGGGGAAGCGCGCGAAGGAGTTGTTCGTCGAGCACCGTGCGGCTTTTGAGCTCTAATTCGTGCCGCGCAGCCAACTGCCGCGTTTGAGTCACTTGTTCGGCTAATCGGGCTTCTAAAGCGGCCACCTGAACAATTGCACAGCAGAAAAGATGTGCGACCTATGAGCTAAATGCATTTCAAGAAGGACTCCTGGTGGAAAAGATAGCGATCAGATAGCAACAAGAAGATCGAAATACCTGTCGCCGTGAATGGGCGTCAGCTTCGGATTGTGCAGCTGAATTTAAGCTGCTGTTCACAACGCCACTTTTATTCTGTTGTTGCTGTGCCGCCACTCCCTTGCCAACTTCACCTTCCTCTAGCTCCGCCTCGTTCTCAGCTCGCTGTTGCTTCGCATGCATGGCGTTGCGCTCGCTGGCCAGCTCGAGCTCGAGCGCGCTCACTCGTGCCGCCATGGCTTGCCGCTCTTCAGCGAAGCGTTGCTCGAGCGCTTCTAAACCTTCAGGATGAACGCCGCCGCCATGCCCTCCGTCACTTCCTTCGCCACTGCCACCGCCGCCACTACCATTACCACCACCACCTCCACGGCCCATGGCTGCCATCAGCTCGCCGTTGAGCTCTGCCATGGCCATTTCCCAGTAGTTGACACCGCTTCCACTACTCGAGGACCCGCTGCCACTTTTACCATCAAACGACGAGGACGAAAAAGAGGGCACCCGCACGCGAAGCACGCATGTGGACCCTAGCACCAATCGGTCGTTGTCTCGCAAAGCCACCCCACTTGCGGGCACAGCTTTTCCGTTCACGCAGCACCGCGCACCCGGCCGTGGCACCAGCCACAACCGTTCGTCGTCGTTGCTCCCAGTGTTGTCGCTGCTGCTGCCAGAGTTATAGTTGCAGTTTGTTCCCTCTGGGTCCGGTACTTCTGCTGCGTAGTCTACAAAGGCGTGCACTGGGAGCACGCCTAACCCGCCGAGCCAGACGGAATGAGCGCAGCCAGAGGCGGCAGCCGAGCCCCGCGTAGTTAACGCTGCTGAATTAGCGCCTTCTCTGCCACCACTGCTACTGCTGCTGCAGCTAGTCGAGCCACCAAAGCTCGCCTTCTCTTCAAGCGCAGTATGGTCATCGCTGTGCTGGGCAGCCACTGCACCGAGGCGCGTGCGACCTTCGCGCAAGGGGTACACAAGTACACCGCTCAGTGCCGGGTCTTCGTTCAAGTTGGCCAAATGAGGCCCTGAAACCGTTGTGCTCGGCGCTTTGGTGGCATCCTGCGCCAACGCAGCAGGCGTCGATGTTGCGGTGGTAGCCTCTCCAGAGGCTCCTGCGGAGGCAGCTTCCGCTTCATCTTCGTCTTTTTTTGGGTTGCTGCTTTGAAGCAACACGGCTTCGTATTCAAGCCGCCTCGCAGCCATTTCTGCTTCGAGCCGTGACCGCATCGCAGCTCGTTCTTTGTCCAGCACTGCTCGCATCTCTTCCACCTCCGCTGACGCACGCATACTAGCGTCCATCAGCTCGCGGTCAATACTTCCGTTGATAGTGCTGCTCGAAAGAGATGAGGCATCGTGACTCGGCGCCCCCTCCTTGGCCGCAGCAAGCTCCGCTCTTAAAGCTTCAACCTGCGCTTTGAGGTCACGCACCAGCTTCTCGTCCACGCCTTCGTTCACCACGGGCGTGTTTTTGATTTGCTTGGCCCGGTCCGCGTACCGCAGCGTCGACAAGGTTTCGTCGAAGTTCATATCAGCAGGCGAGACGGCGGCCAGCATGGTGGTGCGCGCGTTGCCGCCCAATGAGTTGCGAAGCAAGTGGGTGAGCACCGAGTCCCGGTACGGCACGTGCTTGGTTAGCCCCCCACTGCTGGCGGCAGCGGCGGTGGCCGCACTCGCTGCTGCCGCAGACACCAGGCCACGGGCTTGGTCAGCTGCGAGTCGAGACGCGTGCGCCGCGAGCCGTTTCGCGCGCTTCGCAGGGAGCTCTGAGGCTAAGCCCGAGTTGTAGGCTAGCGCTGAAATCACGTTCCCCAGCGCCGACAGGGACTTGTTGATGGCGCCCGCTTCCTTCAAGCGGTCGCCTGCCACGCCGCTTGCGCGCTGCCGCTCGGAGCCCGCTAAGTCGACTAAATTGATGAGCGACGTGCGATCGACGGCTTTGATTGTATTTTGTAAGCCACCGCTGCCGCTGCCACCATTGCTGCTCTCAGACGACGACGACGACGAAGAAGAGACCCGAGTTGACGTGAGTTTCAGAGAACAAATGGTGTGAGCGCGCGAGCTCGTTTCATTCATGTTGGTGGCCGCAATCGTGCGATTCTTGGTGCCCTCGCTCATGAGCCGTTCCACTTGCGCGTAGCTAGCTACTGGCGCGCACAAGAGGCCTTCGACGTGCACGCCTAGCGTAGGGTGGTCGCGCACTTTCAACCCTGCGTCACTGCCCTTGAGCTTGTCGGCCATCGTAGGGCGATAGCTGAAGGGCACAAACAAGTCTCGAATGCGCTCGTTGTAAATTTCGAGCATGCTGCACTCGACCCGAAACGTAAGCTCGGGGTCGGCGTTGGCCTCGATCCGTTGGAAAAGCTGCTCGCACGTGTTCGGGATGATGCCTTTTTCAGTGTGGTCAAAGCCCACCATGGAGTGCGACTTGCCGCTGCCTGTTTGGCCGTACGCAAACACAGACACGTTATAGCCTCCCCATGCGGCCTCCAGCACCGGTATCCCCACCGCCTCCCATACAGTGCGTTGAGTAGCAACGCGGTCATGGTCAGCGGTGAACGAATCGAACACGTGATCGAAAGTGAAGGAACGCCCTGGCACGCCGGGCTTCTGAGAGTCCGGTGTGCTCTCAGCCTGGGGGGGCACAAGGCGGCACGAATTGGGCTGCTGTGGGTCAACGATCACGCAACACTTGGCGTCGCGCATCCGCTCGCGGTCGTTGAAAGGCCGGAGCCGCACCGCCACGCACACGTTATCGTTCATTGTCGTAGGGTCTCAAGAGACAGGTAGAAAGAAGCAGCTTGCTTGACTCAATCTAAAGGTTTTATTAGACTTTCAAATAGATGATTTACGGACAAAGAGCCAATGCCAAGCTTCGCGCGAGCTCTAGATCTATGGTTAAAACACCGTTCACGACTCTGCTATGAGAGAATACTTCACTTGAGACTAGGCTGTGGAAAAGGCATTTAAGATGCACCGCGAGGCCATTTCAGATGCGCGAGCGCGTGTTGGCTAGCTGTGTACGTTCAAGAGAGGCTCCAATAGCTTTCAGTTGCCATGGTCCAAACAGTTCAGCTGTTACTGTTACTTGTCTCGTTTACCTTTGTTCCGTTGTTCGTTCGTTGTTCCGGTTTCAAATCTTCAAATCCACCCTCTTGCGCAGTCCCCCCTCTGGGACCACAAATAATCGCCACGTGGTCAGCGCCGACCATTCACCACTACTTGCAGCAGCATGTCCCTCTCCAAGCCCCAGGTCCCCCGCGTGGTTGCCACTGCCCCGTCGCAGCTGTATGACTGGAGCAAGTACACCACCGGTTACTATGCGAAGGGTGCACTTTCCGGCGGCATTTGCTGCGGCATCACTCACGGGGCCCTTACCCCTGTGGATGTGGTGAAAACCCGTATGCAGCTTTCCCCTGAGATCTACAATGATGGCATGGTTGGAGGCTTCCGCAAGGTAATCGCTTCCGAGGGTGCTGGCGCCCTTTTGACCGGCCTTGTGCCAACTGCTGTGGGCTACTTCATCCAGGGCGGCTTCAAGTTCGGCGGCGTGGAAATTTTCAAGGTAATGTTTGCGAAGAATCTTGGCGATGAAGGTGCGTGGAACAACAAGAACGGCATCTACCTCGCGTCCTCGGCCATGGCCGAATTCATCGCGGATGTATTCCTTTGCCCGTTGGAAGCTTGCCGCATCCGCCTGGTGTCTGAGCCTACCTTCGCTGACTCGTTGGCTGGCACTGCCAAGCGCCTCGTAGCCGAAAACGGCGTGGTCGGCGGCTTTTACTCCGGCTTCGTGCCCATGTGCTTCAAGCAGATCCCGTACACCATGGCCAAGTTCGCCGTGCAGGGTGCTGTGGCCGACGCCATGTACGCGTCTACTGGCCTTGACCCTTCGAAGGCGTCGGCGGGCAGCAAGATGCAAATTGCACTCTCCTCCGGTACCATTGCCGGTGTGGCCGCGGCCATCATCTCCCACCCTGCGGACTCCCTCCTGTCGAAGATCAACAAGAAGGGCGCTGGCGGTAGCGGCGGTATGGTTTCGCGCATGTCGAACATTGTCGCAGAGACTGGCGTCGTGAAGCTCTGCACCACTGGCCTCGGCGCTCGGTGCGTGATGATTGGTACCCTGACCGCCGGCCAGTTCGCCATCTTCGACTCGGTGATGGACGTGCTCGGCGCCTCCAAGTTCCACTTCCACGACCCTAAGGGCCACCATTAAACAGCGGGAATCTTTCAGACATGTAGTTCCTTCGCTTCGGGGGGCTGGAGCCTGCCACCCTTATTCTGTAAGGTGTCGCAGTGCGGTGTTCGGTCATTCGAGGAGAGAGGGGGGGGCAGCCGCACGTAAATACGATACCAGCTGTGCTATCGCAGCAGCCCTCGAGAAAGCCAGCTTACTTCATGGCCATCTGTTTTATTTTTCTTCGGTTGAACTTCTCAGGAAGTCCGCGTTAATCATTCGCAATTCGATTCTAGATTCCTCTAAAATTTTAGTTTTTTAAGAATTAAAATTATAAAATATTGCGTATCTGTTCTTGGCTGCTTTTTACGGGGGCCATCGAGATATACTGCGTAATTTCGTTTCGATTTCGTTTGATGAGACGTAATTGGCGAAAGTCTAACTGGCAGCTAAAGGGGGGTCACTTTTCGCAAAAGCGGAAATTTTGCGCATTATTGGCCATTTCGCATCATATGCGCGATTTATTTATCATCCAATCGCGGGCGTACTCGAAACCTATGCCTCCTTCCGAGAATTGATCCTACAGGGTTTATGAGAGTAAAGATGAACATTTCATTACGCAAAAGGACACTCAGCCCAGTCAGACATGTTTTTGAGGATTCATCAATACGTAGCTTTTTTGCTATTTGTTGATGTTTCTTTGCAATTGGGGAGTATAATCTAATCTAATCTAATCAATGCACAGATAAGCCGTGTTTGGTATGCCCTTCTTTGTGGCTTCTTTCATTTCTTTGTTCATCCTAGTGGGCCTAGGCTCGCAGCTCCTCGGTGGGTGAAAGTATCCTATCGGTGGAGTGGGTATGACTTTGGACTTGGAGGAGAGGAATTCGGTTCAGGATGAGGGTAAAAAAACCCCACCAAACTCGGATACATTTGAGTCTGGGCCTGAATACAACCGAATCATTGTTCGACCTCGCTAAGTACCGCTTCTGGAGCGGAGAAGTTATTCCTGGTGTTCGTAGGTCTGTGTTCATTCGTGTTCGCACAGCCTACAGCATTGCAGCCACGTGATCCATCCTTCGTTAGCAAGAAAGAGGACAGGCGATGCTGAGATCGGCTGGCGCCCGACGCCTGAGAAAAACATTAATTCTTTAGGTGCCTCTGTGACTGCTGTGTACTTGCCTTTCTTTGAATTTTGGAGAGAATTAACTGGACTAGACTAGACTAGGTAAGGCCGTGCCGTAAAACTACGGAAAATTTGTCTCATTGGATACAATTATTTCTTTTTTGGTGCTCACCTAGCACAGCCAGTGCAGCTCTGCGGATTTCGAGCGATTTTGGCCCATGATAGGCCCCAAATTCAATGGAATATCGAGCTTCTTGGTATCGGGATCCCCCGACGATATTGTCAAAATATCAGGCCACAGTGGCAAGACCGTGTGAGCTCGGTTAGGGGGAATCCCGCCTCGATTTGCGTATGCTATGGCCAATAAGAGTGGTATTTCAGAAGTGACCCCCCTTTAGCTGCCAGTTGGTCGAAAATTCGTTTGCCGAAATCAGCCAAACGCTATAGCTAAAGAGAGCCACATGCAGCCGGAAAAAAAAGAAAGGGGGGGGCACGAAGGCCTCGAAGGTACAGAATGAAGGCAAGGTAGCAACCGAATGCCTGTCCCCTGCGCCGCAGTATCTTCTCGGGGCACTTCCTTGCGACAGGTCCAATTCTTCAATGCGACACTTTACGAGAAGCCTCGGATGGCCGCGCTTGGGCCTCGTTGCTCGTCGCTGATGTGACCGCTGTCGCTGTCGTCGTCGCTGTTGTCGTCGCTGTTGTCGTCGCCGTTGTCGTCACCAGCTGCTGACTCAACAGGTCAGAAGGAGTAGAAATCCGAAATTTGGCGTAATTACGCTAAGAACCGAATTTCGTCCGACCAGTGAGCCGCAACGAAATTTCGTCAATTTCGGTGCTTTTTGACACAGGACCCGAAGGGCCGGAATTAGAAGGCTAACAAGCGGAAATACAAAGCAACTGTGCTTACACTAGAAGAGGAGCTAACCAGGTACGTATTCCCGATTCGCCGTAGAAGTAACAATAGCTGTCCGAAGTGGCTCGCTCTTCCCGCTCTTCCGTCCGTGCACTGAAAGCTTCTGATTTCGGCCCTTCATGTCACTGTTTCAAGACGCATGAAGACAAAGCCCTCCGAACGTGAAAGGGCACATCGAAGCTTAAACAAATGGGCATGTGCGCCTGATAAGCTTCTTAGTTTTATTTGTGCTGCTTTCCTTTTTAACTCTACCTGTTAACCTTCTTATTCCGCCCCCTCGGGCAAATTTAGACGAAACGAAATCCCGTAAAAAGCAGCCTAGTTTCTATATTCCGATTTTGAGGAATGTTAAATGGCCCATGAAGAAAGGAGTGAGAAAATTGATTCGTTGCAGGACCCAAGTCAGACTGTCAGACAGCAAATATATATATAGTACTTCGAATCCTTAAATGGATAATAGAGATAGATAGGCGACTGGCCCCACCCTTCACGCTCCGAGCTTCAAGCTCCAAGGATCTAGGATCATGTTGATGTATGTGAGAGGTGTTGTGTTATTGAGGAATTTCCCCTTTGTGGGGGAGATTCGACTTACCGTGTTAACGAGATTTAGCCTGTTGATCTGGAGGGACTGGGAAGTGACCAAGTATCGCTAACGAGGTGAGAGCAATGCATCGCCAACAACAAGAACCCTCCCTGTATAGCTCTGCAGCTCCTAAAGGAGACTGCAAACCCCGCTGTTCTCACATCAACATTTCGAGAGCGGGTGATACGTTCTTTCCGGACAATCGGCAGGATGGGCCCTAATGAACGCGACTTCACGTCGCAGTCTGAGATTATTCAGTGGTAAATATGGGTAAATTAAGCGCAACAATTTGTATGCCATTTGGTGCAGAAACCGTGGAGAACGATCCATGTACCGTCGGGACGACGCGAAAGTACACTGCATGGACGGGAACCGGCAAAACACTTCAGCGCAAGCCAAGGAGCGGAACAGGCAGGCTTTTCAGATTGTGGAAATAGGAAATAGGAAATAGAGAGCGAACAGACGAACAGGGAAAATAAGGCTTCAAGGCAGAAGGCAGAAACATAAGGCAAGCACTACCAACACAGCCAGCGGTCAACACACAACGCAACGCAACGCTCAACGCCAATGCGGAGAAGGAAAACGGAGGTGGTCGCGGGTCGCGGGCGACTCAAGTCAACAATCCACGGAAGAGCAGGCCCCACTTTTGACTGAAATTCATCATCGAACTGGAGCTAATACAAACCTGAATGGCACAGGAGCCAGTGCATCACGCGGCGGGAAGAGCGGAAGAAGGAAGAAGAGGGAATGTGCACACAAAGCAAGTGCGAAGTGCAGAGTTATTCGTGACTGAGGAGCAACTCACAATATAGTACGAATTAAAATAATTACCGCACGAGATGATGACGCACTGACGACGCACATCATACATCCTTTATCTTAAATGGAATTTGGTGGTTCGTTGGTGGTCGTCGTTTTTTTATGTACCTACAGACGTACCCACAGTACTACAGTACAGTTCTGTTGTACATGTGCAGTAAACAAGAACACAAGGCGGACCACGGGCACAAGAAGGGACACGCACCACGGGCACAAGAAGGGCGCTCATTCACGGGCATCTCAAGGCCGCGCACTGAAGTGCTAAGAACACGCGCCTACGTTTCCGCAGCAAACACATTGCTCAGAAGCCGCGCATCGCGCGGGCACCTGAACTTGTATTTTATGATGCATCATAACATCAGCTCCAGAACAAAATGGCCAAATCCAAAGCTACCTCGAAGAAGACCGCGGCAGCCAAGAAGCCATCGGTTGACAAAAATTCGAAAGGTTCCGGAGCATCGCCAAAAGTTGCCTCGAAGGTCTCAGAAAATGCTTCCGTGGTTGACATCGAGGCATGCAAGTCCTGAGGTGAATCATCCAACACAATACATCACGAAGTCAACAAAGTCGCGACGCTTGGCCTACAGCGCCTGTCATGCCTCTGGGAGGGTTTTTGAAATTATCATTTTGAATCAAATTTTCTTAAAGGAAGTTGTGTTTCTTGCATCGCTCTTAGGAGCATTCAAGACGCGGGCTGCAGCCATTGAAAAGGCGCTTGCAGGCCACGCGGTAGTCAAGGTGAACGGAGAAAAGCCGCGGAAAGGTTGCTTCGAAGTGAGAGTTAACGGAAAAGCTGTGATATCGCTGCTCGACATGCCGCGGCCATTTCCAAAGGTCGGTTCTGCTCCTTTGTTTTCCCTTATCTCCCCCTCCCTATTCGATTTATCGTCTCAACAAATCGTTGCGACTTTCGTTGTACAGCTCAAGGCGCTTGATATGGAAAAAGTTGCCGCGGATGTTATTGCTGCCCTATAATCAAATAGATCAGGATATACCCTACAAGAGAGAGTTAAACTCGTATCTCTGGTGCTACACTTCAAGGAATTCGTGATGGGCTCAAAGAACTACATGTGAGTCAACTACTAGTACAAGCGAAACCAAATATGATTATGACGCGCAGATCGGACTGGAATTGAACCACGACTGCGCCGAAACAAAGAAATTTTTCCATAGCAGGTTTACTGTACGCAACTCGATGTAACTTCACGCCTACTGGCACGCGCATTATTCCTAAATAATTCCCACAGGGCCAAAGACGCAAAAATAATGTATAAAGAACTCCGCACATCGCACGTCCTTCAACTTTAATCTTCAAGATAACCCGTGCTAAGGGCACGTGCCACATACATGGGCATCGAAATCGGCATTCGCTTCATAATTAAATGGGATAGTAATATCTTATCGACGTACGAGATAGCCCAACGCGGATTAATACGTATACGGAAAACAAGAAATACGTGGATTTGTGTTGCTCGGTGCCGCTTTCATTCATTGCCGACTGCCAACACCCAAAATCGACGAGGGCATTAGGAGCACAACAAAAGAACAAAAAATTTCAGCATTTCTTGTAGGGATTCTCCCAATCGGAGTAACCTCCTACCAAAAGGGGCACCACCCAATGAAGCACTGGCAAAGCCTTTCGTTGCTCGTGGCCTGCGCGATCAACATGTCCACTTGTTCTGCGACGCCCACGCTCTCGTTCAACAAGCCGCCGCTGCTGCTGCTCCACGTCGACGACGAGTTGCCTTGCAGCATGCCCGGCACGAAATCTCGGCCGGTGAGCTTGTCTTGCACGCGCCGAATCACGGCCAAGCCTTTCTCGTTCAGCGCCTCTTGCTCGGCAGCCTCGTCGGGGCCCGCGAAAAAGCGCCGCACCGAAAAGCCGTTGCGTTTGAAGTCGGCTACAGATCCGTTGGCCTGGGGTTAAAACGAAGTTGGGAATTACAGAGGATCCTATCTAATCATTCCAACAAACAAACAAGCAAGCAACACCAAGGCATGCGCACGTCGTGCTTTCAGAAAATACGAGCTCGGGTGGCTTACCACCACGCTGGCAGCCGCTGGGTCTCGCTCCCTCAAGCTTGCCGCCATGGACTGAATCGATTCGAAGCGCGTGTCGGACACCGAGCCCGCTTGCCCACTGCCCCCACTTCCTGCTGTGTGGCTGCGGTGGCGCGTGGCACTGGTGATTGGGATGGCGGCAGGACGGGAAGAAGCACTTTCGTCGGCCGCTGCACCTGGTGCGCCTCCGGAGGCAATACGAGTCGGGGCAAAGCCCCCCGGAGGCGGAGGCACCGCTGGAGGCGTGTCTTCCGGGTTTCTTTCCTGGGCCTCTTCGTCTGCGCCGTCGCTTCTTTCTTCGGAAAGCACGGTAATGGCGTGCGCCACGCGCGCTGCCTCTTCGCCTGAGCCCGGGTCTTCTTGGAGCTGCGCCAACTGCGCTTCGAGTTGCACACGACGTTGGGAAATGACAGACACTTCTCGTGCTCCTGCTGTCGCCGCTGCTTCTGTCCTCACGGTTGTCGTTGTAGCAACTACTGCTGCCTCGCCAGTCATTGGTTGGCCAGCTGCACCAACAGGGTGCACGGGCCGGGGTGCTACTGCAGCAGCAGCAGCAGGCTTAGGTGCAGTGGAGGGATGCGAAGGCTGAGGCGGTGCATTTGAAGACGGAGGTGGTGGCGTGCCTGTGACCACCGGCACAGGACTCCGTTCGCCGCCCGAAGCCGAATTGGTGGTGGCCCCCAAGAGGCGCCACGAAATGAGGGGGTCGTGCACGAAGGCTTGCAACATCGCCAAGAGGCTGTCCCGGTTTTCCCGCATCACGCCCATCACGTGCTCGCAAGTGCTCCGGTAGTTCCCCTCAATCCCCGACACTTCCATCGCGTTCACCAACATGCGCGTCAGGCGGAACGGAATTTTCTCGGGAAATGTGTCCCGGTGCATGGCGACTTCGAAACAGTCCCCAAAGTCAATGTGCAAGATTTTCCCCGTGTTCCGGTCGAGCATCAAGTTGGAGGGGTGGCGGTCGCCAAGCCCCAAAATGTAACCCACCATGCTCATCACCGCTAAACTGCGGGTGTACGTGGTGCGCCGGTCCAGCCATTGCTCGGAATTGTCGCTCTTGAGCCACAAAACACGGTACAGGTCTTGCCCCGCGGTGTTCTCCAGAGCCGCTTCAAAGACTTCCAACTTTTGCATCACCGTTAAAGCGTCGAAATCGGGCGCCATTTGCACCATGAGCCGGTGCTCGATGTTGAGCAATATTTTGCGCGACTCGCGGTAGTCGCGAATCAAAGTGTGCAGGGTGTCGGTGTTGGGGACCCACCCTACGACGCCCGCGTTGTGGCTCAAGGGGGCTACCGCGTAGCGCTGAATAGACAGGTCGTGCTTGTTGGTGCGCCGGTCGGACTCGAGCAAGGCATTCACCAACCCAAAGAGCTGCATGGCGCGCTCGTCTTGCCGCAAGTCTTCGTGGCCCTTGAGCAAAAACACGTACTGCTGGCCGTCTTCGCCGTGGATCGTGATTTTCCGAGGCCTCTGCTTCGAGGCGATGACCTGCACGGTGGGGCCGAATTTCGCGATGCGCACCGCACTCTTGTCCACATGGTAGGTGCCTGGCACTGCGAGCTCGAGGCGCCGTGCATTCAGGAGGTAAGGTGACACGTACTGCAGCTCGAGGTTCGTGAGGGTTGGGAGTTGCTTGTTGATGCGCCGAAACACGTTGTAGTACCTGCACAAGAAGGAGGTGCAGGAGGAGGACACAGCTAATAACCCAGATCAAATCTTGAAAATTCATTACTTTTTAATATCGTTTGAACAGACCGTCAGCACACGCCTCTTGCAATAAAAATACTAGAGACGGATATTTTGGCTCTTACCGGTATGCCCCTAATTATAATCCGTATTACACTATTTGGGTTCGCATATACTAGTTATTATGATCTGCACTCACAAGTCCCACGCCGCGTTGAGGGCCGCTTCAGCTTCAGTGTTGCCACCACCACCACCGCCGTGGCCGCCTCCTGCATTTGGAGGCTGATTGCCCGGCATGGTCCCGTGAAAGCCCCCCTTTTTGATCGACGAGAAATGAATAATGAAGAAACGGAGAAGGAATAATGGTGGTGGTTATGCACGCATGTATATGTAGGCACTCAAACGAGAGAACGCGATTTGCAGAAATTGGCAGGGTAACATGACTTCAGAGTTCAATCGCAGAGGCGCACAAGGAAAGGTACAGGGCTCTATGAGTCTGGAAGACAGTGTGTGTAATAGAGTACACTAATACCTGCGTGGGGATGTTTTGCGTGGAGACCATCCGCTGGTACTTGTTCAACAGCTCCTGCGCTTCGCTCAGCTCCTGCCCAAACGCTTCCTGAAACGAGGCCTCTCTCAAGGTTTGCGGGCCCGCAGCGAGCTGAGCGTGCAGCGGCAACAAAGTGTCCAGCATGCCTCGGACATTGCCGTCCAAAAAGTACAGCCGCGACGCTTCTTCCAAACCCTCGTGCCACAGCTCGTGCCACAGGATGGCGACCCGAATCAGCTCTGCGCTCACTGACCTGGCCTGCTCCACGAGGTTCGCCGAGTGCTCCTGCAGCACCGCCAAGAGCTTTTCGGCCGCCACCCAGCGCCGCCGGTCCCGGCTCTTGAGGGCTACCGACAACGGGTACACCAAGGCCTGCGGGTGGGTGCGCCCGAGGCGGCTCAAGAGCGCGTGGAGCATGTCGTAGACCCGCTCGTTGGCGGTGTGGATGCGCGCTATGAGCTGAGGCAACACCCCGAGCCAGGCGTCCAAGGACACCGCGGCAAAACCCCGCGTGAGCACTGCAGCAACTTCATCGACGTGGCCGTACCTGCTCTCAGGCATACATTTGGGTGGGGTTGGGAGTGGGAGAGAGAGTGTGTGTGTGTAGATTAGGAAAGAGGTTAAAAAGTACTTGAATGGTGCATAATGTGTGCGCATGCACTTATGTGGGCAAGTATGGATGTATGCGAAAATCCAACGCACCAGAACCACACGTTGAGCAGATTAAGCAAATCTTGCTGCACGGACCCCGACCACTTCTTTCGTCCCAGTGCAACGGCCCGGAGAAAGCTCTGCACAGAAAGGAGAAATATAAACAACACGGAGAAAAAGAAAGAGTAAGCAAGAGCTGCCTGCAATGAAGAGGACATCGTTCTATAGTAGGGTTTTCAACTACGAAGTACAGATGGCCAAACCTGCGCGGCATAAGTTGCGGACACTATGAGCTGCCTGCCGATCTTAGCCGACGTCGCGGGGTTCATCGGCTTCATCGTGCTGCTCTTCGCACTGGACTTGAGCTGCAGCTGCTCCATGATGCGAAAGTTGACCATGGCCCACGCGTGCCAACCCGCATAAGAATTCGGGTCCAGTGACGTGGCGGCGTGGTAAGTGTCCAGCACCGCGGTCTGGAGAATGAAGAGAACAATCAAGACAAGAACCGACAAAATGTGAAATGAAATCGTTGAATGGCCAACTATCGAGGGCTAACAAATTGAAAGATATTGTGAGTATATAGAACTCTTGGTAAGATGCAAACCTATAATAGTAAGTCAGCTCCACTTGCTATGCAACACTAGTGTAGATGTCGTGTTGCTCTTACACCTGCGTGGGTGCGTCTAAATGGCTTCCCGGCGGGACTTGCGCCAGTTGCCACTCGCCCTGCTTCAGGAGTGCGCGCACCAACAACTTGGTCGCAGCGTCACTGCCGCCAAAGCCAACTCCCAGCGGAGACGACGACGAGGATGAAGAAGAAGAAGAAGAGGCGCCGCTGTGCGACGGCGACAGCAGCGGTGCTTGCTGAGAGTGCTGGGGTTGAGATTGCTGGTGGTGCCGCGCGGCATCTACCACTGGCTGCAACGCCCGCGCCAAATCGTGCATCCCGTCGAGGGCCTCGTGGGTGCGCCCCACCGCCCACATGTGCTTCAAGTGGGAGTACCGCACCCGCGCGGCCACGCACCGCGGGTCGCTGCCCAGGTTCAAGTGCAGCATGTCTGACGCCGTCGTAGTGGTGCAACCGCTTGCAGTGTTGCCCCTGACGTACACTTCAGACGCCTCTAAGTCGCTCACATGATTCGACTCGCCGCTGCTGCTGCTGCTCATGTCATGGTTTTGGCTGGCCAACAAGGCTCCGTTGTGGAAGCTCAGCTTGCGGCGCCCCGGTAAATTGGACCCGAGTTGGTGGGTGAGCACACGCTCAGCCAAGGCGAGGTTGCCGGAATGACGGCACAGACTCGAGAAACGAAGCCAGCTGTCGACGTTGTCGGTTGCACTGAACACCAACGATCGCACTTTCAAAATGCGCTCCCAGGCTCGAACCTAAACAGTTCATGAGTCAAAAGTTAACGAATGTGTATGTTCATAACATGTATAAAAAGTGGGAAGGAATGTTTGGCGATATGCGGGTCATGAAATAGTCTAAGGTTTTATTTTTCCATCAAATTTCCGCACTTCTAAGCGGCATCCGCCGAGGCGCCGGTCCCACTTGTCTTTCAGTTGCAGCCGCGCCACTGCCGCTTCTTCCGCTCGACCGGCGTTCGACTCTAGCTTCTTGAGCGCGACCACCTCTTCGATTTCCGCCAGCTGCTGCACCAGGACTAAGCTCGTGTAGGCCCGCGTGTACGACTCGGCCATCAACGCACTCAGCGTGTGGTGCAGGAGTTTCCGAGCGCGGTCTACGTGCAAAGCGCACTCGTCGAAGCGCCCGTGGTGCACCGCGAGCACTGCACGGAAGTAAGGGCCCTCCACGGCCATCTCGCCAGGCTCCATAACCTATTTCACGTAAAACAATGAAAAGAACATGTGCACACAGAAAGGAGGGTAAGAAATAGCGAACAAAAGGCACATGCACAAAAATTATTTCTACATAACCGTGTAGAGTACCAAGATTAGATGGAAAGATTGCCCAAAAAGATAGTCAAATCAATTAGATATTTCAGAAGAAAAAATGACGCAAATTAGCAGCGGGCGAGAAGCTAACCTACCCACCGTGAGCAACCTTTCCATGTTGTCCCACTGCCCGAGCGACCACGCCGCGTGCGCCGCCAAGGCAGCCGCTTTCTTGCGGGTCTTGTCTTCGGTGGCCTCGGCATTGTTGAGCGCCGCCCAGGTCTCGAAGCACAAGTCGAGCACGGCTTGCCACTCGCCCATGGCGTCTAAGCACTTCATCGCGCCGAGCACCGCGCCGGAATCCACCGACGATGATGATGATGATGAGGCCGAAGAGGAAGAAGAGAACGGAGCGTCGGCTGCTCCACTGCTTGCAGTAGTGGTGGGAACTGACGGTAAAGTTGCTGCCAACCGCCGCTGGTACAGCATGAGTGCCTGTATTGAATACAAAAATGCAGGGAAGTGAAATAAAAGGGGCTAGTAAGCGAGGGTAAAACGTTTCAGGCAACCATAGAGATGAAAAAAAGAAGGTACTAGAATACTCTGAAAGGAGAAATTTCCAAAAAGCAAAATCAAAGAATTGAGGCACACGAGATTGAGGCTGGCGCCATATCTAAGATTACTAGTACACGAACCTGGTCCCAGAAAGCAAGTTTGGAAAGGCAAGATTCCCGTTCGGTTTGGTCTTCCCCGCCAAAAGGGCCCGGGAGCCCCAGCGCGAGGGCCGACTTCTGCGCAAACTTCAGAATCCCTTGAGCGGCCTCGGGCTGGTCCAGTTTTTTGTTGATGGAAATCAAGTCCTCCACGCACGACGCCGGCGACTTCTGAAACACGTGCTCCTTGTAGTGCAGCGCCTTCGCGTGGGCGTGGCAATTGTGGGCCAGGTCCGCCAGCACGCGAATGTCAATCGGCAACGCTTCCGCGTCGTGCTCCATGAACTCCGCCAAATTCAACAAACTTTGCAAGATTTCCGGCGGGATGGAGTCGCTCCGAAACGCCACTTCGAGGCTTCGCACCAGGTGCTCTTGGTACGCCGGCTGCACCGCGAGTTCAAACCAACACGACACGAACGCTGCATGGAACAGGTCGCGCGCCAGGGAATCGTGCACCTGTTGGCGTGTGTGTGCGAGTGCAAAGAAGAGTGTTAAAAAGTCAGCGATGATTCAGTACAGAAGACGTAAAGATGGCATGAAGAAAGGGTGGGCAAGGTGTTACGAAAGTTGCAAAACAATTTCCTTGCTGAGAGCCAAAGCTTGAATGTCCTAGTCGGCAATGACAGTGCACCTGCGCGAGAGCGAAACAAGCCCGCAGCGCGGGGCTGGGCGACTCCCTCAGGAGCTCCACCGAAAAACGCCGCAGCCATTCCGACCAATCTTCGGCTCGCGTGCGCTGCGACACGTCCCACGCCCGCTTCAAGTTTTGCTGGTTCATCGGTAGCCGAGCGTTACCCGTCGCCGCCACCGCAGCGTTATTGTTGTCGTTGCTACTACCACCGCTGCTGCTGCTCCCAGCACTGCTGCCATTATTACTAGTACTGCCCCTGCGGTGCATCACATGACCGGAGCTGCCGTCATCGCCGTCACCATCGCTGAGATTCTTGAGCAAGATTGTCAGCCGTTTGCTGGTGTCGAGGGGGTTGTGGCCACTGCTGCTGCCAGATGATACGCCATTGGCATTGTTGGCAAGGATGTCAAACGAACTTGTGCCCTTGCGCTTCGCAATCGCCACGATGAGTGTGGTGTCGATGTCAGTCGGGCCAAGGTGGTACGCGACTACGGCTAGGCATACCATGCACGCCTGGCAGGACGTGAGCAAAAAGAAGATAAGATCACGAGGAGAATGAAGAGCTTGAGAAATAAGCTGGTATGAATTTGCGTTGAAGACTTGAACACGACGCAATCAATCTAAATAAGAAACAGAAAAAAAAATAGAGCTGGCAAAAGTATTTTTTGGTCTGTAAGTAGTACTACAATGCCCACGTTGGTCAGGGGAGTTGGCGGGCCTGGTCGATCAACGAGCCGCATCAAGCTGCGCATCAGCCTCGGGGCCAAGCTTACTGTGGGGTCCATCTTCAGCGCGGGATCGTTGCACACGTGCGCTAAGGTCACCACCACGCGGCTGGGCCAATCCACGCTGCGCACGTCCACTGCGCGAGCAGCTTCCCGCCCTAATTGTTCGGCGACAGCGTCCACCAACTTGGCAAGGGCGGGTACCACAACATTGGCGTGCGCCCGTAGCATTGCCCGCAGGCGCACCATAGTGCGCAACACGAGTTTCAGCGTGCGCGCGCTGCCTTCGCGGTAAGACGACGACGACGACGAGGACCCACCCAGCACGCCTCCAGTGGACACCACTTTGTTGTGATGGCGGGCAGCAGCGCTCGTGGATGTAGTGGCAGCTGCCGCCGCAGCCACTGCCGCGGCGGCATTCGAGGTGGGCGCTACGAGCGACTGCAACAAGAGTGGCAACAGGCGGGGCACAAAAGGCCGAAATTGGTCGCGTAAACTGGCGGCCAATTCTTCCACGAGTGCGAGCACTTGTTCGGTGTGGAAGTGCCAGAACGTGCACACTAAGTCGAAGAGGTGGGGCAGGAAAGGGTGCAAATGCACCTAAAACAGCACAACAAGATAAAAACGAAGAGAGAGTGTGATGTTAGACTTCGGAAACCCAGGAACACTAGAGTAAAAAAGGGAAAGTGCTTTTTAATAATCTCTCAACAATTACAATGACTCCACAGTCAATTCCATGATAAACAACAGCACAAACACAGAACCTGGACGGTGCACAAAAAGAACCGAAGAACCGCTTTGAAGCATAGGAAGAGCGTTAGTTACTAACTAACCTTGATGATTCTCGTAAGCGCTGCCAGTTGCTGCAAGAGTGATTCTCGCATGGTGGCTTCTGTCGCTGACCCCACAGCGTGCAACATGTGAGGAATGATTTCGTTCAAAAAGGGCACGCACTTCAGACCCAAGTTTTGAAAAATGTGCATCACGGCCTGCGTGACCAAAGCATGGTGCGCACTCAAGCTAGGGTCCCGCAAAATTTTCATCAGCGCGCCCACCGCCACCTTTGGGTTGTAATCTTCGGAGGCTGGCGTCAAACGCGGCGCTTCTCCTCCGTCGCCTGGGGCTGAGGGCTGCGCTACCATGGCCGACTGTTCGTACATGATGGTGTGCGCGGGGGCATCGCTGTCACCCTCGTCAAGCAACCGCAATTGAGCCAAATGACCAGACACTGCTGCACTAGAAGACGACAACCCACTCTTGAAAGCTACGCCGTTTGCAGTGAGAGAGGTCGAGGACGAAGAAGATGCCTGGGCGTGAGCAGCAGCTGCACTGGAACCAACAGCGGCATTGCCAGTGGCCGTAGCAGCATCAGAGGACAGAGCTAAAGCGTCAAAGCCAGCTGCTCGTGAGGAGGAAGACTCACGCGGTGACGTCAGGTGGCTCAGGGCATTTTTGCTAATTTCTGGCAAGGCTTGAAGGGCGTCAAATTTGTAAGGGTCAAGAGCGCCCAAGAGGCCCAGGGTGCGCAAAATTTCTTGTTTCAGAGACCACGGCTGCGAGCTGCCGCCCTCCCGCAAAACTTGCAAAATTCCGGGCAACAAGTGGGGGTATTCGAGGTAAGGCTTCACCACAGCGCCCGTGGAACTCACTAGCCTTCCCAAGGTGCGAAGGGCTACCTCCCTGCGAAGCGTGCTGCTTGCGTCATGCATGGTCGTGATGATCACCGGCATGAGGTAAGTGCTGTAGGGCGCCATTTCAACGCCCATCACCAGACACAGCTCCCCTACCGCGTCCAGTGCAGCCGTGGAAAGCCGAGGCGAGACAGCCCCATACAAAGGCAACGCGTGCACCAGCGCCCGCACCAGCGGCTGCACCAAGGGTCGCAATGCGTCCGCTTTCAAAAACTCGCACAACATCCGGGTGGCTTCTTCTTTGCCAGACACGTCGGTTTGCAGCTGCAGCTCGGCAATCAGCCGCGTCAGGGTTAACCGCAGCGGCGGCAGGGCAAACGCGGGGTTGAGAGGCGCGAGCCGCCCCAGGAGGCGAAGCGCTGCCAACCGCACGCGCAAGTCTTCGTCGCAGAGGAAACTGACGAAGAGCGCCAAGTGGCTGGGCTGCTTGAGCCACCCGTTGAAAGTGGCGTGGTCCAGCTCGTGAATCAACCGCAGGCGCAAGGTAGGCTCCGGGTCGGCCAGCGCCGTCTTCAAGAGGGTTTCTAATACGTGCTGCACCACCTCCGCCGAAGGCCCGCCGCGGAGCGCCATGGCCGAAGGGTCCATCAACAGCCTCGTGGACGCAATCACTGCTTCCAGGCGCACTTGCGGCTGGGCGTGGTGCAAGTAGCCGACGACACAGTTGCGGACGAAGGGCAAGAGGCACACCCCTTCCATGCGAAAGTTGGCCAGGGTTTTTAAGCTCAAGAGCACCAAGGAGTCCGGTACCGCGTGATTAGTCGAAGAGAAAGACAGGGTAGATGCCGATGAAGAGAGGTTAGAAGCAGCAACACCGTGGCGACGAGTGCTGCTACTGCTGTCGCTTGAGCTGCTGCTCTTGCTTCGGTTGCCTCCTCGGGGCCGGCGCTTGTTCCGAAGGCCGAGGGTGGTGCCTGGAGGCATGAACGGCTTCCCACTGAGGGCCGTCGTCAGCTCCCCGAGGAGCCGCTGCTGAATGAGTCCTTTGTGTTCGGGTAAGACCTGAGGACACGGCAAAAAGGTGCGAGTACACATGGGAAGAGGGAGATGAAGAGAAGTCTGCAAGCTGACTGAGGAGGCAGTAGTCTACGGTTACTTAAAACTGAAATTAAAGGAAAGTCATACGCTAATTTGAGCGGCATGAAGAAATTGGCGTTTTAAGTGAGCCAAGAACCGCACCTGCGCAATGCTCGTGAGGGTCTCCATGAGGGGCGTGGAAACACCCGTCGACATCATGGGCTCAACGAGGGACGGCACCGCGGGCGCAATCAGGGGGCCCAAAGCTTGCACCAGCGAGGAAGTGTACTGCAAGGCTTCCGGGCAAAAGGGCGCCGTGCGAGACCCAACCATCGAATCGCGCGCCTGAGGAAGAAAGAAGGAGAAGAAAAAAAAGCAGCATCGGAAAGCAACAAGGAAATAAGGAAATTATGTATTATGCAGGTGAAAAGGGTAAGGGGGTGCAAAACTCGATTGTAACTCGTTCAACAATGAAACACCATTGAGCCAGGGCCATCATTCAAAGGCACACACACACACCAGTTTCACGAGGTCTTCCATGTGTGGCAACAGCTGGTCGCCCATGGACCGGCACACGTGACCCAGAGCCAGCAGCGCTTGCGCCCGGCGGGTTGCCACTTCGCCCGGCTGGGCGTCCCGCGTCAGCACGCTGAGGGTGGGCCGCAAGTAGCGCCTTGCAAAAGCGTCGGGGGCAAAGGCGGCAAGCACGGGCAGAGTGCGCGTGACGGTGGCCCGTACTAGACTAGCTGCAAGCCCGCCTCGACCGGGCCGCTCGGCAACCGAGAGCACGGTTTCGCACAAGTAGTCGAATCTTGGCGCCATGAAGTCAGGGCAGTGGGCCACCATCGCTGCGGCTACTCGCAAACTCGCGTGCACTCCTTCGCAGTTGCCACCGAAACTGATTTTCACCTGTGGTAGAATGGGTGAGAGATGAGCCTGTGCTGATGAAATGGCATTATGATATCGGACTGTAAATATCAACGAGACAAGAGAAGGTAAGCAGCTTACCTGGTCATAAGTCCGAAAGAGAAACTCGAGGTGGTGTGGGCTTGGTCGTTCTGCTAACACTTGCAAAGCAGCAGCCATAGCGTCGGCTGCGGCATCACGAATCGACTGCCTCGCGTCTCGGAGCACTGGCCAGATGCGTTCGAAAAAGTCTCCGATTATCCGAAAAAAGAGGGTAGGTTTACACGACGCGAGCTCTTTTAGCACTAAGCAAGCCGCGAGACGACGGTGGCCGTACTGCGGTCCTGCGCAGAGCCACTCGAGGCCGCGGTTGAGCTCGAAGTCTACGAAGTCGTTGGTCGGCATGGGCGAAGCTTTCGCGAGATGGCCGAGTGCCTTAGCAGCAGCTTCCAGCAATGCGTCGTCGTGGCTCGCCGTGATAACGTTCTTTAAGCCATTCGCAAATTTGACCGCTTTCACCTAACCATGCGAGGTGAACGCAAAAAGATTATAAGCTTTGTATTCTGTTCATTTTGGAATTAGACCATAAGGCATGCTCACCTCTTGGGCGCCAGAAGGCGATTCGATGAGTGCATCCATCGCAGCGAGCGACCCCAGCTTCTCCCTGGGGTCATTGCTCAGAAGAAGATCGAATACCCGCCTCAAGACTTGCTGTTCAAACCGTGCGAAGGATTCAGTGGTAAGTTCTCGAAACGCAGTGTCAACAGCGGCAGCTAGCGCTTCAGGCGCCCCGTCTCGCTTGAGTGCTGCCTCGACGTCAAAGAGCGTCGACGATGTCATCTTCTAGCGTGTTTTCAACGCACGAAAACAGCCCACTAGAGTATACGAAAGTAATCACTGAAGTATTGAGCTTAGGAATAGTGAAGGAGAGCTGCTGTCAACCTTCAGCAAACGCACGTGAACATAGAAGCACGGAGCTCAGAAGGCGTCATTGGCATCATCGCTTCATCAAACTAAACGTGGTGCCAAGGTACTTAGATACCCTTGGTGGTACTGTACTGGTGTACAAAACAACTATTTACAGGGTGTATCCTCCGGCATGAGCCCGCCGTGTCTGTGTTCTGTGTTTATATAGAGGTTTGAAGCGATGAAGGATGAAGGAAGAAGGAAACAAGTCCATTTTCATAGATGCTCCATGAGGCAGAAGGCGTTGAGAGTGCTGGGTGGAATGTATACGAAGCTTATATTTCTAGTTCCTTTAGTAGGCCGGCTAATGGTCGATAAAATCAATGCATTAAGTGAGTTATAGTTATAGTACTGTGTAACTTATGGCAGATCTCTAGAACGGCATCTGAAATACTTCGGCCTCGTGGACGACGGTGGTAAAGCGATCACCTTTTCGGAATGGGCAACCCTGGCGCAGGACCGCGCTGGCTGGCTTAAGCTCGTT